>Ga0302325_10008089_pt1 | contig 23193 bp, 23 predicted proteins | sample Palsa_T0_2_FD_201948 | JGI IMG/M metagenome (GOLD analysis project Ga0302325, IMG submission 201948) | Peat permafrost microbial communities from Stordalen Mire near Abisko, Sweden - Palsa_T0_2 | ecosystem: Environmental > Terrestrial > Soil > Palsa > Peat permafrost | place: Sweden: Abisko... | reverse complement strand
CACGCCGTGAAACATCACGTCGGTTCGCGCGAAGACGAATGCGGAATTTGCGCGGTATGGCGCCGTCTCCCCGCGCTCGAAGCGTGCCGGATCGTGGTGCGCGACCCCAGGGCACGTGAAGCCCGCCTCGAGCGGCCGGTACAGCGTCGTTCCCAGATGCTCGAGGCCCTCGTGTTCGGGAAAGTAGAAAAGGCACGTAAAGACTTTTTCGCCCCGATCGGTATGAGGGCCAAGGTAGTAATCGGCATCGTGCTGGTTCAAGAGCATCGTGCCGCGCAGGTTGTCGCGCACGAACGAAGGGTCGTCGATCCGGTCGCCAAAGCGCGCGCGGGCATACGGTTCGAAGCGCTCGAGCAACGTTCGAGCGAACTGCTCGCCGTGCATGATCTCCGCAGCTTGCAGCCAGAAGTCGCGCTGCTCGAGCGACAAACGTTCCGCTTCGCTCGGGATTTGCACTTCCCGGCGGCGCGAATAGTTTCCGAATCGAACCCCGTGATCGCCGGGATTGCTCCAACGGCGCAGAGCGAGCGAGTCGGTGGGAAACATCTCGAGCATCGCCGCGTACGTAGGCGGCGAAAAGACGTTCTCGACGTAAATGTGGGCCGAGGGCTCGTCGCGCATCGGCGCGGCGAACACCGCGCTACGCATGTGCGCCGCTTCACGCGCATCCCAGACGGACGCGGCCTCGCCACTCGAGTCGTCAGGGGTTACCGAAGACAGCACGGTGGTTGGTTCCAGTCGGCTACTTCGGAGTCCGCTCGGAGGCCGGGCGCCGGCGGCGAGCGCCCGAGGTGAATGCTACAGGGCGCGCGGCGGTTCGCGTTTCGGCATGGCGTCCCAAGGTTTCAACGCCGCGAGCTTCTGGTAAATTGCTTCAGCGACAAAGGCGTTGCCGGCACGTGAGAAATGCGTATCGCTCGGGCCGAAGAGCGGGGTCGTGGGGCGCGAGGCTTCGTGAGCGACCATCGGGTCGAGCAGCTCGAAATACGGGACGCCGGCGTCGCGAACGGCAGCGATCGTCTGTCGTTCTCCGCTGGTATCGTAATCAAAAGTAGGAACGTGACCGTCCGTTTGACGACCCAGGAAGTTGTCGAACGGCGCAACGTCGTCTCCCTCGGGCGCCACGGCGACGAAGAGGCGCGTGCCCATTCGCGCGAGGTTCTCACCCTGCGTTCGGACGATACGGGAGAACGCCGCCATTGGGGAACCGGCCGAATCTGTGGGCAGAGCGGAACTTTGAGCGCCGTTGACGATCCACACAATAAGATTGGCTTGGCCATCACCAAGAAATGTGTCGATGTAGTCGGATTCTTGCTGCAAGTTCGACGCGTCGATGCGCACGACGGCGACCTTCGCGGGCCTCGGGATTCCGAGAACGGCTCGCTGCGCGTTCAACTTTCCCTCAAGCAATCCGCCGATCGAATCGGCCCACGTGCTCATCCAAAATGCGAATGAGCTTGAGAGCAGAACGATGTGGTAGGCCGCCGGATCGGGACGAACCAGTGCGAAATCGCTGCCGGCTGGCCCGCGCAGATCCGGCAGCGGCATTATCCGAACGACGCGGTTCCCGCCATCCGCGATCGCCAGCGTATTTCGCCAGATCGCCACGCCCGCCGGCGATGAAAACTTCGCCGTCGCAGCGGGGCCGTCGGCGTATCCGGCGGCGTCGTTTTCTTCCTCGAGCGCGGTACCCGCGATCGCATGGGCTGCCATGGTTGTCACGTACGGCTGATCGGGATTGCGGTACAGCCGAATGACGTGCTGTCGAACGTCACTCATGATCGCCTCCGTCGGGCTGACCGCGACGACGGAATACGGATGCGGAAACGGCACGTCCGCTTCGACAGCGTTTCCCCACACTTCGGAATGCGGCGGGTTCGCGTGATACACGTGCACGTAGTGGCCGTCCACAGCATACAGAACCAAGTCGTTGCCTCGACCCCACACGGAAACGCCTGTAAACGTCTTCGGTCCGACCGGCTGCAAGGCCACGGTGGTCACGTTCCCGGCCCTGTCGATCCTACGAATGCCCACGTGAAAATCCGCGACGTAGAGATTGCCGTCGGGATCGATGGACAACCCGTGCGGGTACATGAACTCCGCAGTCGCGAGCGTGCCGTCGGCGGTGCCCTGGCGATCGGGTGCACCCGCGTAGGTCGACACTTTCCCGTCCTTGACGGTGCGGATGCAGTGGTTCATCAAATCGGCCACATAGACGGTGCCGTCCGCGGCGATCGCGACGCCCGCAGGCTCGTTGAAGCGTGCCGCAAGCGCGTCACCGTCCCGATAGCCGCCCGCAACGTGTTGGCCGGCCGCAACGTCGCTGCCGGATCCGGCGAGCGTCGTGACGTGACCGTCTGCGATCAACCGAATTCGTTGTGCGGCTTGATCGGCGACATAGAGGTTTCCGCGCGCGTCGTACGCGAGCGCGGTCGGCATCATGAAGCTCGCGGTCTCGAGCGGACCGTCGCCGTAACCTGGCAACCCGGACCCTGCAAGAGTCGCAACGCTTCCCGTGTGAGGGCTCGTGGAAAAGGAAACCGCGAACGCCGGCGCGGCGGTGCCGGACGCAGCTGACGCCGGAATCCACGTAAAAAACGACGCTAGCGCGAGCAAAAAGAGGAGACGAGTCATCGCCGCGTGGTTCGGGTCGAGCATCGCTACTCATCCCGGCCCTCTACCAGACCGAACGTGCGAAACGCAAGGCCTCTGGAAGGCGATGCGCGGATTGTGGGCTCATGGAGCCGGTCCGGATCGTCATCTCGTCGGGTCTCAGTCGCCCGAGTCCATCCGGCCTCTTCGTATACGACGGCTCGTCCGTTAGCTTCATCGATGCATACCCTTGCGCGGGCTTGAGCGCGCGCGGCGGACGCATGTTTCGCGCGGGCGCTCTGCGATCGAACGATGGGGTCGAACTTCTCGTCTATGACCGCAACGGTATCGTCGCGTATCATCGCCTCGATGGGCTTGGCGATCCGCACGATGTGTTGGCACTCGACGACGGCCGGGTATTGTGCGTGTCGACGCGCGACAATGCGATCGTCTCAATCGCGCCGGATGGAACGGTGAACCCGGTTTGGCGTGCCGATGCCCCGCTCGACGCCTGGCACGTGAACTGTTTGTACCTTCGCGATGGCCGCTTGTTCGCAACCGCCTTTGGGCGTTTCGATACGTTTCGCGGCTGGCATCCGACACTCGGTGCGGACGCCGGCATGTTGTTCGACGTCGAGACGGGTGAAGACGTCGTCACGGGTCTCTCGCAACCGCATTCGCCGCGCTGGGTCGACGGCGGCTGGCTGATCTGCGATTCTGCCAAACACGCAGTCGTGCGCGTCGAAGAAGATGGCCGCCGGTTCTCCATCCCCGTCGGCGGGTTCAGCCGCGGCACGTGCGTGATTGGAGCCTATGCGTACGTGGGCGTATGCGTTAGTGGTCCCCACGAGAACATGCTGACCTCGGCGAAGGGTTGGATATCGGTGCTCGAGCGCGAGAGCTGGAGCGAAGTCGACCGCATAGCGATGCCGTGCGGCGGAATGTATGACTTGCTCGAGGTCGACGAGACGATGCTCGAGGGTCTTCGGGCGGGCTTCCGCGTCGGGTCGAACCGGGAACGTGCGTTCGGTCAGCTCGCGATGTTCGAAGAAGTCGGCGTCGCGCCGGTACGTATTTGGGGTGTTGGCGAGCCCTTGCTGCCGGAGATGTGCCGCATCAACATCCGTGCCGATCTGCCGGCCACGATCGCACTCGGCGACGTCGCCCGGGTGATCTGTACCGTCGAGAACGTAGGCGGGGGGTTCCTCGTGCCCGCGCCCCCTTTTCCGGTCGAGGCGTGCTATCGATGGTTCGATGCGGACGGCGTCGCCGCAGGCGAGGGCACGTGGCTGCATACGCCGTTGCCTCGCGTGATCGTGCCCGCAGGCTCGGCGCGCTTCGAGGTGCTCGTCGCCCCACCGCCCGTAGCGGGCCGGTTCACGTTGCGCCTCACGCTCTTGCAGGAAGGCATCCGGTGGTTCGATGACGTGGATCCCGCAAACGCGGTGAGTGGCGTGATCGACATCGTTGCGAATTGACGTCGTAAGCGAGCCCGGATCTCGCGGCTTACTGGGCGGGCGGAAGCTGTCCCGAGATGTCGATCTTGACACCATCCGGCGTCGTGCCTTTGCCAAGCGAAGTTGACCAGGCATCGGCGTCCTTGGCGAGCGCCGTGCGTTCGACCGAGATCGTCAAGACGCGTTCGATGCCGGCGAACGTCGGCGCGCCGTACACGGGGCTTACGGCTCCGGTCTTCGTGTAGAGCACGCGCAGCGTAAGCGCGACGGTCGTGGCTTTCTTGGCTTTGCCGGCGAGGGCTTGGATCGCGCTCGCTTCGAGCGCATGAAGTCCGTCGTCGCCGAGCATTTTGTCTGCGACCAGTTGCGTCACGTACGGCGTCGCATCCCAGATGAACAGCGTCGAGGCGCTCGTCGCCTTCGCCATAATGACCGCTCCGCTCACCGGCCGGAACGCGGGCGTGTCGTCGGCAATTACGGCGAGCGGCACGAGCGCGAGCAACGCGACCAAGACCGCGACAGATGGGCGAACGTTCAACGGAAAATCCTCTCGATTCGTTGGATGCTACTAGGATGCTTCGGTGATCGCCTGCGGACGCTGACGCAGCATCACCTCTACAACGCCGGTGACGACCGGAGAGTTCGCAGGAAGCGCTACGGCAGCAGGGCTCCGCGAAGGACTCCGGCCGCGGACGCAAACGACGACGCGGCAAACAGCACCCAGCCGAGTACGACGAAGGCGAAGGTCGAAACGACCGAAACGGCGTGGATCGCGGCGCCGCCGCTACGGAGAAACGCAACTTTCGGAACGACGGCCAGCGACCACGCGCGATGCACGGCGAGCCCCGCGCCGTGCCAGAGGCCCCAGACGACAAACGTCCATGCGGCACCGTGCCACAGCCCGGCCAGCGCCATCGCGACGAAGAGATTCAGTGCGGTCGAGACGGGGTTTCCGCGGCTGCCGCCGAGCGGAATGAAGATGTAGTCGCGGATCCAGGTCGAGAGCGACATGTGCCAGCGGCGCCAAAACGTCGAGATGTTCTCGGCCCAGTACGGGCGGTCGAAGTTTTCCGGAATGCGGACGCCGAGCAGCCCCGCAACGCCGATCGCGATATCCGAGTAACCGCTAAAGTCGAAGTAGATCTTCACCGTGTATGCGAGCATCGCAACCCAGTAGTCGAGCCGGCCGTACGGGAACGCCGTCGGATCCGAAAGCGGTGCGGTCAGGACCGACATCGAGTCGGCCAAGATCGTCTTCTTGGCGACGCCGAGCACGACGCGATAGATGTTGAGGGCGAAGTCGTCGCCCGACGGTGTCTCGATCGCGCGCACTTGCGGGGCGAAGCTCTGATAACGCTTGATCGGCCCCGCAACCAGCGTCGGAAAGAACATCGTAAAGACCGCAAAATCGAGCGCGTCGAGTTCGACGATCTTTCCGAGGTAAACGTCGACGAGCACGTGGACGAACTCAAAGGTAAAGAACGAGATTGCGAGCGGAACGACGATTTGCGGCACCGGCACGATGTGGCTGCGCGTAATTTGATCGACCGTGAGCGCAAAGAACTTGGAGTACTTGAAGAACCCAAGGGTGAGCGTGATCAGCGCGATGCCTGCGAATGCCCAGCGTTTGCGCGCGCGCCGGTCGTGCGTACGCAGCATCGCACGTCCGGAGCCGAACGTCACCAAGCCGAGCGCCAGGATCAACAACAGATACGCGGGGACCGCCCAGGCGTAGAAGATGCAGCCCGTCACGACCACGTACTGCGGCTTCCAGCGCTGCGGAATCACGAGCCAGTAAATCGAGAGCGTCACGCTCGCAAAGATTCCGAACGTCCAGGTATTGAAGATCACGAGCCGAGGTTCGCGTCGCGCCTGAGCATGCCGGCGAGTTTGAGGTTTCCGGCCACGGTGAGGTGATCGTTGTCGATAAAGTCGTCCGCGGCAAACGCGCGGTCGTAGTCGAGCACCCGCGCGCCGCCGCGAGCGGCGATCTTGGCGAGGTAGTCGAGGTTGTGCCGGTATTCGGGAACGTCGATGTACTCGTGCAGCAGCGTGTGATTCGTCGGGGTCAGAATCGCGTACGCGGGGACGTGATGTTCGCGCAACAGCGCGAGCGATCGCTCGAGGAACACGACGCCGGTATTAGACTCATCGAGCGGCTCCAAATCGTATGTGCCGAGGAACCGGTCGGGGGTCGGCCGGTGGGCGTCCTGTTCGCGGCGCGTCTCACCGGAAAGTTCGTGCTGCACGTTCGCGACCGCCGTAGCGGCATCGACCGCGCCAAAGATTTGCTCGCGCACGTCGACGCGCATGCCGTAGAGCAACCAAAAGCCGCCCAGGAGGCGATCGATACGGGCGTCGAGCGTGGCCGGCTGCGTACCGCGCAACAGCGAGGTGTCGCTCGCCCTCAGTAACGGCCACGCGAGTTGTTCGACCGCGGGATACAGCGTCTGATACGCGCTGTCGGCCGCGTTGAACTCTTTCGAGTTGACGTTAAAGACGACCGCGCGCGGCGCCGCGCCGGAGGCGAACACGAGCCGCAACAATGCGTAGGTGTTCGGTGTGCTGCCGCCTTCGTATGAGAGGTTGACGACCGGGATGCCGGCGTCGCGCAGTTTGCTGACCGCGGCCTGGCCCGCCTCGAGCTTGTATCCCCACAGCGCCGAGTCGCCGGCGAAGAGCGTGCGACCGTTCAGGTTCGCCGGGGTCAGCGTGCGGCGCAAATAGGCCACGGAGAAATTGTCGTCAAACCGCGGAAGCGTGGGAAACCATGCGCGTATCCCGAGGTCGACCGCAAACAGGATTGCGACCGCCGTAGCGAGTGCTCTTAGATATGTACCCGCAAAGCGCACGCCTCAGAAGTCCGTATAGATGAAGCGCGAGTCGGCGGAAGGCCCAAACACGATCGCGAGGACCACGAGCAGCGCGATCGCGGCGCCGAGGACCCACGGCGAAGCGAGGTACCGTCCGAGTAACCGGTAAAGCGGGTCGGTCCGCAAGACATCGCTCACGTCGCGCGACCCCGGAACGTCGAGGAACCGTTCGTCCATGCTGAACTAGCTCTTGGCTGAGTCGTGCCGGAACAGGCGAGCGAAAATGAGGTCGGCGCTCGCGATCGTGCCGCCGATGGCTCCGCAGGTCGTGTCGAACGCGTTCCAACCGAGTCCTTCCGGCGAGCCTGCCAAGAACTGGCCGACCTCGATCGCGGCGCTGAAGAACGCGCTCCCAAGAACGGCGACGGTAATGAAGCGCGAACCTCCGCGTTCGCCAAGCGATCGTCGAAAGAGATATCCGACGAGCGTGAACGCTATGATGCTGTAAGCTTTACGCAGCCACACGTGCCAACTCAAGAACGTCGGAGAGGTAAGTTCGTAGAACGCGTCGTTGATCGCTAGCGCATACAGCGTGGCCGCAACGACGATCGCGGCAAATGTCCAGGGATAGCGCCGTAGCGTCCGCATCGGCACCGATTTTGTGGGCGCGGCTCGAGCTTTCCCCCGCGCGTGGCCGCCCGCGCGGCGCCGCAGCGGAGGAAGGCGCGCCGCGCGGCCCAAAGAGCAGCGCTCCGTGATCGTCACTAGAACGCCATTTCGCGTCACGCTCGGCGGGGGCGGCACCGATTTACCGAGCTTCTACGAGAAGCACGGAGGACGGGTGCTCGCGCTCGGCATCGACAAGTACATGTACGTCGCGTTGAACGTTCCGTTTGCGGATCGAAAAGTACGGCTCCATTATACTTCGAGCGAAACGGTCGAGCGCACGAGCGAGCTGCGGCACGAGCTTGCGCGAGAAGCGCTGCTGTTGCACGAAATCCACGACGGCGTCGAGGTGTCTTCGCTGGCCGATTTGCCCGCTGGGACGGGACTCGGTTCCTCGAGCTGCTACTTGGTCGGACTTCTTGCGGCCATTCGAGCGTATCTCGGACGGCCCGCAACCGTCGCGGAGCTCGCAGGCGAAGCGTGCCGGATCGAATTGGACATCCTCGGCAAGCCGATCGGCAAACAAGATCAATTCATGGCGGCCGCGGGCGGACTCACCGAAATCGTCATCGATCGCGACGGCACCGTCGGTATCGAGCGGATCGGGCTTCCCGGCTACGCGGTGAGCGAACTGGTCTCCAAGACGCATCTGTACTACACCAACGTCTCCCGCGCGACGATCGAGATTCTTGCGGAGGAGAAGCGCGCGCTCGAGAGCGGAACGGGCGACGTGGAGGGCGCGCTCTGCGAGATTCTCGAGATCGGCGCGCGCATCGGCGTGGAGGTTCGCCGCCAGAACTTCGATGCGTTCGGAACGCTGATGCACGAACACTGGCTCGCCAAGAAACGCTTGTCCGGCCGCGTTACCGTTCCCGCGATGGAAGAGTTGTACGACACGGTTCGCGCGCGATTCGGCGTGCTCGGCGGCAAGGTTGCGGGAGCCGGCGGAGGCGGGTTCTTGATGCTCTATTGTCCGAGCGACGGTTACGCGCTCACCGAGTTTATGGCCGAGCGCGGGATGGCGCGGCTCACGTACGACGCCGAGTTTGAAGGCAGCCGCGTGCTGCTGAACGCCCTGGGCGGACGTTCGTTGCACTACCATCTCGCTCGCGGACCGCTGACCGAGTCGCCACCCGCATGATTGAGGTCGAGCCGGCGCTCGATCTCAGTATCGTGATTCCCGCCTATAAGGAAGGGAAGAAGATCGAGCGCGACATCCTCGCGGCGCAGGCGTTTCTCATTAAGTACGCACTCAACGCCGAGATCATCGTGGTCGACGACGGGTCGCCCGACGATACGGCGTTGCGCGCCTATCGCTTGTCGCCCGAGGTACCACAGCTGCGCGTCCTGAGCTATTCGCCCAATCGTGGGAAGGGCCACGCCCTGGGTTTCGGGATCTCTCGCGCGCGCGGGCGAACGATCATGTTCGCGGATGCAGGCCTCTGCGTTCCGTTCGAGATCGCGATTTTAGGAATCGTGATGCTCGAATCGGGGATGTGCGACATCGCGCACGGGTCGCGCCGCATGCGTGGCAGCATCCTCGTTCCGCAGCCGTGGCTGCGTCGCGTCGGGTCGCGCGGATTCTCCGTGCTGATTCACACGTTGATTGGCGTCCCGTGGTACATCTCCGACACGCAGTGCGGGTTCAAGCTCTATAAGCGCGAGGTCGCTCGAGCGCTCTACAGCGCGATCTTCACTGATGGCATGATGTTCGACATCGAGGTGGTGCTGCGCGCGCTGAAAGCGCACTTCAAGATCCTCGAATTCCCGGTCCTGTGGAGCAACGATCCGGACTCGCGCTACGATCCGCTGCGCGGTGGCGCGATCGCCACGCTGCGCGAACTGTGGGGCATTCGCCTGGGCTTGTCGGGAATGCGCCCAATCGTGCGAAGAGCCGACGTCGTGGAGCGATCCGCTCGCCCGGGGGTAGCCGCAACCGAGCCCGGCGCGACGTGAGGATTGCGGTAACGGGAGTCGCCGGATTCATCGGCAGCAATCTCGCAGACCGGCTGCTCGCCGAGGGCCACGAGGTCGTGGGTATCGATAACCTCGCCTACGGCGTCATCGAGCAAGTCCCGCCCGGCGCGGATTTCCGCAAGGTCGATATCCGTGACGAGAACCTCGCGCAGCATCTGCGCGGGACCGATACGCTGTTCCATCTTGCGGCGAAGAACTCGATCGCGGACTGTCAGGCAGATCCGCTCGATGCGGTCGACGTCAACGTGCGCGGCACCGTGAACGTGCTCGTTGCGGCCGAAACGGCCGGGATCCGCAAGGTCGTGCTGGCCGAGAGTTCGGCGCTCTATGAAGGTTCCCAAACGCTGCCGACGCCGGAAAGCGAGGTCGCGCCACGAAGCTTTTATGCCGTCAGCAAGTTCTGTGCGATGTATTTCGCCGACGCCTTCGCGCGCTATCGCGGCATGAACCTTACGGCGTTGCGCTATCTCTGCGTGTATGGTCCGCGGCAAGACTATCGGCGCACGATCCCGCCGGTAATGAGCGCCTTCATCATCAAGCTCTTGAAGGGCGAGCGCCCGGAGATCTACGGAGACGGAAGCAAGCGGCGCGATTTTGTCTACGTCGACGACGTCAACGATTTCCACCTCCGCTGCATCGACGATGCGCGAACGGACGGCAATACCTACAACCTCGGCGGCGGCCGGAACTATTCGGTTCGCGAGATCTACGATGCGATCGCAGAGATGCTGGAACGCACCATCGAGCCCGAGTATCGCCTTGATCAAGCCGGCGAAGCGCAAGAGAACCTCGGCGACATTTCCGCGGCGCGCGCGCTCGGTTGGGAGCCGAGGGTCACGCTCCCCGAAGGCCTCGCGCATTCGATCGACTATATTCGCAGCGTATTGTCTCCCTGAGCTTGTCGAAGGGCGCGGCCGGGACGTCGATAACGGCGGTTCGAGAGTACTGCCCAAGTTAGGTGCCGGGCCGCTCTGACGCGCCGGCAATGGTCTCGAAGCGCCGGCCGCAGACGAAGTACTTCATGCCGGCGTGCTCGGCAAAGCCGGCGCGCAAGAAACCGGTCGCATCGAAAACGTACGGTTCGGCCATTAGTCTGACGAGCTTGGCGTCGATGTTCCGGAACTCGGGCCACTCGGTTGCAACGACGGCGGCGGATGCGTCGCGCAACGCATCCTCGAGGGTCGGGGACAAGCGCACGATGGCACTCACGTCGCCCGGCAACTCGCGGACGACCGGATCGTAGGCTTCGACGACGGCGCCCCGCGCGGCGAGCGCGCGGCAGAGTTCGACGGCGGTCGAGCGCCGCAGCGTGTCCGTTCCGGGCTTGTACGTTAGTCCGAGGACGGCAATTTTGAGGCCGCGCAGATCCCCGAGCTCCCGCACGAGGCTGCGCTCGGCCCAAAGCCGGTGTTCTTTGTTGCTTACGAGCGCGGCCGTCAGCATTTTGTTCGGCGTGCCGCGCGCCGCGCCGACGTCGCTGAGAACGGAAACGTCGCGTAACAGCGTGCCGCCGCCGATACCGGCACCGGCCGAGAGATACGCTCCCGCACCGATACGCGGATCCGACCGCAAGCCGCGCTGCACGTCTTCGAAATCCGCATCGACGGCTTCGCAGATCGCCGCGATTTCGTTCGCAAAGGTGACGGAAACGGCGAGAAACGCATTGAGCGCGTGCTTCGTCATTTCCGCCGACTCGGGTCGCATCCAGAGGATGTTGCCGCAGATCGGTGCGAAAACCGCGCCGATCTTTTCGCGTGCGAGTTCGTCGCGCACGCCCGCAACGACGCGGCCGGGATTGTTGAAGATCTCGATCGCTTTTCCGAGGCGCAGGTTCTCGGGAGAATACGCAAATGCCACCGCAACGCCGGGACGCGCGCTCGTAAACGCTTCGGCGAGCCGTACCGTGAAGCCGACCGGGACCTGCGACGAGATCAGAAACAGCGTTCCCTCCGAGAGATACTCGAAGAGCGCGCGGCAGCGCTCGAAGACGGCCTCGACGTCCGAGCGATCTTCGTCGTCGACCGGCGTGTCGTACGTGATCCAAACGATGTCGCTACCGCGCGCGGCGGCCGGGTCTACGGAGAAACTGAGCGAACCGCGGGCTTGCATGCCGGCGACCAGCTCTCGCAATCCCGGCTCGAATAGCGGCGGCTCCCCGCGCTCGAGCGACGCGACGACGCCGCGGTCCGCGTCGTGAGCGACGACGTCGTGATACTGCGCCATCGACGCGGCGGTCACGCAACCCAAATGCCACAAGCCGCTGATAAAGAGACGCACTATTCGCTCCGGTTCCGGCCGCTTCGATCAAGAAAGCGCAATCGGTACTCCGTCTAGCGACGAGCGGTAGAGCGCATCGAGTACGCGCATCACGGCGACGCCGTCGCTCGGCGTCCCATCGTAGGGCGTTCCGTTCGCGATCGCGTCGACAAATTGTTGCCATTCCAGTTGCCACGAATCGTCGGGCCCGTCGAATTGGAACTCGGCCATCGCCGGCGGTCCGCCTGCGACGTTTCGTTCCATCTCGATCAAGCGCTCGATGCCGTAGCTCTTGCCGAGTCCCTCGACCACGAGTGCGCCGCGCGTCCCGAAAATCTCAAACGAGAACAGATTCTTCCACTGCGTCCAGCTCGAGTGAAAGCTCGCGATCGCGCCGCCGGAGTAGCCGAGCAAGGCGAATGCGTTGTCTTCCAGCGGCGCGATCGGCCAGACGGCGCTCTGGCGCATGCAGTACGCGCTGATCGGGTCGCCCGCGAACCAGCGAATCAAGTCGAGCAAATGCACGCCCTGATCGGTCAGTTCGCCCCCGCCCGCAAGCGCCGGATCGCCGCGCCACTCGTTCTCGTAGCCCGGCCTGCCGCCGTGGCCGTAACGCGCCCGGACGTTGATCAGCGTACCGAAATCTCCCGACGAAAAGCGTTCGCGAGCGCGCGCGAGCGCCGGATGATAGCGGTGATTGAAGCCCGTCTTCAGGAGCCGCCCGGCACGCTCGGCGGCGTCCGCGAGCGCCGTCGCTTCCGCAAGATTTCGGCCCATCGGTTTTTCGATCAAGACGTGCTTGCCGGCGTTTAGCGCCGCGATGCCGATCTCGGCGAGATACGCGTTCGGGGTCGCAACGACGACGACGTCGATTTCGCTCTCGAGGGCGCTACGCCAATCGACCGACCAGGCGCTATCGGTTTCGGCCGCAAGCGCGCGCGCGGAAACTTCGCTCGTATCGATCACGACTGCGACATCGGTTGCGGGGTGCGCAGCCGCAATTTCGGCGCGCCTGCGTCCGATGAGCCCGCAGCCGACGATCGCCGTCGTCATTGCCAAGGCAGACCGCGGTCCTTGGGCATGACGCGTCGCAACGTGAACAAATCGCTACCGCGCAACTCTTCCAGATGGTCCGGCCACCCTTCGTAGCCGTCCCACTGCGCGGCGATGAATTTGCCCGTGATTCCCTGCGCGGCGCCGGAGAGCAGAAAGGCGGCGGCCTTGGCGCCCACGTCGGGCGACACGCCGCCTCGCTCCAGCTCTTGCTTCGTGCGTTCGAAGAAATCCGGTCCGGCCGCAGCCGGACCCGCCGCGAGTGTCTCCGCATGCATGCGGGTCGCGACGAATCCCGGTGCGAGCGCGTTGATTTCGACGCCGAACGGCGCGAACTCGATTGCCGCCGTTTCTACAAAGCGAACGACGGCAACTTTGCCCGCCGCGTATGCCGTGAAGTTCGGAAATGGATTTGAAGCGCCGCCGCCCGAAAGCACGACGATGCGGCCTCCGCCCGACGCGCGCATCCGGGCCGCCGCGTCGCGCACCACGAGAAACGTGCCGAAGAGGTTGATCTTGACGGTTTCCCACCATGCAGCCGGATCGACGTCGAGGATGCCGCCGACCGGAGCGATGACACCCGCCGCGTGGATCAGTCCGCCGATCGTTTGACATTCGCCGGCGAACTCAAACAGGCGCGCGACGTCGGCTTGACTGGAGACGTCGCACGCTTGCGCGCGCACGCGATCGCCACCACCCTCGGCTACGAGTTTGTGGCGCGCCGCCTCAAGGTCGGCGGGCGTCCGCGCCGCAATCGTGACGCGTGCGCCCGCTCGTAAACATTGCCGGGCGCAGGCAAAGCCGATTCCTTGGCTACCACCGGTGACGACAACGTGCGTTCCTTCAAGATTCACGGACTGAGCGGGGTGTCCGAAGGTCTCACCGAAGCCAATCGCATGAACGGGGCTGCGACATTCAGCGAGCGTTTTCTTGCCGAGGCAACATCGGTGATCGCCCAGCTCGATCGCGATGCGATCGAGCGCGCCGTCGATATTCTCGCGCAGACGCGGGCCGGCGGCGGACGCCTCTTCATTCTCGGGGTCGGCGGAAGCGCCGGCAACGCCTCGCATGCGGTCAACGACTTTCGTAAGATCGTCGGGATCGAGGCCTACGCACCGACCGATAACGTCAGCGAGTTAACGGCGCGAACCAACGATGAAGGTTGGGCAACGGTCTTCTCGGAGTGGCTCAAAGTGAGCCGCTTGTCCGCGGCGGATACGGTGATGGTGTTCTCCGTCGGCGGCGGGAGCCTCGAGAAGAACGTGAGCCCGAACCTCGTGCTCGGATTGCAGCATGCCAAGAGCGTCGGCAGCAAGATCGTGGCGGTGGTGGGGCGCGACGGAGGCTTCGCCGCCACCGTCGCCGATGCCGCGGTGATCGTTCCGACGATTAACGCCGATCACATCACGCCGCACACCGAAGCCTTCCAAGCCGTCGTGTGGCATTTGATGGTGTCTCACCCTGCGCTCAAGGCGACGCAGACGAAGTGGGAATCGGTGAGCCGATGACAGGAACGTTGCGCGCCGCAGTGTTTCTCGATCGCGACGGAGTGATCAATCGGCCGATCGTGCGTGAAGGCCGGCCGTATCCGCCGCAGACGGTCGCGCAGCTCGAGCTCGAACCCGATGCATACGAAGCGCTCGACCTTCTCAAGCGTCACGGCTTCGTGTTGCTCGTTGCGTCGAATCAGCCGGATGTGGCGCGCGGGACGCTACGCCGCGAAACCGTCGACGCGATCGATGCGGCGCTCGCCGAGCAACTGCCGATCGACGACTTTCTCGTGTGCTTCCACGACGATGCCGACGGCTGCGACTGTCGCAAGCCCGCGCCCGGCCTCCTGCGGCAGGGCGCCGAGCGGCACGGCGTGGACCTCGCAGCATCGTACTTGGTAGGAGATCGCTGGCGCGACGTTGCCGCGGGCCGCGCCGGCGGTGTCGCGACCGTGTTCGTCGATCGCGGTTATGACGAGCCGATTCCCGACCCTCCGGCCGATGCGACGGTAACCTCGACCCTACAGGCGGCGCAGTGGATCGTGGCGCGCCGCCTCGAGGCAGTACGATGATCGAAACGTCCGCAGATGCGACCGCACCCGTGCTGTCGCGCCTCAGCGTCAAGATTTTTGCCGACGGCGCGGACAAAGCGGCAATCCTCGCGCTCGCCAAAAATCCCTACATCAAGGGTTTCACGACGAACCCGACGCTGATGCACAAAGCGGGCATCCGCGACTACGAACGGTTCGCGCGCGAGCTCCTTACGGAGATACCGGGTTACCCCGTTTCGTTCGAGGTCTTCGCCGACGACAATGCCGAGATGTTGCGCCAGGCGCGCGAGATCGCGACGTGGGGTACGAACGTCTACGTCAAGATCCCGGTAACGAATACGAAGGCGGAGACGACGGTCCCGGTGATCCGCGCACTAACCGGGGAGGGAACGAAGGTCAACGTGACCGCGCTGATGACGGTCGCGCAAACCGAAACCGTGTGCGACGCGCTGCGCGGCGGGGCGCCCGCCAGTGTTTCGATCTTCGCGGGACGGGTCGCGGATACGGGACGCGATCCGATGCCGATCATGCGCGCTGCGCGCGAGATCGTCGCGCAGCATCCCGGCGTCGAATTGATTTGGGCGAGCCCGCGCGAACTGCTCAACATTTTTCAGGCGGACTCGATCGGGACGCACATCATCACCGTTACGCACGATCTGTTGGCTAAGCTTCCGCTCGTGGGTAAGGATCTCGATGAGTTCTCGCTCGATACGGTCAAGATGTTTGCGAACGATGCGGCAAAGGCAGGTTTTCTGCTCTGAGAGCGCTGCTGCTCGCAGCCGGAGAAGGCAGCCGGCTGCGGCCGTTCACGGACAATGTGCCCAAGCCCATGCTCGAGATCGGCGGCCGTCCGATTCTCGAGCACAACGTGAGGCTCGCGGCGCGCTCGGGCGTACGCGAGCTCGTTATCAACCTGCATCATCGGCCGCAAACGATCGTCGATCACTTCGGCGACGGCTCGGCGTTCGGCGTATCGATCGTCTATTCGCCCGAACGCGAGCTGCTGGGGACGGCGGGTGCGCTCAACGCGGTGCGAAGCTTCTTCGAACGTGAGACGTTCGCGGTGCTGTACGGCGATAATCTGACGACCTGCGACCTCGCCGCGCTCGTAGCTCATCATCGCGCGACCGCAGCGGTCGCGACCATCGCGCTCTTCGCGCGCGAGGACGTGACGGCGAGCGGCATCGTTGCGCTCGACGAGGCGGGACTCGTTACGCGCTTTCTCGAGAAGCCGAGGCCGGAAGAAGTCTTCAGCCACTGGGTCAACGCCGGCATTTTGATCCTCGAACCGGCGGTGCTCGCCGCCATACCGCCGGAAGGTGCGAGCGATTTTGGACGAGACGTCCTGCCCGCATTGCTCGCGCGCGGCGAACGCATCGCCGGTTACACTTTGGGCGAGAACGAAGGGTTGTGGTGGATCGATTCGCCGGCCGACTACGAGCGCACGCTCGCGGAATTTGCAGCGACGAAAGACCGTTGAGCGGGGGCTTTGCCGAATTTCTAAAGGGAACCCTAGCTCGTCGGCTGTAGAGTGAGCCGATTCGGCGCCTTGGGGGGATCGGGGGGCTTCGCCGCCCCGATGTTGCCGTGTGTTTGAGCGCGGCGCAGGCTTGCGGAGGGTACATGCGGGCAGTCGAAGGGACGATTCGAGTCGCAGCGATCGTTGCAATCGGGTGCTTGGCAGCGTGCTCGGGAGGGCCCACGACCTCGCAATCCTCGTCGAATTCATCCCAGGCAGCCCCCGCCGCTGCCACGATCATCAAGATCGGTATCGACCTTCCCGTCAGCGGCGCCGACGCGTCCACCGGCATTCCCACGCGTAACGGTGCGGTGCAAGCGATCGAGGAAGCTGATGCCAAGGGCGCGCCCGCCGGGTTTACGTTCGTTGCCTACGATCTCGACGACGCAGTGCAAGGCGCCCACGATCCGGCGCAAGGTGCGCAAAACACACGCTCCTTCGTTTCCGACGACGCGGTTCTCGCGATGATCGGGCCGTTCAACTCGAGCGTCGCGCAGGCCGAAATTCCGATCACGAACGACGCGGGGCTCGCCCAGATCAGTCCGTCGGCCACCAACCCCGGCTTGACGAAGGGCCCGGACGCGGCGAAGCTTCGCACCTCGCATCCCGACGTCAATACCTTCTTCCGGGTCTGCACGACCGACGACCGTCAAGGCGCGGCGGGTGCCGAATTCGCAAAGAAACTCAATCTGCACAAGGCCTTCATCATCGACGATAACGAGACGTACGGCAAAGGCCTTGCAGATGTGTTCGAAGCCCAATTCAAATCGCTCGGCGGCACGGTGCTCGGACACGAACACCTTACCAAGGGTGAGACCGATTTCAAGGCGCTGCTCACGAAAGCGCACGCGCTCGGACCCGATTTCATTTATTACGGCGGCACGACTTCAACCGGTGGCGGCCTGCTCCGGAAGCAGATGGCCGACGCCGGTCTCGGCGCGACGGTTTTTGTCGGCGGGGACGGGATCAGCGATGCGGAGTTCGAGACGGTTGCGGGCGACGCAGCGAACGGCTCGTACTATTCGGTTGCGGCGCCGGAAGTCGCAAAGCTGCCGACCGCGGCCTCATTCATCGACGCCTACCGCAAACGCTGGAATGCCGAAGTCGGCGCGTATAGCGCGAACGGATACGCAGCTGCAAACGTCGAGATCGCCGCGATTGAAAAGGCCATCGCCGCGGGCGGCAACAAGATGCCCACGCGCGCGGCCGTGCTCGCAGCGGTCGCTGCAACGCAAGGCCAGAGTTCCCCGATCGGCCCGATCGGTTTCGACAAGGACGGCGATACGACCAACCCGATCCTCACCATCTATAAGATCGCGAACGGAAAGTCCGTGTTCGTCGATCAGATCAACCTCAAGCTGTAACGCGCGCCGATTGGACGTTTTCTTTCAGCAGATCGTCAACGGTCTCTCGCTCGGCGGAATCTATGCGCTGATCGCGCTCGGTTACACGATGGTCTACGGGATCATCGAATTGATCAACTTCGCGCACGGCGACGTCTACACGCTGGGCACGTTTTTTTCGCTGGCGATCCTTACCGGACTCGGCGTGTCGGGCGAGCTTCACGGCCCGGCGCTCGTTCTCGTGGTCCTGGTGACGCTACTTGCCTCGATGCTGCTGTGCGGAATTACGGGCGTCCTCATCGAGCGGCTCGCGTACCGGCGGCTGCGCAACGCGCCGCGCCTCGCGCCGCTGATCACCGCGATCGGGATCTCGTTCATCCTCGAAAACGTCATGCAGTTGTGGCGCGGCCCGTCGCCCGTCCCATTTCCGGACCTCATTCCGAACCCCGCGTATACGATCGGCGGCGTCGTCGTGACGGCCAAGCAAATCGGCGTCGTGCTGCTCGCGGTCGCGATGATGGCGGCGCTACAGGTCTTTATCTATAAGACCAAGCTCGGTAAAGCGATGCGAGCGACGGCGCAAGATCGCGATGCCGCGCAGTTGATGGGCATCGACATCAACACGACGATCGCGGCGACGTTTCTCATCGGGAGCGCGCTCGCAGGGGCCGCCGGATTCGTCAGCGGCGTGTACTACGGCACGACGTGGTTCTTCAATGGCTTCGAGGCGGGCCTCAAAGCGTTCACGGCGGCGGTCCTCGGCGGCATCGGCAACATCGCGGGCGCGATGCTCGGCGGGTTTTCGATCGGGCTGATCGAGGCGATCGCGACGCAATACATTCCCGGTGGCGCGCAGTGGACCAACGTCGTCGTGTTCAGCGTCCTCGTCTTGGTGCTGATCTTCCGGCCCTCGGGGCTGCTCGGGGAGTCGCTCCCCGAGAAGGTTTAAACAGGGCGTGTCGCCGGTTGCCCGCCGCATCGGGCTCGGCGTGCTCGTGGCGGCACTACTGGTCTACCCCTTTCTCGATCGCAACAACTCTCACGTCGACTTCCTCGCAAACGCGGGCGCCTTTATCTTGCTCGCGCTCGGGCTCAACATCGTCGTTGGGTTTGCCGGGCTGCTCGATCTTGGATACGCGGCGTTCTTCGCGATCGGTTCGTACAGCTACGCGATCCTCGCGAGCCAGCAGTTCGGGTATCACGTCCCATTTTGGCTGATGCTGCTGATCGCGCCCGTCATCGCGGCGCTCTTCGGTTTGCTGCTCGGCGCGCCGACGTTACGGCTGCGCGGCGATTACCTGGCGATCGTGACGCTCGGATTCGGCGAGATCGTACCTCAGACGTTTCTCAACCTTCCCCAATACACCAACGGTCCGAACGGCATCAGCTCGCTCGACCAACCCTCGATCTTCGGCCACTCGTTCGGGTTCAGCGCGACGCCGTACTACTATCTGCTGCTCGGGCTGATCGCGCTCGGGATCCTGATCGCGGCAAACCTGCAGAACAGCCGGCTCGGACGCGCCTGGATGGCGATCCGCGAAGACGAACTCGCCGCCCGTCACATGGGCATCAACACTACGACGACCAAGCTTGCGGCCTTTGCGCTCGGCGCGTCGTTCAGCGGTCTCGCGGGCGTTGCCTATGCGGCGAAACTCGATCTCGTGTCGCCGGACCAATTTCAGTTCAACGTCAGCGTGCTCGTGCTCTCGATGCTGGTCTTGGGCGGAATGGGCAACATCACGGGCGTGATCGTCGGCAGCTTCGTGCTCTCGTTCGTCAACAGTTTCTTGCTGCCGCAATCGACGACGCTCGCTCACGCTGCCGGATTCCCGAATATCGACTTCACCAACTACCGCTTCATGCTCTACGGCATCATCCTCGTCACGATGATGCTGTTCCGGCCCGAGGGGCTGATCCCGAGCCGCGCGCGCGCCGCCGAGTTCCATGAAGCACTGGCGGACGAGCCGCTCGCCGAGCAAGAGCAAGAAGAATACGAAGGAGCGGCGCGCTGATGGCGTTGCTCGAGCTGCGCGGCGTGCGCAAATCGTTCGGGGGTTTAGTTGCGGTCAACGACTTGTCGTTCGCGCTCGAGGCGGGCAGCATTTCGGCGATGATCGGGCCCAACGGTGCCGGGAAGTCGACCGTCTTCAACTTGATCACCGGGATCTACGTGCCCGAAGAAGGCGCGATCGATTTCGACGGGCGGTCGATTCGCGGCTTGCGCACCAATCGCATCGCGGCGCGCGGTGTGGCGCGGACGTTTCAGAACATTCGTCTGTTCGCGTTTATGTCGGCGCTCGACAACGTCATGGCCGGGCGCCACGCGCGGATGCATGCGAGCATGTTCGATTCGCTGCTCCACACGCCGCGTCAGCGCAGCGAAGAGCGAGCCGTGCGCGAGCGGGCGCGCGAGCTGCTGCGCTTCGCCGGTTTGGAACGCGACGAAGCGAACTACGCGCGGAACCTCCCCTACGGCAGCCAGCGACGGCTCGAGATCGCGCGCGCGCTCGCGAGCGATCCGAAGCTGCTGTTGCTCGACGAACCGGCGGCGGGGATGAATCCGAACGAGAAGCACGACTTGATCGGGCTCATCCGCCGCATCCGAGATCTCGGCGTCACGGTTTTCCTAATCGAACACGACATGTCGCTCGTGATGAACGTCAGCGAACGGGTCACGGTACTCGACCACGGCGAGAAGATATGTGAAGGCCCGCCGGAGGACGTGCGCTGCGACGAGCGCGTGATCGAGGCATACTTGGGCCGCAGCGACGGTGCGGCCTGATGGCGCTCCTCGACGTCGCGGGCATCGACGCATACTACGGCCGCATCCGCGCGCTCTCGGGCGTAAGTCTGCGCGTCGATGCGGGCGAAATCGTCACGCTCATCGGTGCCAACGGCGCCGGGAAAACGACGACGTTACGCGCGATCAGCGGGCTCCTACGGCCGGCGAAAGGCGCGATTGCGTTCGACGGCGCGGATATCCTGAAGCTCGGACCTGCACGCGTCGTGCGGCGCGGAATCAGTCACTCGCCCGAAGGACGCCGCGTGTTCGCGCGGATGACCGTGCGCGAAAACCTCGAGCTAGGAGCGTACTCGCGTTCGTCGCGCGCAGAAATCGCGGCCGACCTCGAACGCGTGCTCACGATCTTTCCGCGTTTGCGCGAGCGGCTCGGGCAAAAGTCGGGCACGCTCTCGGGCGGCGAGCAGCAGATGCTCGCGATGGCACGCGCGATGATGTCGCGACCCCGGTTGCTGCTGCTCGACGAACCATCGCTCGGCCTTTCGCCGATCCTCATTCAGACGATCTTCCGCGTGATCCGCGAGATCAACGCTGATGGCACGACGGTGCTGCTCGTCGAGCAGAACGCGCGTCAAGCGCTTGCCATAGCGAGCCGCGGTTATGTGCTCGAAGTCGGCAAGATCGTGCATGAGGATACCGCGGCGAACCTCATGGCGAGTGAAGCCGTGCGGACCGCTTACCTCGGAGGCTAAGCTTCTCGAGCGCGACGGTCGCGCGAGCGGCGCATGCCGCAAGCCCGACCGTAGCCACCGAGAAATCGTTAGCCTACTGGAACCGCAGCCTCTTCGCCGGCCTTGACCGCAAGGCGGACGTCGATGTTGCCGCGGGTGGCGTTCGAGTAGGGGCAGATTTGGTGGGCGGCTTCGACGACTTTTTTGGCTTCCTCTTCGGTCGCGTTCGGGAGCGTCACGAGCAGGTCGACGTCGAGGCCGAAGCCGCCCTTGTCGTTGGGGCCGATGCCGACGTCGGCGGTGACGGTCGAGTCCTTCACCGAGACTTTGTGCTCGGCGGCGGCGCGTTTGAGCGCGCCGTGGAAGCAGGCGGCATAGGTGGCGGCAAACAGCTGCTCGGGATTCGTTTTTCCGCCAGGGCCGCCGAGGCCGGGCGGCAGGGCGAGCTGCAAGTCGAGGATGCCGTCTGAGGAGCGGACGGTGCCGTCGCGTCCGCCGATGGACGTTGCGCTAGCTTTGTAGAGAATGTTCATGTGGGCGCCTTCAGTCCACCGGCTCGGGTTCCTTCGTTTCGTTTGCGCGCCGCATCCGGGTGCCTAAGAACCATGCGTAACCGGTCACGCCGATCGTCACGACGAGCCACGCTACGGCGCCCTCGCCGAAGGGGCCGATTGCGCTGAGGTCTATTCCGCCGGGCGTTTGGCGGCCACAATGGACCCAGTCGACGTAGGTGGCGAGGTCGTTCAGGCCGTTGCTTGAGATTTGGCGCTCGCCGAACTTCGGCATCATGCCGACACCGACGCGTACGGCTTCGCCGACTTGTTTCGCGGTTGCGGCGGCGAGATCGGGCGCGACGTAGTCGCTGCCTATTGAGTTACCTTGGGCGTCGGCTCCGTGGCAGTGTTCGCAGTTTTGGGCGAAGAGCTCGCGTCCCCGTTGGAGGTTTCCGTTCGTCTCGACGTGCGGGATCGGTGGGCCTCCGGGCGCGACGGAAACGACGTAGGTGACGACGGCATCGACTTCCGCAGGTGAGAGCAGCAGCGGGCGGCGGGGCTGCTGCACCCACGGAATGGCGGCCGGCATGCGGCCGGTCGCGACCCACCAATCGACGTCTGCGGCTCCGACTCCGCGAATGCTCGGGGCGTCGGGGCCGCCACGCAAATCGGCGCCGTGACACGACGCGCAGTGGACGGCGTAGACGATCTTGCCGTCGATGGCTGCGTTTGTGCGCGCCGGGGTCGCGATACAGCTGCATGCGAATGTGACGGCGCACGCGACAATGGCGCTGCGTTCGGCGCGTGCCCAGCGCGCGAGCACGGCGAGCACGGCGGTCAAGGTCATGACGGAGCCCGATGCCCACATGACGAGTCCGCCGGCGTGTTGATCTTCGAGCGGGCTCAGTCCGAAGGGGTTCGTCACGTGCAGGTAGTGCGGATAGAGGACGCCGTGCGACGACCAGAGCGACAGTCCCAAGAACGCGGTCGGTGGGCCTGCGAGAAACAGATACAGCGCGCGTGCGGGGGGCGCCAGGCGTGCGGGCAACGGGGCGACCGGGAATGCATGGCTCCAGAAAAGCGCGGCGCTTGCGAGGAACGCGACGTGTTCGGCGATGTGGATGGCCGGATGTTCGAGCGCGAGTTCGTAGAGGTTCGAGTAGTGTGCTCCCCAGAGCACGGCGATAAACGCGAGCCACGCAATGGGGGGGGCGGTCAGCATGCTCACGGCGCGCGAGCGCAAAACACGGGCGAGCGTGCGGGCTTGCGCTCGCGGCAGCGCACCCAACAGCACGCGCAGCGGTGCGCCGAGGACCAGCGCGGGTGCGACGATTGCGATCAAGATGACGTGCTGGATCATGTGCGCGGCAAACGAGGCATCGGCCCACGCATCGAGCGCGACGATCGCGACCCACAGCGCGACGAGCGCGATACACTCGGCCGCGATGAACCTTTGCGGAAAGCGACGCCGCGTGTGCTGCTCGTAACGCGCGACGCCCCAGAAGTAGAGG
>Ga0302325_10008088_pt1 | contig 23193 bp, 19 predicted proteins | sample Palsa_T0_2_FD_201948 | JGI IMG/M metagenome (GOLD analysis project Ga0302325, IMG submission 201948) | Peat permafrost microbial communities from Stordalen Mire near Abisko, Sweden - Palsa_T0_2 | ecosystem: Environmental > Terrestrial > Soil > Palsa > Peat permafrost | place: Sweden: Abisko... | reverse complement strand
CGCGAGAGGGCAACGCAATCTCTCCGGGGCCATCATCCACTGCGAACTGATGCTTCAGTACCTCTTCGGAGAATGATCCCATGACGCTCGCCGCGCTCTGCCTCCTCGTGCTCGTCTTCGGTCTCGTCGCGTTCGACTGGGCGACGCTGCGCGGCAAGAACCGCCGGGCGCTCTTCCTCGAGGTGGCCGTGTTCCTCGGTGGGGCCCTCTTCATCGTATTCCCCGAACGCGCGACAGCGCTCGCTCACATGGTCGGCATCGGGCGAGGGGTCGACTTCCTCCTCTACCCAACGGTGATCTGGCTCGTGCGCGAGTCGCTGCTGTCCCGCCGCCGGCGGATGGAGGACTCCGAGCGCCTCACGCACGTCGTCCGGGAGCTCGCGATGCTGCGGGCGGAGAACCTCGTTCAGAGCGCGGGCGCGCCGTCGCACTCGGCCGGCGTGACGGCCTCTCTCACGGCGTAGTTTCGCGGGGCGTGAAAGCGCGAGGCCCAGAGGAAGTTCCACGGGGCGCGCCGGACACACACCTCCTCGCCGTCATGCACCTTGCCGAGGATCGCGTCGTCGACCTCGACGCGGACGAGCGCATCGAACGATCGTCCCGACGGATACGCATACTCGCACCGTGTGACCATGAGCACGACACCGAGCGCGCCCGCGCACGCCAGCCCCATCAAGGTCCCATCCGGGCGGGCGGAGCGGAGAGACGCGAGGTGGAGGTTCAGCGCGACGAGCACGATCATCCAGCCGAGGTAGTAACGAAGCTCGTGCGATTGCGGGAGCACAGATACGATCGCGGTCATGGCGAGAAAACCGAGGCACGCGACGCGCACGACGCGATCGCGGCGCTCGCGTACACCGCGCCAAACGAGCACGACGAGGTGCAAGACGACGTACGCACCAAAGAAGCCGCCCATGCGATACGCCGGCGCGTCCATTGGTCGAGCGTCCAGCGACCGATGCCCAGCGGTGGCAAGCGGAGCTCGAGAATCGAGCACACGAAGCGAAGCGGCCTGGGGGCGTGCTCGAGCCAGACGGGGGATGAAGCGTAGGGCTCCTCCGGCCCCGGCAGCGTGTGACCGGCGAGGTGAAACTCCACCGGGTAGTAAGGGTTTCCGTGCAGGGCGAGGTTCTTCAGCGGCGTCGCGAAGACGAGCGGTAGGGCGATGAGCATCATCGCGACCACACCGAAGCGACGTTCACGCAAGAGCCGAGGCACCACACGTGCACCGAGCGCGACGAGCGCCACGAGCACGATGGGGTGCATCAGCGCTTTCATGTTTGCTGCGACGCCTGCAGCGACGCCCGCGACGAGAAGGAGACGTAGGTCGGGTCGGTCGTCGGCATCCCCCCACGCCTTGATCGCAATGAGCACGACCACGCTCGCCGCTGCGTTGGACGGTAAGTCGACGTAGCACGACGTGGCGTGAATCTGGACGAGCGGCACGGCGAGCAGCCCGATGATCGTGAGGTACATCGGCACCGCGAACGTCTTCTTCACGAACCACGCAAAGAGCGGGATCGTCGCGAACGCCACGAGGTTCGCCGACTCCGGTCGTCCCGTGATGCGCCAAAGCGCTCCTTGAAGAGTCTCCGCGAGGAGGGGAAACCCGTCGAACCGCGCCTGGTTCAGTGGATCGTAGGCAAACTGACTCGCGGGCACGATGCCGACGATGCGGGCTGCGAACGGTAGGTGGTAGTACCAGACGTCCCACGCCATGGAGACGTCGTGGAGTGCGGCGGCAAGCATCGATGCGAGGAGGCCCCACGCGAACACCGCAAGCGCACGATTGATCCACTTCTGAGTCACGACGCCGTCCGACGTACAGCGGGCCGGCATCTCGGCGCAAGTCCAGGCTCGGGTGACTCGCGCTCTCCTTGACACGCGCAACCCGCTCGCACCACCTTGTCGCGCCTGCTTCGCACCGTTCGCCTGCTCCAGACCCACCTCACTGGGATCGCCAGAGGCCTCGCGCGCTCCCCTGCACGCTGGGATCTCGTGGCCGCGCTCGTGTACGCGGCCGTCTCGCTGCTCCTCTACGCGACCTGCCTCGACGCGCAGCGCCCGGGGGCCGACGGGTACTACGGCTGGATCTACGCACGCTCGCTCGCCTACGACGGGGATCTCGACTTCGCCAACGACTACTCGCTGTGCGGGGACCCGTGGGCGATGGGCTGGACGACGCCCACGCACCACCGCGCCAACGTCTTCTACATCGGGCCTGCGGTGTTCTGGACGCCCGCCATCTGGGTCCTCAAGCACTTCGTTCACGGACAGCCCGCCGTCGCGGGCGGGTGTGTGGGGCCGATCCCCGCGCTGGTCCTGACGATGTCGAGCGTAGCGGGTGCCGTGCTTGTGCTGACGACGAGCGCTCTGCTCCGGCGCTGGGTCGGCGTGAGGACCGCGGCCATGGCCTCGCTCCTGGCAACGCTCGGCGGACACGCCATCTACCTGAGCGCGCTGCTCGCGAGCTACTCGCACATCTACGACGCGATGTGCGTCGCGCTCTACCTGTACGTCATCGTGCGGCTCCGCGAGAAGGGGCCGTCCCTCGGGCGTCTGGCGCTGGCGGGGGGCTTGCTGGGGCTCGCCTTTCTTCAACGGACCACGGGCGCCGTCTTCTTCGTCGTCGCGATCGGAGCGCTGTTTCGCCCCGCACCCACGGCCGCGCTACGCAGCTCCCTTCGTTCCCTGACCGTCATCGGCGTGTGCGCTGTGCTGTCCGGCGTCGTGCCGCTGCTCGTGGCCAACGAGATCATCCTCGGGCACGCGACGCTCATGGCGCACGGCCCGTACATCCTCTGGCCGGTGCACGCGCACCCCTTGCTGCTGCTCTTCGACGAGCGCGGTGGACTATTCTCCGGTGCGCCCGTCATGTGGCTCGCGGTGCCCGGGCTCGCGCTCCTGCTGTGGAGGCGGGACGCACGCTGGTTCGCCTGGCCGCTGCTGGTCTGCGCGACCTTCGAGATCCTCGTGGCCTCGTCCGCTCTGGACTGGCAAGGCGCGCGCCGCCTACTCAACCTCACCCCGCTGGGCGCCTTGTGCATTGCACTCACTGTGGAGCGCGCGGGCCGGTGGGTCTGGGTGCACCCCGGGCGCGTAGTCGTAGCAGGCGCGGCTGCGGCTGTCGCGGTGGTGGCATGGGCGAACGCCGGTGTGGTGATCGGCATCGCTCGCGGCAAGCTCGCGTGGGACCGGCCGCTCACGTCGTCCGAGAGGTACGGCGAGGGCCAGAAGCAGGAACTTGCCGCGATCGAGGAGCACGTCGGGTCGCTCTCCGTGCTCCCCGCGGAATGGGTGTTCGCGCTGCGCTACCACCTCAAGCCAGTTGCCTTCGGCTGGGCAGCGCATCCCGAGTGGTACAGCCGCGACTACCACTCGCTGGAGTACACTCGTAACGACTTTCCGTTCGCCGCGCCCGAGACGCGCCAGCTCATGCGCGGCGTACGCTTCGAGGACGACGCGGGCGCCGCGTGCCTGACCGACTCGACTGCCACGGCGGTGTTCTCGCTCGGCTGGCCGGTGACGACGCGGGTCCGCCTCGTCTACGACGCGACGGCGGAGGACACCGTGTCGGCGCGAACTCGCTCGTTCCTCGGCGTGGAGACTTCATGGGGCCCGGGGGTGGTACTGCACCCCGGCAAGGGGCGGAGGGTGATCTTGCGAGTGCCTCGCGGGGGTCTCGACTCGGGCATCAACCAGCTCGAGCTCGAGCGGGCCAGCCTCACCGGGAACCTCTGTCTCTTGGCGCTCGAGTTCGTGGACGACACGCGGTACCCAGCGGCGCCCGAGGCGCACGCCAGCCCTCCCGTCCACTTGTGGCACGCGAGCACCTACCAGTCCGGGCAGGGCGCGGCGCCGTCGGTCGCCGTGGGACACGTCGCCGCCGGCGACTGGATGGTCGAGGTGCACGAGACCGCAGCCCAACAGGTGGCAACCTACGCCGGCACTCCCAGCGAATTCACCTCCACCACCGTGCTCGACTCCCGCGGCTTCCGCCCGCGCGTCGCGGCGGACACGGACGGCACCGTCCTCGAAGCTCATCAGGGCACGTCCGGCGTCGGCGCTTTGCTGTCCCGGGTGGGGCACGTCGCGGTGACTGACGCGCAAGTCGCGGTGACGTGGGCCGCTGCGTCGCAGTACGGGTCCGGCTTACGACCGGTGATCGCGGTGCTCGCCGGTCGTGTCGTCGAGGTCGACATGGTCGATGCGATCGGCAGCGCTCTCGCCGTGCGGACGGGGGTCTACGGCGGCGGCGCTGTCGCCTGGGATGCGCCGCGCCCTCTGGGGACGCCCGGGCTAAATCCCTCCGTTGCAGTCGGAGGGGGAAGGAGCAGTGCCGATGCGCTGGTGGTCGAGGCTCACCAGCAGCAAGCGAGGTACGGCCCGTTGTGGCTTCGCGTCGGGCACTGGAGCTCGGATGGGGCCATCGCGTGGAACGAGCCGCGAGAGTACGACCAAGGCGTTTATCCGTGCATCTCGCTCTTCGGAAAGCGCATTGTCGAGGTCCACCAGCAGGACGACAGCGGGCCACTTTGGATCAAGGTCGGCACGATCGGCGACGACGGCCTCGTGAGCTGGGCCTACAGCAGCGAGTACGACCATGGCGGCCATCCCGCGCTCGCCCTCGACCCGGTCACGGGCAAGGGAGTCGAGGTCCAAGAGGGCGGCGCCGGCCTCGGCCTCCTGCTCGAGCGCGCCGTCGACGTGTATTGAGAACGGGATGCAAGTCGGGCTTTGACGAGATAGTGACGTGGTGAAAGGCTGCGCTCGGTGAGCACCTTCATCGACGATCTCGAGACGTTCAAGGCCGAGCGCCTCACGCCCATCCTTGCGGCAGGGCGGGCATCGCTCGCGGACGCTGCGCCCGCCGGGGATGCCCAGCGCATGTTGCAGGTGGCGCTCGTGAACGAGATCAGCGTCAGCGAGCTCGCGGCCGCGTGGATGCCGACCACACCGGAGCTCGACGTCAAGATCGCCTTCGCGCGCCAAGCCGGGGATGACGCCAGCCACTTTCAGCTCGTCGCAGACCGCCTCGCCGCCCTCGGCTTCGATGTCGCGAGCTTCCACCCACCACCGGAGGGCGCGCTCTTTCGTTACCTCCGCGAGCTGCCATCTACCGTCGAGCGCGTGGCGGCGGGGCTCTTCACGCTCGAGTCGATCGCGTACGCGGTCAACGAGAGCTTCATGGCCTTCTGCGAGAAGCGCGGCGACGCGGAGACCGTGCGCATCTACCGCGAGCACATCCAGCCCGACGAGCGCGCGCATCAACAGCTCGGTCAGCGGCTCCTCGCCAAGTACGCGATCACGCCCGAGCTTCAGACCGTCGCGCGTCAGACGGTCGCGAAGGTCATCGACATCGCGACGGTCGCTCGCGCCGAGGCTGCAGCCCGGATGAACACGGCGTGCTTACCGGGATGCTGACGACGCTCGGCCATCGCCTCGTCGAGCGCATCGAGCAGGCATCCCTCGATGAGATCGCGCACGCTGCGTTTCTGGTCGACACGGGCGAGCCGGTGGGGGAGGGTGATGCGGAGCGCGTGATGGCCGCGCTCGGCGCCGCGATCGCACGAAAGAACCAGTTTGCGGCCTCGGAGCCGAGGCTCGCACCGGGCATCGAGCGTGAGATCGACGCGCTCTTCGACGAGATCGCAGCCGGGCAGCCTCGGGCGCCAATCTTCGAGGCTCGCAAGGCAGCGCTCGCCCAGCTCTTTCGGGAGATCCTCGGCTCGGAGCCCCGCGAGGTCACGAGCGCGACGTATTCTCCAGAGCTGCAGCTCGCAGTGCTCGGTTTGTCGGCCGATGCGCTGCGTGAGCCCATCTTGGACGTCGGGTGTGGCGAGGATGCTGCGCTCGTTCGATTCCTCCGTGCGCGTGGCAAGGATGCCCGCGGGATCGACCACCGCGTCGTGTCGAGCGAGGTGGCGACGCGCGCGGACTGGCTCACGCACGAGTACGGAGTCTCGCGGTGGGGTACGATCACGTCGCACCTCGGCTTTACGCTCCACTTCATGCACCAGGAGATGAAGCGCAGCGATCTCGCCTTCGAGTATGCGCGCGCCTACATGCGCATCGTGCGCTCGCTCGCCCCAGGCGGAACGTTCGCCTACGTGCCGGGTGTGCCGTTCATCGAGTCGATGCTGCCCGCGGGCGAGCACGTCGTGGGGCGCGTCGCGCTCGCACCTGATCTCGTGACGGACGCGGTCAAACGCGTACAAGAGGTGACGAGCCTCGTGCTCGACGCAGCCACCCACGTGACGCGGCGTTGAGGAGCCGTGATAATGGTGGGTAGGATGCTCGGCATGGATCGCTCTCGATGGGTGCTGGCCATCCTCTCACTCGTCGCGTGCGGCGGTTCGGGATCGAACAACCAAGGCGATGGCGGCGGAGGTGACGCGGGAGCGCTCCTCACGTGCACCAACGCTGCCGCGACCACGACGGTAGACGCCGGGATGGCACTCGGTGTCGTCTCCGGGATGGTTGCGGGGCCGGGGACGTTCGTTGGGGGCTGTCAGATCTTCCCGCCCACCAACGCGTGGAACGTCGACGTGAGCTCCGCCAGCATCGCCACCACCACCGCGTACACGATCCCGACGGGGCACTTGCATCCAGATCTCGGCGACTGGATGCCCGATGCGTACGGCATTCCGTTCAACGTCGTACCGTCCGGCCAGCCGCTCGCGGTCATCAACTTCACGGGTTACGGGGCCGAGAGCGATCCTGGCCCGAACGGCTGGACGACCAATCCCAATACGAGCAGCAACGGCAACGGCGTGACGTCGTACCCCATCCCCAACGGCGCGATGATCGAAGGCGATCCGGGGGCGGGTAAGACCCCCGGCGACGATCACCTCCTCGTCCTCCAACAGGGAGCGACGTGCGGCGCGCCGTGCTCGCTCTGGGAGACCTGGTCCACCGTTGGAGGATCATCCGCGCCGTGGACTGCCTCGAATGGCGCGCTGTGGGACCTCGGATCGAATGCGCTCCGCCCGCTCGGGTGGACGTCAGCGGATGCCGCGGGGCTCTCTGTCTTTGCCGGTCTCTTGAAGCTCGCCGAAGTGAAGGCCGGCGTCGTGACGCACGCGATTCGCGTCACGTTCAATAGCTCGCAACAAGGTTACGTCTATCCGGCGACCCACTCCGCGGGATCGGGGGCGCTCGGGGGAGCCTTGCCGCCGATGGGGTTGCGCCTTCGGTTGAAGTCGACGTTCGACGCGTCCAGTTTCAGCGGCCCGGGCAAGATTGTCGCGAAGGCCATGCAGACCTACGGTCTCATCCTCGCGGACAACGGATCCGACTGGTACTTCCAGGGAGACAGCAACAACGGGTGGAACGACATGGACGTGACCGACACGTACGTTGGAGAGCTCCTCACGGACTTCGACAACGTCGACGGCACGGACTTCGATGCACTCGACACCGGCGCACCGATGAACACCGGGGAGTAGCCTTGCTGCTCTCGCTCATCGGCTCCGACGCGTTCACCGCGGCGCACCTCGCCAAGATTCGAGACAAACCCGCCATCCGCGTCGCGAACGCGCTCGTGAAGTCGCTGTCTGCGCAGTACCTGCACCTCGTCGACCTCGCCGAGCCGCTCTCAAACGACGAGCGGCGCAAGCTCGACGCGCTTCTTTCGTACGGGCCGCGGCCCGTCTCCGAGGACGACGAGCAGACGCTGGAGAGTGGCGGGCGATTCGTCGTGCCTCGCTTCGGGACGATCTCGCCGTGGTCGTCGAAGGCCACGGACATCTTGCACGCGTGCGGCCTCGGACGCGCGCGCCGCATCGAGCGTGGCGTCGCGTGGACCATCCGTGGGGCGGTTCGCGACGAGGACGCGCTGCGCTCGGCCATTTCCGATCGCATGACGGAGACCGTCATCGCCGAGGTCGGTGAAGCCGCGAAGCTCTTCGAGCGGCGACCCCCGCGTCCGCTCGTCACGGTCGCGCGCGATCGCGCCTCTCTCGTGCGCGCGAACGAGGCGATGGGCCTCGCGCTCGCCGATGACGAGGTGGAGTACCTCGCGCGCGCGTTTGCGGAGCTCGGGCGCGATCCGACGGACGTCGAGCTCATGATGTTCGCCCAAGCCAACAGTGAGCACTGCCGCCACAAAATCTTCAACGCAGCGTTCGTGGTCGACGGAGTCGCCGAAGCCGACACGCTCTTTCGCATGATTCGCCGAACGACCGAGGCAAGCCCTCGAGGCGTGCTCTCCGCGTACCACGACAACGCGGCCGTCATCGACGGGCCCAAAGGCTCCCGCTTCTTCGCCGCGGAGGATGGCGTCTATCGCGCCCACCGCGAGCCCGTACACATCGTGATGAAGGTGGAGACGCACAACCACCCGACGGCCATCTCACCCTACGCAGGCGCATCGACCGGCTCTGGTGGCGAGATCCGCGACGAGGGCGCGACCGGTCGTGGCGCCAAACCCAAAGCGGGTCTCGTCGGCTTCATGGTGTCGCACCTCCGCATCCCTGGCGCGGAGCAACCCTGGGAGAAGGACGGCGTCGGCAAGCCGGCCCGCATCGCCCCACCCCTCGACATCATGCTCGACGGCCCCCTCGGTGCAGCCGCCTTCAACAACGAATTCGGTCGCCCCTCCATCACCGGCTTCTTCCGCACAATGGAGCTCGACCATTACTCCTTTCACAAGCCCGTCATGATCGCGGGCGGGCACGGGAGCATCCGCGCCGAGCACGTGAAGAAGGCGAGCATCTCGGATGGCGATGCCCTCGTCGTGATGGGAGGACCCGCGCTCCTCATCGGGCTCGGCGGTGGAGCGGCCTCGTCGCTCGCGCAAGGCACGTCGCACGAGGATCTCGACTACGCATCGGTGCAGCGGGACAACGCCGAGATGGAGCGCCGCTGCCAGGAGGTCATCGATCGGTGCTGGGCGCTCGGCGCCGCAAATCCCATCGCGTCGATTCACGACGTGGGGGCGGGCGGCCTGTCGAACGCGCTGCCGGAGCTCGTTCACGATAGCGGCCGCGGCGCGCGCATCGCGCTCCGTGCCATCCCGAGCGGCGAGCCTCAGATGACTCCGCTCGAGCTCTGGTGCAACGAGGCGCAAGAGCGCTACGTCCTCGCGATCCCAAACGATCGGCTCGAAGCCTTCCGCCTCCTGTGCAACCGCGAGCGCTGCCCGTTCGCAGTCGTCGGCCGGGCGACGAACGCCCCGCACCTTTTGGCGACCGACGAGCACTTCGGCAATTCTCCCGTCGATCTGCCACTCGACGTCATCCTCGGCAAGCCTCCGAAGATGACGCGCGCCGCGACGCACGCCGCGGGCGTCAACCTGCCGTTCGACGTTGAAACGGTCGATGCGCAGGAAGCGTGTCGTCGCGTTCTGCGCTTCCCAACGGTCGCGGACAAGACGTTTCTCGTCACGATCGGTGACCGCACGGTGGGAGGGCTCGTCGCGCGCGATCCGATGGTGGGGAAGTGGCAAGTGCCCGTCTCCGACGTCGCCGTGACCACGACGGGCTTCGAAGGGTTCACCGGCGAGGCCATGGCCATCGGCGAGCGCCCACCGATCGCCCTCATCGACGCAGCTGCGTCGGCGCGCATGGCGCTCGGCGAGGCCATCACCAACATCGCCGCCGCACGCATCGAGGCGCTCGCGGACGTGCGCATGTCGGCGAACTGGATGGCTGCTGCCGGGCACGTCGGGCAGGACGCAGCGCTCTACGACGCAGTCCGCGCGGCAAGCGAGCTCGTCAAGGCGCTCGGCATCGCCATTCCCGTCGGCAAGGACTCCTTGTCGATGCGAACGAAGTGGGAGGCGGCCGAGGTCGTCTCGCCCGTGACGCTCGTCGCGAGCGCGTTTGCGCCCGTCCTCGATGTTCGGAAGACGCTCACGCCCGAGCTTCGTCTCGATCTCGGCGCGACGGAGCTGTGGCTCGTCGATCTCGGCCGAGGCAAGGACAGGCTCGGCGGTAGCGTGGTGGCGCAAGTGTTCGGTGCCCTCGGCGGCGCTCCGCCGGATCTCGACGATCCCAAGCTGCTCGTCGACTTCTTCACGGCCATCCAAACGCTCTCGCGCGATGGCATCGTGCTCGCGTACCACGATCGCTCCGATGGCGGCCTCTGCGCGACGCTCGCCGAGATGGCATTCGCCAGCGGCGTCGGCGTCGACGTGGAGGTCTCGAGCGTGGCGACGCTCTTCACAGAAGAGCTCGGCGCCGTCGTTCAGATCCGCGAGGGCGATGGTCCCAAGCTCCTCGCCGCACTTGGAGGTCTCGCCCCATCCACACGGCGTCTCGGCACCCAAACCATCGCGAAGCGCCTGGTCATTAGAGGCATGATCGACGAAAAGCTCGTCGACTTGCGTGCGGCGTGGTCGGCGACGACCTTCGCGATGCAGGAGCTTCGCGACGATCCGACGACCGCACGGGAGGAACATGCCGCGCGCCTCGACGTGAGCGACCCGGGACGGAGCGCGAAGCTCACGTTCGACCCGTGGGCGCATCCTCCTCCGTACGTGGGATTGCGCCCGCGGATCGCCATCTTGCGGGAGCAAGGCGTCAACGGGCAGGTCGAGATGGCGGTGGCGTTCGACCGCGCTGGCTTCGACGCGGTCGACGTCCATATGAGCGATCTCGCCGAGGGCCGCATCAAGCTCGACGCGTTTCGCGGCCTCGTCGCGTGCGGTGGTTTCTCCTTCGGTGACGTGCTCGGGGCGGGTGGGGGATGGGCCAAGTCGATCCTCTTCGTCGATCGCATCCGAGACGGGTTCGTGCGCTTCTTCGGCCGCCCCGAGACGTTCGCGCTCGGCGTCTGCAACGGCTGCCAGATGTTCTCTCAGCTCGGCGCGCTGATCGAGGGAGCGGAGCGCTGGCCGCGGTTCGTTCGCAATCGCTCGGAGCGCTTCGAGGCTCGCGTCGCGCTGGTGCGCATCGAGGAGAGCCCGTCGATCTTCTTCTCGGGGATGGCGGGCTCGGTGCTGCCGATCGCGGTGTCCCACGGGGAGGGGCGCGCGGAGCTGGACCGAGCCACCCTTCGCATGCTCGAGCGCGAGAAGCTCGTCGCGGCCCGATTCGTCGACCACGCGCACGAGGAGACCGAGCGCTTCCCGTTCAACCCGAACGGGTCCCCCGGCGGTGCCACGGCGTTCACGACCAGCGACGGGCGCGCGACCATCATCATGCCCCACCCGGAGCGCGTCTTCCGCAACGTGCAGCTCTCGTGGCACCCGCGCGAGTGGGACGCCCACGACGACAGCCCCTGGATGCGCATGTTCAGAAACGCGCGCGCCTGGGTGGGATAATCCGAGCTACAATCTCACCGTGGGCCGTCTCTCGGCGTTTGCGTTCGCGTTCGCCACGTCGAGTGTGATCGTCCTCGATTGCGCGCAAGCGACGCCGTGCACGTTCAACAGTCAGTGCGCCGAGGGCTTCTATTGCAGCATGACGAAGGGGACGTGCGTTCGGAACTGCGTCGACGCGACGCGCGACTGCGAGCCGGGCGAGATCTGCAACATCAACGGCCAATGCCAGTCGTCGAGCGCTGACGCGGGCATGGACGGGCAGGCGCCTGACGTCGCGACCAACGAGACGAGCACGAACGACGTCGCGTCGAGCAACGACACGGGCAACGACGTGATCACCGCACTGAAGACCGAGCTCGACCTCTGCTCGAGCGATCCCGAGTGCGCGAGCGGCCTTCTGTGCCGCGCCTTCTACACCGGTGGGCCGACGCGCTGTACGCCTACGTGCACGACGAGCTCGCAGTGCCGCGCGGGCGCTCGCTGCCTCACCATCGCGTCCGACACGTACTGCGCCGACGCCGACGTTGGTCGCACCTGCAGCACGATGAGCCCAGGCACGTGCAACTACGCGTGTGTCTCGCCCGGGTACTGCACCACCCCGTGCACGTCGGGCTCGGATTGCCCGAACGGTTACGGCTGCGCGACCGTCTCGGCCCAGAACGTCTGCGTGCGCGCCGAGCAGTATTGCGGCAGCGGAGCGACGCAAGCGTGCACGACGCTCGACTGCGACACGAGCCTCGTCGCATCGAGCTGCACTCTCCCTTGCAGCTCGGCGTCCGACTGCCCTCAGCGCGCGTCCGTGCTCGGCGCGTGGACGTGCAGCACGTACTGCGATCGCCCGAGTGACGTCTACGGCCCCCTCGGGCAAGGCGAGACCGCGAGCTACGCCTGCAACACCACGAACGCGGAGATCAACCTCTGCAACGACGCGCAGCACATCGACTTCGCCACGGGGAGCACCCCGACGCCGCCGACGATCAGCTGCCCGGTGTCGACGTCGGTCGATGGGTCGTCGGGCGACGTCTGCGTCGATACGTGTCGCTACTCGGGAGCATGCGCCTTCGGCTACGAGTGCACGGGCATCGGGGACATTTCGAACACCCGCGTCGATCTCTGCGTACCGTCGCAGGGAAGCGGTGAGGTCGGCTCGTCGTGCACGACGTTCTCGGATTGCGCCTTCGGCTACTGCAGCTCGAACGTTTGCTCGCGCGATTGCTCGGCAGACGGCATATGCCCGACCGGCTCGACGTGTACCGCGGTCGGTGGGATGTATCCCGACGTCGAAGGCATCGCCTTCAAGCGTTGCCAGTGAGCGTCACGGCAAGTTGACGTTGAGCGCCTTGAGGCGCTTCTGCAGCCCAGCGTAATCGGCGACCACGATGCCCGCGTACGTTCCGTCGGGGAGATCGATGCGCCCGTACTTCTTGTTCGAGTCACTCATCGTGGTCGAAGCGCCGAGGCCGATGGTCGCGACCTTGGCGCCCGCAGCGTCCTGGAACGTGAACGAGAAGGTGATCATGAACCCCGGCACGCCGCCTTGAGGGGATTGATCCGCCCCAATTGCGTTCATGATGCCTTTGACGGTGGCGTCGGTCTTGATGTCGATGGTGTTGCCTTGGTTGGTGTCGATGCGCTCCTGCCAAACGAGCTTGATGCTCTTGGCGTTCGCGAGGAGCTCCTTGAGCGGTTTGAGCTGAGGCGGAGGCGCTTCGACGACGGCGGTCGCCGATGGAGTCGCAGAAGCGCTCGCGGACGCCGAGGCGACGGGCGGTGCGGTCGTCGATGCAGCCGGTGTCGACGCCGACGAGGTTGGCGTCGGCGATTGCGGCTCCGTCTGATTGCCGCAAGCGATGATCAAGCCCAGCAGGGCGTAGTGAAAGCGCATGAAGTCCCCTCCGTTCGATGCGGCATTAACACATCGCCGACCGTGCTGCTACGCCAGTAGACTCGCTCCGTGCCTGCGCCGCGAAAACCCAAGCTAGCCCTCGAGGTCACGACGCTCTGGGACTACTCGTCGCAGAGCCACCTCGAAGGTCGGCAGGGCAGCGCGGGCTTTCGCGGGGCGACGCCGTCCCACGTGATTTGGAACGTCGTGTCGCGGTTCACCCAAGAAGGCGAGACGGTGCTCGATCCCTTCTGCGGGAGCGGCACGACGCTCGACGTCTGCAAAGAGACGAACCGCAAAGGCATCGGATTCGATGTCGCGCCCGTGCGCGCCGACATCGGCAACGCCGACGCTCGCTCGATCCCGCTCAAGCAAAAGAGCGTCGACCTCGTCTTCTTCGACCCGCCCTACGCCGACAACCTCGACTACTCCGACGATCCGCGCTGCCTCGGCAAGCTCAAGCCTGACGGACGCTTTCAGCGTGCGATGCGGCTCGTGCTCGACGAATGCGCGCGCGTCCTTCGCGACGATCGCATGCTCGCCATCTACGCGTGCGACGTCCTCGACGCCCGACGCGCCCGATTCCATCCGCTCGGCTTCGAGATCTTCGAGATGGCGAAGACCCACTTCGTCCCCGTCGACGTGGTGTGCGTCGTCCGCCACAACAAGACGCTCGAGATGGGCAACTACAGGCGGGCGGCCGACGAGGGAAGCTTCTACCTGCGCGGCTTCAACTATCTGCTTCTTTTTCGGAAGCGCTCTCCGCGGGAACAGAGAGAGAACGCGCCACCGTGACGAGCGCGACGAGCAGCGCCACGAAGCCAACAGGGACGGCGACGACGGCGATGCTCGGATCGCCACCATGGATGAACATGCCGCCGGCGAAGAACCCTCCGGGGATGAGGAGAAGCGCGGCTGTGAGACCCGAGCTCGCGATCGGATGGGCGGCCCTCGGTACCGCGCGGACCGTCAGCCCATACGCGACGTGGAGCAGCCCGAGGAGGGTGCCGTGCGCGTGGGCGAGCCGCCACATGAGCCTGCGCGTTTCGCTCGCGACGTCGAGGTAGGCCGCGACCTTGAACGCGTGCATCGCCTCGAGCGCGAGGCCCAACGTCACGAACAACGCGAGGCTCCAATATCCGATGCGGAGGTGACGAATCATCATGGCTCACTCGGCGACGTAGACGTCACGGTTGTCGCGATGGGCGACGAGCGCGTCGATCTGCTGCGGCGTCACGAGCTCACGCTTGCCGCCGTCGCGCGGATACGCCTGGATGCTGCGCCGCGCAATGAAGCGGATGACAGCGTACGGATCGTTCTCGGCAGCGGCCAAGGGTTGGCCTTCCCAATCATCACCCGACGCAGCGATGGCATCGCGATCGCCGAACGCATCGGCCCAGATGACGCGCTCTGCAGCGTCAGCCGCGAGCAGCCCCGTGACGCTGGCAGGAGTCGTATCGGCAGCGGATCCGTCGGGTCGCGTCCCCCACATGCGTGCGATCTCCGATGCAGTCCACGTGACTGTTCGATCCAGGTGGCAGAGGCCGCACGCGTTCGGCTTCGCGACCGCCGGATCAGGCACGTCGATGCGATGCGAGCGAATGGCATAGCGCAACGCATAGCTCGTCTTCGGCATGTGACACGCGACGCATGCGCTTCCCGAAGAGGCCGGCGCGTGGTGCGTATGGTCAGTGGGCATCGTGTGGCACGAGACGCAGGCCGCCTGCACGTCCTTGAGCTGATCATCGGGATCGCTTCGATGCATCGAGTGGCACGACATGCACGTGATCTTGCGCTCGCCATCGCCGCGCGCGTAGCACGCCGACAGGACCATCCCATTGTACTCGCGACCGCCGACGCGAACGGTGCCGTCGGGCCAGAAGAGGTTTCGCGGATCGGTGTCGAGCTTCACGGTTCCTTTCGCGAGCACCTCGGGCGTGAGAATGATGCGCGAAGGCTCGAGCGCGTCCCCTGGGTGAAAGACGTCCGCATACCCATTCGTCAGGAACGCTCGTTCGTCGCGCGGGAAGGCGTACGCGTGGCAGCTCCCACACACCGCGCTCGCCCGATCGGGGGGCAAGCGCGTTGGATTGACGATGTGCGCGTCGCGGAGCCCGCTGAATGCTCGCACGAGAGGGTTTCGTTCGCGCTCCGCGTGAAGGCGACCTGGGCCGTGACACGCTTCGCACGCGATGCCGAGCTCGGCGACGGTGGTTTGGGTGCGCTCGTCGTCGACGATCCCCGGGCGGCCTGCCGTCGCATGGCAGGCGATGCAGTTCGAGCTCCAGCGAACGTCGTGCTGGGGTGCGTCGGGCGGCTCGAGAAACGCGTCGCGCCGATCAATGAGACGCCCTTCGTCGCGTGCAAAGACGAGGGGAAGCATGTGGAGATCGCCGTTCGAGTCTTCGGTCCAAGAACCCTGCATGTGGTGCGAGCCGGTCGTGATGGCGATGGGCGGCGTGCCGCGCTGGGTCATCGTGCGGTGATACGTGCGTGACCACGAGGCGTGCTCGCTCGGGTGACACGATCGGCATGCCCCCGAGCCGACATACTCGTCATGCGTGACGCGCGGGCCGAGGGGGGTCACACGGGCGCCACGCGGACGCGCGAACGCGAGACCGCTCGCGATCATCGCCGTGAGGAGAGCGCCCCGCGCCCACACGGGCGCTCGCGAGCGAACGACGATGCCGCACGCAACGAGCGTGAGCAACCCCGCGAGCCAAACGGACGCAAGCTCCACGCGACGAGCATGCCGCATTGGCATCGTTGCGTCAGCCCTCGGGAATGTCGAGCAGCTCGTCCTGCACGGCCGCGGCCGCATCCTCACGCAGCGCTTCGTAGTTCGCGGGGTTGGGCACGAAGAAACCGTCCGCTCCGAAGACGTCCTCGCTGAGCGTCAAACCGCGCATGTCCTTGGCGAGCCCGAGAAAAGCACCACGCACGCGATCGCGAACCCCGGCGTCCAGACCTTGGCGCGCGACGATGACGTCGGGAGGGATTTCACCGAACGTCGCGAAGATGCGCATCTTTCGTTCGAGCTCGGGCTTGTCGAGCCACGGTCCCGAGATGATCGCGCCGTTCGGCGCGAGGCGTACGTACGTGGCGCCGAAATCCGCGGAGCCGTCCGAGACGGCTTGCACGACCGCCGCGTGCGTGCCGAGGAAGCGCTGCGAAGCGAATGCGGTCTTCACATCGAGCCCCGCCTTCGCGAGCTCGATGCGCGGCACGACGAAGCCCGCTGCGCTGTAGCGATCGACCCATGCCGCGCGCTTGCCCACGAGCGCAGAGAGGTTACCGATGGTGGCGTCTGCCCCGACGAGGATGGCGCCGTGATAATGCGCTCCCCCGCGCTGCGGGCTCGCGAGCGGCACCACCGACTCGCTGCGGAGCAACGCGATGAACGGAATCGGCGACACCCACGCGAGGTCGAGCTCGCCTTTGTGAACGAGCTGCGCGACATGGTGATAGCTCGGGAGAACGCGCACGGCGATGTCCGCCTGCGCCTTCTTGCCGACGAGCGTGAGGAGCTCCGTCATCTTAGGCGCCGCGTCCGTGGCTTCCGGTGCTGCGTATCCGAACGTGAACCGCATCGATGCATCGTATACGGTGCGGCGCGCCGTGACTTCCCTCATCGCGCCTCTCCTGGTTATCCTCGCAGGCGGCTCGATGACATCCGGCGGGACCGGGATGCGACGTCGATGATGCCCATCGAGGTGTGGTAGCGCCTCATCGCTCGTAGCACGGACGAGGGCGGCGAAAGTTTCGCCGGATGTACGCCATTCTGTAAGCGACGCGGTATCACCGTGGAGGACGAGCATACGCGCGCCGTGCGGGCGCTCGCCCTCGAAGAGGTCGAGTGGTATCGCGTGACCATCGTGAAGCGTTTCACCATCGTCCTCATCGTGTGCTTTCTCGCGTGTGGCGCGTCGGCGGTCGCTCCGCCGCCACGTGTGCCGCTCGCTGAGCCTGGCCACCTCCTCCAGCCGAGCGCATTCGACGTGATTCCGGATCGCGCGGAGCGATCGCGCGCGCTCTTTGCAGAAGCGTCGCGCGTATTTTTCAATCCGCGGTGCGCGAACTGTCATCCAAGTGGCGACGCGCCTACGCAGCGCGATGGGTTCGAGCGACACGATCCGCCAGTCGTTCGCGGCGACCGCGATCAAGGCGTGCCAGGTTTGATGTGCGCGTCGTGTCATCAAGATACGAACTCCACGCTCGCTCGCGTACCCGGTGCGCCAAAGTGGCAGCTCGCACCGCGCGAGATGGCGTGGCAAAACCGAACGATCCACGAAGTCTGCGAGCAGATTCGCGATCCGAAACGCAATGGTCATCGCTCGCTCGATGCGATCGCGCAGCACGTCGCGCACGACTCCCTCGTTGGATGGGCATGGATTCCGGGTGCGGATCGCGCGCCACCGCCAGGCACACAGGCGGAAGCCGGCGCGCTCGTCGCCGCGTGGACGGCGACGGGTGCGGAGTGTCCGCCCGAAGACGGAAAGAAAGTGGTGAGGCCATGACGATTCGCTTGCGCGTGAACGGTGAAACGAAGGAGGTCGACGTCGACCCGGAGATGCCGCTCCTTTGGGTCCTCCGTGACGTCGTCGGTTTGGCGGGCACCAAATACGGCTGCGGCGAGGCGCTGTGCGGCGCATGCACGATCCACATCGACGGCGAAGCGATTCGCTCTTGCGTGACGCCCGCGCGGCGCGCGATCGATCACGACATCACGACGATCGAAGGTCTCTCGAAGGACGGGTCGCACCCGCTGCAGCGCGCGTGGGTCGAGCTCGCAGTTCCGCAGTGCGGATTCTGTCAGGGCGGACACATCATGACGGCCGCCGCACTGCTCGCAAAGAGACGAAAACCGACGGACGAAGAAATCGACGCGTCGCTCGCTGGCAATCTGTGTCGCTGCGGAACGTACGTGCGCATTCGCGCGGCGGTGAAGAAGGCGGCGGGCGTGTGATGGGGCGAATCGTTCTTCTGCGTCGCTCGTTCTTGATCGGCGCGGGCCTCGCTGCGGCGGGTCTCGCGGTTGGCGCGGTGCCTGCCTTCGCCGAAGATGCGAAACCGATTCTCGAAGAGCATCCGAGTCTTTTCATACAAATCGCACCCGATGGCGTCGTGAAGATCGTTTGTCATCGATCGGAGATGGGCCAAGGCATTCGAAGCTCGAGCCCCGCGCTCATCGCCGACGAGCTTGGCGCGGACATGGCGAAGGTCGTCATCGTCCAAGCCGACGGCGACAAGAAGTACGGCGATCAAAACACCGACGGCTCGCATTCGATTCGCGGCTCATACGACACGCTTCGAAAAATCGGTGCGGCGGCCCGCATGATGCTCGTCGCCGCAGCGGCGAAGAAGTGGGGAGTCGCGACGTCGGCGTGCGTGGCGCACGATCATGCCGTTCATCATCCGCCGACCAAACGAAGCCTCGGCTTTGGTGCGCTGGCAGAAGATGCGGCAAAGATGCCGGTGCCGAAGTCGTCGGCGATCGCGCTTCGTCCGACTTCCGAGCTCAAGACGAAGAACGCGATTCTTCCGCTCGTCGACGGGCCCGCGATCGTCACCGGTCGCGCGACGTACGGCGCGGACGTGCGACTTCCGAACATGCTCGTCGCGGTCGTCGCGCGCCCGCCGGTGGTTGGCGGTGTGGTCGCAGAATACGACGCGTCGAAGGCGCTCGCGGTACCGGGCGTGCGCAAAGTGATCAAGCTTCCGGATGCGACGCGTCCGTTCGGATTCAAGCCACTCGGCGGCGTCGCGGTGCTCGCCGCTCACACGTGGGCTGCGATGCGGGGACGCGCCGCGCTCGACATCACGTGGAACGCAGGCGAGAACGCGTCGTACGAGTCGACCGCATATCATGCCGCGATGTCCGACTCGCTTCGTTCTGCAACCGGCGCACGCGTGCATTCCGCACGCAAGAAGGGCGACGCCCTCGCGACGCTGTCGGCCGCCGCGAAGAAAGTCGAGGCCGAGTATCACACGCCGCATCTCGCGCACGTCGCGATGGAACCGCTCGTCGCGGTCGCGAAAGTCGAAAACGGAACGTGCGAGTGTTGGGCGCCGACGCAGAATCCTCAAGCTGCGCGCACCGAGGTCGCCAAGGCGCTCGGCATCGGCGAAGACAAAGTCGCGGTGCACGTAACGCTTCTCGGTGGAGGGTTCGGTCGCAAGTCGAAACCCGACTACGTCGTCGAAGCTGCGCTTCTCGCGAAGGAAGCGCGCGTGCCCGTTCGCGTGCAATGGACGCGCGAGGACGACGTACGCCACGACTACTACCATTCGACGAGCGCGCAACGATTCGTCGCGGGCCTAGACGCGGAGAACCGCGTCATCGCGTGGCATCATCGCGATGCGTTTCCGTCGATCAGCTCGACGTTCTCGGGCGCCACATTCGGCGGCGAGGGCGAGCTTCAACAAGGCGTGACGGATCTTCCGCTCGCTATTCCGAACGTGCTCGTCGAAGTGTGCGAAGCGAAGGCAATGACGCGCATCGGCTGGCTTCGTTCGGTCGCGAACATCTACCACGCGTTCGCCGCGCAGACGTTCATCGACGAGATCGCACACGCACGCGGAATGGATCCCGTCGACAACGCGCTCGACATTATCGGACCACCCCGCATCGTTTCGCTCGAGGAGCTCGGCATCGCGTCGCTTCCTAACTACGGACAGCCGTTGAGCGAGCACCCAATCGACACGGCGCGACATCACCGCGTGCTGAAGCGCGCAGCGGAGCTCTCGCGGTGGAGCGCGCGAAAGAGCGAGGGGCGCGCTCTCGGCATCGCCGTACATCGAAGCTTTCTCACGTACGTTGCGGTCGTCATCGCGGTGAAGAGTTCGCCCGAAGGAATTCGTGTCGACGAGGCGTGGATCGTTGCGGACCCCGGAACGACCGTGAACATCGAGCGCGTGCGAGCGCAATTCGAAGGTGCGGTCGTGTTCGCGCTCGGCCACGCGCTCTTCGGCGAGATCACGATGAAGGGCGGTGCGACGGTGCAGTCGAACTTCCGGGACTTTCGAATCTTGCGCATCGGTCAAACGCCGCGCGTGATCCACGTCGACGTCATCGCGAACGACGGCCCTTCCGGCGGCGTCGGCGAACCTGGCGTTCCGCCCGTCGCGCCCGCGCTCGGCAATGCGATCTTCGCGCTCACTGGAACGCGCATTCGCACGCTCCCGATCGCCAGGAGCGAGACGATTGCGTGACGTCCGTCCGTTCATTCGAGACGATTCCTCGACGTCGGAATGTTTCGAGAACAAGAAGAAACCTGGATAGACGGTGCGCTGTCTCGTTGCGCGGGGATCATTTCGCGCGCCGTTTTTCAATGACGCTGAAACGTGACGACGGCTCTCCGTATCGTGAAGATGGGTCTCGGTAACGTGACGACGGGTCTCGGTAACGTGACGACGGGTCTCGGTATCGTGCGTGGGGGACGTTGCAGCATGACGAGTTCGCTTTGAACCGTGCCTCGCCGACCTCGCCGCCTCGGTTTTTCACCTGCAATCTCGACGATGATTCGTCGCATACCCACGATGCGACGCGGTAACGTGACGATGCAACGCCTTAACGTGAAGCGACGAGGTGACATCCTTACAGGGCGACGGGTCACTTTCGCGCTGGAACGCGACATCGACACGATGCAGGACGACATCGTCACGCTACGAGATTGCACACGCACGAGTTCAAATTGAAGTCGGATGATTCGACGTCGCGTGCAGACGTTTCAACGTCGCATCTTGACGTTACCGCGTCGCGCACGCCGATTTCTGCTCGCCCGAGTGAAATGACCGCGTTACATCGTCACGATACCGAGTCCCCTCGTGACGATTGCGAGCTCCCCAATGACGACTCACGATTGCATCATGGAGCTGCGCTGGTACCTCGTCGAAATGATTGCTGAACGCGCGGTTGTTCGAGCTTGCGCACGGATGTAACCGGGTCGCTTCTGAGCTTGTCGACTCATCTTCGCAAGCTCGCAACCTCGTCTTGTGAGGTTGCACGTTGGTTCGACGAGCTTGCACGTTCGTCATGCGCCGGCGAGGGCGGAGCGCCGAATGAGGTAGGATTCTGGTGGTGTTACGTCAGGCACTGAGGACGGCTGTCGCGCTCCTCGTCGCCACTCTCGTCTGGCTTCCGTCGCTGCACCTCTTTTTCGCCCGCAACCAGCATGATGCGTTCGTCGATCGAGGGATCGCTCCTCGGACGAGCGAGCTCGCTGCGCGGCAGATTCAAACACTCTTGGGCGGACCCACGTCGGAGCTCGGCGCTCAGCATCAAGCGAGCGGCGAGTGGGACTTCATGGGCCGCACCTATGTCGCGTGGTCATTGGCCAACATGGCGCTGCGCGATCCCCAGGCGAAGGCGTCTTACCTCGAAAAGATGGACAAGATCATCTCCGAGACTCTCGCCGTGGAGAAAGACAACGGGTTTCAGTACTTCCTCTTGCCCTATTGGCGCGCGAGGCCATTCGTCGCGAACCCGCCGCGCAGCATCTTCGTCGATGGCGAGATCGCGTTGATGCTGGCGCTGCGCCGGCTCGTCGACGACAACCCCGAGGACAAGCGCGCTCTCGAGGAGCGTGTCTCGGTCATTACCGAGCGAATGAGCTCGGGACCCGTGGCGAGCGCCGAGAGCTACCCCGACGAGTGTTGGACCTTCTGCAACGCGGTGGCCTTGGCGGCTCTGACGGTCTCGGACGTGCTCGACGGCACGGACCACTCGCCGCTCGCTCGCCGATGGATCGAGACGGCCAAGGCGAAGCTTACCGACGCGAAGACGGGGCTCTTGGTGTCGAGGTACGCGTACGACGGCACCGTGATGGAGGGGCCTGAAGGCTCGACCCTTTGGATGGTGATCCACGCGCTCGCGGTGGTCGATCCGGCGTTCGCTCGCGATCAGTACGAGAAGGCCAAAAGCGAGCTCGCCGGTTCGATCCTCGGATTCGGCTACGCCGCGGAGTGGCCTGCCGAGGCCAAAGGGCACGCCGACATCGACTCGGGCCCCGTCATCCCGCTGCTCGACGTGAGCGCAGGTTCGAGCGGGCTGGCGCTGGTGGCTGCCAAGACGTTCGACGACGAGCCGTACTTCACCAAGCTCGTGACGACGCTGGATTTCGCGGCGTTTCCGATCCGAGAGAGGGGCACGCTCCGCTACGCCGCAGGCAACCAGGTCGGCGACGCTGTGCTCCTCTACGCGATGGCTCTCGGACCGGCGTGGCACGAAGTGGAGCGGCGCAAGCGATGAAGGTGTTGCTCGCGCTCGGGATCCTTCCATGGGTAGTCCTTGGAGTGCTCCACCTCTTCGGCCTTCGCAACGACGCTGGCTTTCTCTCGGGCGCGCCGGTGCAGAGTGCCACGGCGGGAGGTGTTTACGTGCTCACCTACTTCGCTGCGGTCGTCGTGGCTCCTGTTCTTCTACTGGCGGCCGCGCTCATCGCGCTGACGAAGAGGCTCGCGCCTCGAGCCTCGTAAGCGCGCGTTTTCGGCTAGCCTGCGGGGATGGTGCGCTTCCTCGCGAACGTGCTCCTGATCCTTGCCATCGGTGAGTCGTGCACACGGAGCCCGAGCCAGTCCCAGCTCCCAGCCTCGCCGGATACTTCCAGTGTGTTCACACAGGAAGTAGCTTCGCAGTTCTCCCGTTTCGCGTCATGCCCTCTCGACCGCATCGAGCTGAACGAGAGCCAGGGACCAGCCCCTCCGCCCGAGGTCGCCTCGGATCCCCAGCGCCTCTCCACCAAGAGCGCCATGGTGAGCGGAGAATCTCCCAACGGGTTATCGTAGGCGGGAAATGTTCATCCGTCGTTTCTCTGGGGCCGTGCTTGGTGTTCTCCTCGTGTGGGCGTGCAGCGCCGGTTGCGGCAACAACGCGGAGGGCGGGCCTGACGCCGCGACGAACGACGCCGCAAACGATGCCAACGATGGCGGCATGGGCAACGACGTGAGCCCTGACGCGATCAATGGTGTTTGCGGATCTGCGGACGATGTTGCCGTCGACAGTGCACCGGCCGCGAACCTTTGCGCTTCGGGCACGGCCTCG
>Ga0302325_10008087_pt1 | contig 23194 bp, 21 predicted proteins | sample Palsa_T0_2_FD_201948 | JGI IMG/M metagenome (GOLD analysis project Ga0302325, IMG submission 201948) | Peat permafrost microbial communities from Stordalen Mire near Abisko, Sweden - Palsa_T0_2 | ecosystem: Environmental > Terrestrial > Soil > Palsa > Peat permafrost | place: Sweden: Abisko... | reverse complement strand
TGAACAGCATCCGTAGAGCACTCAATTTAAAGAATACTTAGGTAACAGTGACATCGCATTAAATTAAGCTAACTCTCATTATCAGAGGATGTAAAGCACAAGGGACATATCAAATGCAGGGGTCATGCTACGAAGTCCAAGTCCATTATCTCGCTATGCGCTAGGAACCTACACACATCTTGTGCCGCTCTACATCCCCGGGCACGCACTTAGCCATGCCCACCTACGGTTCTATCTTCTCTTCCCCATCAGATCTTCAAAAAGCTCCCTCAAAACTTCCAAGGGTCCGAAAACTCGAATTTCTGGTCTGCCTTGAACGTAATTTTGACTTTGAGTTGGCCTCTGGCCCTGGCCCTGGCCTTGACCTTGGGGATACACAATCCGCTGGACAACCCCAGGTTCTGGGCCATTCCCCCCACGTATCTCCTTCCACTTTCGACCTTTGATAATATTTCCCTTGCGTGCATCGTAAGGCCTCTCTCCTTCCATCTGTATCTCATCGTATCTCGCGACCACATATGTAAATCCTGAGCGAGATTGGGCAGAAGCCATTCCCACCCGCTTGCATTGTGGCCAGATGATCTATATTCCCTCATTAGTACACTCCAAGGGAGCTCAACCATTAGACAACCACTGCCAAAGAGTTCGCTTAGAAAAGGATGCTTTAGAAATTATGGTTTACCTGTGTATAATGTCCCACTTGTTTATTGCCTTCATCACCGATCCTCTCTCCCTCATAGAGAAATTTCTCAGCAATCCACGATCTCGTGGCATCAGCGAGACTCAAAGAAATCGTCATCATGGCCAGGTTCTCGCCATGCCTGTCCTGAGGTGCATGCTGAAAAGTGTTGGTTCGAGCAAGTTTTTTGGCATGTTCGTATGCTTCGGCGGCGAGTGCGTTGTCCCATCTCACATGTAGGCGAGGATCTCTGTGGATTTCATCTCGTGCTGTGGGGATGTCAGTAAGAATTATAGGAGTGCATTAAGAGAAGCTGCGACTTTGAGAGAAAGTTACCTTCGTTGTGTAAGAGGAGTGCTTCCACTTGATCGCTGTTGAGTGACATGATAGCAAGCCTGAGATTCTGTCTGGGATATTTTGATGTAGTGTAGAAAGTTTGGTTGAAAAATGAGAAGTACAAATACTGAGAAGAGATGTTGTTATAGTTGATATACCCATCACCAAGTCGGTGAATGGCACCCATCTTAGCAAGGTGATTCAGTGTGAATCGACTCAGTCATAATATAAAAAATTGCACATAAAAGACTAAGAGTTATTAATATTGAGTGAAAAGGGGGGGAAACCACCACTTCCACGTGGATAAAAGCGTACGGTGAACATGTGCATTTGAAATCCAAGATAAATCGAAGAGATCAAGGCTTTGTCAGATACTTTGAACTTACCTTTCGTATGTTATTTAAATCTATTGATAACTTGGTCCAAGATTTTGATCCATCCGACTTCGGACTTCCGAGATACTTTGTGCTCAGAGTGTTCATAGGTTGGGATGATACATATGGGACCTCATAAGCTCGGGACTCACAGCTCAGTCAAGGTTTGCGGTATCATTCACATATATTTCGAGTAGCTCATGTGATAGATCAAAATTTTCAGACCACAAAACCCACAAGGTCCCGATATATTTAACGATTTTTTACCCCGATCCAGCAACTTTGACATTTTTATTACTAGATTCAGCCCCCCCACCTCTTAGAAATAACCATATTTAGCTAGTTTCTTAAGAATTTAACAAGAAAACAGCTAGCCTTGAAGCCGCTTTAGCATACGAACGTGGAGAGGATGCTGGGGAGACTCGTGCGAAGGAATTCCGGCCTGAAGGGCAATTTAAAAAGTGTGTTATCCTAGATGGCCGATTTAATAGCGCTTGCTATAATTGCAGATATAATAATATAAGGCTTAGGTATATATTTCACAACAAAATTGCATTACTAAATAGTCCGAAAGACCCTTGCTATAAGTTAACAGACTTTATAAAGCACGTTCTCTGTGAATTTTACTCGAAGCATACTTTATATCTCTTTAATTAATATATTAATTCATATGTTGATATTGCAAGCAATAACCTTTTGTACTTATTCTTGACAATTAATAGCACCTCTCTTAGCAATAGCGTTACTAACACACATATAAGCAGAGTTTATAATGTCGATAATAACCTTTTATTATTCTCTAGATTTAAGTAAGCTACTACACTCTACAAATAGTCTTTATTATTGCACTTATACCAGGTGCAGTTTCTTGTCTTTATATAATACCTTAAAATTAAATTTATACTTCATAAATATATTATAAACTACTTTAAAAAAATCGTCAAACAAAAGGAAGTAATCTCTTATAATTTAGAGCTTATAGAGCTTATAAAGTGAGGCTATAATAAGAGTTAATATTAGTGTTAAATAGAAGGAATTTACAAATATATTATACTTAATTCCTCTGTTAAAACACACATTCCTTATAAACTTACAAACTTATAGTTAAGAAGATATTACAAATGCTTTATAATTAGGGAGATAGCAATAGCGGCAGTGAGCTTACTACTACGACAGTAAGCTTGCTATAATAGCGGGGTAATAATAGTATTAAAGTTTTTAATAAGAAACTTGTGGTATTTAAATCTTTTCATTCAAAAGTCGTGGTATATTAATCTTTCGCCCTTAGCTTTATTACGAGAAGTGTTAGTAAGAATCTTGAAGATAGATTTGAGTGTTGGAAACCGGTTCGTTGACGGAAGCAAGTCACTTTGGAGCAAATTCTTTGGGTTTTATATATCTCTCGCGAAATGAGAGGAGTGTGTAAATGCTGTTCTTGTTTAATAATTTTATGTTCTTGTGGCGAAGTAATTCTTGTAGTGTTGTTGGTGCTAGTAACTTGATTTTACTTATTGAATCGTCAAACTAAGAGTAGAAATCTTCTTGAATATGTCGATCCTCGCGGCACAGGAAGTCTAAGTTTACGTCTCTGCCTCACCACAGTAGTCTCCGCAGAAGAATGTATCATCAGCCGGGAACAGCCAAATCTCATATTTTTTCGAAACACTAGCATCTATTTATTCCTCCCTTAACTTGCGGTTCTATTAACTGGATAGGTCAGCTCTGGTTAGCAAGTGGCCCCAATTTCTCTTATAGTAAGCGGTCTTGCCATTCCATAGATAAAGCATTTACTAAATTGATTGCAAGTCACTAAAGGTTATGGGTTTTGATCAGTCTTTCTCGTGTCTCTCGTTTTATCCGGTTGAGGCCACAGAAGATCACAACCCAAACCAAAGACTCTTTAGTGTAGTTGGCTATTTAACTGATTCGATTGCATACGACAATATAAGGCTAACTAAGTTGAGGCAAGATTCCCGCAGCACTATAAGACTAGATCAAACCAAACACCGCTGACAGCATGATTATCAACGCAACTTAGCCTTTCAAGAATAATTATATTATTGCTACGCCGTATTAGTGCGTTTACCAGATGTAGATTTTAAGCGCTCAGGGTTGGCGAGGCTCACACTGACTTAATCGCAACGAGTCAGCCGATTAGGCAGTCCAGATTCTCCTATTCCAGCTGAGCCACCCCTCAAAGTACTTGAATTACCATGGGAGGCCACATTAGTACTGGGTCATCCAAAACCGAGAATAAAACAGAGACCAGAGAAACCCCGAGAGCCCTGCCTAGATTGTAGAGAAGCATGGTCAAGTGGCTGTCCTATTACGGGTATAAACATTGAGATGGTATAATATATTTCTACTCGGATGAAATCTTGGAACTTCCGATCTTCATTTCTCCGTGGTGATATGGATGAAATGTGACGTAGTAGCAACTAGCAAGGTCCATATATAGGAATATGAAGACAATTGTATCGCGCCAGAAACATCTTGCATGTCCTTGACAGCTCCCTATTCAAAACAGTTCCCTCTCGTATGCTACTCGAACTGGATGCTAATTTGTTCCCCTCATACAACTTTCTCTACTAAGATAAATACAGAGCTTTCTCGATTCTTATCGAGCGAGTAGAACTAACGAACCCCTAATTCTCTATCAAGATACTTTAATCCCTTATCTCCTGTGCGTTCGTCCCGCTGTCAGCGCCAGAGCCTTGGAGATCTGGTATCGAAACCGTGGATTGTGCCTCTTTATCTCGTACTGATTGCTGTCGCTCCGCCTCACGCTTAGCAAACTTGTCCCTGAACCTTTCCTCTAATTTCGGTAGTAATTTCGATTTTCTGAAAAACTCTGCCTGCTTCTCATTAGAGGTTTTGCTGAGGACTTCGAAAAGTGGAGCATGTGCGACTTGCAGCTTCGCTACGCCTGGCATGTTCTCGGAGACGGAAGGCTTCTCTTTGCTCTACAGTCATAACGCTTATGGGTGTTCGTGATACGGCGCGAAAGGTCCCAGAATCTTGTTTTGTCGCGGAAGCGGAAGAGTCAGGTTTGCCCGTAGCATCTTGTTCAGTGGAGGGGGTCGTGATTATAGCTTGGCTATTGCCGTCTGCAAAGTCTGTTACGCTTGAAGTGTTTGGAAAGTAGGTGCCGTGTTCTGATCTGCCTCCTTTACCGCCGAAGTTATCTTTCCAGCTCTAAGAGGATCGGATCTGCCTCGGACACTTGAGGGATCGGGTGCGTCTTCTGCCTTTTTTCGAAGGGGAAGCCATTTGTAACAGTATGCGACGTCAAAGGGAGGATATGTAAATGATTTAGAGCAAGGGAGTAGAGATGGAAGAAAGCTCGATAGGCATTGGCAGCTGCGACGCTTTTCAAGTAAAGCGACAACTTGCATGCGCGTAAGTTATTGAGTTCGTTTGCGCAGGTAGCGTGTTGGTGGCGACAAGTACAGCACATGATCGTCGTAAGCAGATGCCTCCGTACGGCCGCAAAACTTCCAGTACACGACGCCGAAAAGCAAAGCAATGGCGCCTTGCCTACGCAGATCGCGGCATAAAGTGACGGGATTACAGGGCTTGAGAGCCGAAAGTCTACTGAAGTCCACTGTAGTCTACCGTAGCAGCAAGCTCAAGCGTTAAATGACCCTGTATTTCTAGGCTTTCGCCCTATAGACACGCTGTAAGTCGCTTGACAATGGGTAACACACCTTTTTGGAGCTTGCCCCTATATTTACAGGCACTTACTTGCTAAGTAGCCCTATAAGGTCTATCCTTATAGCGTCAAAGCGCTGTAGTTGCCTCGTCTATAACGCTAACACCCCTAAAGATCTACCAAGACCTTGCAAATGTCTTACAGGCTCTAACAAGGCGTATAGCCTAGGATTATAGGGCCTTATAGCGAGCATGAACCCTAGAATTTGATGCTTCAATGGACTTTCAGCTGTTAGGCCCTGTAATCCTGTCACTTTATGCCGCGTTCTCCGTAAACCGGTGGCGCCAAACCAGAATGGGCACGCCATGCCCGACGCGGGCCCCTGGAACCCGCCTCGCATCCTACTAACTGTCTTATCGACATAAACAAGTGAAAATGCTAAATAATCTTTTTATCCCGTGCTTACGTGACTCTAATTCCCAGCCAAACCAAACGCCATAAATAATACTTCAGCTGGATTAAGATCTATAATCCTTAGCAGATGTTTTTCATTACATTTTTTTACTATTCATTCTAACTAGCCTTAACAATATCTCTTAGAATACCCCAAGACTCAGGATTAATTTTTTCTTTCGCTAGTTCCGTTTTAGTCTCTGAAAGTGAGCAACTGCTGCTTTAACCTAAGCTGAGGGTGAGCATATCTAAGCCGAGGGTGAGCAGAGCCTGCGCATGCCCTGAATTAGTTAGCTTGTGTTCTATAATTTGGGTCTTATTTTGGCCTATTGGGCCCCCGACTACAATTTCGTAGCCAAGTTGCTAGGGAACTGGTTCTACTCCACTGAAAAGGGGTTCCTGCTAGAACCGATTTCGGATGCTCAATAAAATTGCCGTAGGTGATTAAAACGCGTTATTCTCAGAACTATATAATGTAAAATATGCAACTATATTATAAAGAAGCACATAGCGTCAGCTTTTCTTGAAAATACATTTTCTACTAGGCCTTTAGGTCAATGTAGCAGTTTCAATACGGCTCAGTTTAGATAAACCGTCACTCGGAAATTTTATAACCGGTAACGAAAATAAACTGTGGAATTTTGTCTCGGAGATTCTACCAACCTGTTAGAATGAAGACCGGAATAGTGAGTGCTCGCTGCTCGCTGCTCACTGCTCCTTGCTCCCTGGTTAACATATTGGAAAAGCAAACCACTAACACCACGTAGAGATTCAGGCCGAAAAATATCTAAATATCATACAAAGCACCTCTCACTACTTATTAGCTTAGTTTCCTCAAGCCAAATAAAGAGCATAACTATAAACGTGCGTCCTTTACGCTAGCAAGGAAGCGTCGGAGGCCAGATCATGATGCTGCTTATTCTTGAGAGGATAGGAGTCTTCGCGAGTTTAATGAAAAGTGAGAATAAATTACTGAGCCTTGGTAAATATAAACATGTGGATAGAATGTCAATCTTAGGGATAGCAAGAATCCTTATACAACAGAGCAAATAGGGGTAATGGCGCTAGAAGATCTAACTAGCTCCCCGATTCCTACTTTCGCCATAACTGCTAAGTTACGTAACTCGGCTTGGCTACACTTTGCTCAACTTCTGTGGACTGGGATATGTTGCAGCAGACGCCAAAAACCACCTCCTCCTATTATTTCTACAGCTCGCTCTTCCTCAACCTTCTCCAAAAATGCCTCTCGAACACCTGATTACACCCACCCTCGTCACTCTAGCTCACCAGATTTCGCGTTTGATAAAGCTGTGAACAGTCCATTTATAACTCTTGATACTGAACAAGTGGACGCGTGTTCCGGTTCTTCAATGCGGGTGGCACTTCCTACCAGAACCAAGTATGCCGCTTTCTGCTGCCGTTGTGTTTTGGCGGTGACGGGTCCTTTCTACTTCGCTGAGGTTTGTGGTGTAAGCCTGGTAGATCTCGCTTTGTACTTCGCACGAGCTGGTGTACGCCTGGGAGATATTGAGTTCCACTTCGCGGTTGTTCATAGCTGCTTGTTGCAGTATTTGAAGCGAGGTAGGGGTGTGGAGAAATTTGCCATTCCCGGGGTGGTGGAAGACCGCCGACACTATGATGCGCTCTCCTCAGGAGCTGCTCTTCGTACTCAGCTAGGGTGCTCATATCGAAGTTGAGAAAGTTATATCTGGTGAACAGCTACGAAAACCGAATCAAAAAATCGTGCTCAGAACTTGAATCGACTTAATTTGCAAAATTGAATTTTCTTCTGGGATAAGGACGACAGTATTTGGTCAAATACAAAAAAGCATTGTAATCTTGCAGCCTGAGGGCAGTGCAAAAGACTCATCTATCAGCTGCAAAATAGCACAAGGCCAGAGATAAGGTGGGTGCCAAGGAGGCCGTTCATACCCTGGGCGTGGGGGCCCGAACCAATCGTCGCCTGAGGAAAGCTCTATCCAGATGGAATGCTCACCAAGGGGGCACTCGGTGTGGCAAGAATGCGCGAAGAGTTACATACTATCCCCGCACTCCCCCCCGGTTTAAACCAAGGCCACGTTGTTGGGGGGCGGGGGCGGGGGTGGGGTAGTAACCTTACCGTACTGTAAGCGAAAGCAATGATGCCCAACGCAATAAATGAGGACTCTGTCGCAAAATTTTCTGGCTCAGCCACCACCTTCTTCGCAGCGGAAGAGTACTTTGCAAATGTCAGCTATTAGGAGAAAAGACAGGTCTAATAGTATTCCAGCATGCAATGCGTTAGCAAAACTTAGCCTCCACATAAACTTTCTCGCCTGGCAGTACTTCGTAATGGATTGAGCTATTCTGAAACTTAATTTTTAAGTTCATATAGCTATGTCCCTGCCAATTTTGGTTCGGGCTTGTTAAAAGACGCATTCAAAAATTGGAAGGCCAAAATGGCTCTAGAAGACCTCCTGTACAAAAAGGGATGCAACTCCCTTACTTTCAAACAACACCCGCAAAGCTATTTAGAATTATGGAAATACGAGGTATGGGCCCTAAGGTTGAAAGTTCGTAACAGTATACAGTTTTACTTATACTAGCTATTGTAGTCTAATCACATCATCCTTCGAGAGGGCGATCTTCCAGACGCAGAATTTGAAGACTAGCTTTTCTAGAAAGAGAAACATGAACCGGCAGGAATGCAAACGGCGCACCGTGCAGCCACAAGTCTGTCCGACTCGCGAAAATCACACTAAAAACCGCCAAAACGCCTACTTTACTTCCAAGAAAATCTAGCGCCCTTTTAAATCAAAATAATAATCTCTTTAACAAACGATTAATAATTACTTCTTATTATATATACTTAAACATAGGTCTCTTAGAGTCGCATTTCTATATGCAATATAACTTATTAATTTTCACTTTTTGATTTTCTTGATTTTCTCGCTTATTTACATAGTAAATTTGCGAAGTTGTAAAAGTGCTCAGCATTATCTTATTTTATAGCCTGAAAAAGGATAAAATGCAAAATTCTGAGTACGTAGAAGTGTATATTTAGTAAATCTTGCTTAAATCTTAAAATCTATAGTAAATCTGAGAACGCTGTTCAGTCAAAATTGTCCAGGGCTACCTAGGCGTTTTGGTGTAAAACAGCCCAATCGGACAGACCTGTGTCTACCCACTGTACTTTTGTAGCGGCTAATGAGGTTACTTCAGACAATCTTCAGCATGTCACCATTCTTTTCTGAGAGTTGTTTCATCGCATTTTTTGGATATATTGGGCCATGACGGTGCCTTTAACAATTATTGTGGTGTTGATGTGGCTTGTTTGGCTTAAATGGGATAGGCTCAAAGAATCAAAAAGGGAAGACGATCTTGAAAAAGATGCGGAAGAATCAGAGAAAAATATATAATACAAAGTTTCTCATCGTACCATGGTAATACAATAACTATCCGGTTATCGAACTATTTAAAGCGTAGCAGGTTAAAACCCCATCCAATTCTTAGCTTAAAGGCTATATAACCTAGGGTTGCCCTAAAAACCACACGGTCGAAGTTGAAAGCATGTTCGTTGCTCCACTCGAAACCTGTTTGAATCGCACGGTGAAATTGCGTGAAGGCGTATGTTGCGGGAATTGAGAGGGTACGGCTGATTCGTGGGCTGGTATTGAAGTTTCAGACATGCTGTAGATCCAGAGGGACACGTAGAAATGGATTCTGAGGAGGAGTGATAGTTAAACGTACAGAATAAGGAGAGGTTGAAGTTGAGAGACGCGTTCGAAGAAATAGAGCTAGGCCTGATCAACACATGCTAGGTGTACTATGTCACATAGGGAAATGACGTCGATAACGACGATAGAATTTGAAGAATTCAGAAGACAAAAGCAATCTTCGTGGTCCGATGGAGGGAATGGGTTGATGCGGTTTGCAGAGTGAGGTGTGGTCTGTCGTGGCTCGGTGCAACGGGTCTCCCGACCCAGATATCCAAACATGGCCTCATAAACGACTGTGCAACAGTTCTCTTGCACGGATCTAGTCGATCAATATATTCCTTGAATATCACAGGCGGCATTTACCATTGTGTGGAACGTTCTTAGATTTGAGATGCACAATCATCGTCCGCGTTTCCCCCGCCCTCTGCCACCTCCTCTTGCAACTCTGCCAGCAGAACTCCTCCGAGGACCCTCGATGTCAGAAATATCCTTCTTGCTCAACTTCAACGTGCCACCAGAGAACTTGCCAACACCCGGAGCGCCAACCCCTCTGTCTCTCTTCCCATCACTACTCTTCTTGCCGCCCAGCTTTCCCTTTTCCAAAATAATTCCATTTTCTCTCGCCTCCCTCCGTCGCTTCTCCTCTTTCTCCGTCTGCTTTGCAATTATCCCTTTCCTGTGGGACATTGGCATTTTCTCCTGCTTTAGAATAGATGCCTTAGAACCCAGCGCTTGTAATCTGAGATCCGTTGCTTTATGACGATTATTGCCGCTCAGCGTAGGACTTTTCGCAGAGTCGAGGAGATGTGATTCGGCTAGGAGTCGTTGGAGGGCAAGATCTTTCTGGAGGTTTGCCGCTTCTGAGGGGTCGTCGTCCTCGATTGAAGCTCCTGCTTTGTCGCGAAGTACGGATACTGCTGGAGTGGATTTGGGAAGTTTAGAACTCTGGAATATGGTTAGCAGGGTCCACAGACGGAGGGCGAGAGAAAATGCCATGAAAGATTTCAGCTCTTCTTTTGACATTGCTGCCATTCTTGATTGCGCATCTGTGTGCTCGACCACTTGTACCGCGTTCTCTTCGTCATCGGAAATTCCATCCCAGTCTGAAGTATCCTCGGAGTTGTCTTCTTCCTCTTCGTCCACAGGATTCGTAGGCTTTTGGGCTACTGGGAGGGGCTTGAACTGTGCCTCGAAATGTCGACGAAAGATTTCCTGCGCATCCAACTCAGAAGCATCTGACTCCTCGCTTCTTTCTCTCCGATCTTCGTTCGCGACTTTACATAACCGCCGTTTTCTCTTTCCTAGCATCGTAGCCATGTTGTGTAAATATTGTCTGAGGTGAGAATTATTCGGAAACCGAAAACTAACATGGCAGAATTATAAGGCGGTGAGCAAAGATTTCCGCCCCCCGAAAACTGAGTTCCCGCTGTCTGACTGAATCGGGCGTGTTTCTGGTGCAAACCTGTGCGATGTGCAACAAAACGGCAGAACATAATATTTTGCTCACCGCCTTCCCAAATCCAACATTTTCAACCCTCACTCAAACATCACCTTCTACAGCTTCAACATGACGAAATTCCGCCCCTGCATAGACCTGCACTCCGGCCAGGTCAAACAGATTGTGGGAGGCACGTTGAACACCGCGTCTGCGGATCTAAAAACGAATTATGTCTCGAACCTCCCAGCAGGCCATTTCGCAAGGCTCTACAAGGACAATGGGCTGGACGGAGCGCACGTCATTATGCTAGGGCCTGGAAATGAAGAGGCAGCGAGAGAGGCATTGACAGCATGGCCAAGAGGTCTGCAGGTGGGTGGAGGAATCACAGACCAGAATGCAAAGCAGTGGATTGAATGGGGTGCCGAAAGGGTAAGTTGGGACGAAGCTAGAAATTGCTCCAGGGCTGGACTTATGCTGATTGAAGTAGTAGGTCATTATAACCTCTTTCTTGTTTCCTTCTGGCAAGTTCTCGCAAGAACGCCTCGATTCTGTGCTCGCAGCTATCGGCAGAGACAAGGAGAAGCTTGTCATTGACCTCAGCTGCCGAAGGAGGAATAATACTTGGTTTGTGGCTATGGATAAATGGCAGACTATCACGGATATGGAACTCAATGAAGGCTAGTACTTTCTTGTATTGCTAAAACAACGCTAAAGTATAACAATAGCTTCTATCAAATCCCTCGAGCCATACTGTTCTGAATTTCTGATCCACGCAGCGGATAATGAAGGTCTCCAGAAGGGAATTGACGAGAAATTGGTTGAGAAATTGGCACAGTGGTGCAGCATACCAGTGACATACGCCGGTGGTGGAAGAAATCTCCAAGATTTGGACCATGTCAAGACTTTGAGCAACGGCCGTGTCGACCTCACGATTGGAAGTGCATTGGATGTCTTTGGTGGATCAGGAGTGACGTTTGAAGAATGTGTCAAATGGAATCAGCAACAATCGATACCTTGAGCTATCTCAACCTTTGTTCATGAACCTCTCTTGCGTTACCTGTCCGCGGTGGATACTATACAGCAACGCAATTTACTAACAAAATAGGGAATAGGTAATCTTCCCATATTCAAGCATCTTCTCTCCAAGTCATTTACGTCTCGTCAATTACTTTTTTCACCGGTCGTACATCTAAGCGTGTTACACGTCAATACGAAATCCCACACCGATTTAAACACTCCTTCGTCCCTAGCGCGAATGCCGGCGGAACAGTCTTCTCAAATTGAGCAATATTCATCTGATCCAATAAAGTCGGATATCCTAAATCAGTATCCACAATATCTGGATTCAACCCAAAGAAATTCTGAGCCACGCGACTCAAGCCCGGATCATCTGAACCGAAAGCAACTATGAAAACCGCCGGTTCACAATTATCATTACACTCGTATTGAATGCTGCCCATCGGGAAGATAGCGCCTTCATACAACTCCAGGAACGTCGTGAGCTCAGTCTTCTCTCGGATCTCTCCCTCTTCTTGGATGAAGCCAGCCTTAACGTTCCTCCCTTTAGCGATAGTCAGGAACTCCGTAGCTCGAGGATGCGTGTGGTGTATTCATTCCACATGAGTTGAGTAAGCCAACTGTTGCAGCGACACCGAAGCCGATGAGCGCAGAGAAGCTTTTCCTGTTTGCCAGGACGCCGGAGCCGCCGAGCCCGTTGCCTCCGCCTGGAGTGGGATTGACGACTAGGTTAAGTTGTATTTGAAGTAGACGTCTGAGGGGGCCTTGATTTTTAAGGATCGTGAGGCGATCCACGACCTGCTTAGTGTCAGTGATGTCCTATGATATGTGGGACATTCGGGGGGGGGGTTCGCTGTGAGGGTAGCTGTGAACTTCTTACACCCGCAAAGCCTGAATTAAACGCCAATTTAAGGAGGCCATGTTGGGTCTTCAAATATTCTAAGCAGTCTAGTGTGCACCTAGTCTCCACAATAAAGAAATAAATGATTCTAACCTTGAAGACGAGTAAAACATAGTAGAGCAGATGGTATTTCCATAGGAGAGCCTTAAGGGGGATATCGTTGACGTACTGATTAAAGAAGAGAGTAAGGTTATATAGAAATTAAGCTAAGTGTAGCTCTTGGCATGGAGACCGTACTGAAGAATTTCAGTTGCAAATACTTCCAAAGAAAGCTAATCTAACGGTCAAATTTCAGTGTGCAATATCGAAATGGGCCTTCGTGACGCCTCTATGGTATCTCTGGCGAACGACAACGATGCCGAAACCTACCCTAAATTCCTCTTTTTCGCCACGTAGAAAATGGACACAACTTGTATAGAATACTTCAAGAGTGTGTAATATGTTCCTTAACTTCCGGTAGATACTGAATTTAGGGACTATGTCCTTTTGAGTTATGATGAAGTCATTATTCGCGTTTGTTAGCAGCGATGAATACTCGCTAATATTCTATAAACTTTGACTTTGACTTACAATTTAATCTAAATCCTAACGGCGAAACATATGATAATGTAAGCTAATATATTCGACAAGGACATCCTTTGCAAGACCAATGATCGAAGACAAGCCCCATATAGCAAAAATACGTGCTGCCTAACCTAAAATACATAGGTGATTTTATTTTGAATCGTTTCGACCACAATAATTGAGTTATATATGAGCCACCTCGTTTACCTAGCGTTTTCATATTGGTGCGCTATGCGAATTTTTAGGAAGCTTCGTAATTTACCTCGCATAGGTGCGCAGTTATTTATAAAGGTAGTTTCGCCCTTTATAGTCCCCTAGAGGATCTTTTCAGTGCTTGCGCGTTTCAAATTCGTATATTGAGTTGCTTTTCAAGGGATGCAATAGTCTTTAAGAGCTCTAGACAGGTAATAAGCGTGCTATAACTCCTGAAAAATGTTCTGCCTAGCCTATAATAGCATAGCTTATGCTACATTCTGTGTTTTGATCGTGCCAGACTAACGCTATTGTGTTATGGATTATTATCGTCAAAGTACGGTGCTGCGATAAGACTAGAGTTTGGGAGAGACTATCTTCAAATTGAAGTTGTTTTGTTCCCAATACGCCTACAATATTGGCCTAGCCTTCTTGTGATGAAGTTATTACAGTCGCTTTGTTCAGTAATAGCTCCTCTGCTAATGTGTACGGTTCCTTCGACGATTAATGCTTGAAGTTGGCTATGTTCTGTAATAGAAGTTCCTTGATTAGTTAAGCTACCGCATTGATTAGAAGACACCCCCAGGTCGAACGATAGTCCTACCAAGTTTATATCCCCAGGTTCCAGTTCCTTGGGCCCAAAAATATCCCTCATATATAATAGACATACTTAGTTGCAATTAACTCTTTATAACTATTACAGTTCGCTATAGATATATACACTGGTCTAAATCCGTATTATCACGCACATAAACGGGGAAAAGCTGAAGTACTTCTTGGGTTGCCTCACGGCTGATGCACACGAGCACCAAAGCAAGTCATTCCTCACGCTATGTCAGGTTTTCGACCGTAAACAACCACACTTCGTACAAGCGTTAGTCAAGTCCTCCAGATTTAGGCAGAAAAACTCACATGTCAACCCAACCATGAATATCACTATTCATAAGATCTGCCTTTGCTTTCTCCACAAACGCATCAGCATCCTCAACGCTCCACCCCAGCCCCGCAATAAACACTTTCTTCACAGCTGGCAGAATCTCCATCATATCCTCCCTCACCCACATCCCCAATTCCTTCAACTTCTTGTCTCTTGGCCACGTATTCAGCGGCCACTTCAGCCTTGTCTCCATAACATCCACGAATCCCACTTCCTCCATAATTGCTTTATAGCCTCTCGGATCAGCCCAACCACGTCCGACTCTCGCTGAACCCTCGAGAGTCTTATAACACCAGTCGAGCAGTGCGGTGTTCTCAAGTGTCCCGTCCGCACTCCGGAAAGGCATGCAGCCGTCTTGCATCTCAAAATGCCCGCCTGGCGTAAGGGCTTTAAAGGCGCTAGAGAAGACAGTAGAGATGTCTTTAAAGCAGTTCATAAGCGCGCGGCCGTGGATGTAGTCGAATGGCTCCCCGAAGAGCCACTCCTCTTCTGTGTCGTCGATCTCGAATTCGCAATTGGCAGGAACGCTACACATGTGTGAGAAGCCTATTCTCTGAGAAAGTGAGAAGAATATAAGTGGAAAATGCGTACAAGTCTGGTTGTATGGGGCTCAGATCGGTGCCAATAACGTGTGCTGAAGGGTATTGCTGTGCTTGAGACAGTGTTAACAATTTCATGGAAGTTTCTGAAGAGAGATGACAAAGATGCGTTGTGCCCAAGACGGAAAGTTCCGTTCTATGGGAAGAAATAAAAAGGATTATTGGCTAACCAAATTCCATCGCCCAAGTGCCAGTGCCACAACCTAGGTCGAGGACTCTTTGCGGTGGAGTCGAGAAAGGCGTGAAGTGAAGCTTGCCGTCTAGAGTCAACAGCCATATATAGTTTTGGAGCTCCAATCTGTCTTTCTCCAGCTAGCGACGAGAAACATGAGCTGCAATTCCTTTCGGGTTCCTTTCCAATCTGGGATCTAATCGCAAAAAGCAAAAAGAAAAGCATGCAAAAAGTCAAAGAGGTCAGAATTCTCACCGCATCGTTTGGAATAAAATATTCTACAGGAAACATTTAGTAAGTGGTCATATCTAGGTATTTGGGTTACTTGCTGTCCCTGTGAAAATTATGATAGGTCCTCCCATGCTCTTCCACAAAATCATAGACACTCGCACGAACAGACTGTGTGCTGTTTCTATCAACCTCTCAGCTGTCTTCTCCATTCAATGAAGCGCTGTGGATACTTACGGGCGACTCAGCATGTCAATTGCAGAGTCATTATCGTTGCTCTAATATCAAAATCAGCGGGGTCTCCTCTTGATCCCCCCAGGATACCCCTAACATCGACCTCGGGGCCAGAGTTGGCTATGCTTGCGACCACCCCACTCATGCGATCATCTTCGTGGGGGTCAGTAGGAGGATGTAGATCTTGAGATGTCATGCTGTATTGAAGCTTGCGCATATAATCAAGAAATATCGTCGCTGTCGAGGTTGTTTCGAGCGGTCAGGAATAGGGAATGGGATGGGGTGATTAAGATAAGCGAAGTTATTAGTTCAGTTCCACAATCGCGGAGGCGGGAGAAAATCCCTGTTTTGAGCAGGGGTGAGGTGAGATATGTCTCGCGCTTCCCCCTTTTCGACCCAACTCCTTATTCTGAACATTTATTCATCTTCGATGATTCTTAGACAGTTGAAGATGGAATCCGGTTTTTTTTATCTTTGAAATTATTATATTACTCATTATTCGAAGAAATCTCATTTGGATTCATATCTCAACTATTTCTCGACGCATCAAATATCTCTCGCTCGTCTGCTCTTGCAAATATTTCAGCTCCTGTGTTCGGTCCTGTAGAGTTTGATTTTGGTGGCAAAACGGGTCATGTGTTTTGCCTCCCTATTTGTAATCCAAGCTTTGCAGTCTAAGCTTATGGAAGGCTCGAGAAGCCCAGTGTGTAGGGTAGGCTTTTGGGCTGTAAACTATCAAAATGTCAGAACATGAAAACAGATAAATAACAAGTAAATAAAATACTTTCAAATCCTTTCTTTTTAATTAATTTATTAATTTAAGATATAAAAAGGATTTAAATAAATAAAACTAATTTATTTAATATATAAGAAGAGGGTTAATAAGAGTACAATTAAATAAAGGGAAAGGGAGGAAAGATGAGTAAATGGACGAGGGGGGCCCTTTGCTTAAAGTTGGCCCACAATTTCTGCGTTTGTGGCACGTGCATATATTTGCGCGCTATAATTACAGGCACTCGTGCCCTGTGAAGCCGAAAAGGAGTTCGCGTTTCCACGTTTTGACATTTTGATGGTTTACACCCTAAAAGCCTACAGTACGAAGCTTACCTGTGATTATTTACGAGAAATTAGTAACATTCGCCTAGCAGACATGCTGGCAAGAACAGAAGCACAGGCATTAGCACAACTGCGAACCGTATACTCCAAACTCCTAAGATTCTTATGCAAGTGTAGCCAAGGAAAGGAAGACACGCGACATTTTTTCTTCTATTGCTAACGACACTAACATCTCCGGGGTGACATGATTAAAGAAGGAGGGGAGCGGTATAGGAACTTGTCATATATGCTAAGAGGGAGGTGCTCCTTATCGAAGTCCTGAGTCAAGCCTGGACGGACTGATCGAGAAGTGGAAACCTAACTTAACAATAGTCAGAGCAGTGATCAAGTTTGCTTTGAGCACAGGAAGACTAGGCTCACAATCGCAGTCAGCAACACCTATGCAGAATTCCCAACGGTTTGGGATATAAAGAGGCTAGATAGGAGAGAGGATAGCGGATTAGCAAATGAGTGGGCTGTAGGATGATTCTGATCCTGTGACGTGATTACGTACACGAAGGTGTTCGCCTTTCGTTCCGCAGGGATTTCGCTTGACAGGGAGGGTCGTTACCATACTCGATTTCCCGCTTAAATGCAACGCCCTATCGAATGCAACACGATTTTCCGACACACATCACCGTCTTAGAATCACCACAAAATGGACTACGAAGAGCGTATGAAGGCCGCGCTGGCCAAAATTGAAAGCTCTAAAGCGCCTAATTACACTGCAATCGCAAAAGAGTACAAGCTCACGCCATCCACGCTTATACGACGCGCCCAAGGCAAAACCACCTCGCGGGAGGAATTCCAGTCCCAGCTCCATCAGTGTCTCACCAACGAGCAAAAACGTATTCTAATCAAGCAGATTAACCGCCTAACCGAACGCGGGATCCCCCCGACAAGTCAAATAGTCCGGAACTTTGCTGAGGAGATAATTGGACGCGCTGTGGGGAAGAACTGGACCTCTCAATTTTGCCGGCGGCACCAAAGTGAGCTAAAAAGCTTATACTTACGCAACATTGAAAATTTACGCGTGAAAGGCGAATATGGGCCTATATATAAACTATTCTTTGACTTAGTTAAGTGCTTTTTCGCGTTGCTTTGCTGTTTTACACGAGAATCCATTACTGACGCGTGCCCCCCTCTAGTTACGCTCAGCTATAGAAGACAATAATATATCTGCCGAAAATGTCTACAACTGGGACGAGAAGGGGTTTATGATCGGAATAATGCGGGCGATGAAGAGAATTATGGGTAGGGGGGCATTCAAGTTAGGAAGGGTGCGGCAGGCTGCTTACGATGGAAGTCGCGAATTTATTACTCTCTTGGCTTGCATCTCTGCGATCGGAAAGAAGATACCCGCGACTCTCTTATATACTAGCGACTCGTACGACTTATAGAATACTTGGGTACAAGATTTGGAAGACGAAGATGACTTCTTTTTTGGTGCTTTTAGCAATAGATGGACCTGCGATGCGTATGGGCTTAAGTGGCTAATAGACGTCTTTGAACCCGCAACTCGGCCTACATCTCCTCGTACAAAGCGCCTCTTGATCGTCGATGGCCATTCAAGTCATATAAATATGGCGTTTATCAACAAATGCTGGGAGCTTCGCATTATTCTTCTCATTTTTCCTCCTCACTCGACGCACCGCTTACAACCCCTCGACGTCGTTTTATTTGGCCTTCTCTCATTAGCGTATCACAAAGAACTAAATGCCTTCAATACTAGGGGCCTTGGCATGGTTCCTATGAAGAAGAAACACTTTCTAGGGCTATTTCGGCCGGCCTAGCGAATCAGCTTTACTGAAGAGAATATTCTAAAGGCCTTTGCTAGACCTGGCATCTGGCCGTACGATCCTACACTCGTTCTAAAGGTTATTACCCGCCCAATTACTCCTCTGCCCGCTATTCAACCTTCACCTTCATCAATCGATCGATTAAAGACTCCGCGATCTGCGAAATCGATTCGACACTTCCAAGCCGACTACCGCAAAAATCCCTCACGAGCGAAGCTAGAGAAGCTCTTTAAGGCTAACGAGGAGCTAGCCGCGCAAGCTGCACTCGACCGATGGACAACTATAGGGCTAATTGAGGCACTAAAGGACGAAAAGAAGAGTTATACTCGGGGGAAACGGCTAAATGTATTAGGTGAGGAGCATACGGGGCCGATACTGTTCTTAGCAGAGAACGTCCGACGAGCACAAGAGAGATTTGCTGAAAAGGAGGCATTTGAGAAGTCAGAAAGGATCCGAATCGATACTAAGAAGGCCGAAGCAGCTGCTAAGAAGCAAAAAACCGAAGCTGAGAAGGCCGAGAAGGCCCTACAGGCGGCGGCAAGAAAGGAGAATATTGAGGAAGTGAGAGTCGAAGAGAAGGCTGAGAAGCAGGCACAAAAAAAGAAGGAAGCGGCGCAAACACAAGCTTTAAAGGCTCTTCTAGTGCGAATAAAGGCCCCTGCGAAGGCTAGAAAAGCACCAGTTGTTGAGAAGAAGGTCGTACGATTTATTAGTAGTGATGTGGAAGAGCAGGGTGTGGAAACGCCGGCAAGACAGAGCTCTCGCGGCCGTGCGATAAAACCACGAGTGATTTTTGAGAGTAGTTCAAACCAGTGAAGGATATGACTCATTAGCTATTATTCTATCTCTATTTTTAATTACAGGAGAATACGATTTGTGGTTGTTGAGTAATTTAATTTAGAAGTCGCGGGATGGAGGGGCAAAAAATTGATGGGGGCCGTTGCACGTGATAGGGCGTTGCATTTAAGCGGGATGTCGAGTATGTCATTTGTTTGTTCCTGCGCCACAAACTCACCACGTGAAGATCACAAAAATAACCTGCTGGTCAACGTGTCTGGATGCTCGGGCCCAAGTTGGTCATCTCGGTCATTCAGCCGTAAGTTCATAACCTGTCAGTTTCGCACCAACAGCCTCTTGTTCGTCCCTCACACATTTCAGTTCACGGCTTTGTGCCTCCGGTTGCGGCTGCCACGACGGCATTGATCTCGTCAACTATTCCAGCAAGAGACTTTGCGCTGGCATCGTCAAGCAAAACACTGACGCTGGTAGCCGCTCCTCCGGCCTTCGGGTCGAGGGCAATGCCCAGCTTGTTGATCGCTGCAGCGAACGAGTCGATGTGAGCCGTCATCGGCGCGGACACCGAAGTACCCAGCTTCGTCAGCTGAGCCTCCAGATCTCCGACACCGACGAACTGCTCAACCAGAGCGCCAACCGCCGAGGACAAGCTCGAAGACAGGAAGCTAGTAAAAATCTCCATCGGCTTACCCTCCAAGGCGTCGTTGGCTGCCTTAACGGCGCCTTTAACGTCGGGAGGTTCGATCTTGGGCTCCGGTAGCGTCAATGAGTCTTTTTGGACCTGAAGCTTGGCAAGCATGCCTTCGAAAGGGGCGACGGCGTTGTTGATGCGACCACACAGCCCACGGAAAGAGTCGGCGCTGACAACCTGCGATTCAGCGGCACGGCACAGGTCGTTGACGGTCTTAGTCGCCTTGAAAAAGACCCGAACGTCTGCCTGCGCGTCAGACAGTGCTGCGTACAGCGCATCAACCAGCGGTGACAGCTGCTCCGCTTGGGTGGCCGTGGCATCGACAATGGGCAGGAGTTTGCCGTAAAGCAGGTCGAGCTTGGCGAACGTGTTTGTCGGATCTGTTATCTTCTCCGGATGCTGGGCGAGAGTCTCGTAGAACTTGACAAGCGTCGCAAGGCCTGCGGCGGCACCATCCAGCCGACTCTGCAGAGCGGCGACGAAAGTCGTCAGATTTGTGCCGGTCGCTTTGGAGAAGAACTTCGCCGGATAGCAGATCTCCATAGCGTGTGCGAAGAATGTTTTGTATGAGGCTGACATGGTCTTGGATTCCTCCACGATCTTGCCCAGCCGCTCATGCACCGCCTTGATGGCATGATTGGCCTTGTCCAGTGAGGCAAAAAGAGCAGGGAAGAAGTCAAGAGCGGCCGGAGAGGCTCCTGCTGCGTGGAGAAACTCTCCTACGTCCTGGGTCAGGGCGGTTCGGTACTTTAGGGGCAACTCAAGCAGATTGATTGACCCGGTGAACAGAGGATCAATCTGTTGCAAGAGAGTTGTCAAGTGTCCGCTGAAATCGATTGACTCCGGAGCGAAGCTGGCAAAGTCGGCATCTGTCTGCTGTGCCGCTGTGCGGATTCGACCCAAATACACCTTGGCTTTCGCGATTGTGGTTGAGAGAGAGGCACACTTCTTTACAAATTCATCCAGTTTCGGTGCTTTTCCTCCGGCTGGAGATAAAATTGACACGCTTTCAGCTAGGGCTCAGATCGAATCGAATAGGTTCGAACTTGGCAAAATTCGATTCGACCATTTCGAATCGAACCTATATAACTATTCGATTCGTAGCGAATCGAACTAAATTCGTCGAATATTCGCAGTTCGACGAACTCTCGTGACTTTTATCACGTGAACCACGTGGAAATATGAAGTTATTCCTAATTGGTAATAATCAATTAAGCTAAAAAAAAGTTTACACTAAAGTAAACTCTCTAAAGTAATACGCGCTAATTCCACTTGTTTTTAGCCCCCAAACACTCCAATTGGACCCCTAAAGCGTAAGACTAGTGCCCTTGTGATGAGATATATACTAATTAATATAAAATGGCTCCCTTTACTAGAAATACACTTTAGTGTCACTAGTATTCCAACCGAGAAAACGTTAGATGGCTTGCAGAAGCCACGTCTACATAGCCAACCAGATGCCCGATGCCCTTGTCCAGCTTCACTACCACCAATCCTCGAGTCCTGCTAAAGAATCTACTATATCCTAGTCGATACTACAAAGTACTAGGGGTCAACTTTGTATTAAATGCGAAGGAGAATTCGGCTTAGCGGGTATTAAACTAGTGGCAAGCTTACGAGTAAGAGTTTCCTTATATGTACTCTATTGCATGTGATTATCTCCTTATTCTAGGTAGACGTTGTGAGGCTTTTTAATATTACTAGGGAGATCTTAGGACTTTGCTATATATTAATAAATGCAGAGACTTTGAGGGCATTAATCTTATTAAAGGATTATATTCGTTGTCTAATAGCTAGTTATGTGTAAAAAAATTCAAAGTATCACGTGTTAGGTATTATAGATAATATCTAAATATAGTAGCTTCAAATGTAGTAGGAAATGTCACTAGAAAGAAAATATCTAGTGTTGTGAATAGCCTCAAATTTAAGAGAAAACGTCACGAGAAACCTCATATATATAAACTTAAAAATCACGTCAAGTTCGACGAACTTCGAACCTATAAAATCGAAGTTCGATTCGCACCTAATTCGACGAATATTCGACGAAATCGAATTAGTTCGCAAGTTCGATCGGAGCCCTACTTTCAGCTGCTCGTCTGGCCACAATGCGGTGAATAGGCGATGTGGTGTTGCCAGCAGCCATCTGCACAGTGAAGATGCTTGACATGGGTGCAAGCTCTTCACTGCGTGCGTCCGCCTGATCTTGCAAGACCGAATCTTGGAGGATCAGAATCAGAACCGAAACAGAGTCGCCGTCGTAGAAGGCGTAATCTAGCTTTGGCGCAAGGATCAGGGCGTCTTCTTCGACAGCAGGCTCTCCTGAAGTCAACTCAATGGCAGCTTGGTTGATAATCTGGCTATTCGGTTTGTTATTGGAATCTTCAGTAACTAATGCATCTACCTGGCCCTCGCGTGCTATCGACAATGTCGTTCCATTCGTTCCGTTCAGTCCCTGGGTTTCCGGGATCGAAAAATCGCCCGCGTTTTTGACAAAGTCGTCCAACAGACGCAGCAGTTCTGGCACCGAGATTGGCTCGAAATCATCATCGTCTTGAGGAACAGTTGGCGCTTCAGCATCGGCGTCAACTTCAACGGCTGCGGAGATCATCAAAGGAGGCTCCGGTGCAACTTGCATGAAAGCTACACGAGATTTTGGATACTGAATGGCGCCCTGTTGGAACAGCTGCGGGTATTTCACCTTGAGGCCTAAGGTAATGGTCAGTGTGATCTACACCACCAGCATGTGTAGCCATACTTTTGACAACTACGGCCGAAAGTTTTTCGACTGGATGTTGACGGAAGTCCTTAAGCTCACCGTCAAACTGGTGAACCACGGGAGCCAGCAGTGTTACAGGGTAACGATATCGATGGGACAAGGGACTTGCCCCTTAGTCGTGACGCACAGGCCGACTATTATCAAGTTTGTAGATAACTAGATATCGAGGTTCAGGCAGATTTACAACTTATTAACATATATATCAATATCTATCCGGTCCCAAATGATCCCGTGCTGCTTCCTGAGCTGACTTGGTGGTGGTGGAGCTGAAGCATTTCGCGGTCCGCGTTGCGGGGAGGGGCACGTGCCTACCACTATTTCCCATTAGGTTGGGTTGGAGGCGCCACACGAGCCACAAAAGGGGAAGAGTTCCATTCTTTCCAACGGCTGAGCGATACGGCCCGAAGCGATTTGGTTCATGCGTGGCTTAGGTTCGTGGCGAAGCCATCGTCGTTGCGCGTTTCCTCTTTGGGAACCACGAGCAGGAAGTCTTTACCGTTCTGGTAGTGTGGAGATGTATCATCGTCGAAAGTGGTATTGACCAGGGCTCAGCACTACAGTAGC
>Ga0302325_10008086_pt1 | contig 23194 bp, 22 predicted proteins | sample Palsa_T0_2_FD_201948 | JGI IMG/M metagenome (GOLD analysis project Ga0302325, IMG submission 201948) | Peat permafrost microbial communities from Stordalen Mire near Abisko, Sweden - Palsa_T0_2 | ecosystem: Environmental > Terrestrial > Soil > Palsa > Peat permafrost | place: Sweden: Abisko... | reverse complement strand
TTATCATCTGTATGAAATATACACTGTACAAACATCACTGCAATCCCTCTACAATTGCATCCATTTATACGATTATTCCGCTGCCGATTAAGCTCATAACTTGACACTCGTACGTATGAGCCTGCTAATATCAAAAACACCGACTCCCTATAGGAGGTCGAACGTGAGTAAACCAACGAGTTATCTTACCAATCTGTATATAGCTGGCTACTTGCCCTTAACTTCACAATACAACCGGTCTTCTCTTCGTGATTTCCCACGTGAATAGGTAGACTTCGTACCACACCATACGAACTGAAGATGATGGAAGAGAGCTCTGAAAGTTCCCAGACGAAGAAGAGAGATGCTTGTGATAAGTGCCACGACATGAAGTCCCCGATGCCATAAAGCGGCAAGTTCCAATTCATGCATCAGGTGCGAGAGATTTGGGTTCCAGTGCCATTTTAGCGAAGCTCTGAGGCCGGGGAGGCCCAAGGTTTGCAATGCTTTCCTGCACGATGAGTGTAGCTCTCACACTAGATCTAGAGACGGGCAACTGGAGCCAGTCGACAGGAGATGGTACCACAGGAAGGCTCGAAGAGTGTCCCGGAGGTATCACCACTTGAGCAACCTTTGGCAAATCTGAATGCTCCCTTGAATGACGGCTTGTACACCCTTTTTGCACGAGAAGCCGAACCTCGACGGCTGACTCTCTCTACTAGACCTGGACTTGTTCGACTTCACAGATTCTCTCCAGAATCTCATCGCCACGCCCCAGACACTCGACTGCCAGCCTCAATCGCTGTGGTGTCCAGACATAAGCCTTGACGATTTGCTGTCAACGACGCCCAATGATCCACAACTTACCCATCCGAGCGATCACGGCATGACCGTTTTCGACGTCCCGTTGCAAACGGAAGCAGATCAGGGACCGTTATTGGAACTTGATGAACGCCCACAGGCAGACCCAAGCCTGACAACCCCTACTACGCATGTGACGGACGGTGGCGAGAATAATTCCACGATACCCAACAGTCCATTGCAAAGACTGCTGGACCTACAATTGACGCTGCAGAAGATCTCCACGTCGTCCAAGGGCGGAGATGTGCGAGGTTTCGACGAGGCACGGTCCCTTGGGACTGCTATAGAGGACACCTTCATAGCGACTGATGACCTCGTCGCTGTCATTGAAGAGCTTCATCGCCAAGCAACCCACGAGACAGTACATGCCCATGCATTCGAAAGCCGCACAAATGCTCGTGGCAATGCCGGTCGGGGCAACTCATGTGCTCTCGGTGATGGGTCCACATCCTTACTCGTGCTGAGCTGTTACGTCTGCCTCCTCGAGATCTACGAGGTTCGAGTGGCATCTTTCTGCGACTAGGTTGAGGAGACAGTCGGCGACACCGGCTACGCTTCAGTGCGCCGGAGCTCGAATACTCTATCCAGGGCGTCGACGTCTGGTTCATCGGTCATCAATGTTCCCATTCTGAACATCGGCCAATTCAACCTGGGCACTTCACCAAACAGGAACATCTCTCTCCTCCTCCATATCACCCAAGATATGATCGGGCGTTTCCAAGCTGTCGTGCAGCGTTGCGCGTCTTCGAATAACGAACACGAAGTCTCGTCGATGACTTATCCGCGGAACGACTTCCATGCACGGTCGGGCCAGAATGCGTTTCGGGCGCGAAGGATAGACGACCTTGGCCGAGCCCAGGATGGTGGGACGGTGCTAGCGGTGTCGGTCATGCTTAACTCTATTTTGAACGGCATTGAGTCTCGCGAGAGGCAGTTGATGGCGTCAATTCAAGAAGTGAAGGGCGTCCTTGGGAACAACTCTTAGACTTGCAAGCATATAGACTAGAGCCTTCGGTGCGTCTAGACTTGTGCCAAAAGATAGATGGAAGGAAAATCTGCTTTAGTTGCCTATTGTTCATCACAGTCACGACTCATAGTGATAGCTGAAACATGTACAAACAGGTGGTCACATTACACAGATCGGGACTAACTTGCAGTCTTCCAAACATTAAGACACCGGGGCCCACTCATGTAGGACTTGGTGTGCCACATGCAATTAAGGCGAAGTAACAGCTCTGACGCCCGCTGATCCTTTTTTCACAAAGGGCACCAAAACCTCTGCCACCAACTTGACATCACTTTCGTCCGTTTCAAAAAGCTCTAGCATACCGACATCTCCATTAGAACGAACACTACCGGAACCAAACCACCGAAACAGTCTCGCCAGTGTCAAATACATTTCCGCGTATGCCAAATTCATTCCTAAGCACTGCCGCGTGCCCTTGCCGAAGGACACCAGATACCTTTCGAGCCCGGGATTACTAACCCAGCGCTCAGGCTTGAAGGCGAAAGAGTGCGGAAAGATTGCCTCGTCGTGATGAACGTCGTAGGATGTCATGCTCACTGCTGTTCCGGCAGGTATGGTCCATTCGTGGAACTGCATCACCTCGTTCGGCCAGATACGTGCGAGGCGGCCGACTACACCGCACGAGAGCCTCAAACTCTCCTTGATAACGCCTGAGAGGTAAGGCAGATGCTGGACCTGCGCGAGAAGGATTCTCTCCGCAGGATCTGTGCTCGGGATCGCGGCTTCCAATTCTTGTTTGAGGGCGGTAAGGACATCTGGTAGAGTCAAAAGCGAGTACGTTGCAAACGTCAGTGCTCTAGCCGTCGTTTCACTCCCAGCACTAACAAGGACCTGGGCATCAGCTGCCAAGCAATGCGGCTCTTTCTCTAAATTGGGTAGTTTACCGCCCAGCAGCTCCCGGAACACGGTTACGTGGGCGGAATCTGGGCCGCTAGCGGCCGACTCTCGTTTGAGGCTCTCGATTTCTCCAAACAGTCGCTACACGCAGTCATAGTACATCAGCTCGTGGGCCACTTTAGAAAGGGGGTAGTGGATCTGATAAGAAGTCGAGTTTGCAGAAAGACCTACCCTGCGCTCAAGCAAGAACATGTGGAAACCTGATCCCAACTTTTCAGCCAATGACTCCGGCAAGCATAGCAGCGCCTTAGCGATCCACGTCAAGAAGCGTAGGTGTTTGGCGATCTGTGCCATCCGTACGCCCTTATAACTCGCCTTTTTGTAGCTGGGGTCGAAGTCGGGTGCCTCCAGACGGTGAGAGGACCTAGCAAAACTGTATTCCATGATGACATCTATCCGGTCTTCGTTAGCAATGTATATTTAAAAAGCTAACGCAAGATGGGTATCAGAGTAGACCTACCGTTGGTGAAAGCGGAAAAGGCGTGTGAGAGGTTTACATCGCCTGGCACGACCTTGAAGGCAGCGAGCCTACGGAACAAGAGGTCTACCTTCGCTTGTACAACGGGCTCAAGCTTCCGCACGTTTTGAGAAGAGAAGAATGGCGCAATAGCCGAACGCCGCACTCTATGGAGGTCATGGTCGATTGTTGACAGCGTTGAATCGGCAACTCCAGCTGCTCCTACCTGTGTCGGAGAACGGAGTTCGTTAGTAAGAACACGGACAGGTCAACCATCGGCACTTTCATGCTTACCGTATCCCACGCCCACTTGTTCTTCTTCCTCTGGATCCCCCCAGAAGCGTACAGTGTGTCATAAAACGATGAATCGCTGATGTGGACTTCGTAAGGATTGATACGGACTATAGGACCATACCGGGCGTGCATTGACTGGACGACCCAGATGTATTGCCCTCGACACACAACATCGTACCAGAATTGATAACTGATGATCTTGTTAGTCCGCGCTGTGTACTTATAACCTCGATCGCCTATACCCGAAAGTTAAAGCCGCGATTTTTGGGCCGGGAAACTTGGCCAACGGGCACAAATACAAGCGATAAATAGCGAGGCTAAAGTAATAGACAGCGAAGGCAACCCCTAGAATTGCAATGTTGTGTGCCGTATCGACCTGTGGCAGTTCAATCCACAACATGACTGTGGAGTGTATTCCAAACAAGCTGCATTTGGGAAGCGGGCATAGAGTGCTCATACAAGAAGGCTGAGAATGAGCAACTCCTACCTCCCTCCCAACTTGGCCCTCCTCGAGAGGGCGGAGGAATGAAGCGGAAAATGCGCCGGGAATCCAGCTCCATCTGCTCACGCATTCGGAATAGGCCCGCGCTGAGAGGTCGCAACTTCGCTGGTCATGCAAACCCGCCGATGCTGAGAAGATAGGTAGACACGTGATGACGAAGGCGGAGTAAAGTGAGGCCCAATAGAATCCTTCCGCCGATCCAGCCTCACTTCATTGTATCTCCCAACAGTACCTATCCACCGATATCTCGGAGGGTTTTCGGCACACTTCAAAATGCTCAACACGTGAGGACGTTCTATCGACCGGATGAACATGATGAGTTGCCTTGGCCTCTGCCACTACTAGCATGTACTGTAGCAGCGGGGTTTGAAGCAACTTCAGCAATCGTGAAGCATCGCAGGCTAGACCACGACCGATACCATGACTGCGACCACGGCTGAGAGAGAGGAAATCTATCTCTTCAAGAGAGATGACCTTGAGAGGCAACGGCATGTGTTAGCTACGCTTTACGTATGGTTTTAGGACTTACGATGCTTTCTCAGACTGAACGAGCAGCATGATCTGTTGAAGCGATTATGCCGTGACAGCTTGCTTGATTCCCAGATCTCTCGAACCAAGCTGCAGAGTATCGCCGACGTCGGGACCGGTACGGGGTGAGTCTCCTCTCAAGGCCGAGGAGATTGTTGAAGACGGTCTGTCTGATTTCTGTGCCAGCATCTGGCTCGAAGATGTGAGCGATACACTCTCCAATTCTTCTCCCACGACGCAGGAATATACCGGTTTCGACATATCCACCAAACACTTTCCTCGTGCCCAGAAGCCGGGCATGGATTTCCATGAGCACGATATTCTCCAACCCTTCCCGGCCGACTTTCACAATCGCTACGACCTGGTACACATCCGCCTCCTCGTCCTGGCGCTCCGTAAGGATCAATTCGAGGCCGCTGTCACGAACGTAGCAGCTCTCCTGAAACAAGGTGGCTATATACAATGGGAGGAGTTCGAAACGAAGAACATGGCTTTCAATCCACCTTCGGATATCACGACACAGGTCCGGGCCATTATACGCAAGTCCGCCCAGGCCAACGGTCTCACCAACACTCCTTGTGCCGATATCAGCCAGTATCTCAATACGCTCGGGCCCGAGGATGTCAGAATCGTGGACTACGATTCCAGCTCAAGGGAGGACCTAGCACCCGAGGCACGCGAGTGGACCAAAGCGGGTGCGAAAGCTGCCTTGTATTATGCACTGCTGAGAGACGGGGCGGAGCGAAGTCCAGAAGAGACGAGGGCGTTGGCCGATGATTTGCTAGCCAAGTATGTTTACCGGATTGACGAGGGTGTCGTGCCCACGATGCCTTTGGCAAGGGTAGTCGGTAGGAAGCAGTGAGAAGATAGATCATCGACTTTTCAAACGCTGCAGCATAAAATAAATCCCTCTAAATAATCAGCAGCGGGAGACCAATTAGGCACCCTCTCCTCCCGAAGTGTGTGGTATGTATAAGGTCCGGCGGGCAGATTCAGAGTTTCCCCTGCGGTTCTTGGGGGGGAAGGGGGGCTACAAGACCTGTATCAATTGCACAGTATGTTGCCTAGCTTGGCCGTGAAGGTGACGGTGATAGAATCGCGCAGGTTGCCGGCCTATAACAAATGGGCGAGTGTATGCACCTCCTTTGTGTCCAAATATACAACCATCGACCACTCTTTGTCAATCGACACATTCCCAAGCCATCGCATCGCACATTATAAAGTACCTGGTGAACCTTGACCCCGTTCAGTTGACCGAAAATCGAACAGCCCACCTCGTCCACTGCCGCCTCATGATAGAATTATGCCATGTCGACCCTCATTAGATACCACTGCTCCCCGTACAGCGTTCCCCTATCAAAGTGTATCCTCACCCAAGTGTCATCCTTCAGAAAACTGTTAATATCTCTGCCCTGCCTTGGAAGAGAACCCGATACCGCCCATCCCCCTTAGAATTGACTTCCAAACATATTATATTCTTCTCCTTCACAGCCTCGTTCACCCGTCTGCGCACAGCGCCTGTGTTTCCATCCTTGATCTCCGGGATCGTCACTCAACTCAGGTTGAGTCCGATTCCAGGAATCTGGCCTGGGGCTATCGATAGCAATAGAGACGATGATGAAGGCGATGGGGGTGATTGAGGACCTGTTGGGGGAGGTGTACGAAGGTATTGATTCGTGGGAGGAGCTTGTTTCGTATAAGGTTATACTCTTCTCAGGTTTCGATGCGCTGCTCTGCTCTGCCTTTCCTCCTCGATGCTCCGCAGCTAAGAGGGCGGATTCGACACGCGTAAGAAGGGCTTTGACTTGTGCCTACCTAGGTACCGATCGGTAAGGTTATCCGCTGGCGTCGGTTCGTACTGTCCTGTCCAAGACGTTGTGGCCGTATAGAGAGGTAGTTTGGACCGTAATCGAGTCGCCACCGTCAGAGTCGTCAAGCAACTCGAACGAATTGCCCTTTCTGTTGTTCAAGCCGTTCATGCTGTTCTTTGGCATCTTTTCAGTGGCCATTCAATATTGGCGGAGGATGGTGGGCCGCAGAAGAAGCATGCATGCATGGCGGCGAGGGCGCGTCTGGGCGCAGTTAGCGTTGTAAGACGGCCGCTCCCACTGGACTGGAATTCCCGTCGCCTCCCCGTTTGACCCCCTCACGACAACAATGCACCGACTTCAAAAACCTACCACCAACAACATAAAAGCATACATCGCCATCCCACCCGCCTGCATCATCCAGAATGACATCGAAACGACGGATGCCAACTTCAGATCCCCTCCCCCGGGCCTGTCGGCCAGTGTACAGGCGGCATGAGCTGGGTCGTGTGCGCAAAAGGAGAGCGCGGGTGGGGTTAACCTGAGGCCAGCAATACTCCGTACACAGGATATATGCTCCATCCCTCTCTCGCCTTCTATCGCTCTTTTGTCTTCCTGTCTCTCCCGTTTCTCCCCTCTCTTCACTAGATTCGATTCGAATATCATCCTAAATCATCGAACAATGGACTCGATCGAGCAAAAGAGCGGCATTGAGCTCGGCCGCGTCTCCAGCTCCCGCTCCGCACACGTATCTGTACCTGCTGCCGTGAAGCAGGAACCGGATGCCATAGATGGCGTGGGAGTGAGCGCCACCACCGAGTATGAGTTCCTCACAGGCTTCCGCTTGTGGAGTCTCATCATTGCTATCATGCTGAGTATGCTGTTGCTGGGCCTGGATATCAACATTGTCGCTACCGTTAGTGTGCTCTGCTCTCACTCCTCCCTGCCCACGACATCTGCTCCCTTCCCACGATATCTGCTGGTTGCTATTGACAAACGTACCATCAGGCCATTCCTACTATCTCCAACGCATTCCACAGTACCAAGGATATTAGCTGGTATGGCTCCGCCTTCCTCTTGGCTATGTAAGTTCCCGCCCAATCTCATGAAACAAAATACCTCTTCTCTGCTTACGTATCATCCACGCAGCTGCGCTCTGCAGCCTCTCGCGGGCAAGCTATTTACTTACTTTCCACTCAAGGTATAGCCTGCCTGTCTACCTACCCCTACGTACCTCCTGCCGCCTCTTACAGATTTAGTACACCTTCGTTGCCTTCTTCCTTATCTTTGAGCTGGGAAACTTGATCTCGGCCCTCGCGCGATCAAGCAACCAAATTATCGGTGGCAGGACCACCTCGGGCATCGGAGCTTCTGGTCTGACCAATGGTGCGCTGGTCATCATCACAGCAGCCTGTCCACCTAAGGTGCGTCCCATGGTATCTTCCGCTGGCATCTCAATGATAGCCATTGGCGGTATTGTTGGCCCACTTGTCTCTGGTGTCCTGGTTCAACATGTGGGCTGGCAATGGTGTAAGATCAGGCTTTCTTCCCACTCTATCCGGCGAAAAGCTGATCATTTCCACCACCAGGTTTTTGGGTGTTCTTACCTCCAGGTGGTGTTACCATCATCATCATGTTGCTGCTGTACATCCCAGAGCAGACGACGAAGCCCCCATTGCGAGAAATCCTTCCCCAACTTCACAAGAAGCTCGATTTTGTAGGCTTTTGTCTGTTCGCACCAGCTTGTATCATGTTCCTCATCGCCCTCAACTTTGGCGGGACATCCTATGCTTGGAACTCGGCAACCGTCATTGGTTTGCTTTGCGGCTCCGTAGTCACCACCGGCTTGTTCGTTGGTTGGTCTATCTTCATGCAAGACAACGCTCTCATGCCGCCAAGTATGATGAAGCAAAGGGCCTTGTTGATCGGCTGCTGCATTTCGGCACTTCAAGGTGGCGCAACGATAATGATGGGTTATTATTTGCCCGTGTGGTTCCAGGCTATCAAAGGCGCTGATCCACAAACCTCGGGAGTAGACATGCTTCCAACAATGATCAGTCAGATCCTGGGCGCTGGCCTATCCGGTGCACTGGGTAAGCCAAAGACACAGGCCCCTTGACTTCCCCTGTTTATCGTGCTAACGACTCCCAGTCCGAAAACTGCACTACGTCCCTCCGTGGGCTATCGGTGGCAGCCTGCTGACCGTTGTCGGATCCGCGCTCATGACGACGTTCAACTTGTATATAGGCGAGGGCAAGTGGATAGGATATCAGATCCTGGCGGGCTTTGGCCGGGGTGCCGCACTCAATATGGTAATCCCAACCAAGCAAACGAGCATTGGAGGTCTTCAGAGCTGATCTCCTGCATAGCCTATCATCTCGGTTCAGGAAGAGATGGCCGGACATGAGATCGCTGTCGCTACAGGTGCTATAGCGCTCTTCCAGTATCTCGCTGGTTCGGTCGCTATCACCATCGGTCAGACGGTGTTTCAAAACGAGCTGGGGCCTGCTCTTTCTAGGCATGCAGCGGTTGTGGATTTGAAATCTATTCTTGACACAGGTGCAACTGGGTTTCGAGCTATCACACCTGCCGACCAGCTCACAAATGTCTTGATAGCGTACAATGAAGCCCTCGTCAAAGTCTTCGTCAGTAACAACGTCCCACTTTACAAAGTCCTAACACATTGGCTGATTGTTTCTGCAGTTCATTCCCACGGCTACTGCTGGCATGGCGCTGATCCTGAGCTTTGCCTTCCCGTGGACAAAGCTTAGCGCGGATGACAAGAAGCCCGAGACCGAGGAGAGCGTGGATGAACTGTAACTGACTAGAGAAGATGATGGCTTGACCTGCGCGAGCCATCATGGGCATTGAGGCAGCCTCTCGTTGATTATAGACTGCGGATAGCGTTGAAAGACGTTAGACGTTAGTTTGATTGCATCTTCAGCAGGGAGGTTCATGTTAAGGCTATATGGAAGGAAAAGAGGCTGGGGCACGTGACAGAGCAAGATCAGGCGACCCGGTTTTTTTTTTTGTGTTTCCGTACCCTGTGCTCAAGTAATTTAGGGAACTCTTCCTACCTAGGTATGGGTAAGGGGGACTAAGCGATGAATGGATCAGGTATCCACCCCCGAAGCACCTTTCCAAGGTCGCTTGAATGGCGTGCACGTGACAAACAGCACGATTGGCCATCAACATCAGCAGCAGCGACTGAGCCCACAGCAGGAGGAGTTTTTTGTTACATGACTTATGATCACTCACGTCGCGAATTTCCAGCGCGCGTAAAACGCGAAGTGGAATGGTCAAGTTTGTGTCAGTTTGTGACATATGACATACTATCTAAGCTGCTCAAACCTACTCCTGCTCCTACTCCTTCTTCTGGCCCTCATCCTCACTCTCTACTGTTGTCTGCGACTTCGCCTCACCCTCTGGCGATCCGGTGCTCGATCCCTCTGCATCAGACCCAGAACTCGGTGTCGAGGTGCTGCCATCGGCCCGCAAGGACGGGCCAACCTTCGAGAGCACATCATCCACAAGCTCCTGGATCGACGGCCCACCCAGGATCTTCAGCACCGCGACATCGGCGCCGACTTCTTGAGCGAACCACGTTCGGACCTCAACGGCCACGAGTGAATCCACGCCGAGATCGATCAGCGGCATCGTCTCGCTGACGCTCTCGTCGCTCATCATCAAGCTGCTCTTGAGCTTGGCAACAAACGCGGCTAAGTGCAGCCCTATGTCAGTATGGTTTCGGTTATTGCAGGTTGAGGGGTGAGACTCACTTCTCAACACCATCGCCATTTCTTCCACGTCTTTGCATTTCTCCAGTTGCATCTTGACCGGCACTGCGTCCGTCTTGGTGGCACTTGGAAGCTTCGCAGCACCCACATCCTGGATGAAGCGGCCGAATCTGGGATGACCAGCCCACAGCGCTTCTTTCGACTCCAAGCTGCTGAGGGTCTTGACTCCGGTGATGATCTCTGGGTTGGCGCCTGAACCTGGGCGACCGGCGACAATGGCTTCAGCGAAGAGTTGATGGAGGTCCGGCTCGGACATGATCAGGGTGCCCGATCGATTCATTAGTCGGGTAGCCTGCTCGCGGCTGAGTGATGTCTGCAATTTCATTTCTCGCTCGATATACCCAACACCAAACACCTGCGAGATGTCGATGGTCGAGCCTGCGACACCACGAGCTCGACGTTGTTGAATGAGTGCTTTCATAAACATATTGGCCGCTGTGTATGCCATCTGTCCCATGTTTCCTACGGTCGCCGAGATTGAAGAGAAGGCAATGAACCAGTCCAGCGAGTTGTCGGGGAACATCTCGTCCAGGTAGGTTGTGCCTTCAACCTTGGGCCTCGTGTTGAGATGGAAGGTTTCAAGGTCCATGTTGATCAAGCCTTTGTCGCGTAAGACGAGAGCACCATTCGTGACGCCAGCAATTAGTGGCATGGTCTGCTTTATCTCATGCACGCGTTCGAGATCAGCTTTATTAGTGATGTCACCTCGATGTCTTTAGCTTTATATTCCTGGATCCATCGAGAGTCGACCTTGGGATTGCGACTGGAGAGGACAACATGCCGGGCACCTTGTGTAACCATGAAGTCACAGATGCTTCTTCCAAGATCGCCGGCCAGACCGACAAGCCAATATGTCTTGTCGCTCCGGAAAAGATCACGTCTGTATTGTATAGGCTCTACGCGGACAGGCGCGGTGGCCGCTCCATGCCAGTGCACGATGCTCATCAAGTCAATGGGCACCATGTTGCTGACGACCTGGCGGAGTGGAACCATGCGCAGAGGCATACCGTCGGGCACGCCATTTGTCTGCACCGTGGCAAACAAATTCGCATGCTGGAGTAGGTCGTGGACGGCAACGTCGTGCGAGCCAGGCAAAACACTTGATTCACGGCCAATGAGCACCGATGCCTCATATTTCTGGCAGAGTCGTGGTAAGTTGGCAGCAATGCGGACACCCAGTCTGTCGCCGCCGGATACGGCTGCGGTAGCCGACGACAGATCAAAGTATATAGATGCGCTTTTTGGGAGCGCAGATTGGATCTGGCGGGTTTGAGCAAAAGGATGAAGCGAAATCCAGTTGCGCTTCTTCACTTGAGGATCAGAGGTGGTGAACGAGACTTTGCAACCATGGTCCGCCAGTTGACGGGACATCATGGACGCCAGGCCCGGGTCTGCCTCGTGAACTACTACGCTGGACCCACGGGGAGCTGCTGCCAGGGCGGTCCGACTCAACAAGTAGCCTGACAGGAAGGACAAGTATTGAGCGTCAATGCTGCGACCAACTTCGACCGGGACACTCCATTCCGGAGAGACGGAGATGTGAGAGGCATTGGTCGTCGACGCTGAGAGTACACGCTCGCCACTCTCCAGGTCGGTCCCAAGGCTGAAGAAGAGGCTTCCAACAGAGGTGACAATAGAGGAGAGCAGCGATGAGTCGATCCGCACGCGGCGATTGCCAGGCACAGCCGGAAGCTCGGCTTTCTCTTCTTCGCGAAGGGTGTATTCTTGCTCGGCATCCCCCCAGTTGAGTGTTGCTATCGCCTGCCGCAAATCAACCTCCTTCAAGATCGCTCGCTTGGCTGAGTTGTAGCGATCATTTTGTGCTACCTGAGGCAAGACACGTGGGATGAGAACTTTCTCATCTCTGATTCTGATCTCAGGCTCGGTAGTCCATAGCTTGCTATCGAACGTGCCCTTCCTCTTCCACTCAGCAGTCACTTCGAGACGCAACATCCTCTCCTTCAAGAAGTCGGCATCGGCTTTGTCAGCAGCCTCAAGATCGACAATCTGGAGTTGTGCTTCCGGCAGCTCATATCGTAACGAGCGGAAGAAGCCCAGCGTCTGAGCGCCATCGGTGTTGTCCCGGTCAGCACCCCAAGTCACCCACATGATGTTCGAGGACGCCATGAGAATCTGTTTCAGCTTCTCGAATCGCTCAACTGAGATATCTGCCCAGAATGGTTCATCCAGATCTCCCAGATTGAGGAAGCTGCAGTTCTGAGCGACTTGCTCCATTGCCAGGTCTTGCCAGCTCTCCACATGCAGGACGCGCTTGTACCGTTGCTTGAGATCGGTGGACAGCTTGTCGACCACGGCACGGGTACTGGGTTGCTTGCCTCCGAGAAGGACCAGCTCGGAGCTTCTTGAGGGAAACTCGCCCATGGGAACGGAGACCGGGTTCCTCAGCATCGTCAGGTCATTGTCTACAGCCTGAGAGGCAATGATGGCACCTGGCATGACGAGCGGGTCAAGAACCGGGGTCGACGTATCGACACCAGCAAACCCAGCACGAATTAACAGGTCGTTCCACTCGCCAAGTGAGACGTTGGGTGACCATCTGTGGCCACTATCCCGTCCCACCCACCATCCAGGCAGGCCTCCAATGATGACTCCAAGACGCATGACACTGGCATCAACGAACTCCATCATCACGAGATAGCCACCTGGCTTCAGCAGGCTACGGGCATTGCGAAGCGTAGTTTCGAGGTCAGGCGTTGCATGAAGCACGTTGGCGGCCACGATCACATCGTATGCACCCTCGACGAAGCCTTGTCGCTGCGGATCGTTCGTGATGTCGAGCGTCTTGTAGATCATACGATCCTTATACGCTGCAAAGTTCTCTTGTGCCTTGCCAAAGAATCCGGAACTGATGTCCGTGTAGGTGTAGCTTGAGTATGTGGTGCCGAGTTTCGCGAGGATGCCTCTCGAAGCTCCACCGGTGCCGGCGCCGATTTCGCAAATGTTCATGTTGGGGAAGCGGTGGGCAATGGTATTGACCATGTTTGAAATTAATCGATTCAGCTCGACGAAGCCCAGGGCGCCCTCGTAGAACCTGTTCAGTTTATCGTCCTTAGTCATGTGCTCCAGAATGGTCGTCTCTCTGCGGACCGAGGCCGGCAAGTTCTCACCGGAGGCGGCGGTCAGGACAAAATCGGGATCCACAGGACTGTATCGCTTCATAATGGCTTGGATGTCCTCGTATGTATCCTTTTGCCATTCCGGTTTGACGTATGCATGCTCCCCTCGTTGTACAATGCCACAGATATGTTGTGCGTAATCGAAGAGAGCTTCATGGTGAGACTCTATCTTGATAGCCTTGCGCTCAGCCTCGTCTATGGACTCATTAAGAGTTCTGAGGTAGTAGAAAGCGACTCTTTCGCAGTCTAGACCTTTCTGGAGTTCCTCTGGGGTAGCCCGGCGACCGCTCAATGCGAGTTCACCGCTGGGCGAGTCCACATCGTACACATCGTGCGCGAAGAGGTGCTTATCGTCTGCTTGTGAGGCCGCAGAGAAGGGAATGAAGCCTACTCCCTCCACAGAGATGGACTTGTACTCAGTGTCGGACTGATAGACCTCAACATCGCCAGTGACCTTGTTGAACTCGACGTCCGTAACAGTACAGTCAAAAGCCACTTCGGGAGTCATTGCCATGCCACACAGGCTTGGGACCAGGGTCACCTTGCGAATGGTAGAGGGGGCATGCAACGACCACAAGCGACCATCACCCGGAGAGCTGAAGCCGCACAACAAGCCTTGTAGGGCAGTGTCCAGCATACCCGGATGGAACAAGAGAGGAGTGCCCGTATCGTTGTTGGCGGGACCGACGATCGTGCCCTTGGACGATCCCAGTTTGCGCTCCAATGATGTGATACCGCAGAAGGTCGGTCCATAGTTGTATCCGAGCTTGGCAACCTCAGTATAGAAATGGTCAATGTCGACTGGTTGCATACCGTATGCTGGCGAGGTGCGAGGTGCCAGAATGTTTGCTACGGCTGGACCAAACGTCAGTCGAACGTTACCAGTAGCGTTCAGCGCCAGCTGCGTAGCATCTCGACTGATGGTTGAGAAGCAAGCGAACGAAGCCGTAAGCTCTCCTTGGTCTTGTCGAATGCTGGTCAGGGACACGAGGGTCTCGGTGCCGACTTTCTCATCTACGGCAATGGCCTTTCGAACGTAGATATCGGTCATTTCAATCAGTTGAACAGGGCGCGAGCCTGCGACTTGCATAGCTGCTTCCAACCCTAAACAGAAATAGCCAGTCGCAGGAAACACAAGTTGGCCCTGTAGAGCATGATCTGCCAGCCATGGAAGCTCCTTGGGAGTGAAAAGGTTTCGCCAACGCCACTCCTCGTCGGTGCCATCAGCTTCGCGTGTGCCCAAGAGATCATGGTATCGGCCCTGCTGTTCTCTCAGCAACTTGGCAGATCGCGCTTCTGACCATAGAACACGGTCGTGGTCCCATGAGTAGGTCGGGAGATCGCGCAAAATCGTAACATTGCTTGCATCCTTGTAAAGCGTCTTGTGAAGACCCTCGAAGTTTACTGCTGTGCCAGCAGCCCACAGGTCACCAAGAGCCTTGCTGAAAGCGGAGACATCATCTTTACCTCGTGAAAGAGATCCGACGTACGTGGCCATGACCTTACCGGACACTTGTTGATACACCTCGCATGCTGGACCTTTGAGCGCTGGGTGTGGTCCCACTTCGAGGGCGGCTTCGAAAGAGCCTTCCGAGGTGGCAGCAGCTTCGACAGTCTGCGAAAAAAGGACTGGGCTGTTCAAGTTGTCGGTCCAGTATTGGCCTTCAAATCCAGCCTTGGAATCAAGGATCTGTCCGGGGTGAACGCTTGAGAACCATTTTGGGGAAGTTTCAGAGGGTGTCTGAACTTCTATGCCGCAAGCCTGGAGACTAGCTAGGAACGGCCCAGAAGCCCTCTGCATGTGATGGCTGTGGTATGCCTTGTCAACACGAAGCAGCCGCACGAACTTCTCTTCATCCTCCAGGACGTTCTTGACCTCTTCAATTGCATCGACATCTCCAGACAGCGTGACACTAGTTGCAGAGTTCGATGCTGCGACCACAATACGACCGCGGAAATCTTCGAGTGCACAAAGCTCTTCTGCGTCCTTAATGGAAGTGCCAACAGCCAGCATAGCTCCCGGCTGGCCCAAGGGGCTTCCAGCCAGTCCAGAGTGGAAGCCACGGTAGTACGAAATGCGAATAGCATCACGGCGGCTGATGAATCCTGCCGCATGGGCTGCGGCTATTTCTCCAGAGCTGTGGCCAATGACAGCGCGGAATTGGACGCCAGCGTGTTGCAACAAGCCAACGAGGAAGAGTTGTACAGCACAAGTCAAGGGCTGAGCGATGGCAGCTTCTGCCACACGGCTGACTGAAGCATCGGCTTGAAGCTCGTCCAGGATGGTCCACGTCGGGCGGTCCGCCTCCGGTAGAGTTCTCAACGAGTGGTCAAGGTCCGCAATAATGCTTCGCACGTAGGGCGAAGCGCGAAGGAGCTCGGCACCCATCTGCGGCCATTGAGCACCCTGGCCGGTGAACACGCCCAGGAGGGATGCATCGTTGACAGCGGACCGGACAGCGAATCTGTTCACGTCGCCGGAGAGCAAAGCATCAACCTCTGCGCACGTTTCTCGATAGCCTCCCGCGGAGAGCGACGTCTTGTACGGAAGAGCGGTCCTGCGGCACGCTAATGTGTAAGCAAGGCTGCGGAGATCAACCCGCGGCGAGCTCTCGAGGTACGCCTGGTATGACTGGACCAGCAAGCGAAGAGACTTCTCTGAAGCGGCGGAGAACACCAGTGGCAGCATGCTCTTTGATATATTTTCAACCTCGACGGCTGTAACAGACGCTGTCTTCTGCTGGAAGTCTCCGTAGCTTTCGATAATGCAATGAGCATTGGTGCCACCGAATCCTGTTCGCCCACGATCAATCAGCATTCGCTCGGGAGAATCAGTGAAAACGAGAAAAGCAGCTCGGCGTACCGAAGCTATTGACACTTGCTCGCCGTGGTTCGCCGACAGCCAGCTTCGGCCAGGCCTGTTCCGCGGCGACCAAGTGAAGATTGTTGTAGAAGGGCGCTACCGTAGGACTGAGCTTGTTGAAGTGAAGATTGGGCGGAATCACGCCGTGCTTCATGGCGAGGGACGCTTTGAGGATCCCGGCAATGCCGGCTGTCCCTTCGGTGTGACCTTTGCAAACATCAATGAGAGCGTTGGGAAGATGAAATAGCGAGCGAGACTGACCGACAACCGTCTTGATGCTGCCAACGTGTAGCACATCGTTAGGATCCGACGATTCCTCGGGGAAAAAGACCGAATGAAGCGCTTCTGCTTCCTGAGGATCACCAGCTGGCGTACCTGTGCCGTGTGCCTCGAAGTACTGGCAGCGGTCCTTGGCCTGCCGAGGATCCAAGCCAGCCCGGGCATACGTGTCGCGGATGAGGTTTGCCTGTGCAGTGGCGCTGGGCATGGTGATACCCTTCGTGCGGCCGTCTTGATTAACGCCAGTCTCCCGGATCACGCAGTCAATCTGGTCCCTATCGGCAATTGCATCACTGAGACGTTTTAAAATGAGAGACGCAACGCCTTCACCGCGAGCGTAGCCGTCGGCGTTGGCATCCCACATTTGGCAGCGGCCGTTGGGCGAGAGCATGTGCAGCTTGCTCCCCGAGATGTATCCCAGCGGGGAGAGCAACAGGTTCGTCCCGGCAGCGATCGCGACCCGTGAGGTGCCTTGGCGAAGAGCCTGCACAGCTTGGTGTACTGCGACCATGCTGGACGAGCATGCTGTGTCAATAGTCATGCAGGGACCATGCCAGTCAAAAAAATAAGAGAGTCGGGCTGAGGCGTTGGAGTTTGCTGGAGAGTTGTGAAAGTTAGCAGAGTCCTGAGACTAACGTTAGGGACCGATGTTACTGTTACTCACCTATGCCAGTCGAATTGTACGTTGGCACGATGTTGAAGTCCTGGGCTGCTAGAATGTAGTAATCGCTACACTATTTGACGAGTTAACCTAGGCACATCCTTGGAACAAACGTACTATCACCCCCACGTAGGCAGCGGTATCTGAGCCTTGCAGGTCTGAAATGCACAAACCAGCTGCTTCCATGGCTTCGTACACCGTCTCCATCAGCAGGCGGTGTTGAGGGTCCATCGCCGCGGCCTCGCCGGGTGGAATGGCGAAAAACCCGGCATCGAAACATCGTATGTCTTGGTCAAGGAAGTATGTCTCCTTCACGTTGCACGTTCCGTGATGCGAGCCGTCGGGGTGGTAGAGCGGTCGAGATTGAAGCGGTCGAGGGGAATCTCCTTGGCGGTGTTAGGTGCTTCCTTTAGCACAGACCACAGTTGTGAGGGTGTGTTCGCTCCACTAGGAAACCGACAACCGGCTCCGATGATGGCAATAGGCTCAGACGTATACGTAGGTGACATATCTATATAAGGCTGTGCGGGAATGTAGGGGTTAGGAAGGGGCAGACTTCCGAATTATTCTAAAAATTGAGTACTGATTGAAACACCAGCTTCGAGGTTAAATGGTCAATCAAAGCAGGTTAGTACAAGGACGGCTGATACGTTGAAGTCTTGAAACACATGTGTTAATTTGTCGGGCACGTCTTGTCTTGTCATAGCAGAGACCCGCGGCTGTCTGGTCGAGTCGGCGGATTGTTCCATTCAAACAAAAACCACTAGAAGGATATCCGCCGATATACCCCACGCAGAAACGTCTCTCTCACGCGGGCAGTGTATCTTGGTGGATGGCGATCAACGGGGCATTTTTGGGGGGGGTTTTAATGCTATTAGGATAGTTGTGAGTTGAGGAGCCGTCTTTCGATCATCATTTCATTCGTTTCTCAACAAGCAAGCCATCAGAATGCTAGGGCTTGTGCCAGAGATAACCTTACCTGCACGACAAGTAGCCATCGTTGGCCGCGATGGTGGTGGTTTAGAACTGGACTACTCAGCTGCGGTCCCCGCACTCGAAGATGACATGGTCATTGTCAAAAATGCCGCTGTAGCTGTCAACCCGGTCGACACGAAGATGGCCGCTCCACACCTCGTAGCTCCTGGAACGATTGCGGGCCATGATTTTGCGGGAGAAGTCGTTGCCATCGGACCAAAAGTCTGGACGGCGGCACCTATCGCTGTAGGAAATCGCGTCTGCGGCGCCGTCCAAGTAGGCATAAGTCAGACCTGAAATCGTAATAGAAGTTGACGCTGACAAGGGCCACCACTGTTCCAGGGTCTGCACAAGCTCACTCCTAATATCGGCGCCTATGCCCAGTATGTCGGAGCAACTGACGTCGTGCTCATCAAGGTTCCAGAGCACATGAGCTTGGAAGAGGCAGCTTCGCTGGGGACCGGCATTGGCACCATGGGCCTGGCACTCTTTCACAACCTCGATGTCCCCGGCTATCCCACCAAACCTACTGAAGACGCAAAAACTGTCCTTGTCTACGGCGGAAGCACAGCAAGTGGCACTCTAGCCTTGCAACTCCTCAAGCTATCCGGCCTGAACCCCATCACAACATGTTCACCAGCGAACTTCGACCTAGTCAAATCCTACGGTGCCGCCGAAACGTTCGACTACCGCTCTCCAGATTGCATCAAGGATATCAAGGCGTACACCAAAAATTCTCTCAAGAACGTCCTGGATTGCGTCTCGGAGCCTGAAACGATGGAGTTTTGCTACCAGTGCATCGGCCGTTCAGGCGGGAAACTGACGACACTAGAGCCACCGCCCAAGTACCTGGACAGCCGTGCGAGATCTGTCAAGGTTGATTGGGTGCTGGGTCCAGCTCTGCATGGGAAAGCCATCGGGTGGCCGGCACCGATGGAGCGCCCGGCCAATCCAGAGCTGAGGGAGTTTGCGAAGAAGTGGTTCACAACTGTGCAGGAGCTGCTCGATCAGGGGCGGTTGAAGACACATCCGATTAAGACCATGGAAGGAGGTTTGGAGGGAGTTATAGAGGGCCTGGATATGTTGGTGAAGAAGCAGGTCTCCGGTCAGAAGTTGGTATATCGTATAAACTAGCATTTTGACCTCCTCCAGGAGGCGTCTTATGCTAAAGGGGGTCTGATATGCCAAATTTAAGCTGGTATACGAAGTAAACAAAGACTACCAATCAAACATGACAATTCTAACTTCAGCTTAGACGCGTCTTCGGTGCTTATCTCTCCTTAGTTACAACTCTTTATTTTGCCTTGAATTAACACAATGTCAAATCTATCCGAGTTTGCCGCCGAAGCTATTGCACGGGCGTGTAGCTCCTCTTATGCCAGATCTAGCAGTTCCTGCTATTAAACCCAGCCCGAAGCTTAAACCTAAACCCAATCGCTAAAGCCTCTATACGCTCTAACTTATACAATGTAACACTTAGATTCTTATTATTAAGATAAAGTACTATAAACGCTTATAACGCCAGTGTTAGCAGAGGGTTCTGCGTCGCTATATAGTCTAATTGAACAAGATGCTTATATGCTTAATAAGACGAGTATACAGCGCCTAGAGAGGCATATATAAAAGCTTGTTAATGCCGCCCAGATATCCTTTATTAAACGTGATGTCCTCTATAATCAAAAACAGATATTAACCAGAATGAATAGTATAGGAGTGCTAGCGGAAGGCAGTCCTCAGAAGTACGGAGCATGTCTCTTATTGATATATCGAGGGCTGGAAGTATACCGGGACCAGATAAAGAGGAGGAAGACACGTGACAGACAGTTCAGTTCAATTAATTCTATGCCCTCGAACATAACCTAATATTCCAACAAACTATATCACAATTTCACTTTTTTAGCCTCTGGCAAAACTTGCGGCAACGCTCTCAGATAAATCGTCTTCGTAAAGTCGGGCAGACTCTGCAAACTCCCAGTCTGAACGATATTCGCCGGCCTGACCAACCCTCCCTCTTCATCACCCTCCCCATTAGGACCTAGAGCGACATCATACCGTCGAAGAATCTCACATATAATGACTTTCACTTCTGCACCCGCGAAGAATCGTCCGGGACACGAACCTGGTCCGTGGCCAAAATTGATATTGTCTTGCGCTGTTATGGCGAACTGATAATAGTTCATCTGGCCCGGGAGCGCATGTACCTTAGCGTGCCTGAAGGGGTAGAACTCCGAGAGCGGCGGTTGGGAGGGGATGCGGTTAGTGGGGAGCGTGAGGCTAGGTGCTAGATGCACGAAGGGGGCTAGAGGGTGCAAGAAGCCGATTGAGGTGTTTTGGGGGATTGTGTGGCCGGTGCTAAGCTTGAGACCGTTGCGAGCGGTAACAATACGTTAGATCGAGGCTAAGAGTTGCCGATCAGCTGTCATGGTCATGGTATGGAACGCATTGGATTGCACGTACTAATGTTCCTTGGGTTCATTCTTTGGATTTTGCGGAGGAAGCTGTCTAGCCTGATAAGTTTGGGAAGAGCCACTTTGCGAAGGATGTGATCAGATTCCATGGCCAGGACTTCGCCCATTTCTACCCGCAGTTCGGCGACATATTGTGGATGTGCCGCCAGGTCGTATAAGGCGTTCGTCACGGTAATACACGTAGCGTGGATGGCACCAAATGCTAGACCAGCACACGTTAGTCCATAGCTGTCACTTCGCCAAAGGTGGTCCTCCTATTACTCACCAGCAAAGATCTGCTCACTAGCTAGCAGCTCATAATCTGGGACTTGCATCTGGTTTAACATCCACGAAATCAAGTTGAACTTGACATTCTCTTTGTCTCCCTTGCCACCACTTGCCTTCCTCGCCTCAACCACCTCGTCGATATGCGGCCTGAGCATCACCGCCGCGCGCTTCTTGTAGGTAGCCAAATTCCGAATTTCCTGCAAGAATGGCGCCTTGAGTCGTCGAAGCATTGGATGGACTTTCTCTACGGCTCGAATCCCGTAAACCATGTCCAACGTGTATTTGATGGTCAGGTCAATCCAAGCCTGGTTCCTGCATAGCGGGAGACCGACGAACATCCTCCCGTTCACTAGCGCGGAGAGTTGGAGTAGATTCTCGTAGAGGCTGATCTTGGTCCACTGCTCATGTCCAATGTGACCGAATTCGCGGTCGAGGGCATAAATCGTCTCGTCTTGTAGTGCCGGAAGCATGCGGCCAACATTGTTCGTCAGATCCGTCTTAATTGCCGATATGCCTACCGGGTGATCCGTTCCAAGGTCTGTATACCGGCCGTGCATCTTCTTGTACACTTCCTTGCGCAGGCTCACTTGGTTCTCTGGAAGAAAGCGGACCTCGTCCATTACGCTATTTGGCAAGATAACGCGAGGCGGGCTTGTGGGCAAGATCCATGGTGAGTCAGGATATTTCGATGACGCCCGGAGGATGGCATCTCTCCAGTCGCCACTTATCACATCTGCCACTGGGAGGGCTTGAATTTGCCGGCGTTTGTTGCGGTGTTGCACAAGCGAATATAAAAAATATGCTATGAGAGCGAAGACCACAAGGCCGAGCTGGAGTCGCCATGATTCTAATGAAGACATATCTGCTAGCTCAACTGAAGAGGTAAAAGGGTCGCAATTGGCGGAGCAGTATTTCCCAGCAGTGACAGGCTGAAAATTCGTTATGTTGGCGTTTGGGGCCGCAAGGGGCCTGAAGTAACAGTCCTTTGAGGGCCGCCTTCGGGGTCTGCCTTCGAAAACCCTCCGAAACCCACCGGATTTGGGATGAAGCTGAGTAAAAATGCACCGTCTAAAGAGAGTGCCACAGAGCCATCCAGAAATGCAACTATCTCGTTTCAATCAGCTGAATTCAACTTCGGGAACCAGACCTAGCGCGGAATCTGTCAGTCGTCAATATGCCAGCAATCGAGAGCCCGGCCCTGCCCAGAATCCTCTGCCTTCACGGCGCAGGCTCTTCCGGGGCAATTTTCAAAGCACAAGGACGTCGAATCTTCCGCAGCCTCCGCAATGAATTCTCCTTCGACTTCATCGACGCGCCCTTCCCCTCGAAACCGGGCCCCGGAATGCGGCCCGCGTACGAAGACAGCGGGCCGTTCTGGCGCTGGCAATGCGATATGATCGCCGTCGAGGCTTTCGATATCACGGAAGCCGAAGTCTTGGTTGAGAGAGATCAGGTTCGAGATATGATTCTGGGCAAGCTGAGGGAGATGGGTGGTGGTGTGGAGGGGATCATGGCGTTTTCACAGGGTGCGCGTGTGGCGACGGGGTTGTTGCTGTATCTTGAGAAGATGAGACGAGAGGGGAGGTTGGAGGAACTTGGGCTGCCGGACCTGAGGTTTGCGGTTGTCAACAGTGCGACGTATCCGCTATTGTATCTGGACCAGGAGACGGAGGACTGGGTCAAGAGTGGAGGCGCCGGCGAGAATGTCTTGTCTGCGGATGCGCAGAAGCAGAAGGAGAAGGTGACTATTCCGTCTCTGCACCTGCATGGTTCAACGGACCCATGGCGCCTAGAGTCAGAAAAGATGAAGGCCAAGTTCTTTGCGGAAGTATCATCGTCAAGGATGGAGTATACGGGGGGTCACCAAGTGCCGCTCAGGGAGCAGGATACGAGTAAAGTGGTGACAGCTATGCGGAATTTTGCGTAAATCTGCAAATAAGGGGGCTATTCAAGGGTTTTATATACATGAAAAGTAGCTCAATGATATGTTGATCAGCCTTTTGTGTGGTTGATACACTCATGTAGACTTCTTCCGGGCCACCGAGAACTTGAAGCTCGAAAAAGTAGTCATCAATCCATCCGGGCCATGCAGAATCTTGTGCTCCCGCTGCCATTCGGGGTGGTTTAGGGCGTCCGGCCAATCCATCATTTGCATGCTGATGGCGGCATTCTGTCGGACCTTACCGCCGCCTTGGCTGCTTTTGAGAGTGAGGTTGGCTGAAACAATGCCGTTAGCATTCGAATTCAGACGCAGAGCAGACTCAGTCGAAGTCACACCTGTCAGAAATAATGGTATGGTGGCACGTGAATTGCCGCTAGGGCCCGCTAGGTGATCCTGTATATATATGGTGTTTGCACCCTACTTAACTTTATCATCTGTACGAAATATATACT
>Ga0302325_10008084_pt1 | contig 23201 bp, 21 predicted proteins | sample Palsa_T0_2_FD_201948 | JGI IMG/M metagenome (GOLD analysis project Ga0302325, IMG submission 201948) | Peat permafrost microbial communities from Stordalen Mire near Abisko, Sweden - Palsa_T0_2 | ecosystem: Environmental > Terrestrial > Soil > Palsa > Peat permafrost | place: Sweden: Abisko... | reverse complement strand
GTGATCCCGATCGACACGATGATGCCGGTCACGCCGGCCAGGTCGAAGCTCGGCGCCACGCTCGTGTGGCCGAGGGCCGAGATGATCGACCACAAGAGCGCCCCGGTGACCGAGAGGCCGCTCACCACCACGATGCCGAGCAGCCGGTAGTAGAAGATCGTGTACAAGAGGACCAGGATCAGCCCGGCGATGCCCGCGCCGAGGCCGGCGTCGAGCGAGGAACGCCCCAGGGTGGGCGACACCGTCTCGGTGGTCAGCTGCTTCAACTGGACCGGGAGCGTGCCGTAGTTGAGGGCCAGGGCCAGGTTGTGGGCCGACGTGTCGGTGAAGGCACCCGAGATCTCGACGTTGTTGTCGAACGAGGTGAAGGTGGCCGAGGCGGGCAGGGTCAAGGGGGCCGACTGCACGACGCCGTCGAGCTCGATGACGATGACCTCGTGGAAGTACTTCTGGGCCATCTTGTCCCACGCCGCACCCCCGCTGCTGGTGAGCGAGACGTCGACCACCCACCCCTGGGTGGTGGTCAAGGTGGCGATGGCCGACTTCACGATGTGACCGGTCAGCTCGGCCGGACCGGCCATGTAGCGGAGCCCGTCGTCAGAACCGGGGAGCCCGGGGAGAAGGACCGTCTTGTGCTCGTCGTTGGCGTCGTTGGCGGCCGTGCAGGTGGCGTGGCAACCGGTGGACGGATAGGCCGACAGGTCCTCGTCCACCGCGTTCGGGTACGGGTTGCTCGAGTTGGCGCCCGCAGCAGCGAGGTTGGCCGTCACCAACAGGTTCGCCTGTGGGCAGGTGGACGGCAGCGCACCCGGGGAGACGACCTTCTTGGCCTTCTGGCCCTTGACCGTCTCGGTGGCCTCGGAGTACGGCGGCGCGTAGCAGAGGCCGGGTCGGAACAAGAGCTGGGCGGTCTGGCCGATCGTCTTGAGGATCTGGTTGGGGTCCTTCACGTTCGGCACCTGGACGTCGATCTCGTCGCCCTGGGTGTTCACCTGGGCACCACTGACCCCGAGACCGTTGACCCGGTTGGTGAGGATGGCGACGGCCTCGTTGAGGTTGGCCTGGGTCGTCTTGTGGGCCGGCTTGTAGACCACCGAGAACCCACCGGCCAGGTCGAGACCGAGCCGGGGGGACCACTTCGCCACGAGGGTGCCGGCGAGCGCACCGATGGCGACCACCACCACGAGGATGAGGCTGACGAGAAGGCCCCGCGGCCCACGGGACGTGGTGCGGGCCGGCGGACTCATGCCCCAGTGTCCCCCTCGGCCTTTCCGGTCTCCTCGGCACCATGGTCGGAGTCGGGGTCGTGCTCGTCGTGCTCGTCGTGCTCCTCGTCGTCGTCCACCTCGTCGTCCTCGTCGTGCTCGAGGCCGGCCAGGGGCACCGACGTCGTGTCGAGCTTCCGGGCGATCGCCGAGCGCAGCAGCACCAACCGGGTCGGCTCCACGTCGTCGCCGTCCCCGGTGTTCCCGGTCAACAGCACCACCCGGTCATTCTGCAGCTCCTCGATCTCGCCGATGATGCCTCCGATGCTCACCACACGGTCACCCACGCTGATGCTGGAGTTCTCCTGACGGGCCCGCTTGGCCTTCTGCTGGTTGGGCCGGAGGAACAAGAAATACAGCGCGGCCACCACGATCACGATGAAGATCAAGAAGGTGGCGCTGCTGCTGGACTTGGTCTTGGTCGTCGCCGCGAGCAAGTTGGGGGCGAGGGTAAGGAGGTTCACGTCTTGGCATCCTTGAGGGGCGGGCCTGCGGGTTCGCACCCGCGCAGGACGGACACCCTAGTCCAGGTCCCCCTTCGCCCCCCGGTCGGGACGCTCATCGGGTTCCCAGCTTGCCTCACCCCGGGCCCAGACGGTCCCCACCGGACTGCTCAGAACAGCGCAGGCTCCTCGGCGACCAGACCGAGATGGGCCCAGGCCCGCTGGGTCGGCACCCGGCCCCGGGGGGTGCGCTGGATGAGGCCCTGCTGGAGCAGGAACGGCTCGTAGGCGTCCTCCAGGGTGTCGGTTTCCTCCCCGACGCACTGGGCCAACGTCGTGAGACCGACCGGGCGCCCGGAGAACCGACGGCACAGCGCGTCGAGGATGGCCCGGTCGACCTTGTCCAGGCCCAGCTCGTCGACCCCGAAGAGGTCCAGTCCCCGTTGGGCGGCATCGCCGGTGATCACGCCGTCCCCCCGGACCTCGACGAAGTCGCGGACCCGACGCAGGAGCCGGTTGGCGATGCGCGGCGTGCCCCGGGATCGCCCGGCGATGCGGACCGCTCCCTCGGCGTCGATGTCGACCCCGAGAATCCGGGCCGAGCGCAGCACGATCGCCTCGAGGTCCTCGACCGCGTACAGGTCGAGCCGGCCGAGAAAACCGAACCGGTCGCGCAGCGGGCCGGACACCAGACCGGTCCGGGTGGTCGCGCCGACCAGGGTGAACCGTGGCAGGTCGAGACGGATGGAGCGGGCCGTCGGACCCTTCCCGATCAAGAAGTCCAACTTGGCGTCCTCCATGGCCGGATAGAGGACCTCTTCGACCGCCCGGTTCATCCGGTGGATCTCGTCGATGAACAAGACGTCGCCCTCTTGGAGGTCGGTGAGGAGCGAGGCCAGGTCCCCGGCCCGGGCGAGCACCGGACCCGAGGTCACCCGGAGGCCGACCCCGAGCTCCGCCGCCACGATGCCGGCCAACGACGTCTTGCCCAGCCCGGGCGGTCCGGCGAACAACAGGTGGTCGACCGGCTGGCCTCGCTGCACCGCCGCCTCGAGCACGATCCGAAGGTGCTCGACCAGCTGGCCCTGCCCGACGAACTCGTCCAGGGTGCGCGGGCGGAGCCCCGCCTCTTCGATCTCCTCGGGAACGACCGGTGTCGGGTCGACCTCGGCGGCCGCCGGATCGCCGAGCACCTCTCGGCGCGCGCCGGGGGTCATCGGGACGCCAATTCCCGCAACGCGCCGCGCAGCAGCTCCTCGACGCTGTCCTCTTCTTCCTCCGGGCTGACCCGGTCCAGGGCCCCGCGGATCTCCTCGGGGCCGTAGCCGAGCTCGACCAGCGCGGCCCGGACCTCGGCCCGGGCCACCGTGACCGTGTTGGCGGCGGTGGACGACACCGAGAAGTCGGGCAGCTCCAGGCGGCTGCGCAGATCGATCAGGAGCCGGGCGGCGGTCTTGCGACCGACGCCGGGCACGGCGCACAACGCGTCGGCGTCCTCCTCCAACAACGCGGTGGTCAACGCGGCCGGGGAGAGTTGCGACAGGATCGCCAACGCCAGCGCCGGCCCCACCCCGTGCGCGCCCAGCAGGACCTCGAAGCACCGCCGCTCGTCGTCGTGGAGAAACCCGTACAAGACGATGGCGTCCTCACGGACGTGGGTGTGGACGTACAGGTACACGTCGGCTCCGACCGAGCCGAGGGAGGCCGCGGTGGGCGCCGACACGGTCAACCGGTAGCCGACCCCCCCGACGTCCACCAGGACCTCGGCGTCGGCCGGCCGGGCCGCGAACGTGCCCCTCAGCGATCCGATCACGATGCACCCCCCAGTCCGGTCGACGACAACGCCACCGCGCGGCGCAACCCGTCGCTGTGCAGGTGGCACACCGCCAGCGCGAGGGCGTCGGCGGCATCGGGGGGGCTCGGCGGCGCGTCCAGACCCAGCACCGAGGCCACCATCCGTTGCACCTGTTCCTTCGTCGCGCCGCCGTAGCCGACCAGGGCCTGCTTCACCTCGTTGGAGGTGTACTCGACCACCTCACACCCGGCCTCGGCGGCGGCCGACAGGGCCAGGCCGCTGGCCTGACAGACCGACACCGCCGTCTTCGCGTTGACCTGGAAGAACACGCGCTCGACCGCGACCACGCTCGGACCCATCTCGGCCAGCAACGCCCGCAGCTCGCTCTGAAGGGTGAAGAGCCTGCTCGGGATGGGCAGATCGGGATCGGTCTCGATGACCCCTGCGGCGAGCGCCGACAGGGCCCCGCTCCGATCTCCGGCCCGTTCGACCAGGCCATACCCGCACCGGGACAACCCGGGGTCGACGCCTAGGACGAACACGCGTTCGACCCTAGCGCGGAGGGTGCGGCGACAGGTGGAACCCGGGCCGGCCGCCGGAGGCGGGCCGGCGCCGACTCAGGTCGAAGAGACGGCGGCGGCACCTCCGGTACCGGCGCCGACCGGGCGCTCCAGTTTCAGCTGTCCCGTGTTGGCATCGAAGTCGTACAGCTCTCCGTAGCGACCCCAATCGATGGCCAGCTCCAACTGCGCTTTGGCCTCATCGAGCGAAAAGCCGCGGCGGAGAAGGTCGAGGAAGAAGCCCTCCCCGAGCGTGCCGTCCTGGGTCGACTCCAGGCTGCTGCAGATCGCCCGCACCAGCGGCGCGTTCGTCTTGGCCTGCTTGGCAAAGATCGCCTTCGACGTGTCGATGTCCGCCTCGACGAAACTGCGCCCCTCGTCGGTGAGCTCGATGTCGGCATCGTCCACGGTGGCCAGCCCCAGCAGTTGGGCCGCATCGACCAGAGGTAACAGGTCCTCGACATCGAAGGTCAACTGCCGGGCCAGCATCGGCAGGTCGTCGCGTCCGCCGTGCGCGGCCAGAATCTCGAGGAGACCGGCCATGCCTCCGACCGTCGCCGCCGGCAACGGCACCTCCGCCGGGGTCCCGTTGGTCGTCGGTTCCTCGCTCCCCACGTGCGCGGGGGTTCGGCTGTCGCTTCCGGTCATGATGCCGTAGATCTCGTCGACCAGTCCCTGGCACTCCTCGCTGTGGCGATTCCGCGGGCGGGTCAGCCCACAGCTGATCTCGGTCCGGATGCGTCCCGGATTGGTCCCGAGGATGAAGATCCGATCGGCCAGCATGACCGCCTCTTCGATGTTGTGGGTGACGATCAACATCGCCTGGGTCGGGAACTCCGAGGCCTCCCACAGCCGGAGCAGCTCGCTGCGAAGGTTCTCGGCCGTCAGCACATCGAGCGCCGAGAAGGGCTCGTCCATCAAGAGGGCGTCGGGCTCCACCACGAGGCCTCTCGCGAACCCGACCCGCTGGCGCATCCCACCGGAGAGCTCCTTCGGATAGGCCGATTCGAAGCCGTCGAGCCCAATCCGGTCGATGGCCTGCAGCGCTCGTTCCCGGCACTCGGCCGGTGGGACGCCCCTGGCGTCGAGACCGATCTCGACGTTCTGCAGGACGGTCAACCAAGGGAGGAGGGCAAAGCTCTGAAAGACCATGGCCACGCCCGGGTTGGCCCCGGTGAGGGGAACACCGCGGTAGCGGATCTCGCCCGAGCTCGGCGAGATCAGTCCGGCGATGCACCGGAGCAGGGTGCTCTTGCCGCTGCCCGACTTGCCGAGCAGGGCCACGATCTCGCCCTTCCTCAGATCCAGCGAAATGTTGTCCAGCACCGGCAGTGGACTGCCATCGGGAGAGCTGAACGCCTTGGAGACCCCCGAGACCTCGAGGATGGTCGTCTCGTCCCTGCGACCGGCGCCGGATTGGCTGAGTTGGGTCGTCGACATGGTTTGTGGCACCAGCGATCGCTCAGAGGGAGAAATGGGATTCGGCCAGCCGGTAGAGGCGCCGCCACAAGAGCCGGTTGACCAGGACCACGAAGAGGCTCATGACGATGACGCCGGTGAGCACCTTAGCGAAGTGGTCCGGGGCGGCCGAGCCCGAAGCGTGGGCGATATAGGCACCGAGCCCTTCGGCCGAGAGATGGTGCGTTCCCCAGACGGTCACCTCGGCGACGATGGAGGCGTTCCAGGCCCCTCCCGCCGCGGTGATCCCTCCGGTCACGTACGCCGGAAAGATCGCCGGGAGAATGACCTTTCGCCACCGTTGGCGTCGGGGGATCCGAAAGCTGGTCGACATCTCGCGGAGGTCATTGGGGATGCCGATGGCGCCCGCGATGGCGTTGAACAGGATGTACCACTGCGCCCCGACCGCCATGAGCAGGATGCTGCCGATGTCCAAAGAGAGGTGAAGGGCGATGAAGGCGATCACGAGGAAGGGGAACAGCAGGTTCGACGGGAAGCTGGCCAAAATCTGGACCACCGGTTGGGCGAGACGGGTGAGACGAGGGCTCAACCCGATCGTCACTCCTATCGGAACCCAGATCACGGTGGATACGACCACCACCACGATGACCCTGGCGAAGGTGATCGCACCAAGCCCGATCGCATAGGGGAAGGCGCCGAAACCGACCGACCGGTGCAGGTATGCGAGTCCGGCGACGGCGCCCCCCACGACGAGAGCGCTCACGATCACCCAGAACACCGCATCCCCCGCCCGCTGTCGACGGGGATCGGGGGCTAGGGGATGCTCGGCCAGGCCGAACGGGCGGGTGATCCGATCGAGCAGGCGGCCCACCGGACGCGTGACGACGGCCAGGTACTGGGAGAAGTGTGACCGACGGAGCAGGTCGAGCATGAGACTCTTCGGCTTGTCGGCCGCGTCCGACTCCTCCATCCGGAACTTCTCCGCCCACGCAACCAGGGGCCGGAAGAAGACCGCGTTCACACCGACCACCAAGACGACCATCACCCCGACCGCGATCCCAACCTTGCCCAGCGAACCCTGCGCGATGGCCTGTCCGATGTAGCTGCCCATGCCCGGCAGCGTGTACTGGTGGCCGCTCACGGTGATGGCCTCGGCGGCGGTCAGGAAAAACCACCCCCCGCCCATGGACATCATGGCGTTCCACACCAAGCCGATCATCGAGCTCGGAACGTCGAGCTTCCAGAATCGTTGCCACTTGGTCAGCCGGTACAGACGGGCCGCCTCATCGAAGTCACGAGGCTGGGTGATGAGCGAGTGGTAGAAGCTGAAGGTCATGTTCCAGGCCTGCGAGGTGAAGACGGCGAAGATGCACGTCGCTTCGAGCCCGAGCACGTTCCCGAACAGGTGCAAGAAAAACACGGTGGTGAACGTGAGAAACCCGAGGATCGGCACCGACTGGAGGATGTCGAGGGTGGGAACGAGCACCATCTCGGCCCGTCGAAGCCGGGCCGCCGCGGTGGCATAGATGAAGGTGAAGATCGTCGAGACGGCGAGGGCCACGAACATCCGCAACAGCGAGCAGGCCGCGTAGTACGGAATGTGACTGAGGCCGGTCGAGAGCTTCGACGAGTACGCCCCGGGGGTGACCCGGACGCTCAGTGATGCGCCGAGCCGTGCGACGCCGTAGAAGAGGGCCACCACGCCCAACCCGACCAGCAGGTCGACGGGGCTGACCTGGCGCCGAATCGAGATGCGACCTGGGAAGGTTCGACGGGTGGCCATGGGAATTCGGTTCGGTTCGGGTGGTTCGTCGGGCGCCAGAGGTTTGCACAACCGGACGCGACCGTCAGGTTGAACGCGGCGACGGTGATCGGGGGGTCTCGGGGGCGCTCAGCCCCAACCCTCAGGCGTAGAAGCCGGCCAGGACGTCGTCTGAGATGTCGTAGTTCGCGTGCACGGCCTGGACGTCGTCGTGGTCGTCGATGGCCTCGATGAGCCGGAGGACCCGCTTCGCCTCGGCCTCGTCGGAGACCACGACGGTCGAGGTCGGCTCCAGGGACAGTTCGGCCGACTCGATGCTCAGGCCGGCCTCCTCGAGCGCCCCCCGCAGCGCGCTGAGGTCGTTCGGGGCCGACGTCACGACGAAGCGGTCGCCGTCCTGGGTCATGTCCTCGGCCCCGGCGTCGGTGGCCACCTCCATGACCCGGTCCTCGTCGCCGCCGGTCACCACGACGATCCCCTTGCGCTCGAACTGCCAGCTCACCGCGCCGGGCTCGGCCAGCGAGCCCCCGCTGCGGGTGAAGAGGTTGCGGACGTCGGCCCCGGTCCGGTTGCGGTTGTCGGTCAGGGTCTCGACGATGACGGCCACCCCGCCCGGTGCGTAGCCCTCGTAGTTGACCGCCTCGTAGCGGACGCCCTCGAGCTCACCGGTCCCGCGCTTGATGGCGCGGTCGATGGTGTCCGACGGGACCGAGGCGTCCCGGGCCTTCTGGTACATGGCCCGCAGCGAGGCGTTGGCGTTGATGTCGCTCCCGCCCTCGCGTGCCGCCACCTCGACCTGGCGGATCAGCTTGGCGAACAGCTTCGCCCGGGCCTTGTCCTGCGCGCCCTTGCGGTACTTGGTGGTCGCCCATTTTGAGTGACCGGACATCTCCCTCTCCTTATTGATTGTTCTACGACTTCTCTCGGGTTGCTCTCCCCGAGAGCGATTCGATCAACCGGCCACGCTCGCCGTGACCCCGGGCGACTCGCCCCCACCACTCGAAACCGATTCGGTGACCATGGCCAGAAAGAAACTGTGCAAGCGGCGATCCGGGGTCAGCTCGGGGTGGAAGGCGCAGGCCAGCACGGCGCCCTGTCGGCACACCACCGGGCGTCGCTCCCCTCCCCGGGGCGCCGTCGCCCACGCGAGGACCTCAACGTCCGAGCCGACCTCTTCGATCAGCGGGGCCCGGATGAAGATGGCCGGCATCGAACCTCGCCCGTCATCCAGATCTGCGGTGACCTCGATGGTGGTCTCGAACGACTCGGTCTGACGCCCGTAGCCGTTGCGTCGCACCGCGCAATCGAGCACCCCGAAGCCGCGCTGGTCGGGACGTCCCCCGTGGACCTCTCGGGCCAACAGCACCAGCCCGGCACAGGTCCCAAAGACCGGCAACCCGGCGTCGATCACCGCGGCCAGCGGATCGAACAGGCCCGAGGACGCCAACAGGAGCGACAGGGTCGTCGACTCGCCGCCCGGCAGGATCAGCCCACTCAGGCCCTCGAGTTCGGCCTCCGACCGGACGGGACGACCCCTGATCCCGAGCTCGTCGAGCGCGGCCAGGTGTTCGCGGACATCGCCTTGGAGGGCCAGCACCCCGATCGTCACGGCCGACGACCCGACGGTGCCGTTACCAACCGCGATCGGCGAGACGCTCGCTGAGCGCGCTGAGCTCCTCGCCCCGCATCGCCTCCCCGAGCCCACGGCTGACCTTGGCCACGAGCTCGGCGTCCGCGTAGTGTGCCGCCGCCTCCACGATCGCCCGGGCCCGCCGGGCCGGGTCCTCGCTCTTGAAGATGCCCGACCCGACGAACACCGCTTCGGCACCGAGCTGCATGACCAAGGAGACGTCGGAGGGGGTGGCCAACCCGCCGGCACAGAACAGGGGGACGGGCAGCCGACCCGTCTCCGCGATCTCCTGGACCAGACCGATGGGTGCGCCGAGCTGCTTGGCCCACCCATACTGCTCGGCCGGGTCGGCCTGGGTCAGCTTGCGAATGTCCCCGAGAATCGAGCGGAGATGCCGGACTGCCTCGACGACGTTGCCGGTCCCCGCCTCCCCCTTGGAGCGGATCATCGCCGCCCCCTCCGAGATGCGTCGAAGGGCCTCGCCGAGATTGGTGGCGCCGCACACGAAGGGAATGGTGAACGGCCATTTGTCGATGTGGTGGGCCTCGTCGGCCGGGGTCAACACCTCGCTCTCGTCGATGTAGTCGACTGCGAGCGCCTGGAGGACCTGGGCCTCGGCGAAGTGACCGATCCGGGCCTTGGCCATCACCGGGATGGTGACGGCCTGCTGTATCGCCTCGATCAGGGCCGGGTCGCTCATCCGGGCCACCCCGCCGTCGCGACGAATGTCGGCCGGCACCCGCTCGAGGGCCATCACCGAGACGGCCCCGGCGTCCTCGGCCACCTTGGCCTGGTCGGCCGTGACCACGTCCATGATCACCCCGCCCCGCAACATGTCGGCGAGGCCGCGCTTCACCGCGAACGTGCCGGTCCGGGCCTGGTCGGAGTGGTCGGTCATGCGCCAATGCTACCGACCCGGCCCAGGGTCACCTCCCAGGGAAAACGACCGGGCCCGGCAATACTGATTTTTTGAGCGGCCGATCGACCCGACGCCCCGGGCCACGACATGGAAAACGCCATGAGGACGATGGAAAACGCCTTGAGAAGGAGGACACTGGGCCCATGGCCCAACTGATCGCCGCCCCCACCATCATCCCGTCCCCGGGCACGCCGCCCAAGCAGATCGCCGAGTACATCGGACGGGTCGCGACCGAGAGCCCCGCCGTCTCGGTGGCGATGATGGACAGTCCGCCCGGGTGGTCGGAGCCCGGCCAGTGCCCCGAGTTCGACGAGTACACGCTCGTGCTGGCGGGCGAGCTCTCGGTCGAGACCGACGAGCGGTCATTCCGGGTGGTCGCCGGCCAGGCGATCCACGCGCCGGCCGGGCAGTGGGTTCGCTACTCCACCCCCACCGAGGGCGGCGCGCGCTACGTGTCGGTCTGCACGCCGGCCTTCTCGCCCGACACGGTGCATCGAGACCCCTCGACAGCGCTCTGAAAGCCGGCCCGAGTCACCGCGTCAGGCCCCACGGGCCCGGTGGACCCTGAGCTCAGAGCTCGGCCAAGGCGTCGATGCGGACCGAGGTGAGGTCGAGGTCCCCCATCGTATCGGCCTCCCGACGACCCACCGCCGGATCGATCCAGAGCCAGCGCGACATCGACCACCGCCGGCCGATGAACACCGAGCCTGCCCGGGGCGCCGGGCCGGCCTGGAATCGTCCCAGCGCGTCGCACAAGCCCGGCGGGTAGCGGACCGCGGTCACCGCGACCCGGTCGGCCCGGAACTCGCGCCCCCGGCCAACGAATCGGTGCAGCACCCGGTCTCCCCCGGTCAGCCAGGTCAGCGGGGCCAGCACGGTGACGGCGACCGACGACACCACCGTGTCGCCCCGCTTGAAGTGGGCCAGCTCGTGACCGATCACTCCCTCCATCTCGCTCAGATCGAGCGCCGCCTCGAGCCCGGTCGTGACCACCAGGACCCCACGATCGGGCTTGTACCCGAGCGAGCACGCGTTCGGCAGCTCGTCGTCGACCGCCATCAGCGTCGGACGCCGGACCCCGAAGGTCGGGCACAGCCCGTCGACCAGGTTCTGCAGCCGGGGCAGCTCGTCCTCGCGCAGCGGTCGGGCCCGCAGCAGCCGAACGGCGAACGGGGTGGCCAGCCGGGGAAGGATCAGGGCGACCAGCACCAAGACGACGATGCCGCCGATGGCGCCGGCGACGCTCGACACCGCCAACCCGAGCACCAGGCCCACCACCAGTGCCGGCCCCAACGCGCCGATCGCGCTGATCTGGCGGGCCCGCCTTCGGTTCGCTCGCACCTCACGCTGGTCGACTAGCGGGTCCGCCCCCTGGGCCACCACCGACCGCTGGGTGACGACCTCGCGCGGCCGGGCGTCGGGTCGCCGGCCCGAACCCCCTCGGCCCCCTCGGCCGCCCCCGCCCCCGTTGGACCTGCCGTTGGCGCGGGTGTTCCTGGACCGGTTGGACCGCCCATTCGTCTGTGCACGTCCCGCGCCGCCGCCGACGCTCTTCGACGCGTTCGGAGCGGCCGCCACGTCGGCCGGCTGGCTGCGTTGCCCCTGGCCCGAACGGCCCCGTCCGCCGCGACGGCGACGCCGGGCCCCCGAGGATCCGCCGGGTCGCGCGCCCCCGCCGCCTTGGTTGTTCCCCGAAGAACCGGGTTGGGCGCGATCTGACACTGTCGGCTCAGGCTAGCCCTGGCCCGAGACGGCGGGACCCCTCCGCTCGGCCAGCACGTGTTCGTAGATCTCGAGATACCGGCCGGCCAGCTTGGCCATGGACCACCGGTCGGCCCACTGCCTGGCCGAGGCGGTCGCCTCGAGCGAGGACAGGCCACGCCCGGCCGCCGCGTCGGACAACGCACCCTCGAGCGCCTCGGCCAGCGCCGCCGGGTCGGCCGGCTTGACCAGCCGCGCGTGGCCGGCCGCCGCGTCCCGATAGCCCTCGATGTCCGATGTCACGATCGCGCAGCCGGCCGCCATCGCCTCGAGCAGCACGATCCCAAAGGACTCGCCACCGATCGACGGCGCGCAGAAGACGTCGGCCCCGGCCATCCGGGCGACCTTCTGCTCGTCGGTGATCGCGCCCAGCCACTGCCTGGTCGCCGACGGCGGATACCGACGTCGCAGCTCGGCGGTGGCAGGACCCTCGCCCCCGATCCACAGCACGGCCGGCGGAGCCACCGACTCCCACGCCTCGAGCAGGACCTCCAGCCCCTTGCGGGGCTCGTGGCGACCGAGGAACAGCGCGGTGGGCGCGGTGGTGGGCGTCGGCGTGTCGGTCGAGAAGGCGTCCACGTCGATGCCGTTGAACAGGACCACGTAGTCCCCTCCGAGCGACGACGCGGCGTTGTCCCGGGCCGACTCGGAGACCGCGCAGCGCACGGCCAACCGTCCGGCCGCCCAGCGGGCCAGCGGGCCGAAGAGTTGATAGAGCGCCGTCGTCCCGTTTCGGTGGAACGTGCCGACCATCGGCTGGCGCGCCGCGAGCAGGCACCCGTAGTTGATGGCCGGCGCCAAGGGCTCGTGCAGGTGGACCACGTCGATGTCGTGTTTGCGCACGATCCGGCCCGCCCGGAACGCGGCCCCCGGCGAGATCGACTCGGGCGCGACCGAGCCGTTGGACCGGACACCCACCGACCGACCGACCCGGACCGTTCGACCGTCCTCGCTCATGCCCCGACGACCCGGGGCCACCACGACCACCTCGTGGCCGAGGTCGCGCATCGCGGCGCTCAGACCGAGCACCTGTCCCTGGACCCCACCGTGGGCGGAGAGGTCGTAGGGCGACACCATGGCGATCCGCATCGGAGGCCCTTCAGCCCGAACCGCGGGCCAGCTCGGCCTCGCGGTCGCTCGGCCAGATGGGCTGGAACACGTGCCACTGCTCGGGGGCCCGGCGGATGTAGTCCTCGAAGTGACGCGCGATCTCCTGGGTGATCCGGGACACATCCGCTCGAAACGAACCGGTGCGCGAGAGGTCGATCGGCCCCGAGATGATCGCATGGTGGTTGCTGCCGGGCCCGCTGAAGACCGCCGAGGTGACCAGGGTGGCCCCGGTGCGCAGGGCCAGCGTCGCCGGTCCGGGGGAGAACGTGGTGCGCTCTCCGAAGAACTCCACCTCGATGCCGTTGCCGACGATGTCTCGATCGCACAGCAGGCCGACCAGGCCGCCGCCACGCAGCGTCTTGATCAAGACGCCGGTCGCCTCGGGGCCGAGCGGCACCACGCTCAGGCCCATGGCCTCCCGCTGGCCGATGAACCACTCGGTGAGGTCCTCGGGCTCGAGCTGTTCTCCGACCGAGGTCATGTGAAAGCCGATGCCGTCGAGGAACGAGCCCCCCCACTCCCAACTGCCGACATGGGGGAGCGCCATCACCACCCCGGATCCGGCCGCCATGCCCTCCGCCAGGGCGTCGTAGCCGCTCTCGATCCACATCCGCCGGTGCACCAGCTCGCGAGAGAGGACCGGCAGGCGGGCCCCTTCGACCCAGTAGCGCGCGTAGGCCCGAAAGGCGCGTCGGGTCAGCCGCTTCACCTGCTCGGGGTCGGGCTCGGTCCCGGTGACGTCGCGCAGCACCCGGCGCAGGTGGTCGACCCGCATCCGCACCGTCATCCCCCGCCCCTTGGCCATCGCCAGCGCCACCGTCGCCGCGGCCAGGCGCGCGATCGGCTCGGGGGCCCGGCGGAGGAACGCCGCCAACCCGGTGTAGGTCAGATAGGTGACCCGCGCCCGACGCGCCGAGTGGGCAGCCATGACGTGATGCAGTACTCCTGGGCTCGGCGGCTAGGACCTGGGATCGCCAGAGCCCGAGCGTCCCGCGCGCACCTTGCGGTCCCTCGCCCTGCGCACCCGCCCGCTGCGGCTGGTCAGCGGGGCCTCACGCCGACGGGCCCGCCAACGTCCGCCCGGCTCGCCGGCCCGGCTGTGCCGCTGGCCGGTCGCCCGACCCTCTCGCCAGGCCCGCCAGCGCGAGTCGACCCGACCCTCGCGCCAACGCGCCCGCACACTGCGCTCGCCGACCGGCCGGGCCGGTCCCTCGGCCAGCCGCCACACCCGCACGAAACGACCGATCGCGGTGGCCGAGGTCAGGCCGAGCAGCACCCACAGATCCGGCACCAGCAGCATCGAGCTCAAGAACCCGACGCCGAGCAGGATCATCCGCTCGGCCCGCTCCATCAGGCCGCCCTTGGCTTCGATGCCGAGTGACTCGGCCTTGGCCCGTTGGTAGGAGATGAGCGAGGTCACCCCGAGGATGGCCAACGGCACCAGGGCCAGATGCCCGTGGTGGGTGGAGATGAGGTACCAGCTCACCCCGCCCATCACCACGGCATCGCTCACCCGGTCGACCACCGAGTCGAAGAAGGCGCCCCGGGCCGATGCGGTCCCGGCCGCCTTGGCCACCGGCCCATCCAACAGGTCGTGCAGCCCGGTCAAGATGAGCAGCGCGATGGCGATGTGAAGGTGGCCGCTGCCTACGGCGAACGCCGTGGCCACGGCCGAAAGCAACCCGGTGGCGGTGAGCACGTCGGCGGAAACACCATGCCGCTGCAACGCGGCCCCGACGGGCGCCGTGCCCCGGTCCACTGCCTCGCGCCAGCGACCATCAAACATGCTGCAAGCAGGCTACCACCGGGTCAGCTCGGGGCTCCCGGTGCTGCGTCCCGAGAAAAAACGGCCAACCGGAGCACGAGGCGCCACGGCGCGGGCCGGGCACACCCACGTAAGCTCGGTGACAGCCCGGAGAACGCAGTACCCGGTAAGCACGACCGGACTGACACCCGGCACGACGATTCCAGGGGAGGTGGGACGTGGCCAAGTTGTCGCCGTCGTCGATCCACAACGTGTGCCTGATCGGCCACCACGGTGCGGGCAAGACCGCCCTGGCCGAGGCCCTGTTGGCCGCCACCGGGACCATCCCCCGCCTGGGCTCGGTCGAGAAGGGCACCACGGTGTGCGACTTCGAGCCCGAGGAGACCCAGCGCCAGCTGTCGGTGTCGCTCTCGATCGCCCCCTTCGAGCTCGATGGCATCAAGGTCAACGTCCTCGACGTGCCCGGCTACGCCGACTTCTCGGCCGAGCTGGCCATCGCCCTCGCGGTCACCGATCTCGCCGTGGTGGTGGTCAGCGCCACCGACGGGGTGCAGGGACAGACCCAGGAGGCGTGGCGGACCGCGGCGGCGCTCGGGCTGCCCCGCATGATCGTCGTCACCAAGCTCGACCGCGAGCGGGCCGACTTCTCCCGGACCCTCGACGAGATCCGCCGGGCCTTCGGGGCCGGGGTCGCCCCGGTCGAGCTTCCGATCGGGGCCGAGGCCTCCTTCCGCGGGGTCATCGACCTGCTGGACGACACCGCCACCCTCTACGACACCACCGCGGCGGCGCCGGTGCGGGGAAGCCAGGGCCCGATCCCCGACGACCTGGCCAACGAGGAGCACGAGGTCCACGAGCAACTGATCGAGGGCATCGTGGTCAGCGACGACGACCTCATGGCCCGCTATCTCGACGGCGAGACCATCGAACGCTCCGAGCTGCAGAGCGCGCTGGCCTCGGGCATCGCCTCGGGCAGCGTGTTCCCGGTGCTGGTGGCGTCGGCCACCACCGGCGTGGGCATCGACCGCCTGGCCAACCTACTGGTCGAGCTGGCGCCCCCGGCCGACCACCGCTACCCGGTCGACGTGGCGGCCGGGGACACCACCACCGAGGTGTCCTGTGACCCCGCGGGGCCGCCGCTCCTGGCGGTGTGCAAGACGCTGTCGGACCAGCATGCCGGGCGCATCTCGCTGTGCAAGGTGGTCTCGGGGACGATCCGTCCCGACGTGGTGCTCACCAACACCCGGACCCGCTCCGAGGAGCGGTTGCACGTGCTCGAGCTCCTGCGGGGGCACTCCACCTCGCCGGTGACCGAGGCGGTCGCGGGGGATTTCGTCGCCGTGCCCCGCCTGAACGGCACCAGGACCGGCGACACCCTGGCCCCCAAGGGCACGCCGGTGTCGTTTCCGCTTCCCAACCCCGAACCCCCGGCCCTGCAGGCCGCGGTCAAGCCCAGCTCCCGGGCCGACGAGGACAAGCTGATGTCGTCGCTCCAGCGGTTGGCCGAGGAGGACCCGTCCATTTCGGTGGCCCGCATCGACGAGACCCACCAGACCGTGCTCGGGACGGCCGGCGAGGTCCACCTGGCCATCACCCTGGAGCGTCTGACCCGCAAGTACGGCGTCCATGTCGAACGCGAGGACGTGATCGTCCCCTACCGCGAGACGGTCACCCAGGGCGCCGAGGCCCTGGGCACCTACAAGAAGCAGACCGGCGGACACGGCCAGTACGGGGTGGTCCACCTCCGGATCGAGCCGCTCGAGCGCGGCGAGGGGTTCGCGTTCCGCGACGAGGTGGTCGGCGGTGCAATCCCCCGCCAGTACATCCCGGCCGTCGAGAAGGGCGTCCGGGAGGCGATGGACCAGGGTGGCAAGTTCGGCTTTCCGGTCGTCGACGTCTCGGTGACCGTTGACGACGGGAAGTTCCACTCGGTCGACTCCTCCGAGATGAGCTTCAAGATGGCCGGCGCCCTGGCCTTCCGCACCGCGCTGGACAACGCCGGGGTGGTCGTCTTGGAGCCGATCTCCCAGGTGGTGGTCACGGTGCCGGCCGAGGTCCAGGGCGACGTACTGGGCGACCTGCACGCCAAGCGGGGCCGGATCTTGGGCGCCGACTCGGACCTCGGCATGCAGACCATCACCGCGCTGGTGCCGACGGCCGAGCTGTCCCGCTACGCGGTCGACCTGCGCGCGCTGTCGGGCGGGCGGGGGCGGTTCCGGACCACCCACGACCACTACGACGTCAAGCCGTAGCGGGACCTCGGCTGGGCCAGTCCCGGTGCACCTTCTCCCAGGTCACCGGGAGCGATTCGGGCAGCACCCGGACGCCGGCCACCGCGGTCATGAAGTTGGTGTCGCCGGCCCAGCGCGGGACGACGTGCATATGCAGGTGGCGCGGGATGCCGGCCCCGGCGGCCCGGCCCAGGTTGGCCCCGAGGTTGATCCCCTCGGGCCCATAGGCCCCGCCCAGCGCGACCACCGCGGCGCGGGTGGTGGCCCACAGCTCGTCGGACTCGGGCCCGGTCAGGTCCCCCAGTTCCTCGACGTGGCGGATCGGGAGCACCAAGAGGTGCCCGCTCGCATAGGGGTACGCGTTGAGGACGGCGAAGCACCGCTCCCCGCGATGCACGATCCCGTTGTCGGCGCTCGGGGGGCCGCTCGCCGCGATGACGCAGAACACGCAACCATCGTCGCCGCGGGTCCGCTCGGACTCGGTCGCCTGCACCACGTACTCGTGGCGCCACCCGGCCCACAGCTGCTCGAGACCGCTCACGAGCCCGGGTCGGCCCCCTCGGGCTGGGGGCCCGGGGCGCGGGCCGCCACCTCGTCGACGACCTCGGCGACGAAGCGGTCCAGGGGCACGTCGCGCTCGGGGTCCTTGGCCCCCCGTCGGTTGACCCCGACGGTGCCCGCAGCGGCGTCTCGGTCCCCCACCACCAGCACGTAGGGGATCTTCTGGACCTTGGCCTTGCCCACCCGGGGTCCCACCCCGGTGTCGGCCGAGTCGAGACCCACCCGCAACCCGACCTCGGTGAGGCGGGCCACCACCACATCGGCGTAGGGGGCCACGTCTTCTTTCACCGGCAGCACCCGGACCTGCTCGGGCATGAGCCACGTCGGCAGCGCCCCCGCGTAGTGCTCGAGCAGGATGGCCAGGAACCGCTCGACCGACCCGAAGAGGGCCCGGTGGATCATGACCGGCCGGTGGCGACCGTTGTCCGAGCCCACGTACTCGAGGCCGAAGCGCTGCGGCTCTTGGAAGTCGAGTTGGATGGTCGAGATCTGGTGGGTCCGCCCGATGGCGTCGCGGGCCTGCACCGAGATCTTGGGCCCGTAGAAGGCCCCACCACCCTCGTCCATCACCAGTTCGAGGCCGGCCGAGTCGGCCACCGCCCTCAGTGCCTCGATGGCCAGGTCCCACTCCTCGTCGCTCCCCACCGCCTTGGCCTCGGGCTTGGTCGACAGTTCGATGTAGAAGTCGTCGAGGCCGTACTCGCGGAGCAGGTCGAGCACGAAGGTGAGCAGCGACCCGAGCTCACCCGGCATCTGGTCGGGGGTGCAGAAGATGTGCGCGTCGTCCTGGGCGAACCCGCGGACCCGGGTCAGCCCGTGGATGACCCCGGAGAGCTCATAGCGGTAGACGGTGCCGAATTCGAACAGCCGCATCGGCAGCTCGCGGTAGGAGCGCTGGTGCGACCGGTACACCAACATGTGGAACGGGCAGTTCATCGGCTTCAGGTAGTAGCGGTGTTCCCCGTCGAGCTCCATCGGCGGGAACATGGAGTCGGCGAACCACTGCAGGTGGCCCGAGGTCTCGAAGAGCTCGGACTTGGCGATGTGGGGGCTGTACACGAACTCATAGCCACCGGCGACGTGCCGCTCGCGCGAGTGGTCCTCCATCAGCCGCCGGATCGTCCCGCCCCTCGGGTGGAAGACCGGCAGCCCCGAGCCGATCTCGTCGGGGAAGGAGAACAGGTCCAGCTCGGCACCGAGCTTGCGGTGGTCGCGACGCTCGGCCTCCTCGAGGCGGTGCAGATAGTCGGCCAGGGCCTTGGCCGACTCCCAGGCGGTGCCGTAGATGCGCTGGAGCTGTGGCCGCTTGTCGTCGCCCCGCCAGTACGCGCCGGCGACCCGGGTCAGCTTGAAGTGGCCCAGCCGGCCGGTCGAGGGCACGTGCGGACCCCGGCACAGGTCGACGAACCGGGCCCCGTTGGCGTAGGTCGAGATCGCGGCGTCGGGTTCGGACCCCGGGGCCGTCGCGTCGTGCTCCTCGGCGCCGTCCCGGACGGCCTCGATGATCTCTCGCTTGAACGGCTGGTCGACGAAGATGCCCAGCGCGTCGTCGATGGAGTGCTCGGAGCGGACGAACGGTTGGTCCTCGGCGATGATCTCGCGCATCGTGGCCTCGATCCGCGCCAGGTCGTCGTCGCTGAAGTGGGCCCCGCCGGGCAACTCGAAGTCGTAGTAGAAGCCGTCGTCGATGGCCGGACCGATCGCGTAGCGGGCCCCCGGCCACAGCCGGAGCACCGCCTGGGCCATCACGTGGGCGGTGGAGTGGCGGATGACGTCGCGCCCGGCCGGGGTGGCCGCGGTGACGATGCTCACCTCGGCCCCGTCGGCCAACCGGCTGGACAGGTCGACCTCGGCGCCGTCGACCACCGCGGCGACGGCCGCCTTGGCCAGGCCGCTCCCGATGGCCTGGGCCAGCTCACCCGCGGTGGCGCCGTCGGGCAGCTCTTTGGCCGAGCCGTCGGGAAGTCGGATCGAGACATCGCCTGCCATGGGGAACACCTTGTCGTGGAGAGGACTGCCGGTCGACCGTGACCGAACGGCTGCCAGGTCGGTCGAGGTTACCTGCGGTGGCGGCGAGCCCCGTGACCGGGCGGGGAGTGGCTCAGAGCCCGACGCCGAGCAGTGCCGCGCCGTTCCCGACCGGCTGGCCGGCCGCGGCCAGGCGGTCGAGCGCGCCGAGGGCGCCGGCCGTGTCGAGGTCGTCGTCGAGGTGCCGGCGGACGGCCGCCAACCCGTCGTCGCCGCGGCCCGCCGGGGCGTCGCGCCAACGCTCGAGGCGCGCCGCCCCGGCCAGCGCATCCTCGGGCCGCCACTCCCAGTCCTCCCGGTAGTGGTGGCCGAGCAGGGCCAGGCGGACCGCCATCGGCTCGAACTCCTTCAACAGGTCGGCCACGAACACCAGGTTTCCGAGCGACTTGGACATCTTTCGGCCCTCGAGGGCGACCAGTCCTATGTGGACCCAGTGGCGCACGAAGGGCTGGTTGGTCACCGACTCGCACTGGGCGATCTCGCACTCGTGATGGGGAAAGACGAGGTCGCGTCCTCCGCCGTGGATGTCGATGGTGTCGCCGAGCTCGCGGCGGGCCAGCGCCGAGCACTCGATGTGCCACCCGGGCCGCCCGGCCCCCCAACGGGACTCCCACGCCGGCTCGTCGACCAGTGAGGGCTGCCACAGCACGAAGTCGAGCGGGTGACGCTTGTTGGGGTCGTCGGGGTTCCCGCCATGCTCCCGGGCCAGCCGCAGCATCTCGGGGACGTCGAAGCCGCTCAGCGCGCCGAAGGTCGGGAAGGTGGTGACGTCGAAGTACACCGCGCCACCCGACTGGTACGCGTGGCCGCTCTCGAGCAGCGCCCCGATGAGCGACAGGATGTCGGCGATCGCCGAGGTGGCCCGGGGCTCGGCGTACACCGGGAGCAACCCGAGCGCCCCCATGTCGGCATCGAAGCGGGCCATCTCCTCGACGGCCAGATCGAGGTAGTTGACCCCCATCTGACGCGCCTTGCCCAACAGGTCGTCGTCGACGTCGGTGACGTTGCGAACGCAACGGGTCACGTGCCCGAGATCGCGCAGGCGCCGCTGGAGGACGTCGAAGGTGAGGTAGACCGCCGCGTGCCCGAGGTGCGCGGAGTCATAGGGGGTGATGCCGCAGGTGTACATCGTGACGATCGGACCCGGGTCGAACTCGACCACGTCCCGACGGGCCGTATCGAACAGCCGCATGGTCAACTCAAATGCCGCCCATGCGCACGTACGTCCGGGCCTTGTAGCGGATGTTCACCGCGATGCACACCGCGGTGAACGCCTCGACCGCCTGGGCCTGGGTCAGGCGGCCCGCGTCGAGCGGTCGCAGCCCCTCGATCGCCTCGACCAACGCCATGGTGGTCTCCTTGGCCGAGGCGTCGTCGGCGCACACCAGCACGTCGGCGAACAACCCCTCGTCGAGGTTGCTCAGGTCTTCGGCCGGCAGGTGGTGGAAGGCGGCCGTCACCCGGGACTCGGGCAGGGCGGCCTGGAGCGTCGCTGCGACCGAGCCGCGCCCGAGCGTGATGGCCTGCAATTGCTGGCCCACCCGGACCAGCGCCGCCGCCATGGAGATCACCACCTTGCCGGCCAGCTGGTCGCGCAGGGGCTGGACCGTCGGCAGGGCGCTGTCCCAGGGAGTGCCCAGGATGACCACGTCGGCCGCCGCCGCGCCGGCGTTGTCACTCCCTCTAATTGCGAGTCGGCGCTCCGGCCAGGACTCGACCACCTCGGCCGCGATCGTCTCGGCTCGGGCCCGGTCACGCGAGCCCAGCGTGACCTCGATCCCGGCGGCCGCCATCCGGACTCCGAGCCCGCGCCCGGCCGGACCGGTGCCACCCAAAATCCCCACGTGCATGGGCATACCTTTTCACAGGCCGCTCGCGTGGCCGGGCTCGACGCCGGGCCCCGGCACTGGGGCGGTCAGGCGAGCCGGCGGTAGCCTCGGGTCGGTGGGGATCCTCGACGGCAAGCGCATCTTGGTCACCGGCGTGCTCACCGAGGCCTCGCTGGCCTTCGGCACCGCCCGGCTGGCCATCGAAGAGGGGGCCGAGGTCGTGTTGTCGGGCGCCGGACGCGCGCTCTCGCTGACCCGGCGCGTGGCGCGCAAGCTGCCCGGCTCCCCCGACGTCTTGGAGATCGACGTCACCGTGCCCGATCAGCTGGCGGCGGCGGCGGCGGAGCTGGCCACCCGCTGGGACCGGCTCGACGGGCTCCTGCACGCCATCGGCTACGCGCCTCCCGAGGCGCTCGGCCAGGGGATGTTCGGCGCCGGGTGGGATGAGGTCGCCGTCGCGCTCAACATCTCGGCCTACTCGCTCAAGGCGCTGGTCGAGCACTTCGCTCCCCTGCTCGAGGTGGCCGGCCGGGCCGGCGGGGCGTCGGTGGTCGGCCTCGACTTCGACGCCACCGTGACCTGGCCCGTCTACGACTGGATGGGCGTGGCCAAGGCCGCCCTCGAGTCGCTCACCCGGTACCTGGCCCGGGACCTCGGGCCCAAGGGGATCCGGGTCAACCTGGTCGCGGCCGGCCCGGTGCGGACGATGGCCGCCAAGTCGATCCCGGGGTTCGGCACCTTCGAGGACACCTGGAAGCAACGGGCGCCGCTCGGCTGGGACGTGAACGACTCCGAGCCGGTGGCCAAGGCGTGCGTGGCCCTGTTCTCGGACTGGTTTCCGATGACCACCGGGGAGCTCCTGCACGTCGACGGCGGGGTGCACGCGACGGGCGCCTGACGACCAACACCGGCGCTCGGATGATCAGACGATGAGCTGCTCGACCGCGTTGACCAAGGCGTCTCGCTGGTCCTCCCAACGAGCGAGCTGCACCCGGCGGGCCTCCTCGACCGATCCGGCGTAGCGCTCGTAGTCGGCGACGACCGACCCGATGGCCTCGGCCAGGCCCTCCTCGTCGTTGGTGGCGTGGACGGCGTAGGGGAACATCTCCCGGCCGATGGGCCAGTCGCTCACCACCACCGGCCGACGCGCGTAGATGGCCTCGTACGCGGCCCGCATGACCGAGGTCGGCTCGCTGGTCAGCGTCACCACCAGGTCGGTGTCGACCACCGCGGCCCGGTACGCCTCCGGATCGAGGAAGCCGACGAAGGTGACGTTGTTCGGCGCCGAGGCGATCACCGAGCTCGGGCAACGGGCCACGTCGCCGGTCAGGGTGAAGTCGCATTCGGGCAGCCGCCTGGCCGCGTCGACGACCGCCTCCGGGTCCTCATCGGCGGCGAATCGCGCGGCGAAGAGGACCCGGAGGCGGTCGTGACGGGTTGGTGCGGGGAAGTCCCAGTCGCCCGGGGCCTCGTGAACGACCAGCGCGGTGCCGCCCCAGGACTCGACCCGGCTGCGCCACGGCTCGCCGGTTACCAGCACCAGTGCGGCCCGTCGAACCATCCAGCGGTGGAGCAGCTGGACGCGGGCGGCCACCCGGTCCCCCTGGACGCCGAACCCACCGGGGTGGCTGTCCAGAACGAGCGAGGCGCCGATGATCCGCGCGCATCCGTAGGCGATCAGGGCGGCGAAGATCGGGGGGTTGGTCACCACCACCACCCGGGGCCGCCGGCGAAACAGGTACACGACGGTGCCGATCGCGGCGAGCACGTAGCGGACCAGGACCGGGGGCCGCCGGGCCGAACCGAGCGGGAAGAAGGACTTCGCCTCGCCACCGAGCGCATCGGCGATCTCGAGGGCTCGGCCCGCCACCGCGCCCCAGGCGAGGAAGCAGACCGGTCGGGCGACCGAGCGCGCCGGCTCGGATCGGGACAACGGCGGGCGAACCGGAACGGTGACCATGTCAGTTGGTGCTCAACACGAAGGGAGAGGCGTGTCGGTTGGAGACGACGCGGCGCCGGGCCGCCTCGGCCAGCAGGTCGCCGTCGAGTGAGGTGGGATCGCACGTCAGGGCGAGACCGGCCCGGGCCAGGCTGGACGCGACCTCCCGCTGGTGGTCGTCGAC
>Ga0302325_10008083_pt1 | contig 23201 bp, 25 predicted proteins | sample Palsa_T0_2_FD_201948 | JGI IMG/M metagenome (GOLD analysis project Ga0302325, IMG submission 201948) | Peat permafrost microbial communities from Stordalen Mire near Abisko, Sweden - Palsa_T0_2 | ecosystem: Environmental > Terrestrial > Soil > Palsa > Peat permafrost | place: Sweden: Abisko... | reverse complement strand
CGAGCGGCCGCAACACATCTGCCGGAACACCCCATCACACATCATGTACCCGACCGGTAGCCAACCCGAGTCGAGGACCGAAGTAAGCCTGGGCGTCCGCGGACACACCCCAACCCTCAAACGCGCCCACGCGCCACCGACAGCCCGCCCGGGCGGAACTTCAGACATACCTCGGAGAACCGAAACGCTTGACACGAGCCCGACGGACAAGTAAGCGGATTCCGGTGACCTTGCTCGCGATCTCAGGGATCTCTTTGTGGAGCTTGGCGAGCTCGGCCGCGATCACAGCGTAGGCGTCGTTTTCGGTCTAGACGAGATCCACGCGCTCGACGACCGCGCGCTCGACAGTCTGTACTTTGCGCTGCACCGAGTTGCCCAAGACAACCTTCCTGTTGCCTTCGTCTCGTGTGGCCTTTTCCCGTCGTGGCAAAAGGACTCGGTCGATTCCCCCGCACCGTCCCTGACCCCTTCGTCCTACGTCTCCAGGATGTACGCGCCGTTCTGCGTACGGCTAAAGCCTCTATCAGCTGAGGACGCTCGACGGGCACTTGTGGAACCTGCCGCCGCCGAGGGGAGTTCATGGAGTAGCGAGGCACTCGCGAGTGCGATCGACTTCTCCGAGGGCAATGCTTGGCTGTTGCAGATGCTCGCTAACACAGCTTGGAACGTCGCAGCTGGCCCCGAGATTGCGTACGAGGACGTGGTCGGAGCCCAGGCGGAGACTGAATCGCAACTAGGTGATTGGTTTATTCCTCGCGTCCTCCGGGCGGTCAGCAGTGACGAGCGACGCCTGCTCGCAGCGATGGCCGGACTCGTAGATCGGGGCCCCACACCCTTCGCTGCTCTGCTGGAACGCCTCGACGACTGGAGTCCTGACAAATTGGTGCGGACGACCACCCAGCTTGCCCGGCGGGATCTCGTCGAGATCAAAAACGGCGCCGGCCTCTGGGTGAGCATCGCCCACGATTCCGTTTCCTTCACGGTGCCGCGGCTCGGACCCTACATCCGGCAAAACGAGCTGATCGGGTGAGTGGCTGGTGCGCTTTGGCTGACACGGCTGAGCGTGCGGTACCCGGGCTTGCGACGGCCTGCACCGATGCCGTTCGCCGCACCCTACAGCGATTCTCCTTCACTTCGGGAAGGAGTCACTCAAGGCCCTCGGCGTCGACGTCATCACGCAAGTCGTTCGTGCGTCAGTGCCGCAACCGATGTCACGGTCCATTAACTGCGGTGCAAAAGCATGGTCGCGGCCTGCCGCCTCCGACGTTTATCCGTGCCGGAGACGTCCACCTCCGCGTGGCCCCCCGCCGAATCTCTCTGCGCCTTCGGCCGCGTGTAGTTTCTACCCCCCAGCGGACTACGGTTCGCACCTGCTACCGCGTTGGTAGCGAGCGTCAACCTCGCCGGTACTGGCGCTCTGATCCGTGGCAAAGGACGCGTCCGGCGGGCGCGAGCTCGGCCGTCCGCATGTAGGGTCGGCGGGAGACGTCCCCATCGACCGTGCGCCGTCGCCGACTGGTCCGGGGTTGTCTCCCGCCGCCGCATCGAACCGTGCGTGCGGTTCTCCCGCACACGGCTCTCCGACATCGTTCACCGGCTGGCATACGCAAGCGTTGGTTTCACCGTTCCTGAGAGGCGATAGACGGCGAGCTGGGTTGCCCACTCGTAGTTGAAGCGGTCTCTCCAGTTGCGGCCTTGGAGTCCGTGCTTGGCGCTGGCGAGGATCGCGAGGCGTTCGTTGACATAGGCGTCGATGTGGTTGAACTTGTCCGCGGAGTTTCCGTAGCGGAAGTAGTTCCCCCAGCCGCGCAGGGAGCGGTTGAGGTCCTCGACGGCCCATTCCAGCGGCAGCCTGGCGTAGCGGCGTTCCGTGCAGGCGCGGATCTTGCCTCTGATCGAGGCCATCGCCCGTCGGGACGGCCACTTCTGCAGATACCAACGACCCGGCTGCCTCCACGACTCCCGCATCCGATGCTCGAACCCCAGAAACGTGAACCCTTCGGCGCCTCGCGAGATGCGCGATCCGAGTCTTCTCCGGGTGCAGTCGCAACCCGAGTCCGTCCAGGACCGCCGCCACCCGTTCGCGGGCCTGCTCGGCCTGCTCACGGGTAGGTCATCAGATCATCAGGTCATCAGATCATCTGCGAGGGTGTCAGGTTTTCTGTGTGGCGGCTTGACATAGTGTAACAGTGACTTCGTGGCTTTCAATGAGTGACAGTCAGTTTGCAGTGTCAGGTAGCCGGTCACCGAAGTGGATTTTGAATGCCAGCAGCGCGGTCGTCCAGTTCCGCGTTTTGGTCCAGGCGGGGACGGCGTTTTGCAGGGCGAGGTAGATCAGCTTGCGGGCGGCGTCCTCGTTGGGGAAGTGGCCTTTGGTCTTGACCGCCTTGCGTAGCTGGCGGTTGAGCGCTTCGATCGCGTTGGTATCCGGTATGAAAGGCGGTCGATGCCGCCGTGTGCCCCGACTGGGCCGTTGCAGCCGTTGTGTGCCTCGGGCTCGGTGAGTACGGTGCGACCGTCCGGGATGTGGGGTATCTGGGAGCAAACGCAGGCTGGCAGGCCGTTCTTATACGTTGCGCTTCGAGCGCGTGTTAGTAGTTGGCCGCCCCCGCGACTTGCCCGGATGCGCCCGAGGATGAGGTCGCGATCGAGGCGACGTGCAACACGCATGCGGTCGTGCGGCTGATCGCACCGCACGTCGCGCGGGTGGTGGTATCTAATCCGCAGAAGACGCGGGCGATCGCCGAAGCGAAGGTCAAGACCGACAAGGTCGACTGCGCGATCCTCGCCGAGCTGCTCGCGGCGGACTTTTTGCTGTCGGTCTGGGTGGCGGATGAGGCGACGCACGCGTTGCGTCGGCAGGTCGCGCGGCGCGCGAACATTGTGCGGCGGCGCACGCGGTTGAAGAATCAGGTGCAGGCGATCCTTCAGCGCAACCTGATCCCGCGCTGCCCGGCCGCGGACATGTTCGGGGTCAAGGGCCGGTCGTGCGCACGCGCGCGGGATGCTGGTCGCGGCAGCGTTCACCGCCGCTCGCACCCCGGGCCCGCTGCGGGGCGTTCTTTGAGCGCGTCCGCGCGCGTCGCGGGGTTCAGATCGCGATCGTCGCGACCGCCCGCAAACTCGTGTGTCTGTGCTGGACGATGATTGAGCGCGGCGAGGACTACGCGTTCGCCAGACCATCGCTGACCGAGAAAAAGCGCCGCGCGCTCGCGCTGCGCGCCGGCCTACCGTCTCGCCAGGGCGGCAAAGGCACCGCGGCCGCGTACTCACTCAAAGACGTCCGCCAGCGCGAGCTCGAGGTCGCCCAGCAAGCCGAGCACGCGTATCGCCAACAGGTCGCTGACTGGCAGGCCAACCGACCATCGAGGGAGGGCGTGGTCGCCGCCAATGGGACGCGACTGAAATAGGCCCTCTGCGGGGCAAGCTGCGCGGCAGGCATCAGTCCCAGAACCTGCGCTTCGCTCGGGGGTCGACCACGCCCGCCGGCAAGCCTAACGCCAGCTCACACCGAGCGCAAACGACGCCATGAAGGGTGGGGGCTCTCACGCGCCCGAAACCGCTGCGAATCAGCCAAGACCCAGGTTCCCGGACGCCAAGCGGACGCATTCTGCAGCGATCCGCTGCGCTTTCGAGCACCCGCCGCGAGCCAATCCAACCCGCAAACAGTCCAAATCCGAACCGCTCCCCTTGAATCTTTCATCCGTGGTGTAGATCACACGCCGGACCTCGGGCGGGAAGGCCAAAAACGGGGTCACGTACTCCCACGCGTTCAGCCACGCCTGGGTGATCACCGGGAACCGCTGCCCCCATTTCTCGTCAAAGCGCTCGAGCGCGAGCTGGGCGGCGTCAGCGTCCACCGCGGTGTAGACCGGTTTCAGATCGCGGGCGACCTGCTCGCGCTCGCGACGCGGCACGTAACGCAGCGAGTGGCGAATGAGGTGGACAATGCAGGTCTGGACCATGGTGTGGGGGAAGATCGCCTCGATCGCCTCCGGGAACCCCTTCAGCCCGTCCACGCAGCAGATCAGGATGTCCTGCACGCCGCGGTGCTTGAGCTCGGCCAAGACCCTGCATCCAGAACTTCGCGCCCTCGGTGTCTTGGAACCACATGCCCAGCACGTCGCGGTCCCCCTCGACGGTGATCCCGAGCGCGAGGTAGCAGGCGCGGCGCTGCACTGCACGCTGCCGCCCTCGCGGATCTTCAGCACCAGCGCGTCGAGGAAGACGACGGGGTAGACGTCCTCCAGCGGCCGCGCCGCCCACGCGCGCGCGTCGTCCATCACCCCGTCGGTGACCTTGCTGATCAGCTCCCGGCCGACCCTCACCCCGTAGATCTCCTCCAGGTGCGCCTCGATATCGCGCGTGGACAGCCCGCGGCTATAGAGCGCGAGGATCGGGGGGGGAGGAGGAGGAGGAGGAGGGGGTTGTTGAAGGCATGACGCTCCAGTTCGATCATGCCTACACAGATCCTTGGACAGTCCCGATCGACGCGGTCACCGGCGCGCGCGGATCGCAGATCGGGTTCGCGCGCGCGAACCCGATCGCGGGCGCGGTGCAGCTGACGCTGACCGCGCTGCTTTTGGCCGTGGTGGTCGAGGTCGCTGTCCGCGACCTGACATCCCCGTCAGCTCGCTGCTGGTGGTCGCGTTCGTGTTCACGCGTGTGGTCTCGCAGATGACCGCCGCGCAGGGCAGCATCCAGCAGGTCGCGAAGGCGCTGCCGGCGTTCGATGAGGTGATGGCGATGATCGCCGGCTGCGAGGGGGCGCGCGAGGCGATCCGCGCGCCTGGCCGGCGCTCGGCTCGGGTCGAGATCGGAGACGCAGCTCGCCTGGAGGGGGTTCGGTTCGCGTATCCGCTGCGCGGTGGGGGGCAGCGAGAGGTGCTTGCGCGGGGTGTCGCTCGAGCTTCCTGCCGGGTCGTTGGTCGCGCTTGCCGGCCCCTCCGGGGCGGGCAAGACGACGATCGCAGATCTGCTCGCGAGGCTGACCGTGCCCTCGAGCGGGAGCGTGGTCGTCGCCGGGCAGCCGTTGCGCGGCGAGGGGCTGGTGGCTTGGCGAGGCTCCGTCGCGCTGGTGGCCCAGGACCCGTTTCTGTTTCACGACACGATCGACGCCAACCTTCGCTGGGCGTGCCCCGAGGCCACCGAGCGGGACCTGTGGCAAGCGTTGTCGCTGGCAGCCGCCGCGGATTTCGTCCGGGAGCCCCCCACGGGCTTGGGTCGGTCGTCGGCGACCGCGGCATGCGCCTCTCCGGCGGCGAGCGCCAACGGCTCGCGCTCGCTCGTGCGCTGCTGCGCGACCCGGAGCTGTTGATCCTCGACGAGGCCACCAGCGCGCTGGACTCAGAGAACGAGCGCACGATCCGCGCCGCCCTGCGCGCGCTCCGCGGCCGCACCACGATCCTCGTGATCGCGCACCGGCTCTCGACCGCCGTCGAAGCCGACCAGGTCGTCGTGCTCGACTCGGGGCGGGTGGTCGAGACCGGTAGCTTCTCGGAGCTGTCCGAGCTCCGGGCGGGACGCCTGCAGGCGCTGATCGAGGCGGGCGCGACGGGACCGGTGGCGCTCAGCTGAAGCTGGCCACCGGCGTGAACTGCTCATGGCCGCGTCGGCCGACGACGATCGTCTCGCCGCAGCAAAGCCAGGCGTGTGCGGCAATCCCATCCGCGGCAGAGCCGTCGGTGGCGACCCCCAGGTACAGGGTCGCGGGGATCCGCCGCCGGCGGAGCAACGCGCTGGCGGCGAGCGCCTCCATCAGGCAGGTAGTGCGCCACGGCATCCGCGCGGCGGCGGCTCGCACCGCCCACCCGACCGCGTTCGCGTCGTGGACCTGGGCCGGCTCCAAGCCGGCAGCGGTCTCTCCCGCCTTCAGCTTCAACAGGCGCGCGGTGCGGCGCATCGGGACCAGGCGCACCGCGACCCGCGCGAGCGCCACCGCCACCACGGCCTCGACCAGCAGCCGCCGCTCGGCTCCCGAGCGCGCCCGCAGCCTACGCACACCGCCGATCAACGACACCGGCCCATTGTCCACGAACGGCGGCGACGTTGCGAACGAGCTTGGGTCGTCGAGCGAGCCCCGTCGGATTGCGGCTCGGGTAGCATGTCGCCGCGCATGACCATCGAGCTTGACGATCGCGTGGTGCGAGTTGGGTGTCTCCAGGCCGCGCCGGTCGACGACGAGCTGGTGATCCTGAACCTCGACCGAAACGACTACAACTGGCTGAACCCGGTGGGGCGCGCGGTGTGGGAGCTGATCGATCGGCCGTGCGCGGTCGGCGATCTGTGCCGGCGGATCAGCGAGCAGTTCGACGCCTCCCCCGACCAGATCGCCGCCGATATGCTGCCGTTCCTCGCCGCGCTGGTCAAGCAAGGCCTCGCCCGGGTCGTCTCCAGCGATTTCGCCGCCCCCTGAGTCTTCCGAGCAGGTCACGGTGTTCGCCGGCGTTTTGACTCTAGATAGGCGGCGCGCACCGGCCGAGCTCGTCGGCCAGACCGAGCTGCTGGGCATCCTCTCGCCGGACTTTCCGCCGGATCTGTCCGGCACCTGTGAGGAAGGTCCGTTGCTGCTCTGCCAGGCGCGCGTGTACGGCGGCGAAGCGTCCGCGCGGCACGCCCGCGGGCCGCTCCCGCATCGTTGCCCGAAATCAGGTCGCGTGCTCGCGTGGTGGGGGCGGCTCGACAACTGCGACGAGCTGGCGCGAGACCTCGGCGTGCACGCCGGCCCGCAGGCCGACGAGCGGCTCGTGCTGGCCGCGTTTGACCGGTGGGGGGCGGGCTGTGCCGAGCGGTTGATGGGAGACTTTGCCGGCGCGATCTACGAGCCGGGCTCGCGCCGGCTGTGGCTCGTGCGCGACCGGCTCGGCATCAAGCCGCTGTACTACCGGCTGACGGGGGAGTCGGTGGTGTTCGCCACCACCGCGGCGGTGTTCGCCCGGCTTTACCCCCCGGGCGAGGGTGCCGACAGGGCGTGGATCGCGCGGCTGCTCGCCGGCGTGCTCGATGACGACTGCTCGACGGGGTGGAGCGACGTCCTCAAGCTCGCACCGGGCCACTGGCTCGAGGTGGCCGACGGGGAGAGCCGGCTCGAGCGCTACCACTCCTGGCGGGACGACCCGCCGTGGACGACGACCCGCGATCCCCGACGCGTTGAGGAGTATCGCGAGCTGCTGGAGGAAGCGATCCGCTGCCGGCTGCGGGGCACCGACACGATCGGGAGCGAGTCAAGCGGCGGGCTTGACTCCTCGACCGTCACCGCCTACCTGGCCGAGTTCCTCGGCGAGGACCGCAACCGGATCTGCACGTTCGGCTGGGCGCGGACGTTTCTGGACGGCGGCCACATGGTGGAAACCAACCGGCAGGCGCAGCTGACGCACAACTACGTGGTCACTAAAGGCCCGCCCTTCACCGACGCAGCGGTCGCGCGCGGGCTTGCGCCGGTCGGGTATCCCGAAGACGCGCCGACGGCGCTGGCGGACCGGGCGTTCTTCGAGGAGTGCCGCCGCCGCGGGATCCGCACCCTGTTCGCCGGCTTCGGCGGCGATGAGACCGTCAGCAACTCCGGCTCGCTGCTGCGCCGCGAGCTGATCGATCACCGCGCGTACCGCACGCTCGCCGGCACGATGCCCGGCCGCCGCGGCACCCGGCTGCTGCGCACCGCGCGCGCGGTCGCACTCGGCGCCCGCTGGGGAGCCGGGAATCCCGGCCTGAAAGTGGCGATGGAGGCGCGTTGGCCCCACCAGCTGGTCCGCGACGAGCTCGCCGCCGACCTCGGCCTGCTCGAGCGCTACCAGAAGCTCGCCGCGTTCGACGCACCCTACCGGCGGATCAACGACTTCATCCTCCACAACCGCCTGCACGTGCTCTCACGACGTCTGGAGACGTCCGCGCTCGTCGCCGCTACGTACGGCGTGGAGTACCGGTACCCGCTGCTCGACCCGCGGCTGATCCAGCAGTACCTGTCGACGCCGGCGATCGAGAAGGCGTGCCGCAACTACGGTCGCTACCTGCACCGGCGCGCGGTCGACGGCGTTGTTGCGCCGCGAGTGGCGTGGAAGCACAGCAAGGACATGGGACCGGTGATCTCCCCGCAACGGCAGGTAGGCCCGTGGTCGGTCGCGACCGCCGAGCTCGTGCGCGAGGCGCGTCGCCAACGCACCGCACTGCACCCGGTACTGGAGGAGGTCCTCGACGTCGGCCGGCTCGACCGGCAGATCGCCGCCGCCGAGGACGCAAGGCTCGACCCGAACGCCGAGTTCCAATTTCGCCGTAACTGCACTCACCTTCGAGACCTCAACCATTGGCTGTCGGGCGGCCCGGCGCCCCCACTGCAAGACCAGGACGCATGAGGTTCCTCAGGTGGCTGCGCCGCGAGGTGATCCGCCGGCGGCTGCCGCACGGACTCGTCCACTGGCGCTACCTGCTGCCCGAACCCGCCGCGGCGCTCGCCCGCCAGCGGTCGCTGTGGCTTCACAGCCTCCCCCGGCTGGCCCGCCCGCTGTGGTGCGCGCTCGAGCTGTGGCTGTGGCTGAAGTGGCAGCTGTGGCACGGCCCGCTAAGCGTCTGGCGGGCGGTGCGGCGTCTCGGGCCCCGCGTCCGCGACGAGGAAGGGATCTCGCTGCCCGCGCAGGGATTGGCGGTCGGCCGTCTCGCGCTGGGCTACTGCATCCCGCCGTCCGAGATCTACCGCCACCGGCTCTACCGCCGCGAGCAGCGCCACCGCGCCACCACGCTCGTCTACGACCACACGCTCGGAGGCTTCCACCAGTCACGCAACGACCCCGGACCAGCCACCCGCGAATCGCTGCTGCTGCTCTCAGACAAACACCGCCAGGCAACCGAGCTGGCGGCGCTCGGCGTGCCTGTCGCGCCGACCCTCGCCCTCGTGCCCAAGCGAAGCTGCGCCCCCCTGAACGCCTACCTGCGCGACCGCGAGCAGAGCTTCTGCAAGCCGCGTCACGGCTCCGCGGGCCGCGGCGCCCTCATCGCCCGCACCTCCCCCAACGGCACGCTGACCGTCGAGCCGACGCTCGGACCCACGCTCACAGGCCAAGCAGTCGAGGCGTACTGGACCGAGCTGCTAGAGCGCGACGACATGCTCGTGCAGCCGCGACTCACGGTCGACCCCGCCTTCGCCGAGCTCGCGACGACCGACGACATCATCACCGTCCGCTACATCAGCCAGCGCGTCCCCACAAACCGTGACGTAGAAGCTCAGGTCGACTGCTACTGCGCGACGCTCGAGCTCCCCTGCGGAAAAGACCACGCCTCAGGCCGCCCGCGCTACGTGCTGCTCGAAATCGACGCCCGAAGCGGCGACGTCAACGGGTTTCCCGAGACATACCTGTTCGCCGACGCCGCCGCCAGCCACCGGCGCGTCGCCGCACAAGCCGCCGGAACCACGATCCCCAACTGGCCGCAAATCCGCCACCACAGCCACACCGCCCACCAACACTGCCAAGGAATCCACGCGATCGCCTGGGACTGGGCGCTTACCGCCGACGGACCGGTGCTGCTCGAAGGCAACGCCGGGTGGGGGGCATCAACGGCTCAACAGCTAAACGGCGGACTGATGACCACGCCGCCGCCCGCAAGCAGCGCATGACCGTCGCCTGCGCGCGCCGCTGCGGTCGGCTCGGCAACCAGCTGGATCCCTGGTTCGGCATGACGCGCCCGGAGGTCGATCGACGGTCACTCCTACCCGGGGCCGCGCTGCGCCACAACGCCCCGCAACAGACTCCAGCGCCCACCCCCGGCGAGCGCCGGGGCGTCGCGCTCACGCCGCGGCTGCGGGAGACCACGCCCTGATGCGGATCACGACGGACCCACAAAGGTAGACTCCCCTGGGGCGGCGAATTCTTTGCCAGCGGTGTCGGTGAAGTCGAGGCGCTTGACGAACGGGGCGCTGTATGGGCGCCGCTTCGCGGGTGTCGTCCCGGCCGCTACGGTCGGCTCGGCGTCTGCTTGATCCTGGCTCGGCATAGCCCCCCCCGGAGCTCGATAGACGGTCGATCGTACTATACGATCCTGCTCGGGTTGATGACAAGCTCCAGTTCGCGCCGACCGAAGGGGGCATTCAGGCTGGTTGGGATGGTGGGGTGATGGGGTGTATCGGCTGTATGGGCTGGTGATCGACAGCGAGCTGCCGCTGCCGGAGGCGCTCGCTGCCCCGCCGGAGGCACGCGCGCAGGCCCGGGTGCGGTTGGGTGATGTCGCGCCCGACGGGTTGGCCGGCGGTCGGCGATTGGGGCCGTTTGCGTGGTCTGGGCCTGGCGTCTTGTGGCTGTCGGTCCCGGGGGTGGCGCGGTTCTTGGTCCGCGATGGCCAGGAGATTGTGGTCGATCCTCACCATGGGGTCGACGAGGACACCGTGCGCCTGTTTCTGCTCGGCTCGCCGCTCGGCGTGTTGCTCGCGCAGCGCGGCACGTTCGCGCTGCACGGCAATGGGATCCGGCTCGGCGATGGGTGTCTGGTGTGCTGCGGGACGTCGGGGGCCGGCAAGTCGACGCTGGCGGCCGAGTTCATGCGCCGCGGCCACCAGGTCCTGACCGACGACCTCGCGCCGCTTGACGACGAATGCCGCGTGCTTCCGGGGACGGCGCGGTTGAAGCTGTTGCCCGACGCCGCCAAGCGTCTGAAGCTCAGCGTCGATGGCGTCCGTGCGGTCCGCCCAGGGGTGGCGAAACTCGACCTGGAGTTGGGGGCGGCGTTCTGCGCCGAGCCCGCGCCCCTACGCTGGGTGTATGTGCTCGGTCGGCGAGGCCGGGAGCTCGAGATCACGACCGTGCGCGGGATCGAGTGCCTGGCCCCGTTGCGCGTACATACCTACCGGTTCCGGTTGGTGAAGGGGATGGCGCTGCTCTCAGAGCATCTGGAGGTGTGCGGCCGGATCGCCGACGTCGCGCGCATCAGCGTGGTGACTTTGCCGACTCGCCGCATCGCCCCCGAAGCCGTGGCGGACTCGCTTTTGGCCGACGTCGCCGCGCATGGCTAACCAAGGCGCGGCGGTCGGCGGCATCTATTGGCTTGCGTCGTATCCGAAATCGGGCAACACGTGGTTTCGGGCGTTCGTGCAGAACCTGCGCTCTGACGGCGAGGCGCCGGTCGACATCAACGAGATCCACACCGGCTCGATCGCGGGCGCACGCGGGTGGATCGACGATGTGCTCGGGTTTGACACCGCCAATCTCACCGACGAGGAGGTCGACCGGCTGCGGCCGCACGTCTACCGCTGGTCGGCCCGCGAGGAGGAGATCGGCTACCACAAGATCCATGACGCCTACACGCGGCTGCCCGATGGCGAGCCGCTCGCCTCCCGGGACGGCACGCTCGGCGCGGTGTACATCGTGCGCAACCCGCTGGACGTGGCCTGCTCGTTCGCCAACCACATGGGCTGCACGATCGATGAGGCGATCGCCAAAATGGGCGATCCCGACTTCCAGATGGCACGGCGCGGCGGGCTATTCCGCCAGGCGCGCCAGCGGCTCTTGAGCTGGAGCGGACACGTCGCAAGCTGGATCGACAGCCCCGGCCTGCGCCGCGAAGTGGTGCGCTACGAAGACATGCTCTTCAGGCCACTGGAGACGTTCACCCGGGCTGCGCGCTTCCTCGAGCTTCCGCACGACGCTCCGAGGGTCGAGAAGGCCGTGCGGTTCGCGGCGTTCGACGAGCTCCACCGCCAGGAAGCCGAGCACGGATTCGCCGAGAAGTCCGCCCGCGCCTCGCGGTTCTTCCGCCGCGGTGAGGCAGGCGGGTGGAAAGAGGAGCTCAATCCCGAGCAGGTCGCCCGGGTGATCGCCGGCCACGGCCCGATGATGCGCCGGCTCGGCTACCTCGACGCCGGCGGGCAGCCGGTCGGCGGTGGGCGGCGCCGATGATCGAACTGGGCGTCGCGTTCGAGCGCAACCCCGAGCTCAGCTGGACCGAGATGGACGGCGAGGCCGTGGTGCTCGACGCCGAGCGCGGCGAGTACGCCGGCCTGGGCGGGATCGGCGGCCGCATCTGGGAGCTGCTCGCCGAGCCGATCACAGCCACGGAGCTCCGCGAGATCATCGTCACCGAGTTCGAGGTCCACCCCGAGACATGCGAGCAAGACCTGCTCGCGTTCCTCGACCAACTGCTGGCGAGCGACATGATCCGCCGATCCTGAACATCCCTTGTGATCCGCCGTCGTGCGAGCGGGCACGATCGCTCCCGCACCGGTCTCGCTGCCATACCCGCCAAAGCTCGCGCCGATCACGATCACGTTCGCTGCCACCTCCGCACCGAGCAACGCCTCGCCAAGTAGACGGCCGTCAACCACGACGCCACGCCGATCGATAACTCCGCGCATACAAGCAGCGGTAGCGAAGAACACCGTGCGAACCAGTGTGACGCCGCTGAGACCGACCTCAGCTCACGCTGTCAGCGGGCGGTATTGAGCGCGTGCACCGGCGAACGGCGCTGCCAGACAGAGGCGGCGCTGTCTTACAGGCGCCATAGAACTGTCCCACATCGCTGTTACGCCGCCGGCCGATCCTCCTGTGCAGGCAACGATCGCAACCGCCGCAAGGAGCCGCACATGTCCACGCTTACTCTCAGATCCCCCGTCGCTGTCGCCCGATCTCATCTCTCCGACCTCGGGGAGGTTCCCCTAGCTAGCGCGGTCACGTTCCGCGCGCGTGACCAGGATGGGACAGGTCGTTCTGGGGCTGCTGTGGCTGATCGACGGGCTGCTTCAGTTTCAGCCGTACATGTTCGGCAAGACGTTCATCACCGGCGTCCTGCTTCCCAACGCCGTCGGACAGCCCGGGATCATCGCCTCGCCGATCACCTGGATCGCGAACCTGATCGAGCCCCACGTCGCGATCTTTAACGCGTTCGCCGCCACCATCCAAGTCGCGATCGGCGCCGGGCTGCTCTACCGCCGCACCGTCAAACCCGCGCTCCTGGCGTCGTTCGCCTGGGCACTCGGGATCTGGTTCACCGGAGAAGGTCTCGGCATGATCTTCACCGGCAGCGCCAACCCTCTCACCGGCGCCCCCGGCGCCGCGCTGCTCTACATCGTCGCCGGGCTGATCGTCTGGCCCCGCACCCGACGCACGCACAACACCACCAAGCGCCCGCAGATCAAGCCGTACGGGCTGCTCGGCCAACCCGGCACCCGCCTGGCCTGGGCAGCACTCTGGCTCGGCTCCGCCGCCCTCTGGCTGCTCCCCGACAACAGCAGCGCCGGCGCGACGCACGACGCCATCGCCGCAGTCCCGTCAGGAGCCGGCTGGCTCACCAGCATCCTCGACTCGGCCGCCAACGCAACCGCCGGCCACGGCACCATCATCGCGATCATCATGGCCGGCGTCTCAGCCCTGATCGGCGTGATGGTCCTCCGCGATTGGCGCGCCACGCCAGCGCTCATCGCCGGAGTCGCGATCTCGCTCATCTACTGGGCCCTCGGTCAGGGGTTCGGCGGCATCCTCACCGAGCAAGCCACCGACGTCAACGCCGCGCCGCTGGTGATCCTTATCGCGGCGCTCATCTACGCCCACTCCCGACACCAACCAACCCAGCCGGCAACCGCGCAACCGGCCACCTCATGACATCGGCGAACCCCAACCGAAGGTCGAGGCTCACCCATCTCGAACTACTAGGAGTCGGCCAATCATGAGCATCAGTCGAATCATCACAAGACGCCAGGCAATCGCGGCGGCGACCGCGGCGGGAGCTGGATATGTCGTCGCGCCGGCACTCAGCGGACTACTCAGCCCGGAAACAGCGGTGGCAGCCGGCTTGTGCGCGAAGCTCACCCCAGAAATGACCGAAGGGCTGTAGTGGGTCAACACGATGCTGCGACGCTCCGATGTCCGCACGAACTCGAACGGCGGCGGGCACCAGTCCGGCGTCCCGCTGAAGCTCACCATCAATGTGCTCGACTCAAGCAGAGACTGCACACCGCCGAAAAGCGTGGCAGTCGACATCTGGCACGCCAACGCGCACGGCATCTACTCCGACGAATCCTCCCAGCAGGCCGGCGCCGGCACCAGCAGCAGCGCCGGGGACACGATCAGCGACAACTGGCTGCGCGGCTACCAGCTCACCGGCAAGGATCAAGGACAGGCCCACAAGCCGATCAACGGTCAGGTCAGCTTCAAGACAATCTGGCCCGGGTGGTACACCAGTCGCGCGATCCACATCCACGTCCGCGTCTCGATCATTCCGACACTGTGACTCGCTGCACTGGGTGTTCCGGCTGACGCGACGCGGTTAACTCGAGGCAGTCCTCAGGGACGCACCTCCGCCACCCAGCACCAGCGGACCGTGAGACACCAAAACGTGCTCAATCGGGAGCACTGTGAGAGCGCGGAGCAATGCGCGTAGCCTGGCCGGGCCGCCCTCAGGTTGTGTCCATGACTCCGGACAGACTCGAAGGTCACCGGCGCGCGTTCGAAGCATCGCGTCGGCGAAGACCAGCGCCGCCTGACGCGGTAGCCAGACCGCGATTTCGTCAGCTCGCTCGACATCGAAGACACGCAACTCGTCAAAGGGCTCGTCTCGGTCACTCATCGCACGGTCAAACGCATAAGGCACGCGACCGTCCCCGTGCCGCTTCGCCCACACCTCCGCGCTGTAACGGCTCGCGACGTCGGAAACGCTGCGCTGGTGCCAGTGGCAAGTGCGCACGATGCCGGCGCATCCGCCCCGGTCTGCCACGAGTTGATCGAGCGCGTCGCAGTCATCGACTAGAGGATCGATCAAGACGAGTCCATTGGGAGTTGCCATAGCCCACCATGCAACCTGCTGCTCGCAGCCATCCTCGCCGCCCTCGTCCTCCGTCCATTCCGGAAGGAGCGCCTCGAACCGCCAGAGCCCTTCGATGATCTCTCCGGTTGTGCTTTGAACCATCGGACGAGAGTGTCGCATCCGGCTAATTGGAGAACCGAGTCCGATCCATCCATCACCGAACGGTTTTGCCGGCCGTCGGCGCTTGCTGAGGCCGTCGCAATCGCCGAACCCTGACTGCGACCTGGGCCTGGCGACCATTGAATCGCTCCCCGGTGCTCGGTGATCCGGCTGGGGATCCGACCACGAGAAGCTTGCCTCGGCCGGGCCCGAGACTCCGGTCTTGTCGATCGCGAGCCGAGCGTTCCCGGCGTCGGCCCGCTTGGGTCGTACAGGCAGGTCGCGCTGCATCGACGAGATGGAGCGCGCCCCATGTTCCACCCGCCTCCTGACGGCGGGCCGCCTCCCGCAGAGTCAGGCGGGGGCTCGCTGAGCGAGGAAACTCAGCGTCTGCGGTCGAGCCGGGAGCTTTCTCGGCGCCCGCTGTAACGATCTGAGCTGAAATCGACAGTAGGGGTCATGACGAGGGATCGCCAGAGCAATCGCAACGCTGTTGAGGCCCGGTTCGCCGAGATTTTCGCGCACCTGGACTTCATATCCACATACGCGCGTCGTCGGGGCGCACGCGATCCGGACGGCATTGCGGCCGAGGCGATGGCAGTTGCTTGGCGTCGGCTCGCGGATGTCCCAACCGCCGATGCCCGGCCGTGGCTAATCGTCACCGCTCGTAACTTGCTGCTTGCTGAGCGTCGGAGCGAGCCGGAGACCGGGAGACAGCCGCTTGCCGACATCGAGCTTGAAGCGCCAGCTGAGCAACTGCCGTCCGAATTGGATCTCGATCCCGACCTCGCGCGTGGTCTACGAGTGCTTCCGGAAAGGGATCGCGAAGCGCTGCTGCTCATCGCCTGGGACGACCTGACCCCGGCCCTGGCAGCGGCAAGCCTTGGGATCTCCCCGACGGCATTCCGAGTGCGGCTATACCGCGCTCGGCGCCGGCTCAGCGATCTCCTGATTGAGCAGGCCTCGGTGAAGCCCGTCTCAGCACATCAACCGAATTGGAGGCAGACATGAAGGATGACAGTTTGATGCGCCGTCTTCGTGCGGCCAGACCAGTGGCGGCGGAGCCTGGCAATCACGCCGCACTGTTCGCGCGGATCGTCGCCGAGCCGGGAGACCCCCGCTTGGTCGAAGCTCCTCACGAGCGCTCGTCCCGGCTCCTTGGTCGAAGGGTGCGGCCGTGGGCACGTGCGGGTCCGCGCGTTCTCGCGGGCAGCACGCTCGGGCTGGCGGGCGTCGGCGCGGCGCTCGTGCTCGCCCTGAGCGGGTCGGCGGCCCCGCCGGCGTTTGCCATCGCGAGGAGCGGCGATGGCTCGGTGTTGGTGAATATCAACCGGCTCCAGTCGCTTCCCGCCGCGAACCACAAGCTCACTGCGATGGGGATCCACGAGCAGATCACGGTCTACATGGCGACCGGGGCGGCACCCGTCAGTGGCTCGGTCACGTGTACGCCGGCGCCGGGCGCATCGAGCCCGTCGGGGCCGCCGGTGAAGGTTCTCGTGGGCACAGACGGCACGGAGGTCATCGGCTCGGGCCAGTCAGCTGGCAACACAGGCGAGGGCACCTTCCACCTGGATCACTGCGTCGTTACGGGTGACACCGGCTCGGGCAATACCGGCAACGCGGGCAATACGGGCGCCGGTTGATCCGGTGACGACCGCCGACGCTCGCCCGGTGCGGGCGTCGGCGATGGCGCGGTTGGCGGTCTGGCCCCCGGCTGATGGCGGGGGCCGGGTCGCTGCGTGGTGGCCGTGGTCGATCGTCGCCGCGGCGGTCGGCTGGAACCTCGCGAGTCTGCGGGCGCTCACGCTCGGGGTCGCGTACCTGAACGACAGCTCGCTGCACGAGCAGATGGTGCGCTTCGCGACGGCGCAGCTGCGCGCCGGACACCTGCCGCTGTCGAGCTGGTTCCCGTTCCTCGGGGAAGGGTCGCCGCAGTTTCTTCACTACCAGAGCCTGCCGGCGATCGTGACCGGACTGGTGGGGCTGGCGGTCGGCCCCGACGTGGCGTTTCGCTGGTCGCTTTACCTGCTGTTGTCGCTGTGGCCGATCAGCGTCTACCTGTCGGCCCGCGCGTTCGGGGGGGGCAGGTCGGCGGCGGCCGCTTCGGCCGCGATGGCCCCGTTCCTGGTGAGCGCCACCGGGGTCGGCTACGAGCAGCACGCCTACCTGTGGACGGGATTCGGCGTCTGGACGCAGCTGTGGGCGTCGTGGACGCTGCCGCTCGCGTGGGGCTACAGCTGGCGAGCGATCCGTGACGGGCGCGGCTACCTCACAGCAGTCCTGCTCACGGCGCTCACCGTCGCGCTGCACTTCGAGACCGGCTACCTGGCGCTCTCGGTGCTGCTCGTCTGGCCGCTCGTCGCCGGCAGGCCGCTCGTCACTCGGTTGCGGCGAGCCGCGGTCCTTCTCGGCGGTTCGCTGCTCGCGGCGGCGTGGGTGATCGTCCCGCTCCTGGAGCAGCGGCGGTGGGCGGCCGTCAACGAGCCGCTGCAGGGCAGCGGACTCGTCAACGGTTACGGCGCGCGTCGCGTGCTCGACTGGCTGGTCTCGGGGCAGCTGCTCGACCACGGCCGGCTGCCCGTCGTGACCGTGTTCGCGGCGCTCGGGTTCGGACTGGCGTGGCTTGCGTGGTCCTCGGACGCCGACGTCCGCGCCCTGCTGGTTGCGCTCGCGGTGTGCCTGCTGCTCGCGTTCGGTCGCACGACGTTCGGGTCGCTCGTCGATCTGATCCCGGGCAGCGCCGACCTCTTCTTTCGCCGCTTCATGATAGGCGTGCAGCTCGCCGCGCTGCTGCTCGCCGGTCGGGGGGCGGCGTGGCTGGCGGCCGGCTGCGTGCGGCTGCTCAAAGCCCGAGTCCCGCGTTGGCCGCCCGGGCTGTCCGCGGCGGCCGTGCTCGTTGCGGCGATCGTCGTGCTCGCGCCTGCGTGGCTTCAGCTCGGCGCCTACGACCGTCACGACGGCGCCGCGATCGCGGCCCAGCGCCGCTCCGACTACACCGAGGGCGCCGAGCTCGATCGCCTCGTCGCGGTGATCGAGCGCGACGGCGGCGGCCGGACGTACGCCGGGATGCCGTCGAACTGGGGCCAGGACTTCACCGTCGGCGCCGTCCCGGTCTTCAAGTACCTGGAGAGCCGCGACGTCGACGAGGTCGGCTACACGCTGCGGACGGCGTCGCTGATGACCGATCCCGAGTACTACTTCGATCAGCGCAACCAGGGCGACTACCGGCTGTTCGGGATCCGCTACCTCATCATCCCCACCGGCTCCAGACCTCCCGTCCCCGCTGCGCTCAAGCTCCGGGCCGGCCCCTACTCGCTCTGGACACTGCCAGGCGCCGGCGGCGTCCTGCACGCCGGCACGATCGTCGGTCACCTGACCGCGAACCGAACCGACATCGGCACGCGGACGCTCCCCGTGCTGCACTCCGACCTGGCCCAGCACGAGCGATACGAACAGGTGCGCTTCGACCAGTCCGGCTCCGGCGTCCCGGCTCGATCCTCGCGATCGTCGACCGTGCCGCCGCCCCGGCGGTCAGCCGGCACCGTGGTCGCGCAAGCTGACCGTCTCACTGCGGGCCGGACCGCCGCGACCGTCGCGATGCGCCGCCCCGGCGTCGTCGTCCTGAGCGCCTCGTTTGACCCCGGCTGGACCGCGACCGTCGACGGACGCTCACAGCCCACGGAGATGGTCGCGCCCGCCCTGGTCGCGACTACCGTGCCAGCCGGAACCCATCGGGTCGTGTTCCACTACGCCGGGTTTCGCGGATATTCGCTGCTGTTCGCGATCAGCGCGGCGACGCTGCTCACGCTGCTCTGCGCAGAAGTCGCGCGCCCTCACGCCGCAGCTTCGTGCAAGCGCCGTCGGCTCTCGCACACAGCTGCTGGACCGCCCGCACCCCAAGCAAGCCCCGCCCCCGAGAAACACGGACGGACGTAGAACAGCTCCACCACGTGGCCTGCGAGCGATCCCGACGCGACACCATGACGTGCCTCAAGCCACAGAAGACCGACTCGGGTCGCGGAACAGGCGGCCCGCGTGTGTTTCGCCACGAAAAGGATCCGTCGTCGTGCGGGGCGCCATGATTGCTTCAGCAGAAGGACGGGTGCGGGCTCTGCGGGGGGCCGGGAAGAGGCTATCGTCCGGGACATGACTGCAAAGACGGCTAGGGCGGACATGAACGGCTCTGATGGCGGGGTGCGCGATGTGCGCGTGGCGATTATCGGCGCGGGGTTCGGCGGTCTCGGGGTGGCGATCAAGCTGCGCGAGGCCGGTGTGGATAACTTCTTGGTGCTTGAGCGCGACGAGGCGCTCGGGGGTACCTGGTGGGCGAATACGTACCCTGGGTGCGCCTGCGACGTGCCGGCTCATCTCTATTCGTACTCGTTCCAGCTGAACCCGAATTGGAGCAGGATGTTCGCGCCGCAGCCGGAGATCCTCGAGTACCTGCGGCGCACCGCGCGCGAGCGCGGCATCGAGGGCCATCTGCGGTTTGGCACCGAGGTCCAAGGCGCGCGGTGGGACGGGGACGCGCAGTTGTGGCATGTCGAGACCAGCCGCGGGTCGCTGAGCGCCCAGGTGCTCGTCGCTGCGGCTGGCGGTCTGGTCGAGCCGAAGTACCCCGACATTCCTGGGCTGGCCGACTTCCAAGGCGCGTGCTTTCACTCTGCCCGCTGGGATCACGGTCATGATCTGCGCGGTGAGCGCATCGGCGTGATCGGTACCGGCGCCTCGTCGGCGCAGTTCATCCCCGAGGTCCGAAAGCGGGCAGCGAGGTTGACGGTTTTCCAGCGCACCCCCGGATGGGTGTTGCCGCGCCTGGATCACCCGCATTCCGATTTTCAGAAGCGCGTGTTTGCGCGCTTTCCGGTGCTGCAGCGCGCGGTCCGATCGTCGCTCTACTACTCGGCAGAGGGGCTCGTGGTCGGGCTCGCATACGACCAGCGGCTCCTCATAGCGCTCGAGCGGATCGCGCGCCGACATCTTGAGAAGCAGGTGCCGGATCCCGACGTTCGCGCGCGGCTGACCCCGAACTTCCGGATCGGCTGTAAGAGAATCATGTTCAGTAACGACTACCTCCGGTCCTACGCCGAGCCGAATGTCGAGCTGGTCAGCGACGGTATCCGCGAGGTTGTCCCGGACGGCGTGATCACGAACACCGGGCGACACGTTGAGCTCGACACGATTCTCCTCGGCACCGGCTTCCATGTGTTTGATCCGCCGCACGCTTCAGGCGTGGTCGGCCGCGACGGGCGAACGCTCAAGGAGCGTTGGAGCGACGGCGGGGGGATCCGCGCCTACCTCGGGACGGCGGTCGCGAACTTCCCGAACCACTTTATGGTGATGGGGCCGAACACGGGGCTCGGGAACAACTCGATGATCAACGTGATCGAGGCGCACGCCGGCTTCATCGTCGACGCGCTGAAAACGATGGACGCGCATGGTCTGACGAGCGTCGAGGTTCGCGAGGACGTCGAGCAGCGCTACAACCAGGACATCCAGGCGCGGCTGCAGCACACAGTCTGGAACGAGGGCGGCTGCAAGAGCTGGTACGTTGGCCCTGACGGCCGCAATCATACGCTGTGGCCATCGTTTTCTGACGCGTTCAAGCGCAGACTCGCGCGCTTTGATCAGGCCGACTTCGTGACGCGCGTGCGCACCAGCGAACCGGTCGGCGTCTAAACGACCCGCGGTTGGGACAAACGGGACACGCGAAACCCCGAGGTAACGATATGACGGTGTTGATGACGGGGTTCCCTGGGTTTCTGGCCAGCGCGTTGCTGCCGGGGATCCTGCGCCGTTCCGACGGCGAGGCGATCGGCCTCGTGCAGCCGATGTACGCCGGCCTGGCGGCTCGACGCGTAGAGGAGCTCGCTTCCGCCGACGCTTCTCTAGCCGGTCGTGTGCACTTGGTGGAAGGAGACATCACCCAGCCGGGGCTTGGCCTCAACGAGCGCAGCCTGGCGGACGTGACCGAGGTCTGGCATCTCGCTGCCGTGTATGACTTGGCGGTACAGCGCGAGCTCGCGGTTCGGGTCAACGTGCAGGGAACCCGCAATGTGCTGGACGCGATCGCACGATGTCCGGGCCTTGAGCGACTGCACTATTTCAGCACCTGCTATGTCAGCGGTCGCTACGCCGGCCCGTTTGGCGAGGACGATCTCGAGGTCGGAGCGCCGTTTAACAACTACTACGAGGAGACCAAGCACGACGCCGAGGCTGAGGTCCGTCGGCGGATGGCCGCGGGGTTGCCGGCGACGATCTACCGTCCGGCGATCGTGGTTGGCGACAGTCGCACTGGCGAGACGCAGAAGTTCGACGGGCCCTACTTCGTCATGCAATGGCTGCTGCGCCAGCCCATGGTCGCCGTTCTCCCCAAGGTCGCCGTTCTGCCGTTGGCCGGCGACCCAACCGTGACCCGCATCAACGTCGTACCGCGCGACTTCGTCATCGACGCTGTCGGCTACCTCAGCGCCCACCCCCGGTCGGCAGGGCGGACATATCAACTCGCCGACCCGCATCCTCTGACCGTCGCGGAAATGGTCGACACGCTGGCCCATGCCACCGGCCGCAAGGTCATCACAGTCGGGCTACCACGAGAGGTCGCCAAGGGAGTGCTCGCTCACGTCCCGGGCGCGCACAGGCTGCTGCGGATCCCACCCGAGGCGGTCGACTATTACGCCCACCCCACCCACTACCTCACCGACCACACGCAAGCCGATCTCGCGGGCAGCGGGATCCACGTTCCCCCCTTCGCCGGCTACGTCGACCGCCTCGTCGAATTCATGCAACACCACCCCGAGATCGGATCCGCAGCGATGGCCTAAACAGGCGCGACCACACACTCTCGTCGCTCGAGAGGCTCGCCGCCCGCGTTCTCTTTGGGAGTGTCCGAGGATTTGTGTGGGCATGAGCGAAAGCCATCGTCATGCCGTCAAACAACTGTCCATGAGGAGAACACTGTGAAGCCCGAAGGTCAGAACACAGCCGCTATGGGGGGACGCCGCCGATGGCTGCTCGGGCTCGAACCGATCTTCGAAGGCGGCCGGACGGGCCGACGAGCGCGAGAGTGGGACGTCGAGGATCGGCTTGTCGCCGTTGCATTGCTCGGCGACGTCACCATCGACCTGTCGCAGACCAAGAGCAGGCCTGCTGAGATCGCCATCGAGGCCTACGCGATCATTCGCGACATCGACGTGCTCGTTGCGGAGGGCACGCACGTCGAGATGTCCGGTGGCGGCTGGCGAGGAGACCTAGAGAACCGCGTTGCTGAAGTCCCACAGGAGCGGCGCGGCCAAGTCGTTCGGATCCACGGCCACACGGTGGCCGGTGACGTCACCGTCCGGGTCGCCGGCTGACATTGGCGGGACGGACACCGCGCGCACCCTGCGATGCCGGATCGCCAACGAGGAGGGCCCGAACTGCGAAGGCCGTGCTCGTCGATGGAGATTAGTCGAATGTGTTCTGCTCGAGCATCCGCGCGTGCTGCTCAGAGAGCTGCTTGGCCTGCGTGAGCATCTCCGCCTGGTGCGCTTCGAATCGCGGGAGCCACGTACGCCGCCTGGGTAGAGAACACGAGGTTCAACAGATGGGGACAACCGCGGGCTGCGTCTCGGCCGGTGGCTGCTCGACCGCCTTCGAGACGCTCGACTGGGGCAGGAAGGCCACGCTGAGCGTAAGGCCGACCAGCGCGATGCACGCCGAGACGACGAGCGCGAGGTCCATTCCGTGCCCGAACGCGGTGTGGGCGGAATCGAGCAGTGCCGGTGAGTGGATCTGATCCGCGACCGCCACGGCGCCGAAGATGCTTTGCCGGGCGGCGGTCGCGGCCGCGGCCGGAAGCCCGGACAGGGCCAAGCGGGCGAGGTAGGCGGTGCTGAGGACGCTGCCGAGGACCGCGGTGCCGAGCGGACCGCCGAGCTTGTTGATCGCCTGCAGTGCCGCCGCCCCGACCCCGCTTCGCTCCGCGGACAGCTTGGACAGCGCGGCGGAGGTCGAGGTCGCCAGCGCGAGACCCATCCCCAGTCCCACGACCGCCATCCAGGCCGCGACGAACAGACCGCTGGAGCCCACGCTGGTGCCGGCCCCGATCAGCAGCCCAGCGGCGAGGATCGCGAAGCCGAGGGCAACTGCGACCTTCGACCCCACGAGCCGTGCGATCCGGTCGGCCGGCACCGCCCCGACCACCAGCCCGCCGATCAGCGGCAGCAACCTCAGGCCCGACCCCATCGGGCTTGTGCCCAACACGCCCTGGAAGTACTGCGGCATCGTGAACAGCACCCCGAACATCGAGAAGATCGCGATCGCGGACAGGATCACCCCCCACGTGT
>Ga0302325_10008081_pt1 | contig 23206 bp, 17 predicted proteins | sample Palsa_T0_2_FD_201948 | JGI IMG/M metagenome (GOLD analysis project Ga0302325, IMG submission 201948) | Peat permafrost microbial communities from Stordalen Mire near Abisko, Sweden - Palsa_T0_2 | ecosystem: Environmental > Terrestrial > Soil > Palsa > Peat permafrost | place: Sweden: Abisko... | reverse complement strand
CGCATACTCTCGCATCCCATACGCCGCCGCGGTCGACGGCGTGTTCTTCCGCCCGTTCGCGCGCCTGAGCGAACGCGGCAAGTTCCCGGCCGTGGCGCTGGTTGCGATCGGCTTGTTGGCACTGCCGGCCTGCTTCTTGTCGCTCGGCGACGTCATCAACGCGTTGACGACGGGACTCGTGATCGTGCAGGGCATCGCTCAGATCGTGGCGGTCGCGGCCCTGCGCGCCCGTGGCGTTCGGGCGCCTTACCGGATGTGGCTCTACCCGCTGCCTGCGCTCGTCGCCCTGGCCGGCTGGATCTACATCTTTTGCTCGGCCGGCACGCAGGCGATCGTGTTCGGTATCGCCACGCTGCTGGCCGGCGTGATCGCGTTCGTCTGGCGGGCGGGACGCGCGGCCGAGTGGCCGTTCGCGAAGTCCGGCGCGGCCCTCGTCTTGGTGGCCGGGGCCGCGCTGCTCGGCCCCCAGCCTGCGCCGGCGGCGACGCCGCAGGCGCCGGCCTGGGGCCACGCCGCAACGGTCGAGCGCGACGGAACCCCCGTGTTCGAAGTCGACGGTAAGCCGTTCTTCGTTTACGGAGCGGCCTTTTTCTACGAACGGCTACCGCGCGATCAGTGGCGGCGCTCGCTCGAGGCGCACAAGCAACTCGGCATCAACACGCTCGATCTCTACGTGCCCTGGAATTGGCACGAGCTTGCCGACGGCGAATTCGACTTCAACGGCCGCACGAACCCGCGTCGCGACTTCGACGAGGTATTGCGGCTAGCGCGCGCGATGGATTTCAAGATTCTCTTGCGGCCGGGCCCCGTGATCCGCAACGAGTGGCGCAACGGCGGCTATCCGGCCTGGCTGCTCGAGCGGCCGGAGTACGCGATGCCGCAACACGATCTGCTGGAAGGACGCTATCCGCCGACGGCCACCCTGCAGAACGCCCGCTCGGACGACGCGGCCGCGGACTGGATGCGCAACGCGACGCACCGCAAATACGCGCGGCGCTGGCTCGAACGCGTCTTGCGCGAGTGCGCGCCCGACGCCGACCGGATTCTCGCCGTCGCACTCGACGACGACCAAGGGGCCTACATCGACAACCAAACCTACCCCGCGCCGCACCTGCGGGCGTATCTCGAGTGGCTTCGCTCGGTCGTTGCCGGCGTGACGGGGCCGCGCGAGTTCGTCTTCATCAACACGTACCAAATGAAAGTCCCGGCCTCGTCGCCGGTCTGGGCGATGGGCAACTGGTATCAAAGCGAGGCCTATTCGATCGGCGACCACGACCGAGCGCAACTCGAGTTCTCGACCGGCCTCCTTCACACGCGCCCGCATCAGCCCATGATGGCGAGCGAATTTCAAGCCGGCTGGCTCGAAGGGCCGAACGACGTGCGGCCGCGCCCGGCCGACCCGACCAACACCTCGCTCGCGCTCGCTACGATGATCGCAATGGGCGTTCGCGGCGTCGTCAACTTTCCGGTGCAGGATACGCTCTACCCGAGCGGCTGGGAAGCGCCGTTCGCGAACGCTTTTTACGCCTGGGACGCGGCGCTGGGTCTGGGGACCGAACTCGAACCGCGTGCATCGCCGACCGCCCGGTTCGGTACGCTGGTGAAATGGCTCGGCCCGCAGCTCGCGGCATCCGAGCCGCGCTACGATGCGGCAATTGCCTACCTCGGCGCGAGCTACGGCACCGCAGCCGCTACCAACGATCTGTTCGCGAACGTCGAGACGGCAACGGTCGCCGCGCAGCAGCTCTGCCGCGACGCCGGCATGTCGTGCGCGCTCGTTGATCTGGGGGCGCTGAGCCAGGCGCAGCTCGAGCGCTACCCGATGCTGATCTTGCCGCGCCCCACGGGAGCCCCGGCGCTAGGTGGCCGCGCCGTCGCCGCCATCGCTCGCTATGCCCGGCGCCGGCTCGTCGTCCGCGATCCGGACAACGCCGCGGGCCTCGTGTCCGTGCTGCGGGCGTCGGGCTATCGTCGCGTCGTCGAGGGCGTTCCCGATGCCAGCTTTGCGCGTGACACGACCGGAACGCTCGCCGGCTTCTTGACCGTCGCCAACTACTCGAGCCACGATCTCGTCGTGCCCGCGGGGGCGAGCGTCGCCGCAAACGCAGTCGCGAGGATCGCGCTGCCCGCGTTCATCGTTCCCGCGCACGACGCAATCGTCGTCCCGGTTGGGCTTCGCTTGCGGGCGCTGTCGCCTGTTTTCGGACCGCGTGACGAACTCACGTTCACCACCTGTATGCCGATCGGCGTCTCGACGGCCGGCGGCCTCGAACTCTTGGCCTTGCGTTGGGGGCCGGATTCGAACCACGTCCTCGCCAGCCCAGCCTGTCGAATTCTCGCTCGCATCGGGGGCCGCCGGTACGATCGCGCGCCGGCCGAACAATTGCTCGCCCTCGGTGCAGACGGCATGCGCGAGTTCCATGCCGATCCGGCCGTACCGCCGGCCCCGCTGCCGACGGGCATTCCGATTCGCGACGACGCTCTTCTACCGGGAGCCGAACCGGCGCCGCCGCCGGACGGGCGGGCCGTCGTTACCTCCGGCGACGCGTTCCGTGACGGCAGCGAAACTTCGACGTTCGACAACGGACTCGTGCGCCTGATCGTTTGCGCCGGCGCCGGCGCGCGCGCTTTCGTATTCGAGGACGATGCGACGCGACGGAACATCTTTACGAGCGTCGGTGCGCTGCGCGACGACGTTGCCGTCGAGCCGCCGCTTTCGACGTCGGATCGGATCGCCAAGTACACGCACCAATTTGGGGCCGGAATGTTCAACCGCCCCTACCGCACGACGACGCCTCCGAACACAGCGATAGCGCAGGCGGCCTTCGCGTACGACGCGCCCGACGTACTGCCGCACGGCGCATCCTTCTCGCGCCTCATTGCGATGATGCCGGGCGAGCGCGCCTTCGAAGTCGACGAGCACGTCATCTTCAAAGACCAAGGCCCGGACGACCCGCAGCGTGCCGTTTCGGTGACGTCACTGTCGGTCGGGGATACGACGGGCGCCATGAGCACGCAACGGATTCTGTCGCCGCTCGTGTCGGGGTTTGCCGCGCGAACGTCGGTGCGCGTCAGCAGCGGTCACGCGTTCGGCTACTACGACACGGCGACGGGGGAACTCGCGACGATCGCGTGGCGCGCGGGCGACGTCGAGGATGCGACCGTGCTCGAGCAAGACCGGTCGATCGTCGTGCGTTTGACGCTGGCGGGCGCACGTGCCCACCTCCGCTTCGGCTACGCGTCCGCGTCCTCGCTCGAGGACGCTACCGCGCAACTCGGCGCAGCCGAACTCGCCGCCGGGGATCCGATGGCGCCGCCAAGCGTTACCAGGGCACCCCCCGCGACCCGCGAATAAGCTTTGGCTGCTGTGGGGAAGTGGCGGAACGGTCTACGCGATCGCCTCAAAAGCGATTGAGCTTATGCTCTTGTGGGTTCGAATCCCACCTTCCCTATTCTGCCAAGCCCTGTGAGCCGTATTGATATTTGAACCTGGGCCGCTGCGCGGCGACGTGCGCGTTGCCGGCGACAAGTCGATCTCGCATCGAGCCCTGATGATCGCCGCCGCCACCGCTGGAACCTCGGCCGTCTCGCAGCTCAACCGCGGCGAGGACGTGCTGGCTACACGCGACGCCATCGCCGCGCTCGGCGCGACGGTCGACGATCGCGGCGATGCGATCGTGGTCACCGGCGGCAACCTGCACGATCCGAAGACGACGATCGACGCACGTAATTCGGGCACGACGGCGCGCCTGCTGATGGGCCTGTGCGCCGGGCGCGGCATCACGGCGCGCTTCGACGGCGACGAGTCGCTGCGGCGCCGGCCGATGGAGCGGGTCGCGCGCCCGCTGCGCGCGCTCGGTGCCGAGATCGCGACCAATGCCGGCCGCTTGCCGGCTACCGTCAGCGGCATTCGCAACCCCAAGGGCGGCGAGTTTGCGCTCGAGATCGCCTCCGCGCAGGTGAAGTCCGCGATCTTGTTCGCTAACTTGGATGCCGAATCGACCGTGCGCGTCACGGGCGATCGCCACTCACGCGATCACACCGAACGCTTGCTACGCCGGTTCGGTCGCGAGATCCGGTTCGACGGCGAGACGATCGAACTCGAACCGGGTGCGCTGGTGGCGCGCGACATCCGCGTCCCGGCCGATCTCTCGGGGGCGGCCTTCTTCCTCGCTGGAGCGGCAATTACGCCCGGCAGCCACATCGTGTTACGCGAGGTCGGGGTGAACGCGACGCGCACGGGCGTCATCGACGCGTTGCGCGCGATGGGCGCCGACATCACCGTGCGCGACGAGCGCGAACTCGACGGCGAACCGATCGCGGACATCGAAGTCCGCTACGCGCCGCTGCACGCGACGACGCTGGAAGGCGACCTCGTGGTGCGCGCGGTCGACGAGATCACGATCCTCGCCGTCGCCGCGGCGCACGCGCGCGGCACGACGTACATCCGCGATGCGGCCGACTTGCGCGGCAAAGAATCCGACCGCCTCAACACGATCACCGAAACGCTGCGCGCCTGCGGCGTCGCGGTCAGCGAACAGCCCGACGGCCTGGACATCACCGGCGGCGGCGCGCACGCGCCCGAGCGGACGCTGCGCACGCACGAGGACCATCGCATCGCGATGGCGATCGCCGTGCTCGCGGCGGCGACCGGCCCACATGCGATCGACGACGACGGCTGCATCGCGGTCAGCTTTCCGGATTTCGCGCCGCTGTGGCGGCGCGCGCAGGCCTAGGTTCCGGTTACGACCGTTCGTACGGCGGCCCACGCAACGCCGAACGCCGACGCGAGCTGCGCGCGGGCGGCCTGGAGGTCGGCGATCGCCTGCCGCGCGCGCTCTTCGAGATATGGCAGAGTATCGATTTGGCGGGTCGCTATATCCAGCCGTGCCGCCGTGAGTTCGAGCGTCGGAAGAAAGGGCAACTCGGCGACCTCGTCGATGCGCTTCTTCAGCGAGCGCAACTGTAACGCGACTCGGATCACGCCTGCTGCGGCGAAAGCCAGTGCGAGGACGACGCCCGAGAGCGCGATGTAGAGCGCGACGTTAGCCGGCCCCGCGCCGGTCAAGCGGCGGCGTCGCCCGTGCCGCTGGAACCGGTCTTCGCGCTATCGCTCTTGGGCGCGTCGCTCTTGGGGCCGTCACTCTTTGGAGCATCGGTCTTGGCGCCGTCGCTCTGTGCCGCGCCCTCGGGCTTGCGAGAATCGGTGACGTAGAACCCCGAGCCCTTGAAGACGATGCCGGCCGGGTTGAAGAGCCGCTTGAGGGCGCCGCCGCACTGCGGGCACGCCTCGCTCGTCGTCTCCTTGAAGCCGTGCTTGATGTCGGTGACGGCTCCACAACTCGCGCACTGATACTCGTAGATTGGCAAACTGATCTCCCTGGGTGGGCGGCTCGCCGCCGCCGCTCAGCAAGAAGTATAAGCGTTCTTAGCAGTTTCCGTCAACGACTGCTAACGGTCAACCGTCCGCTAAAAGTCGGCCAGAAGTTCGCCCTCGCCGGCGCCGCTGAACTCGACGAGGCCTTTGAAGTGGACGAGCGAGTCCTCGAGCGCCCGGTCGAGCCGCCGGCGCGCCGTCACGCGGTCGAGCAGCGCCCCGAGCACGCCCCCATAGGCCGGGTAATCGACCCGCACGACCAACTTCGATCGCGTGGTTTTGCGTTCGATCCGAAAATCGATCCGGCGCCGCAACGAATAGGCGCCGACGAGCGAGACGACGTGGCCCTCGAGGAACCGGTCGACCTCGTACAGCTCCTCGTCTTCGCCTGGGATCATGCCGCGTAGCGCGACCTCGCTTCCAAGCCGCAAGGGCGCGCCGTCGACGCGCCGAGCGGTCTTCGCGAACGAAAGCCAGACGGGCCACTTCTCGACTTCGCAGATCAGGGAAAAAGCGGCTTCGGGGCTGCTGCCGAGATCCTGGCTGCACATCAATGCGCTCGTCGAGCGCCGCTCCGCCTGTCCGTAGGATGCGAGCATCTGGTTTTCTTCGCCGCTGCCGGACCCGTACCTGGCCCTGCCCCAATATATTGTGTCCACCGGCGCGCTGGCTACAACCTGTGGGAGCCTTGTGGATGGGTGTGAGCAATTCTGGGGCTCAGGAGGTAGGCTCGCCGTAGACTTCGCCCGTGCCGACGCCGCGCGCGAACGCCACCAAGGTCGCGATTCCGTAGGCGAGCGCGGCTTCGTCGACGCGAAACTCCGGGCTGTGGCCGGGATGCACCGAGCCCGCCGCTTCGCTGCGGATGCCGTGGCGAATCAGTAGCCCGGGTGCGCGCTGTGCAAAATACGCAAAATCCTCGCCGCCCATCGTGGGCGGGGGACTTTCGATTGGGATCGTGCTGTTCGCGAGCATGTAGCCGCGGAACGTTCGCGCCAGTTCCGCGTCGTTGATGACCGCCGGGTACCCATAGATGACATCGAGCTTTGCGCTCGCGCCGTAAGCGACCGCCACGCCATCGACGATTCGGCGCGCGCGCGCTTCGAGGCCCATTCGGATCTCGGGATCTTGCGAGCGAAACGTACCGCTCAACTGCACCCGATCGGCGATGATGTTGTTGCGGTAGCCGCCCTCGATCGTCCCGATCGTCACGACGACCGTCTTCAACGGATCGATCTCGCGCGCCGCGATGTTCTGCAGTGCCAGCACGCAGGCCGCCGCACACGGGATCGCATCGACGGACAGATGAGGAGCGGCGCCGTGGCCGCCGCGACCCACGATCGTAACGTGAAACTCGTCGGCCGCCGCGTTGCACGCGCCCGGTATGAAACCAATCGTCCCGGTATCGAGCCGCGAATCGACGTGCAGCATCGCGACGGCATCGATCTTGGGATCGTCCATCGCCCCGGCCTCGATCATCGGCAGCGCGCCGCCGGGACCTTCTTCCGCCGGCTGAAAGAGCAGCACGGCGCTGCCGTGCAGCGCGGCGCGCTCCGCCTGCAAGATGCGCGCCGCCCCAAGCAGCATCGCCGTGTGCGCGTCGTGACCGCAGGCGTGCATCTTGCCGGGAACTTCGGAGCTAAACGATTCGCCCGAACGCTCGGTGAGCGGCAGCGCGTCCATGTCGGCGCGCAAGCCGGCGACCTTACCCGGCAACGCGCCACGAACGACGGCGACGACGCCGGTCTTGGCGATGCGGCGGTGCTCGATGCCCAACGCCTCAAGTTCCGCCTCGACGATTTGGGCCGTGCGCTCTTCTTCGAAGCCGAGTTCCGGGAAGCGGTGGATGTCGCGGCGGATCCGGATCGCGCGGTCGGCGACGTCGCCCAAGTTCTCGATCGTGACGGTCATTCGGCTGCACTTCGCGGCAACAGTGCCGAATCCAGCCGCACGGTCGCGCGCGTGCTGACCGCCGCGGCGCGGGTGGGATGCACGAGCGGGATCGCGGCGACGCGGTCCGCGATGAGCTGGTCGAGCCGGCGGTAGATCTGTGCGCGCTGCCGCTCTGCTATCGTGGTGGCGGCCTGCGTCGCGCCGGCGACGAAGGCCGGGTCGCTCCAACTGCCGGCCAGCGGTGCGAGCAGGTCGACCGGGTCACCGCTGTCGGCCGCGACGATGCCAAGTGCGAGCGCGCCGCCGCTGCTCGAGGGCAGTTCGGTCGCATCGGTCGCTTGCAGACTTACGACCAGGCCGACACCCGTTAGCTCGCTCTGGATCTGCTGCGCGACCGCGGACGGATCGGGCAGTAGCGCACTCGCCGTAGCCGGATAGTAGAGCGTCAGGCGCGCGTGCGCGGCGCCGGCGCGCTCGAGCAGCGACCGCGCAGCGTGCGGATCGTAGGCGAGTTGGGTGACGTTCGGGTCCGCACCGAGCATGCCCGGCGGCATCCAGCCACGCGCCGGCCGAACGGCCGGGTCGCCATAATTGGCGGCGATCGCCTTGCGGTCGAGCGCCAGCGCCACGGCGCGGCGCGCGCGTGGATCGGAAAACGGCGGCCGGTCCAAATCGAAGAGCAGATAACAGAGCGCATCGCTCGGCCAGCGCACCAGGTGCATCCCTTGGCGCGAGGAGATGTCGTGCGCGACGTCCGGCGTCGGGTCCACGACCGCGTCCACGTCCTCTTTTTCGAGCGCGAGGACCGCCGTCTCGGGATCCGGGATGATGCGCACGATCACGCTCGGCACGGGCGCAGGCGGCCCACGCCACATGGGGTTGGGGCTCAGCGTGACGTGGTCGCCGGCCTGATACTCGCTCACGCGGTAGCGGCCGCTTCCGACCGGCAGCTGATCGTAAAGCTTGTAGTCGTTGCCGATCGCGATCGGTGAGCCGATGCCGAACGACGGCAGCGCGAGTTCCCGCAGCAACGCTGCGAAGGGCGTGCGGGTGTGAATCACGAGCTGGGTCGGACCGTCGACGCGCACGTCGTCGATGATGCTCTGGGAGTCGAAGCCGCCGAAATGCTGAGCGTAGGCGGGATAATCGAGCCCCTGGCGATTGGGGTCGTTCGAGAGGCGCCAGCGATCGAGGTTTGCCTTGACAGCGCTCGCATCGAGCGGCGTGCCGTTCGAAAACTTCAAGCCCGGCCACAGGACGAAGGTCCACGTCGTGCCGTCGGCCGAGACGCTCCAGGAGCGTGCTAGGTCGCCCTCAACCTCGAAGCTACCCGGGCGCAAGCGGACGAGCGTCTCGAACACCTCGCGCGCGATGCCCTGCGCCGTCGCATCCGGATGCTGCGCCGGATCGAGTCCGGGCGCGTCGTCGAGCGCGCCGAGCGTCAGCGTCCCGGGCGCGTTCGGCGCGGGCTGGGAGCAGCCGGCCGCCGCAACCAGCGCCGCCACCAGAAGCGCTCGCGCGAGGGTCCGTCTCAGCGCGTCAAATCCGGTGCGAGCAGCCATATCGATGCTTCGTACACGCCGAACGCGGCGAAGGCGGCCAGCGCCCCGGTCGCGATTTTCGACGGGCGCCGCTTGAGTGCGAGCACCAGTAAAGCGAACAGAAACGGCTCGAAATCGAGCGCGTGGCGAACGCCGAACTGATTGTCGCCCGTACCGTAGTAAGCAAATGCCGGCAACGCGGTGACCAGCGTCGCACTCCACAGCGCGAGTGCGTCCAGGCTCGTGCCGGCGAAAAACGCGTAGGCGAAGGGCAAGCTCGTAAACGGCAGACTGAAGCCGAAGAACGGCGGTACGATCCAGGGCGGTTTCGCGATCAGGCGCGGCGGGGTGGAGAAAAACATCTGCAACTGCTGCGGGACGTACGAAAGCGAGAAGACCGCGGGGCGCTGCTGCGACTGCGAATCCATGATGCGGTAGAACAGCGAGAAGGCCGGATCGAAGATCGTTCCCCAGCGCGCCAAGTTGTACAGCACCCAGGCGAGCAATCCCGGGACCAGCGGCGCGACGAAACTCTCGACGGCGGCTCGCGTCCGATCGCGGGCCAGGACCAGGATCAGATACAAGGGCAACGCGGCAAACAGCGGGTAGCGCGACAGCGCGGCGCACAGAGCCCAAGTCGCGAGTAACCAGGGTCGCCGCCGGCCGAAACACTCGCACAGTGCCAAGAGCGAAAAGCATACGCCGGCCACGTGGCCCAGGAACCAAACGCTGCCCACGGTGGAACACGCGAACAAACTCGTCCCGAAAAACATGAACGCCGTCGCCGCCGCCGTCGGAATGCGCTCGAGGCCGGCGCGCTCGCACAGACGCCAGGCCGCGTAGACCGCGAGCGCACCGAGCGCGTTCGAGAGCAGCGTCTGGTTCGCGTTCGTTCCGAACACCAGAACCGCCGGAAACAACAGGATCGCCGGCATCGGCGCTTCGATCACGTAAGCCCGCCCGTGATAGGGCATCGCGTCGATGTAGTCGCCCGGAAAGCTGATCCAATTGTGCCCGTGCTTCCAAGCATCCGCCAGCAGCACGTAGTTGTCGAACGCCGTCGGCGCCCCGTGCCAGACGGCCAGCATCAAGACCAGCGCCGCGGCGGCAACGACGAACGCGTTCGGTCGCAAACCCGGGCGCGCCACCGTAGCGGGCATCGTCATGCGCCGCCTATGCGCCGCCGAACCTTCGGCTTACTGCCGGAACGCGCGGTCGTGTACTAGCTGCGGTAGCGCAGGAACGCAGGCACCTCGATATCGTCCATGTTGACCGGAGCGACCTTCTCGAACTTCGAATCGAAATTGAAGGCTTGCAAGCTGGGATCGTAGGCTCGCCGGGCCCCAAAGCCCGCCGCCAACACCGTAATGCGCACCTTCTGCTGCATCGACGGATCGATCGAGGCGCCAAAGATGATCTGCGCGTCCGAGTCGACGGCACGGGCGATCATCTCGGCCGCTTCGTTCACCTCGTACATCGCCAAATCCAAGCCGCCGGTGATATTGAAGATCACGCCGCGCGCGCCCTCGATCGTCGTCTCGAGCAAGGGCGACGCAATCGCTTTCTGCGCGGCGTCGGCGGCGCGGTGCTCGCCCGTTCCTTCGCCGATTCCCATCATCGCCGAGCCGGCATCGGTCAAGATCGTCTTGACGTCGGCGAAGTCCAGGTTGATCAGACCGGGCTGGGTGATGAGATCCGAAATTCCTTGAATGCCTTGCCGCAAGACATCGTCGGCGTAGCTGAAGGCCTCCTGCAGCGGCGTTCTTTTCTCGATGATCTGCAGGATTCGTTCGTTCGGAATCGTGATCAGCGTGTCGACTTTCTGTTCGAGGTCCGCGATGCCGCGTTCGGCCAGCAGCATGCGTTTGCGCCCCTCGAAGGAGAAGGGCTTGGTGACGACAGCGACCGTCAGCGCGCCTGATTCGCGTGCCAGCTCCGCGACGATCGGCGCAGCTCCCGTCCCCGTGCCGCCGCCCATGCCGGCCGTGATGAACACGAGGTCGGCCCCGTCCAGCACCATCGCGAGGTCCTCGCGCGATTCTTCGGCGGCATCGCGCCCGGTATCGGGATTCGCCCCGGCGCCAAGGCCCCGCGTCTTGCCGCTGCCGATCTGCACGGTATTCTCCGTGCCGACGTTACGCAGCGCTTGCACGTCGGTGTTGATCGCATAGAATTCCACGTTGGTCAGCCCGGCTTCGATCATGCGGTTGACGGCATTGCAGCCGCCTCCGCCGATGCCGACGACCTTGATCGTGGCAGCATGTTCGGGCGTATAGCGTTTCGAATCGGCCATCGATGCCTCCGGGAAGATCGTGAGTTGGGTCTTTTTCTTTAGTTCCATAAATCACCGAACCAGCCGGCGACTTTTCCGAACAGGTTCGAGCGCCGTCCAGCGTGCCAGGTCGCGCCGTCGCCTTTGGGACCGAACAACACAAGCCCGACGGCGGTCGCAAACTCGGGTTGTTTGACGGCGTCGGTCAAGCCGCCGATCGACGTCGGAACGCCGACCCGCGCCGGCAAGCCGAAGAATTCCGCCGCCGCCTGCTCGATGCCGTGCAGGTGCGCGCCACCGCCGGTGATCACGACCTCCGCTAGGATCACGTCGCGCGGCAAACGCTCTGAGAGTTGAGTCTTGGCCAGCCGGAAGATCTCCAGCACGCGCGGCGCGACGATCGCGCGCAACTGCGCTCGCGTCACGTTGAGGGTCGTGCGGCCGTCCAACGTCTTGACCGGGAAATCCGCGCTGCCGAACTGCTCGTCGTTGACCGCTGAGGCCAGGGTGCGCTTGATCTGCTCCGCTTCCGCCGTCGAGGTCTTCAGGCCGAGCGCGATGTCGTTGGTCAGGATGTTGCCGCCGACGGGAATCGTCGAGGTGTGGATCGCGCCGCCGCCCGAATAGACGGCGACGTCGGTCGTGCCGCCGCCGATATCCAGCAGCAAGACGCCGACGTGCCTTTCTTCGGCCAGCAGCGTCGCAGCGGACGAGGCGAGCGGTTCGAAGACGATGCCGGCGGGCTCGAGCCCGGCCCGGTGCACGCACTTCAAGACGTTGGTGATGAAGGTGTTGCCGCCGGTGATGATGTGGGTGTCGACTTCCAGCCGCGCGCCGCTCATGCCGACGGGGTCCGTGACGCCGTCGTGGCCGTCCACGGTGAAGTGGCGCGGCAGGGCGTGAATGATTTGGCGCTCGGCGCCGACGTTGATCAGCTTGGAGGCGTCGACGACGCGCCGAACGTCGGCGCGAACGACTTCGCGGTCTTCTCCCGAGATCGCAACGACGCCGCGGTTGTTGGTGCTCTGGACGTGCTCGCCGGTAACGCCGACGTAGACGTGCGAAATGTGCACGCCGGCCATGCGCTCGGCTTTCTCCGTGGCCGCCTCGATCGAACGGACTGTTTCCTCGAGGTCGGTGATCACGCCCTTGCGCAGGCCGGTCGAGGGAGCTTCACCGACACCGATGATTTCGAGCCCCGCGGCGGTGGCGGTGGCGACGACCGCGCAAGTCTTGGTCGTGCCGATGTCGAGACCCGCAATGGTCGCACCCCACTGCGACTTGCTCAACCGCGACCATGTCCCATCCCCTACATATTGTGGTCGCCGCGGCGAGTTCCTTGTCTATATAGTGTTTATAGCTTGTCGAGAGGGTGTGGATGGGCTAACTGCGGCGGCCGGTACTCGACGACTGGGGTCGCCTCGGCTCGCAGGTCGACCGCCCGGACATTCCCCGCCCGCGGCCCGAGTTCGGCCAGAATCGGGCCGATCAAGCGCTGCTTTTGGTCCAGATCCGCATCGTCGCCGAACTTCACGACGACCCCGTCGCGCAGCGCGGCCACCAGGCCCCCGAAGTCGTCGTGCGTCAAGCGTGCGAAGCGCCCGATACCGGGACCTAGTGCGCGCGCGTCGCTTTCGAGTTCGTTCAACTCCGCACTATTCGTCACGAAGCTGCCGGGCGGCGCGGCGAGTGCCGAACGCAGCTCAAAGGCGATGACGTCCGGCCGCGCGCAGCCGATCTGCAACACTCGCAAGCTCTCGTCGATCGTGATCTGGCGACCGGCGCCGTCGCGAACGCAAGCATCGGGCGTGCGCTCGCCGACCTCGATCCAGACCTTCGCGAGCGGAAGCCGATGCACGCGCGCCGTCGCGACGTACGGGATCTGCTCGACTCGCGCGGCGATGGCGCTCGCGTCCAGCAACCAGACGTTTGCATGGCGGTCGATCGCGGCGCGCGAAATCACCTCGGAACGCGCGACCCGCGACAACCCGGTGACCTCGAGCGACTGCAGTTGGAACGCGCGCATCTGCGCGAATGCGACGCCACCCCAAGCCGCGATCCCGGCGACGACGACGCCGACGATCCAAAACGGTCGCAGGCGGTGAAGAGTCGAGCGTTTGCGGCGCACGGGTCGCGTCACGTCGTCAACTAGTTGCCTGCATCGGGGCTTGCGACCTTTATGATCCATACTGTCAGGATCTGGGCGGGCGATCCGTACGCCGGCCAGGATCGGCGTTCGCGGCGTGGCGAAGCCGCCGACGATGGCGAACTACAAGCGCAAGCGTCCTCGCAACGGCGGTTGCCTGCGCTGCAAGCCGCACAAGATGAACGGGCAGAAGCCGGGAATTGCGAAGACGAGGGCAGACAGGCGCGCCGATCTGAAGGCTCTGGACGGGGCGTAGCGGCACGGATCGAGCTTTGAGCTGGAGGGGCAGCTGTGGTGAAGGGTTACGCGAAGCGCAGCGTTGCCGCGCTGGTCATAGCCGTCGCGATGTCGACGCCGGCGACCGCGGCCGGGAAGCAGTACGACCCGGGCGCCGACGACCATACGATCAAGGTCGGCAACATCATGTCCACGACCGGCAACGGCGCAGCGTTTGGTGCGGTCGCGCGGGCTGAAGCCGCATACTTTACGATGATCAACGCGCGCGGCGGCGTCAACGGCCGCAAAATCGACTTCATCAGCCTCGATAGCAGCTCCGGCGATCCGCTGACCCTGGCGCATCAGCTCGTCGAACAGGACAACGTCTTGCTGCTCTTCAGCCCGATTGGAGCGGAAGCAAACCTGGCGATCCGCCCGTACTTGAACGAAAAGCGTGTGCCGCAACTCTTCGTGGAATCTAGCTCGGCAGCGTTCGACGACCCGTCGCAATTCCCATGGACGATGGGCTTCTTCGCCACGTACCGCTCGGAGGGTGCGGCTTACGCAAAGTACGTGCTGCAAACCAAGCCCAACGCGAAGATCGGCGTGCTGTACGCCGACAGCGACACGGGCCGCGAGTATCTTGCGGGCGTCCACGACGGTCTCGGCGCGAGCGCCTCGACCGCGATTGTCAAGGAAGCTGCGTATCGCGTTTCCGATCCGGCGATCGACGCGCAGATCGCGTCCTTGCGGGCTTCTGGCGCGGACGTCTTCTTCAACTTTGCGGTCGGTGGGTTTGCCACGCGCGCGATTCGAGCCGCGTACGACGCCGGCTGGCATCCGCTGCAGTTCATACCCAACGCGTCGATTTCGATGGCTGCATTCCTCGATCCGGCGGGCCTGAAGAAAGCCAGCGGCGTCATCTCCAATGCGCGCTCCAAAGGCTGGTTGCGGCCGGGGGAGCAGAGCGACCCCGCCGTGCGCGACTTCCTGGCCTTCCTGAACACGTACGATCCAAGTGCCAGCCCGCGCGATCAACTTACCGTCTCCGGCTACGAGCGCGCGCAAACCTTGGTCGAGGTCCTATCCCGCTGCGGCGACGACCTGACGCGCGCAACCGTGATGAAGCAGGCGACCCACCTCGACTTGGATCTCGGCATCCTGCGCCCCGGGATCAAGATCGAGACGAGCCCGACCGATTATCAGCCGATCAAACAGTTCTTTCTCATCCGGTTCGACGGACAGGATTGGAACCCACTGGGGCCCGTGATCGGCGACTGATGTCGTCGCCGCTCGATTTCTAGACGCCGCCCCGTGGGGCCAGCACGAAGCGCTCGATCGCTTCGGCAACGCCGTCGTGTTCGACGTCGCCGACGACCGCATTGGCTTCGGCTTTTAGTTCGGCCGGTGCCGAGCCCATCGCGATGCGAAAGGCGGCGGCGCGCAGCAGCGGGAGATCGTTGTACGAATCGCCGATTGCCGCAACGCGCTCGAGCGGTATCCCGAGCCGGTGCGCGATCTCGTGCAGCGCTTTGCCCTTGTCGACCTGCGGGCTCAGCATCTCGACGAACTCGGGGTTGGAGCGGGTGACGTAGGCGTCCGAACCAACGGTGCGCTGCATGAGATCGAAGACGGCGGGCGTTCGTTCGGGGTCGGTCACGATGTTGACTTTCGTGCTGTCGTGGCCCGCAAACGCCTCGGGTAACGACGGAACGACGACGGGCTCGGTTCCCGCAGTGCGCGCGTACAGTTGCGCATACCGGTTGTAGGCTTCGACGTAGAACTTGTCGTCGCGGTAGAACTGCACGTGCAAGCCGTGCGCCTTCGCGACGTCGTACACGCGTACGGCGACCGCATTGGGCAGCGGGGTCTCGCGTTCGATCCGCCCGCTGCGCGCATCCGCGATCACGGCGCCCTGATAGCACACGATCGGTCCGTCCAGGCCGATCACGTCGGCCAGCGGCTTTGCGGCAACGACCATGCGCCCGGTGACGAGCGTGATCTTCACCCCGGCCCGCAGCGCACGCTTGACGGCCGCTAGCGCGGCCGGGCGCACCGGGCGGCGCGGCTCAACCAGGGTTCCGTCGAGATCGATCGCGATCAGCAGCGGCCGCAGCGGTCCGGAACTCACGGCTCCTGCGCGCGCATTCGGGCGCTGCGCGCGTGTGCGGGAAGGCCCTCGAAATCCGCCAGCACCGCCAGCTGCTCGGCGTCGGCGCGCATGCGAGTTTGGCTGTTCTGGATCAACGACATCGTGCGGTAGAAGTCGGCGGTGCGCAGACCGGACGAGAAGCGCGCCGCTCCCGAGGTCGGCAAGACGTGATTGCTGCCGGCGATGTAGTCGCCCGCCGCCACGGGCGTCTGATCGCCGACGAAGACGGCGCCGGCGCGCGCAACGTGCGGCACGAGCGTCCACGGGTCTTCGATCTGCAGCGAAAGGTGCTCGGGGGCGAAGCGATCGATCACCTCGAGCACGCTCGCCCGATCGCGAGCGTGAACCAGATAGGCGCGCTGCGCGAGGACCTGCTCGACGATCGCGCCGCGCCCGCACTCCTTCGCGAACGGGCCGTCGAGCAGCGCCGCCACCCGCTCGAGGAGCGCCCGATCCTCCGAGACCGCGGCGACTCGCGCCAGCGGATCGTGTTCGGCCTGCGCGATCATCTCCGCTGCGACGAATTCGGGCTTTGAAGACGCATCGGCCACGACCAGCACCTCGGAGGGGCCGGCCAGGCCGTCGATGCCGCAGGTTCCGAAGACCTGACGCTTGGCCTCGGTTACCCAGACGTTGCCGGGCCCGACGATCTTGTCGACCCGCGCCAGTCGCGGGGTGCCGTAGGCGAGCGCGCCGATCGCTTGCGCGCCCCCGACCGCATAGAGTTCGTCTGCACCGCAGAGCGCGCAAGCGAACAGGATCGCGGGATCGATCGTGCCGTCCGCTTTCGGGGGCGTCACGACGACGACGCGCGCCACGCCCGCGATCTTCGCCGGCACGACCGTCATGATGACCGACGACGGCAGCGTCGCGGTGCCGCCCGGCACGTAGGCCCCAACCGCACCGAACGGACGCACGAGCAGCGCGCTGAGCGTGCCGTCGTCGTCGCGATGCTCGCTGTCCCCCAGCAGCTGGCGCTCGTGAAAGGCGGCGACCCGCTCGCGCGCCAGCCGCAGGCCCGCTGCGATCTCGGCCGGCACGAGCCCTGCAGCGTCCTCGGCGGAGGGCACGGAACGGCGCAGCCCCTCGAGCGTGGCGCCCGGAAAGTCGAAGCGCCTGGTCAGCTCGAGCAGCGCGTCGTCGCCGCGCTCGCGCACGTCGCGCAGAATGGCAGCGACGGTCGCGCTGACCTCGGGCGGCGCGTCCCAACCGCCCGCGTAGAGCCCGCTCAAGGCCGACTCGTCACCTGCGTCGTGGATTGCGATCACGCCGTTACCCGCGGGTCGAGCTTCGCAAGCAGGGCCGTGATAGCCGCATACTTCGCGCGAAAACGCACCGGGTTGACGATGAAGCGCGCGGTCGAGGTGGCGATCTCGTCGACTACCACCAGATCGTGCTCGCGCAAGGTATTGCCGGTCGCGACCAGGTCGACGATCAAGTCCGCGAGCCCAACCAGCGGGCTCAGTTCGACCGAGCCATGCAGCTTGATCAGCAGCACCGGTAAATCGCGCTCGGCGAAGTACGTCTCTGCGGTTCGCTCGAACTTGGTCGCGACGCGCAGAAACGTCGGCAGCTGCGCCCCTTCGTGGTAACGGTCGGTCCGCCGGGCCGCCACGACGAGCCGGCAAGCGCCGAACTCCAGATCGGCCAGCTCGCAGACGTTCGCGTCCGCCTCCCAGAGAACGTCGGCGCCGACGATCCCGCAGTCGGCCGCTCCAAATTCGACGTAGGCCGGCACGTCGGTCGGCCGGAGCAAGAGCACGCGCGAGCCGTCGCTGGTCGTCACGCTCAAGCGGCGGCCCGGATCTTCGGGCACGTCGATCCCCGCCGTGCGCAGGCGCTGGGCCGAGCGCTCGTAGAGCAAGCCCTTGGGAATCGCGATCGTCAAGCCGGCGCTCACGTTACCACGTCACCGTTAGCTCGCGGACACCGCCGTTCTGTGCGATCAGCACTCGCGGGATGCGCCAGCGCCGCGCTTCCTCGACCAGTTCGGTCTCGCTGAGGCGCTCGAAGTCGATCCGCACGACGTTGCCGGCCGCCCGCTCGCGCGCCGCGATCACATCCGAACCGCTGACCAGCACGTCGATCGCGGGCGCGGCGCCGAAGCGCGTGCTGTGACGGCGCTCGAGCGCGATCAGTATGCGTTCGACGGCCAGCGACCAGCCGACGGCTCCGGCCTCGAAACCGAAGCGCGGCAACAGCTTGTCGTAGCGGCCTCCGCCGCACAGCGCGAAGCCCGCTTCGTCGGCAAAGCCTTCGAAGATGAAGCCGGTGTAGTATTCGAAGTCGCGCAACAAGGTCACGTCGACGTTCAAACGCCGGCCGAATCCTAGCTCCGCCGCGCGCGCCAGCACGCCGCGCAGGCGCTCGATGCCCGCCAGGCCCGCGTCGGTATGGCACAACTCCGCCGCCTGCGCCAGCAGCTCTTCGCCGCCGCGCGTCATCGCCAGCCGAACGATTGCTTCGAGCACCGGCGGGGCGCCCGTGCCGGCCAGCCGCGCTCGCAGCGCCACGATGTTGCGGCCGGAAATGAGAGCTTTCGCGTGCCCGATCCCGGCCGCGTCGAGTTCGAGCCCGGCCAAAACCCCGTCGATGACGGCTGCGTGGTTGATATCGAAGTGCGTGTCGTCGAGCCCGAGGGCGTCGAGCGCTTCGATTGCGGTGAACAAGCTCTCCGCATCCGCGTCGAGGCTTTGCGCTCCGATCAGTTCGAGGCCGGCCGTCGTGAATTCGCGCATGCGGCCCTCTTGCGGGTCCTCGTAGCGGTACGCCGGAGCCACATAGGACAGACGCAGCGGCAGCCGAGCCTGGCGCATGCGCGTCGCGACTAGGCGGGCGACGGGCGTCGTCATTTCGGGGCGTAACGCGATCTGGGTGCCGCTCTTATCCGCGAACAGGAACGTCTTGCGGGCGACCGTTTCGCCGAGCCCTGCTTCCAGCGCGTCGAAGCGCTCGAAGTTGGGCGTCTGAACTTCGTCGTAGGCCCAGCGTTCGAAGACTTCGCGCAGCACGCGCTCGACCGCGCGCTTGCGGCGCAGCTCGGCCGGCAGCCAATCGCGAGTTCCGGGCGGCAAGCGCATCAGACCGGCGCTTCCCAAACGCCGGACCGGCCGAAGATCGATTCCAGTTCGTTCTTGACGTAGATGCTGTCGGAAATGCCGCGCGGCAGCCGCTCGGTCTTTTCACCGACGTGCATCACGAGCGGGATCGTGCCGGGCGACTCGTCGAGCAGGCGAGCCAGCGCATCGATCTCATTGACCGACGAAGCCGCGACGTGCCAGCCCTTGGGCGGCGCGGCGACCGCGCGCCGCTCGTACGGCTTGGCCTCGTTGACCGTCAGCGACAGTTCGACCGGCGCTTCGTCGCCCGGCATGGCGCCGCGCCGCTCGCGAAAACGGACGCGGCCTTTGAGCGTGACGATCGCATCGGGCACGAAGGCCGTCTGCAGCTGCGCGTAGGTTTTCGGGAACACGATGCACTCGACGCTGCCGCTCATATCCTCGAGCGTCGCGATCAGCATCTGCTGCTGCGCTTTCGTCAAGGTGCGCCGGACGGCGGTCAACATGCCCGCGACCACGACCAACTCGTCCTCGGCCTTCGAACGCAACTCCTTGACCGGCACGGCGCCGCCGCGCGCGAGCGCGTCGGCTACGTCGGCCAACGGATGGCCGGAGACGAAGATGCCGAGCGTCTCCTTCTCCCAGCCCAGCGCCTCGAGCACGGGCGGAGCGGGCAAAAGCCGCAGCGCCGGCTTCAGCTCCCGATGCGTCGTCTCGATCTCCGCGAACAGGGAGGCCTGGCCCGATTCCCGGTCGCGCGCGGCCCGGCCCGCGATTTCGAGCGCCGTATCGAGGGCGTCGAGCTTCTGCGCGCGGTTGCCCGGCAGCGAGTCGAGCGCGCCGCATTTCACCAGCGCTTCGAAGACCTTGCGGTTGATGAAGCGCGTATCGACGCGTTTGACGAAATCGAACAGATCGGGGAAGCGACCCTCCCGCTCGCGAGCCTCGATGATCGCGTGCACGGCGGCTTCACCCGCGCCCTTGATCGCGGCCAATCCGAAGCGGATGTCGGGGCCGACGACGGTGAAATCCTCGCCCGACTCGTTGACGTCGGGCGGCAGAACCGCGACGCCGACCTTCTTCGCGTCCTCGAGGTACTCGACCAGCTTGTCCGTCTTGTCTTTGACCGACGTCATCAGCGCGGCCAGATACTCGCGCGGATGGTTGGCCTTCAAATAGGCGGTTTGGTACGCGATCCAACCGTATGCGACCGCGTGGCTCTTGTTGAAGCCGTAGCCCGCAAACGGCTCCACGAAGGCGAAGATATCCTCGGCCAGCTTGCGCTCGATGCCGAGTTTTACGGCGCCCTCGACGAACTTCGCGCGATAGCGCGGTATCTTCTCCTTCTGCTTCTTCCCCATCACCTGGCGCAGCTCGTCCGCTTCGCCCATCGTGAACCCGGCGATATCGCGCGCGATCTGCATCGCCTGCTCTTGGTAGCAGACGATGGCGTAGGTTGGCGCAAGAATCGGCTCGAGTTTCGGATGGAGGTACTTCGGCTTCGTGCGGCCGTGCTTGTTGTTGATGTAGAGCGGGATCCACTCCATCGGCCCCGGGCGGTACAGCGCGACCAGCGCGATGATGTCGTCGAGCGAGTTCGGCCGCAGTTCGGCGACGACGCGGCGCATGCCGTCCGATTCGAGTTGGAAGACGCCGGTCGTGTCGCCGCGCGAGAGCATTTCGAAGGTCTTTTGATCGTCGTCGGGGATCTTCGAGAGGTCGAAGGCGGGGTTCTCGATCCGTTTGATCTCGTTCTCGGCCTTCTTCATCACCGTCAAGTTGCGTAGGCCGAGAAAGTCCATCTTCAAGAGGCCGATACGCTCGACCCAGCCCATGTCGTACTGCGTGTTGACGTCGTCGTCGCCGAGCTTGATCAGCGGGGTGACGTCGACCAGCGGGTCCTTCGAGATCACGACGCCGGCGGCGTGCGTCGAGGCGTGCCGCGCCAGACCCTCGATCGATCTTGCGGTCGCGAGCAGTTCCCGCACCTGCGGTGACGCATCGTAGAGCGCCTTGAGTTCCGGAATTTGTTTGAGGGCCTGTTCGATCGACAAGCCGGTGGGCCCCGATGGAATCAGTTTCGCGACCCGGTCGACCTCGCCCAGCGGCACGGCTAGCGCCCGGCCCGCGTCGCGCACGGCCGCCCGCGCGGCCATCGTCCCGAAGGTGACGATCTGGGCGACGTGATCCGGGCCGTACTTTTCGGTCACGTATTGGATCACTTCGTCGCGGCGCTCGACACAGAAATCGGTGTCGATGTCCGGCATCGAGATGCGATCGGGGTTCAGGAAGCGCTCGAAGAGCAAGTCGAACTTGATCGGGTCGAGGTCGGTGATCCGCAAGACGTACGAGACGAGGGAACCGACGGCCGAGCCGCGGCCCGGGCCGACCGGGATGTCGCGGTCGCGCGCGAACTTGATGAAATCCCAAACGATCAGGAAGTAAGACGCAAAGCCCATCTTGATGATGACGCTCAGCTCGTACTCCAGCCGCTCGCGCAGAGCGCTGTCGCTCGCGGCCCGCTCGGCACCGTAGCGCTCGACCAAACCCGACGCACAGAGTTCCCGCAGGTACTCCTCCGCACTGCGCGTGCCGAAGAGCGAGAGGCCCGCGGGGTCGGCCGGGACGGGGTAGAGCGGAATGTTGAATTGCTTCTCGGGAATCTTGATGTCGATGCGATTCGCGATCGCGAGCGTGTTGTCACAGGCCTCCGGCACGTCGGCAAACAGGGCGCGCATCTCCTCGGCCGATTTCACGTAAAACTCGTCCGTCATGAACTTCAAGCGGCTGGTATCCTGGACGGTCTTGCCGGTCCCGATGCACAACAGCACGTCATGGGACTGCGCGTCGGCGCGGTTGAGATAGTGCGAGTCGTTGGTCGCGACCAGCGGCAAGTTCATCTCGCGCCCGAGCCGGATCAAGCCGTCGGTTACGATGTCTTGCTCGGCGATGCCGTGGCGCATGATCTCGACGTAGAAGCGGTCGCCGAAGATGTCGAGGAAGGCCTGGGCCGCCTTCTTCGCGCCCGCAAAGTCGTTCTTGAGCAGCGGCTGGGCGACCAGCGACGACATGCAGCCCGAGAGCACGATCAAGCCGTCGTGGTGCTTGGCGAGCAAGTCCATATCGATCCGCGGCTTGTAATAGTAGCCCTCGAGGAAGCCCTTGGAGATCAGCGCGACGAGGTTGCGGTAGCCGACCAGATCCGCCGCCAGCAAGGTCACGTGCGCCTCGTCGCGGACCGTTCGGTCGAACCGTCCCCGCGGGGCGATGTACGCCTCGCACCCGACGATCGGCACGAGCGAATGCTCGCGCGCCGTATAGTAGAACTCCATCGCGCCGAACATGACGCCGTGATCGGTCAAGGCAATGCCCGGCGCCCCGCCCTCCGAGGTCCGGCGGCACAGGTCTCCGACGCGGCAAGCGCCGTCCAGCAGCGAGTACTCGCTGTGCACGTGCAGGTGAACGAAGGAGCTCACGACCTCTAGAACGGACCTCGCGCAGGAAAGGACGACTGTTTCCGGGGACGGACGACGAGCCCTGTCGCAAAGATTTGCATTACGCTGCGCACGAAAGAGGACGTATGGCGGAAGCACCCTCGAAGGACCCAGCCGCGGTCTGGCGCGACCTCGTTTCGCAGTGGGAGAAAAACGTCAACGCACTCGCTAACCAGACGATGGCGTCGGACGAGTTCAGCGGCACGACGAACCAGGCGATGAACTTGGCGCTCAAGATGCAGCAGGCGACAGGTTCCGCGATGGCGACCTATCTCGCCACGCTCAACCTCCCCAGCCGCGCCGACATCACGGCGCTGGGCGAGCGATTGCAGACGATCGAGAACCAGCTGAGCCGAATTGCCGTGGCGCTCGAGGCGAACCCATCCGTCAAGCGCGGCCGCCGGCGCCGCAGCCCGACGAAATCCGGACGGCCGCCCAGAACCAAGCAGCCGCCGTCGCTCGTCACGCCGTGAGCGCCGTCGCCGGCCGGCCCGCGCAAGAGCTTTCGGCCACCGATCGCATCCAGACCGAGATCGAGCGCGCGATCCAGCGCAACGTCAAAGGCCTGGAATACTTGGCCTCGCCCGCGCCCGCGGTCGGCTCTTCGCCGAAGGACGTCATCTACAAGCGCGGCACGCTCAACCTCTATCACTACCACCCCATGTCGGACGAGGTCTACCGCGTTCCGCTGCTGATCGTGATGGCCACCAGCAACCGAGGCTACATTCTCGACCTCGCGCCCGGCCAGAGCTTCGTCGAGTTCCTGCTGCGGAGCGGCTACGACGTCTACCTGATCGACTGGTCGCCGCCGGCACCCGAAGAGAAGTCGCTGCGCTTCGAAGACTACACGCTCGATTTCATTCCCGAATGCGTGCGGCGCGTGCGCCGGGATTCCGGCGTGAAGGACCTCAGTCTGCTCGGCTACTGCATGGGCGGCGTGCTGTCCGCGATCTACGCGGCAATACACCCCAAGACGCCGCCGAAGAACATGGTGAACTTCACGACCCCGATCGACTTTGCGAGCATGGAGTTGTTCGCAAAGTGGTCGGACAAGCG
>Ga0302325_10008080_pt1 | contig 23214 bp, 18 predicted proteins | sample Palsa_T0_2_FD_201948 | JGI IMG/M metagenome (GOLD analysis project Ga0302325, IMG submission 201948) | Peat permafrost microbial communities from Stordalen Mire near Abisko, Sweden - Palsa_T0_2 | ecosystem: Environmental > Terrestrial > Soil > Palsa > Peat permafrost | place: Sweden: Abisko... | reverse complement strand
GCTAAGATCACCTTCTGAATGATATTCTTCGCCTCTCTCGGATTTTCTTCCAGATAGGCCTCCAACGCCCGGCTGACAGTGGAATCCACCACCCCGCTGACTTCGTTATTGCCCAATTTCGTCTTGGTCTGCCCCTCGAACTGCGGCTCCGGTACCTTGACAGAGATAATAGTGCTCAGCCCCTCCCTGAAGTCATCGCCTTCGATCTCCACCTTGGCCTTTTCGAAAAGGCCCTGTTTGTCCCCATAGGACTTGAAGACCCGGGTCAGCGCCCTGCGGAAGCCAGCCACATGGGTGCCACCTTCTATCGTATTGATATTGTTGACATAAGAATAAATATGCTCGCTGTAGCCGTCGTTATAGGTCAACGCCACTTCCACCGACACATTGGTGACCTCATCCCGGCCCTCTACAAAGATGATCTTGGGTAGCAGGGGCATCCTTCCGGCATTTCTGTCCAGCATTTCCACGAATTCGACGATCCCGCCCTGGCTATAGAAAGTTTTGGTATACGTAGAGCCGTCTTCTTCTTTTTCCCGCAGATCATTCAGGATGATGCGAACACCACGGTTCAGGAACGATAGCTCCCGCAACCTGCCTTCCAGGATATCCTTGTTGTAGACCGTTTCGATAAAAATACTGTGATCCGGCCAGAACCTGACCGTAGTACCCGTCTTGTCACTAACCCCTATCTCCCGCACCGGATACTGAGGGACGCCGATCTTATACTGCTGCTCGAAAATTTTGCCTTCCCGGTACACCGTCACATGCAGGTCCGAGCTCAACGCATTGACGCAACTGACGCCCACCCCATGCAGCCCACCCGATACCTTGTATGTATTCTTATCGAATTTGCCACCCGCATGCAGGATGGTCATGACCATTTCAAGAGCACTCTTCTTTTCCTTGGTATTGATCCCGGTAGGAATGCCCCGGCCGTCATCCACCACCTCGACGGAATTGTCCTCGTAAATGGTCACCAGGATGTTCTTACAGTAACCGGCCAATGCCTCATCGATGGAGTTATCCACCACCTCGTAAACCAGGTGATGAAGACCCTTAAAACCGATATCTCCGATATACATGGCCGGGCGCTTACGGACGGCTTCCAGGCCTTCGAGGACCTGGATACTATCTGCGCCATATCCGTTCACTTCCGGGGCCAGAATTTCCTGCGTTGATTCACTCATATTTTAGACTGGAATAGTGTAGTTAACAATAAATTAATAAGGTGTGCAAATCTACGAAAAATAAGGGGTTCCCGCGGTTTTTATATCCCTCATTTCGGCCCATTTGTGAAGTATTTTCGACCCCTTCTTCCCGATATCCCCGGACGATTGAATCCGCTGCTGAATTCGTCACTGAAATGTCATTTTACACCCCTCATTAATCATTCGATCTATTCGAATGTATTTATTCATTTTTTTCGATGTAAATTTGCCGGATGTTTCAGACGCCGGATATTTTGACCATGGCTTATAAGCAGCCCATTATGGTGGATCAGCTGGTTACCTTGCAGGAAAAGGACCGCCATATCCCCGGTTCTGTACAATATACCATCAAGCGTTATCGCAAAGAGCCTCGTTGGAATATGGATGACCTCGGGATGCTCGTCTATCATTACAAAAAAGATGAACCTGCCCGTAATTACCTTGAGTTGAGGTTTTGCATCGCCGGAAATGTCTATTGCCGTCATAAAGAAGTCGAATGCGACTCGTGTAAACTGAACGCTACCCCCGGATGCTCGGAAAGGGTAGAGACAGTGGATGTACTCAGCTTTCGTTTTCTCGCCGTGCATCTCTCCCAGTTCGTTCGTCCCCGTAAATCCGACTATACCGTCAGCGAAGATCTTCTCGATTTCAAACATACCACCTCTTTCTCCAAGACCTTATCCTTGTGCGGCCGGACCCGGCTGGTGCTGGAGACCCTGTTGAACCATTCCTATACCGATAGCCTGGAGAACATCTTTATCAATGCCCAAAGCCAGATGCTGCTCCTCTATAGTCTGGAATGCATGGTAGGAGAAAAAGAAGTAGAAAGCTTTCAATGTAAATTCCTCGCCAATGAGGCCGACCGGGAAAAGATCGTCCAGGCCCGGGAAATCCTCCTCAGCCATATAGGCGAACCACTCACCATCAGAGAACTCAGCCGGAAAGTGGCCATCAACGAATGCTACCTCAAGAAAGGCTTCAAGGAAATGTTCGGTACGACCATTTTCGACTTCTATCAGAGCCAGCGGATGGAACATGCCCGCTACCTGCTGTACGAAAAAGGGCTCAGCGTTACCGAGGTCTCCGTCATGCTAGGCTATTCCTCCATCTCGCACTTTTCCACCGCGTTTAAAAAACACACCGGGCTGAAACCCTGCGAGCTGCTGCTACACTAAATTTCCTTTAAACTTTCTCCCGCGATCCGGATGGTCTCATCCAGGTCCGCATAGCTCAGCGCATTATTCAGGAACCAGCTTTCAAATGCCGACGGCGGCAGATACACGCCCCGCCTTAGCATGGAGTGGAAGAATGTCTTGAATTTCTCATTACTTGCCCCCGATGCAGAGGCAAAATCCGTCACCGGATGATCGCTGAAATGCACGCTGATCATCGATCCCAGCTGGTTAATGATATAAGGCTGCCCCCAGGCCGCCAAAACTTTGTCCAGCCCATCCCGCAGGTACAGCGTCTTTTCTTCCAGCTGCCGGTAAATACCAGGATTATTCTTTAGCTCTTTGAGCAATGTATATCCCGCAATCATGGCGATGGGATTGCCGCTCAGCGTACCTGCCTGGTAAACATTACCGAGAGGAGCGATCTTTTCCATGATATCCCGCCGCCCGCCAAACGCCCCCACGGGCATCCCGCCCCCGATGACTTTACCATAGGTCAGCAGGTCCGCCCGGATACCCAACAACTCCTGTGCACCTCCAGGCGCCAGCCGGAACCCCGTCATGACCTCGTCGAAGATCAGCACTATTCCCTCTTTATCGCACAGCGTTCTCAGCCCCTCCAAAAAGCCCTGCCGGGGCAGGATGCAGCCCATATTGCCGGCTACCGGCTCTACGATAATAGCGGCAATTTCTCCGGGGTAAGCCGCCGCCACCCGCTGAACCCCCTCCAGATCGTTATAGGCCGCCGTCAGGGTATCCTGCGATACACCAGGCGTCACCCCGGGCACCGTTTGAATATTGAAAGTGGCGACCCCGCTGCCCGCCTTGACCAGGAAGGCATCGGCATGACCATGATAATGCCCTTCGAATTTGATGATCTTATTGCGCCCGGTATACCCCCTGGCCAACCGAACCGCGCTCATGCAGGCTTCGGTCCCACTACTGACCATCCGGATCAGGTCGATGTTCGGCGCCATGCTGCGGATCAACTCCGCCATCTCCACTTCCAGCTCGGTAGGCGCCCCGTAGGACGTCGACCAGGCCGCATATTCCCGGATGGCGCTCACCACCGGTTCCCAGGCATGCCCCAGGATCATCGGCCCCCAGGAGGCGATATAATCGATGTACCTGTTGCCATCCACATCATACAGATAGGCGCCCTCCGCCCGCTTGATGAACAACGGCGTCCCCCCTACACTGCGGAACGCACGGACAGGAGAATTGACGCCCCCCGGAATGCTCTGACACGCCCTTTCGAACAGCTCTTTGCTTTTGGTATACATGGTCGTTTAATGGTTTAGCAGCTTCGCCGCATCTTTGGCAAAATACGTCGCAATCAGGTCCGCACCCGCCCTCTTGATGGAGGTCAGCGTCTCGATGATCGCCTTTTCTTCATTGATCCAGCCCATCTTTGCTGCCGCCTTGATCAGCGCATACTCCCCACTGATATTATAGGCGCTGACGGGTACCTGCACGGCATTCTTTACCTCGCGGATGATATCCAGATAGGGGAGGGCCGGCTTCACCATGACGATATCCGCCCCTTCCTCCACATCCATGATCGCTTCCTTCACCGCTTCGAGCCGGTTGGCAGTATCCATTTGGTATGTTTTCTTGTCGCCGAATCCCGGCGCCGAATCCAACGCATCGCGGAAAGGGCCATAAAAGCAAGAGGCATACTTGGCACTATAGGCCATGATGCCCGTCCGCGTGAAATTATTTTCTTCCAACGCCTGCCGGATCGCACCGATACGGCCATCCATCATATCACTGGGCGCTACCCAGTCGGCGCCCGCGGCGGCATGGCTCAGGCTCATTTTGATCAACGCCTCGACGGTAGGATCATTTACGATCTCGCCATTCTCCACGATCCCGTCATGCCCGTAGATAGAGTAGGGGTCCAGTGCGACATCCGTCATCACGATGATCTCCGGTACAGCCTCTTTGATCGCCTTGATACTGCGCTGCATCAACCCATCCGGGTTCCAGGCCTCTTTGCCGGTATTGTCTTTCAATTCATCCTTGCTCTTGACGAACAGTAGCACGCTCTTGATCCCCAGGCTCCATAGCTCTTTCACCTCGGCGACAGTCCCGTCTATGCTCTGCCGGAAATAACCGGGCATAGAAGAGATCTCCGTTTTTACTCCCTTCCCTTCATCGATAAACAGCGGAACGATAAAATCATTCGGAGTCAGCACCGTCTCGGCCACCATGGCACGGATCGCGGGAGACTGCCGTAAAATACGATTGCGACGTTGCAGATACATCATGTTGAATTTTATAGTTTGTTTTCGCCCTGCCGCTATCCCACCCAATCCCTCGGATGCCGGCAGGCATCCAGCAGCTCCGCCTCAGGGCTCCCTTCGGCCGGCTGATAATTATACTCCCACCGGGCCCTCGGCGGCAGGCTCATCAAAATGCTTTCCGTCCTCCCGCTCGTCTTCAACCCGAACAAAGTGCCCCGGTCATGGATGAGGTTGAACTCCACATACCGGCCCCGCCGGATCTCCTGCCATTCCACTTCCCGGTCTCCGTAAGGCATGTCCTTCCTTTTAATGACAATAGGCAGATACGCCGAAAGAAAAGCGTTTCCATTAGCCTGCTGGAAAGCGAACAGCCGCTCGGCATCCGCGTCCGCGTTGTCTACTGGTCGGAGATGATCATAAAAAACCCCGCCGATGCCCCGCATCTCATCTCCCCGGTGCTTGTTGACAAAATATTCGTCGCACCAGTGTTTATATGCCGGATATCTTTCCTTGCCAAAAGGGTCCATCGCATTCCGGAAGGTGCTATGGAAATGACGGGCATCTTCTTCAAAAAGATAATAGGGTGTCAGGTCGGAACCGCCGCCAAACCAATGGTCAGTCACCTCACCCGCCTCATCATATAATTCAAAATAACGCCAGTTGGCATGAGTCGTCGGCACATAAGGATTCAACGGATGGATCACCAGCGATAGCCCGCAGGCAAACCATTTGGCCCCATCCAGTTTCAGCTGGGTGCGCATTGCATCGTTCACCTTTCCCCAAACGACCGAGGTATTCACTCCCCCTTTGTCGATGACATTTCCATCCGCGATCACCCTCGTCCTGCCTCCGCCACCGCCGTCACGTTCCCATTCATCGGTCAGGAATACGGCCTGTCCATCCACTTGCTCCAACGCTTCGCAGATTCGGTCCTGTAACCCGTAGATATATGCTATCCACCGGTCCCTGAAATCCCGCGTGGCTGTCTTGTACAATCCTTCCGGCGATGAATGCATGAGTTAATCGTTTAGAAAACCAGACAGGGCCCCCTTATGCTTGTACTCCTTCACCGTCTCCACAAAAGCTTTCGCATGATCGACCGGCACGTCCGGCAGGATACCGTGCCCCAGGTTGGCCACATGCGGATAGCCGCTGAAAGCATCCAGCATCGCCGTCACCTCTTTTTTGATCACAGGAACCGGGGACAGGAGTTTGGCAGGATCAAAGTTACCCTGCAAAGCTACTCTATCTCCCGCCATCTGCCGCGCCACCTGCGGCCGGATGCACCAGTCGATACCCAGCCCATGCGCGCCGGTGGCCGCCATTTCCGGCAAAGAATGCCAGGCCCCTTTCGCAAAAACGATCGTCAGCACCTCATCCTTCAGCGCCGCCACGATCTGCCGGATATAACGGAGGGAAAAGGTTTCAAAATCTTCCGGGCTCAGCAGGCCTCCCCAGCTATCGAAGATCTGCACGACATCTGCCCCCGCCCGCACCTGCCCCTTTAAATAGGCAATCGTCGTATCCGTAATCATCTGCAGCAGCCGGTGGGCGATATGCGGCTGGGTATAACAAAAGGCTTTCGCCCCATCAAAAGTCTTGCTTCCCTGTCCTTGCACCATATAGCACAACAGCGTCCACGGCGCCCCCGCAAATCCGATCAACGGCACCCGCCCGTCCAGGTGCTTTTTGGTGAGACGCAACGCCTCGAAAACATATCCCAGCCGTTCTTCCACATCCGGCACCAGCAATCTTTCCAGGTCGTTGGCCGTTTTGATTGGCTCAGGCAGAAAGGGCCCCTTCGACTCTATCAGCTGAACTTCCATCCCCATCGCCTGGGGCACGACCAGTATATCGGAAAAAATAATCGCCGCATCCACCCCGATCTGTTCCACCGGTTGTATCGTGATCTCCGCCGCCAGCTCTGGCGTCTGGCAGCGCTCGAAGAATGAATACTGCTTCCTTAGCTTGATATAGTCCGGCAGATAACGGCCGGCCTGGCGCATCATCCATACCGGGGTGCGCTCCGTGCTTTCTCCTCGTAAGGTCCGTAATAACAGATCGTTCCTGAGCTTTGTCATTCTTTATTGTTCGTTTGAAAATAATCGGTCATGATATGGACCAGCGCGTCTTTCCCGGGCCGGTCACTGATGATCACCGCGTTGGGGCAGCTCGCTTTTATCGCCGCCGCTGTGGTCTGGCCGATGGCAAACAGTATCGCACCATCCGCTGCCGTGTTGAGGGTAAAATAGCTCTCCACTGCGCTGGGACTGAAAAAGGCGATCCCGGCATAGACCCGCTCCGTCTTTCGCGGAGTCAGCAGCGTCCGGTATACAATCCATTCGTTCACTTTGAACCCTTCCGCCCGCAGCATAGCAGGTAATTCCTCCCGCCGCTGGTCCCCGCAGAAAAAAAAGATCTCCTTCGTTCCCCTCGCCGCCCGGCCATCCTCACCGGCCTCTGTCATCACCACCTCCGCCAGCGCCGTCGCCGACTCCGCGGTCCCCGCAATCGCCCCCTCGCCAAAATAACCCGCCACCGCCCGCCGCGTAGCTCCTCCGATGCAAAAGATCCGCCAGTCCGGCGCTTCCCGCATCCATTCCTTCACCGCCTCTACCGCATTCACACTGGTGAAGACTGCCATTAGCTGCCGATCACCCAATGCCCGTATTCGTGCGCCTGTCTCTTCGTCAGCTACCGCTTCCGTCGCGATAAAACTCATCATATCGAGGACAATGCCCTTTGCCGCCGCCCATTCGATTAGTTCTGCAGGCAGCGGCCCCGTAGCTAACAGGTATATAGGCTGAGTGGCCATGAATTATTGCTTGCTCTTTTCTTCCGCCCGGATACTATCGGCTATGGCCTGCCCACCTCTCTCCAACAATTCCTCCGCAGCGGTCTTCCCGATATGAGTGGCTATATCTTCAGGTAATATCTTTTCTATGCTCACACTTTGCCGGCCATCCAACGACAACAGCTGACCGCTAAAATAGACGTCCCCGTCTTCGATCTCCGCCAGGGCGCTGATCGGCGTAGAGCATCCGCCAAGCAAGGTCCGCAAAAAATCCCGTTCGATCTTTGTACATACGGCAGTATCCGCGTCATTCAGGGGCTGGCAGGCAGTATAGCTTTGATCGTCTTCCTCCCGGCAGGCCACCAGGATTGCCCCCTGTGCCGGAGCGGGTAACATCCAATCCAGAACAATACTGTTTTTCGGCCGCAGGTTGATCCGTTCCAGCCCCGCCTGCGCAAAAATAGCGGCATCCCAATCCTCTTCTGCCAGTTTTCTCAGCCGGGTATTAACATTGCCACGGAGATTGAACATTTGATGCGCCGGATATTTGTGCAGCCATTGCGCCTGGCGACGGATGCTGCTGGTGGCGATCTTCGCCGGCTTGTCCCGGTGAAGGAATTCAAGATCGTGTTTGTATACCAGGAGGTCATGTACCGGCCCCCGCCTAAGCACAGCCGCCTGCCTAACCCCTTCCGGCAGCCGTGTCGGCACATCCTTCATCGAGTGGACGGCAATATCGATCTTTTGGTTCAGTAACGCGATATCGAGGCTGCGGGTAAAGATCCCCTGCACATTCATTTCGTAGAGGGGCGTCTTCAGATCGATGTCACCCTCGCTCTTGATGTACACCAGCACTGCGGAAATACCTTCTTTTTCGAGGAGTTGTTGTACCTGGACAGCCTGCCAGACGGCCAGCTCACTTTCTCTTGTGCCTATCCGGATCGGTGTTTGCATGAAGATTTAATTAATTGCCGCCGATATATTCATTGATAGCCTCTATGTAGTGGCATCCACCCTTGTTATGCTGGCGCATTTTGGTCGCCATCCCATTGATGACCCGTTGAATTTGTTCATCGGTATCAGTATCGGTGGCAGGCTGAAAGGGCTCTCCCTTTAGCCGGATATACATCGGATGGGTATGCAGTTCTTTTAATTTTGTCTTTACTGCCTTCAGCACGGGCACATGCTGGCGCATTTTATACCATTCCAGCAACTCGGCCATGTGTTCTGCAATAATACCTTTTGCCTTCGGAACCTCGGCCTCTCTTTTCTGTAAGGTTTCGTCCTTGATCTTCGACAGATCGTCTACGCCTGCGAGGGTAATGCCCGGCAGTTCTGCCGCAGATTTTTCCACGTTGCAGGGAATCGATAGATCAATGATCAGCTTATCGCCCTTACCTTCCAGATAGGAACGGAGTAAAGTAGGGTGCTCGGCATTCGTGGCCACAAGGATGATACCGGCAGCGCCGACCCTGTCTGCTAATTCTTCCATAGGGGCATAGCCTACGCCTGCCTCGGCAGCCAGAGCAGCAGCTCTTTCTTCCGTGCGGTTGATCAGTGTGATATTCCGGGTCCCAAGATAATCTACCATATTATGGCAGGTGTTGCGACCGATCTTTCCGGTGCCGATCAACAGGATATTCTTACCCGTCAGGTCAGGCATCCTTTCGCGGATATACTGAATGGCGGCAAATGATACCGATACCGTCCCGCCGCTGAGCGCCGTCTGGTTCTTGATAGACTTGGAGGACTGCAATACGCAATTCACCAGTCGCTCCGTCAGGGCGCCGATAAACTGACGTTCACGGGCAAACTTTACGGCCTGCTTGATCTGTCCCACAATTTCGTAATCACCGAGGATTTGCGAATCGATGCCCGCAGCCACTTCGAAGAGATGTTCGATAGCCTGCAGCCCTTTCTTCACATACGCCAGCTCGAGGAATGCATCCCTTCCGCCATTCGTTTGCGTACAAAGCAAGCCGGCTAACAGATCGGCGCTATCCGCAAATCCATAGATTTCCGTCCGGTTGCAGGTAGATAAAACGAATAATTCAGTGATGTGGTAGGAATGTGCAAGCGTGAGGATCTTTTCGTACTGCTCATTACCGATTGCAAACCGACCCCTGATGGCAGCATCTGTCTTCTTATAATTGATCCCTACTACAAAAAAACCGGAAATATCAGAGGCCTTGGTTCCCATCATTCTTGAGCTTATGAAGCACCGGGGATGACTTCCCCGAAAAATACCCATCCCCGGTGCTTGGCTTATGATGGGCCTTCGGCCGCGGACCGCGTGGTCCGCTTTGGAATATGTACGCAAAAGTAGTTGCAGGAGTTCCTATGCGGATATTTTTTCTGTCATTAGAGTGTCATTTATCGGCCGCCGCCGGTTAACGAGCCGTTAACAAACCCAGCAGGCGGAATCCGAGCCTCCTAAAAATGAGTACATACCTTACATTTGCAAACTATCATGACGACACCTATCTCCAGGCGCGCTATTCTTTTGTTGAACCTCGGATCGCCGGATTCTACGGCTACAAAGGACGTACACCGGTATTTAATGGAATTCCTCATGGACAAAAGGGTCATCGACTATCCTTATCTTTTCCGCAGGATCCTGGTGGGAGGGATCATCGTTCCTTTTCGTGCGGCCAAATCCGCAGAGGCCTATCAGACCATCTGGACCAAAGAAGGTTCTCCTCTCATCGTGCTGACCCGCCAGCTGCAGGAGGCTTTACAGGGACAGGTAGACGTCCCCGTGGAAATAGCGATGCGGTACGGGAACCCTTCGATGGAGGCGGCCTGTACCCGCCTGCTGGAAAAAATGCCGGACCTGCAGGAAGTCATCGCCATCCCCCTCTATCCTCATTATGCCATGGCTTCATACGAAACCGCGGTGGAATATGCGACAGACATCCACCGGAAGAATAAGTATCCCTTCCGGCTGAGCTTCATCAAACCTTTTTATAATGAGTCGCACTATCTGCGGGCGCTTAGCGAAGTGATCCGGCCTTACCTGGCAGGGGGTTATGACCATATTCTGTTTTCTTATCATGGCGTGCCGGGCAGACATATTAAAAAGACCGATCCCACCAAATCTCATTGTCTCGGATCTGCTGCCTGTTGTGAAACGGCGTCGCCTGCACATGCCACCTGCTATCGTCATCAATGCTTCACCACGACCAGGGAAATAGTTCGCCTGCTGGATATACCCGAAGGGAAATACAGCAATTCTTTCCAGTCACGGCTGGGCAAAGGCTGGTTGGAACCGTTCACTGACATTAGACTGGAAGAGATGCCGAAGGAAGGGATTAAAAAACTGTTGATCCTCTGTCCCGCATTTGTCAGCGACTGCCTCGAGACGTTGGAAGAAATAGCCATCCGCGGTAAAGAGACTTTTATGAACGCGGGCGGAGAATCTTATGCCATGATCCCCTGCCTGAATACTCACCCGCTGTGGGTGCAGGCATTGGCGGATTGGGTCAGAGAATATGCGGCGGGCGACCAGTCGATGATCCTGGAATAAAGAGATACAGCCAATCCTTCGTCCATGTATAATTATATTAAGGCACTGCACATCACTTTTATCGTTACCTGGTTTAGCGGACTGTTTTATATGGTTCGGCTCTTCGTCTATAATACGGAGGCCGCAGAAAAGGAAGAGCCGGAGAGAAGTATCCTGCTGCCCCAGCTACAATTGATGACACGCAGGTTATGGCTCAGTATCACCTGGCCTTCCGCCATCCTCACCGCTATTTTTGGCCCATGGATGTGGATACTCATGGGATCGCTTCCCACCTGGCTGATGATCAAATTATGTTTCGTCATCGGGCTGTATGGATACCATTTTTCTTTGCAGGCCATTTATCGCCAACAGATGAAGGGCATATTCCGCTATTCCTCCCAGCAATTGCGCATCTGGAATGAAGTAGCCACCATTTTTCTCGTGGCCATTGTCATGCTCGCAGTCGTCAAGCAAAATATGAGTTGGGCCTGGGGCCTCCTCGGCCTCGTGCTGTTTGTCATCATCCTGATGAGCGCCATAAAAATCTATAAGGTGATTAGATCGGGAAAGTAATATAGCCCCCCGGGTTTCTTTTGTGTTGAACCCGAGGGGCTATAAAAATCCGGGGTAAAAAGGAAGCTTTTCCGGAACTGAACTTTTTACTAAATGGTCATTCAGGATTTGTGATCTTGATGAGGCTTGGTGCTTGACGAGCGGTTTTTTTGCAGGTAATATCAGAGATTAAAAACGGGATGGCTACGGATCTGCATGAATAAGGTAACACACGGAATAAGGAAAAATGAGGCTAAACGGAGGGAGGATTTAATGTCTGCCTTTACAGACCAGCCACCTTTCGGTGGCTCGGGATTTGAAAAAGGAAGGGGAGTAGGAATACCCCCCTTTTTAACCCCTAAACCCTAAACCGTAGAAAGAGTTAATAATATCTTATGTATAGATCGGGATTGGCTCCCGGATTACTTTCTGTCTTCTGCCCTATAACTGACCATAAATTGTGCCAAAAGCCATTCTATGTGGATAACTGCGCCACAAATTTACTTTTTTATGCCCTCCGGGGAAAGGATTTTGCAATCAGTTAACACTTAGAAGCCCCGGAACATCTGATATCCGTCAGAAAAGTCATCTCCCGTATAATCCCTTCGTTTTTCGTAATTTTGCGTCCCATATGACCAATAAGTACAAGGAATACCAGCAACTCAATCTACCCGCCATAGGCCAGGAAATACTGGCCCGGTGGGAGGCTGACCAGGCTTTTGAAAAAAGCGTTGAATTAAGGGAAGGCGCCGTTCCATTCGTATTTTACGAAGGGCCCCCCAGCGCCAACGGATTACCGGGTATCCATCACGTCATTAGCAGGACCCTCAAAGACCTCGTCTGCCGTTACAAAACCATGAAAGGCTTCCAGGTAAAACGCAAAGGCGGCTGGGACACCCACGGACTCCCCGTCGAATTGGGCGTAGAGAAAATGTTGGGCATCACCAAAGAAGACATCGGTAAGACCATTTCCGTTGCGGAGTATAATGAGACCTGCCGCCGGGAAGTACTGAAATATAAAGACAAATGGGACGACCTGACCCGCATGATGGGCTATTGGGTCGACCTCAAAAACCCTTATATCACCTTCGAAAACAATTACATAGAGACACTTTGGTGGATTTTGGGTGAATTGTATAAAAAAGACCTGTTATATGAGAGCGTCTCCATCCAGCCCTATTCCCCCGCTGCGGGCACCGGCCTCAGTTCCCATGAACTGAACCAGCCCGGCTGCTATAAGGATGTCAAGGATACCTCCGTCGTAGCCATGTTCAAGGCTATCCGCGATCCCCGCAGCGAATTCCTTTTCAAGTTGGCCGGACAGAATGAAGTATTCTTCATGGCCTGGACGACGACCCCCTGGACCCTGCCCTCGAACCTGGGCCTCACGGTCGGCCCCCGCATCGATTATGTGCTGGTCAGGACCTTTAACCCTTACACGCATTTACCTGTAGATGTGGTTCTTGCAAAAGCCCTGCTACCCAAATACTTCAAGCCCGAAGGCGAAAACGGCGATTTAGCCGGTTTCACGCCCGAAGCTAAGATCCTGCCCTGGAAGATCCTGGGCGAGTTCAAAGGCTCGGATCTGGAAGGTCTTCGGTATGAACAGCTTCTGCCCTATGAGGCCAATACACCTGCAGCGGCCGGCGGAGACCCTTTCCGCGTGTTGCTCGGCGACTTTGTCACCACGGAAGACGGCACCGGCATCGTCCATACCGCCCCTGCTTTCGGCGCTGATGACTATCGCGTCGGAACGAAATATGGTATCGGCATCCTCGTCATGGTCGACCGGCAGGGAAAATTCATCGAGGGTCTCGGTGAATTCAGTAACCGCTATGTCAAGAACTATAAGGACGATCCCAACTATGTGGATGTCAACGTCGATATCAGCGTAAAGCTCAAAAAAGAAAACCGCGCTTTCAAGGTTGAAAAATACGAACACAACTATCCCCATTGCTGGCGCACCGATAAACCCGTCCTATACTATCCTCTCGATGCCTGGTTTATCCGGACGACGGCGCTGAAAGACAGGATGGTAGAATTGAATAAAACCATCAACTGGAAGCCGAAAAGCACCGGTGAAGGCCGCTTTGGTAACTGGCTGGAGAACATGGTTGACTGGAACCTCAGCCGTAGCCGGTACTGGGGTACCCCGCTGCCCGTGTGGCGCACCGAATCCGAAGAAGGAAAAGACCGCGAAGAGATCTGCATCTCCTCCATTGCTGAACTGCAGGCCGCTATCCGGGCATCTGTCACCGCAGGATTCATGCAGCCAAACGCCGACGAAACTCCCACGGCCTACTCCGAACGATTGACCGCCGACCTCCACAAACCCTATGTCGATGACATTACCCTCGTCAGCCCCAAAGGCCGGCCCATGAAAAGAGTGGCCGATCTCATCGATGTCTGGTTCGACAGCGGCGCCATGCCTTACGCCCAATGGCATTTTCCTTTCGAAAACAAAGAAGTCTTCGCGCAGAATTATCCCGCCGACTTCATCGCCGAAGGCGTCGACCAGACCCGCGGCTGGTTCTATACCCTCCATGCCATCGCCGCTCTTATAAAGGAATCCGTTCACGAAGAATTGAAACCGCTCGGCCTTAAGCCCGCCGACCTCGAGGCCCGTTATCCCGGCCTCGCCTATAAAACCGTCGTTTCCAACGGCCTCGTCCTCGACAAGAGTGGCAATAAAATGTCCAAACGTCTCGGTAACGTCGTCGACCCCTTCCAGACCATCGGCCAGTTCGGTGCCGATGCCACCCGCTGGTATCTCATCACCAACGCCTCCCCCTGGGAGAGCATGAAATTCGACATCGAGGGTATCCGCGAAGTCCAACGCAAATTCTTCGGCACCTTATATAATACCTACCAGTTCTTCGTCCTCTACGCCAACGTGGATGGGTTCGCCTTTAAAGAGGCCTATATCCCACCCGCAGATCGTCCGGAGATCGATCGCTGGATCCTTTCTTCGCTCAACACATTGATAACCAAAGTAACCGCCAGCCTCGACGACTACGAGCCCACCATAGCCGGCCGCCTGGTGGAAGACTTTGTCGACGAACACCTCAGCAACTGGTACGTCCGCCTCTGCCGCCGCCGGTTCTGGAAAGGAGAGTACGAACACGATAAGATCTCTGCCTACCAGACCCTGTATGAATGCCTCGAAGTCATTAGCCGCCTCATGGCCCCCATTTCACCCTTCTTTTCAGACTGGCTGTTCACCAACCTTAACCAGGTCACCGGACGAATAAAGGCAGCCTCCGTCCACCATGCTGACTTTCCGACAGCCAATGCGGCTTTTATCGACCAGTCTCTTGAAGAACGGATGCAAATGGCCCAGGACGCCTCTTCCCTCATCCTTTCCCTGCGTAAAAAGGTGAATATCAGGGTTCGCCAACCCCTGCAAAAGGTGCTGGTCCCCGTGTTGAATGCCGATATGCGCCAGCAGCTCGAAAAAGTAGAAGACCTTATCCGGGCCGAAGTCAATGTAAAGGCCATAGAATACCTGTCCGGCAGTGAAGGGTTTATCAAGAAAAAGATAAAGCCCAATTTTATTGCTCTCGGCAAGCGGCTGGGACCTAAAATGAAGGCTGTCAGCGCGGCCCTTGGCAATTTCTCGCAGGAAGAGATAGCAAAATTGGAAAAAGATAACCATATTACTTTATTTATTGATAAAGAACCCATAATATTGTCGCTTAATGATGTAGAAATCACCAGTGAGGATATCCCAGGTTGGGTGGTAGCCAATAAAAATGCCCTGACGGTCGCGCTCGATGTGACTGTTACCCCCGAACTAGCCCAGGAAGGCAATGCCCGAGAATTCGTCAATCGTATCCAGAAGATCCGAAAAGACAACGGATACGACCTGACAGACAGAATTTTGGTAAAAGTAGCAGACGTACCCGCTCTCAAGGATTCCTTAACCATTTTTAATGAATATATTTGCACGGAAATTTTGGCAGATTCCCTTGAATTGGTTAAGGAACCGGCGGATGGCACCGAAATTGAAGTGAATGATATTCTTTTAAAAGTGTTCGTTACAAAAAAAGCCTAACTGTATGGCAACCAAGAAGAAGGCGGCAAAGCCCGCTAAAAAGACGGTTAATGTCAAGAAAATAGTTCCGGCCAAAAAAGCGGCTTCAAAACCTGCCCACTCGTCAGGCAGCAGCAAGACCGCTAAGAAGGCCCCGGCCGCTAAGAGTATTGCCAAACCCGTAGCAAAAAAGGTTGCCCCATCATCACCGGCTAAAAAACCCGTTTCCGTGCCAGCTAAAAAACCTACTGTATCCAATATATCCAAACCAGTCACTAACACTACTTCCAAGCCGGCTGCTCCCGGAAAGGCCCCATCGGCCGTTAAGCCAACTGCTGCCGCCCCCGGCCCTGCCCCCAAAACGCAGGTCGCCGTGAAATCGCAGCCGGTTGCCCTGCCGACTGCCGCACCCACTGCCAAACAGGCTCCCGTCGTGACGACCAGTAAGCCCTTCGTTGCTGCCCCTCCACCACCGCCGCCCGTGACGGTCAAACCGGAACCTAAGAAACCTGCCGCCCCACCCAAACCGGTGAAGGTGGTCATCCCGGAAATGAAAACAAAAACGGTTCGCAAATACGAGCCTGAATTTACAAAATCAGTATTAGACACACCTCAAGAGGAACAAACTGGACCCACTATGAGATACAGCGACGCAGAACTTGGAGAATTCAGAGAATTGATCAACCGTAAACTGGATGCAGCTAAAAAAGAGTTGGCGTATCTTCAGGGTCTGATCACCCGCAAGGACGAAATGGGCGGTGATAATGACGATGCCCGTTACATGACCATGGAAGATGGCAGTATGAGCATGGAGAGAGAGCAGCTGAGCCAGATGGCCAGCCGTCAGATCACCTTTATCGACCATCTCGAAAAAGCCATCATGCGGATAGAGAATAAAACCTATGGCATTTGCCGTGTCACCGGCAAATTGATCGATAAAGCAAGGTTGAGGGCCGTCCCCCACGCTACCCTGAGTATCGAGGCCAAACAGATGATGAATAAATAAAGATCAGCACGGATCAGGCACGCTTCAATTCCTCCTTAGCCTTCATGATCCAGGCTTGATTTGATCTCCTCTCTCTCGCACTGAGATGGGGCGCCTCCTCTGCTATGTCCTTAAAGATATGTCGGGCCTCCTCGATACGCCCCGCCCGCTGCAGAAACATCCCATACTGATACCTTGCTTCGAAAGCAGAAAATCGGGTCTTTAATTTTTTGAATTCCCTTTCAGCGCCATCATTGTCACCTGTGTAGCCAAGTGCACAGGCATATTGAACGTGCGCTTTAGTACGCGGGAATTCCGGACGTTTATAAATCTTTTCGGCCAACGGAATGAGCTCGGCATATCGTCCCTGCTGAAAATAGGCGCCGATTAATTGCTTCAGCACATAGTCATTCTCTGTAAATGCGCCGGTCAGGCTGGAGGTGTAGAGCTCAATAGCTTCATCCGTCCTTGCGACCGACAGGTAGGCATCAGCCAGCATCACCCGATTATTGAACGTATCGGTAAACCGCAGGTTGTTTTCAAGCCGCCGGATCCGGCCGGTGGGATTCAACAGTGATCCAAATCCTGTCTGCAGCTGGCCAAGGTCCCGGCTTGTAACGATCTCGCTGAAAAAATAGGCGATACAACCGATCAGCGGCAGGAAAACGATGATCCAGATCCATTTTTGCTGATTGTTCTTCCTGATACAATGTAAGACACAGATCGCCTGTAATCCGAGAGAGATATAATAAAAATAGCCGGGTATAAATGGGATCATCGGTCTCATAGTCAGGTTTGGGGTGATGTTTATAGATCAAAAATAGAAATTTGTGGCGTTTTTCAAAAGCCCCCACCCCGGGCCCCTCCTCCTGTAGCCGCCTCTTCCCCCCGATCCGTCCATCCGGTCATGCGGCCGTGCGTGGATATGCCACACCAAAATCAGAAAGAAATCATATATAGCAGTATAAAACGCAACTGCTTATGTCCCGGATTCTGATCGCATGCCTCATACTCACCACCATTTGCCTGATCGCCCCTCCGGCGCCGTTGATGGCCCAGCCAGGTCAGCAGAACCCTGCCGTTAAAGCCAATTACCAGCTCGCCGCTCGTTTCTCCTCCAAAAAACTCGAAAAAATGATCTTCAGCACTTCAGTAGATCCCCACTGGCTGAAGAAGAGCGATCGCTTCTGGTACATGTACGAGACGACCGAAGGAAAGAAATGGTATATCGTCGATCCGGTAAAAGCAGAACGCCAGCTTATGTTCGACAACGATAAAATGGCCGCCGCAATCTCCCGCATCGTCAAAGATCCCTTCGACGCCAAACACCTCGGGCTCGATAGCCTGAAATTCATCCGGGATGAGAACTGGATCCAGTTCGAAGTCAAGAGCACCCAGGACGTCGACACAAAAGACTCCGCCGCTAAAAAAGACGCCGGCACGGCAAAGACCGGCGCCCATAAAGAAAAGGAAAAGAAAGTCTACTACTTCGAATACAATCTCACCGAGGGCGCCCTTACCGAACTGAAAGACTATAATAAACCCAAACACAAACCCAACTGGGCCAGCATTTCCCCCGACAGTAACATCATCGTCTTCGGCCGCCACTTCAACTTGTTCTGGATGGATCACGCCAACTATGAAAAAGCCCTGAAGAACGAAGACGATAGCACCATCGTCGAACATGCCCTGACGACCGATGGCGTAGAAAATGACAGCTATCACGGCAACGGCGCTCTCGGCGGCGGTGGCGAGACTAACGTCGATAAGGAGAAGAACAAGGACAAACGCAAGCCTGCCCAAATCTTCTGGAGCCCCGATTCCAAACATTTCGCCATGTCAAAATCGGATATGCGAAAAGTGGCCGACCTCTGGGTCATCAACTCGATCGCCGATCCCCGCCCTACGCTCGAGACGTATAAGTATATGATGCCCGGCGAAAAAGAATCGCCCATCGAACAGCTGCTGGTATTCGATATGACCACGCACACCCGTCAGATCATGAGCGCCGGCCAATTTAAGGACCAGGACCTGGCCATATGGGCTGCCCCGGTAATGGAGAATCACCGCGACGACGCTTACCGCACTACCCTTTGGCTCGGCACCGACACAAAATTCTATTTCACCCGTACCAGCCGCGACCTGCACCGCATCGACGTATGCGTGGCGAATGTCGGCGATACCGCTGCCACTCCCCTGATAAAGGAGAGGCTCAATACCTACGTCGAAGTCCGCCGCCTCGGCCTCATCGATGGCGGCAAAGAGCTGATTGAATGGAGCGAACAGGATGGCTGGGCCCATTTCTACCTCTATGACGGCGCCGGCAAACTGAAGAACCAGATCACCAGCGGGCCCTTTCACTGCGAAGACATCGTCGGCATCGATGAGAAGAAAAGGATACTTTACTTCTCCGCCAATGGCAGAGAGCCCGGCGAAGACCCCTATTACCTTCACCTGTATAAGGTCAATTTCGACGGCTCAGGTCTCACCTTACTCGATGGCGGAGATTTCGATCACGCCATGAGCATGGACGACAGCCATCAGTTTTTCGTCGACAACTATTCCCGCGTCAATAGCGTCCCGAAATCCGCCGTCTACAATAGCCTTGGCAGGAAAATCATGGACCTCGAGACCGCCGACCTCAGCAGCCTCATGGCGGCAGGGTATAAATTCCCCGAACCTTTCAAGGTCAAGGCCGATGATGGCATCACCGATCTGTATGGGGTCATCTACAGACCCTACAACTTCGACTCCACGAAAAAATATGCGCTCATGGAATATGTGTATCCCGGCCCCCAGACCGAGGCAGTCAATAAATCCTTCGGTCGTTCCATGGACCGGATGGATCGCCTCGCGCAGTTGGGCATGATCGTTATCACCGTCGGCAACCGCGGCGGCAACCCCTCCCGCAGCAAATGGTATCACAACTATGGCTATGGCAACCTGCGGGATTACGGACTAGCCGATAAAAAGGCTGCTGCCGAACAGCTGGCAGATCGTTATTCCTTTATTGATATCAATCGTGTTGGCATCTTCGGTCACAGCGGAGGAGGATTCATGAGCACCGCCGCCATGCTGGTCTATCCCGACTTCTTCAAAGTGGCGGTATCCGAATCGGGCAACCATGACAATGCCATTTATAACCGGTGGTGGAGTGAAAAACATCACGGCGTAAAGGAAATGGTCAGCGACAAGGGTGACACGACCTTCCAGTATTCCATCGAAAAGAATCCCGACATCGCTAAGAACCTCAAAGGCCATTTGCTATTGTGTACCGGCGATATCGACAATAATGTCCATCCCGGCAATACCATCCGGGTGGCGAATGCTTTGATCAAGGCCGACAAGCGCTTCGATTTCGTCATTCTTCCCGGCCAGCGCCATGCGTATGGCGAGATGACCGAATACTTCTGGTGGCGTACAGCAGATTATTTCTCCCGTTATCTGATCGGTGACGATTCGCCGCGCCCCATCGCCATCGAAGAGATGGATCGTGAACAAGAGCAGGTAGGTAGTAAGAGTAGTAGCAATCGTAGCCCGGATGATGAGGAAGACGAGGGCGACGATGATCTTTAGGCGGGTACTCCTTTCGTGGTTTCCTTCAGCAGCGCCAGCATTCTCCGGCTGACGTCCAGGGAAGAAATTGGATTTTGGCCGCTGATAATTTTGCCCTCCGTCACCGTGTGGGTTCTGAAATCATCACCCTTGGTATAAATGGCCCCGTCGGCTACGAGCCTTGATTCCAGCGAAAAAGGGACGACATCGGTTAAACCGGCGACCTTTTGTTCACTATTGCTGAAGGCGGTAAGCCGCCGGCCCTTGACAAAAGGCTCCCCCGTAGAATGATTTTGTAACGCCAGTAACGCGGACACGCCATGGGAGACCAGCCCGATGACCTTTTGCCGGGCGATAAAATGGTCTAGTAATTGCCTCAGCGCGGCATTATCCGGAAAATCCCATAAGGCCCCATGACCGCCGCCGACATAGACCATGTCGTAATCGTCTGCTTTCACCTCCGCCAGGGCCAGCGAATGTTCCAACAGCGAAATACCTTCCGGATCTTTCTGAAATTTTCGGATGGTCGGCGTCGAGGCAAGGATAGATTCACTCTTAGGATCCAGTGGCACCTCACCGCCCTTTGGACTCGCAAGGACCATCACGCCCCCCGAATCTTTAAAGATATAGTAAGGGAAGGCAAGCTCTTCGAGCCAGAGACCCGTTTTACGTCCGGTGTCGCCCAATTGCGTGTGCGAGGTGGCAACGATTAGTATATTCATGAGGGGTCGGTATGACTGTGCTGGAAATTGTTTTCGTATTCGATGGTCGTGCGGAGCACCCTGATCCGTGCGGCAATCTTGTGACCGAACTTGTCGTCCAGTCGCAGCTTGCGGATCTCACTTAACGCATCTTCGTATTTGCGCAGCGCTGTTTCATAGCGGCCGTCATTTTCATCGTGTAACCCCTCGCTGTATAATTCTGTATGACTATTCTGTTTCTGAAGCAGGTAGAAAAGGACAGAGAGGATAGTGACGATCGGAAGGACAAAGATGGTCACATAAAAAAGGGAAGTCATTTTGACGTGTTTTTGAATGAGCTGTCTCTGTAAGGTAGCCTTATTAATCCGGATCGACCGGATTATGTTTATGACACCTCGCAGTCATCCTACTTCACCTCCTGCATCTCCACCAGCTTATGATAAAACCCCCGCTGCTGCATCAGCTCATCATGCGTCCCGCGCTCCACGATCTTCCCTTTCTGCAGCACGACGATCTCGTCGGCATGCCGGATAGTGCTCAACCGGTGAGCGATCACAATACTCGTCCGGTGCTCCATCATTTTATTGATGGCATCCTGCACCAGCCGTTCGCTCTCCGTATCCAGGGAAGAAGTGGCTTCATCCAGGATCAGGATAGGCGGGTTCTTCAGCACGGCCCGGGCTATCGTCAGCCGCTGCCGTTCACCGCCGCTTAATTTACTGCCCCGGTCGCCGATATTGGTCTTGTAACCGTCCTCTTTCTGGACGATAAAATTATGTGCATTAGCGATCATTGCCGCACGCTCTATCTCTTCCAAAGTAGCATCAGGTTTACCAAGCGAAATGTTTGCCGCAATAGTATCGTTGAAAAGGATCGGCTCCTGTGTAACGATGCTCATCTGTTCCCGCACCGATTTCAATGAATAATCCCTGATATTCACCCCGTCGATCAGCAGCTCGCCTTCCGTCACGTCATGGAATCGCGGCACCAGGTCGGCCATCGTCGACTTGCCTGCGCCCGAACTACCCACGAGTGCTACCGTCTTCCCTTTTTCGATCACCAGGTTTATGTCGTCCAGGATGCCGGCATCGTCATAGGAGAAGCTCACATGGCGGAATTCGATCCGGTTCTGGAACGTCTCCAGCTTTTTCGCATTCGGATCGTCTTGAATGCTGACCGGTGCCTTAAGCAGGTCTTCCACCCGTTCCATGGCGGCGGCTCCACGCTGGATATTGAAGATCGAGGTTGAGAGCGTCTTTGCGGGGTTGATCAGCATCGCGAAGACCGCAATATAGGTGATCAGGTCGCCGCCGGAAAAACCGTTGCTGCCGTGACGAAACACCAGCATCCCGCCAAAATACAGGATGATAGTAAGGATGATGACACCAAGCGTCTCGGTCAGGGGGCTGGCCAGGTCACGCCGCGCATTCATTTTATTGCGGATATGGAACAGGCTGTCGTTGATCTTGAAGAATTTCAGCTTCATCAGCGCCTCGGCCCCGAAACCCTTGATGATCCGGATCCCGCTGAGCGTCTCATCCAGCACCGACAGGCTCTCGCCCAGTCTGACCGCGGCATCCTGTGACTGGCGCTTCAGCGTCCTGCTTATACGGCCGATCATGAAACCCGTCAAAGGCAGCAGGATCAGCAGGAATAGCGATAACGTGGGACTTAGGTAGATCATATACGCCAGGTAGCCGATGATCGTCAACGGATCCTTGATCAATCCCTCCAGCGTACTGACGACAGAAGACTCGATCTCGTAAATGTCATTGGTCATCCGCGAAATAAGATCGCCCTTCCTTCTTTCCGTAAAATAGCCAATAGGCAGGGCAAGTATCTTGGCATAGACGTCATTGCGCAGGAAAGTGATCGTCGCGCTGCGGATAGGAGAGGAGATATACGAGGACCAATAATAAAAGAGGTTCTTCAGGAAAGTGCTGATAACGATCAATAGGCAAATGACGATCAGCAACGTTGGTTTGTCGTATCGCTGGGCGACATGGAGAAGAACGTCTTTTAACCCGCCGATAGCGTGCGTATTGATCGTCACCTTCGGCGTTTGGTCACCGCCGCCGTCTTTAAAAAGGATGTCGAGAAAAGGGCTCAGCATACCCAACGAGATCAGTCCGAATATGATGGAAAGCACATTAAAAACCATGTAGACCACCAACTTACCCCTGTACCTGGACAAATATTGAAAAATCACCGAGAATTTCTTCATGCCGTTGCCGTAGATTTGGGGGGTAAAGTTAGGCTAATATTGTATAAGCGTTGATTTTACAAAGTTAATATGCAAGAAGCTAAAAGACAGAAGCAGGTAGGCGCCCTGCTCATGCAGGAACTCAGTGGCATCTTCCAACGCCTGGGACTCAGCATGATAGACGGCGGACTCATATCCCTTACCGACGTGAAAGTGACGCCCGACCTGCTGGAAGCCCGGGTATATCTCAGCCTTTT
>Ga0302325_10008079_pt1 | contig 23215 bp, 21 predicted proteins | sample Palsa_T0_2_FD_201948 | JGI IMG/M metagenome (GOLD analysis project Ga0302325, IMG submission 201948) | Peat permafrost microbial communities from Stordalen Mire near Abisko, Sweden - Palsa_T0_2 | ecosystem: Environmental > Terrestrial > Soil > Palsa > Peat permafrost | place: Sweden: Abisko... | reverse complement strand
GAGATCGCCGCGGTCGCGAACGACTCCGAGTTCGGTCTGGGCGCCGGTATCTGGACCCAGGACATCAGAAAGGCCCATGCCATGGCCAAGAAGCTGCGGGCGGGCACCGTCTGGATCAACTGCTACAACGTGTTCGACGCGGCGCTGCCGTTCGGCGGATACAAGCAATCAGGCTGGGGCCGCGAGATGGGCCACGAGGCGCTCAACGCCTACACCGAGGTGAAAGCCGTCACGACCCAGCTGTAAATCATTCTGAACGGGCCGTGGTGACAGCTCTGCGTACGCTGTCACCACGGCCCGTTCGGTATTTCAATGGTCTGGCCACCACGACGGCGGGACCGTGTGGTCCGCCGGTTACGCCTCCTGCGGGTCCAGCGCCTCCAGCGTCTGGCCGGCGGGCGGCTCCGACCCGCCGGCTCCGGGGACCGACTCGTCCGGTGACCACTTCCTGAGCTCGACCTGCGGGATCAGCCAGCTGATGCCGAAGGCCAGCGCGGCGATCGGGACGGCGACAAGGAAGACCGTCTGGATCGACTCGGCGTAGCCGGCCACGAACCCCTGGCGGACCGCCGTCGCCAGGTGCGACAGCACCGCCGGGGTGACGTCCGCGCTGGAGAACCCGGCCGGAAGGCTCACGCCGTGCAGGTGCTTGGCCAGGTTGCCGACGAGGACGTTGGAGAAGATGGCGCCGAAGATCGCCGTTCCGAAGGCGCCGCCGATCGACCGGAAGAACGTCGCGCCCGAGGTGGCCACGCCCAGCTCGCCGTGCGGCACCGCGTTCTGCACGATGATGACGAGTACCTGCATCACGCCGCCGATGCCCATCCCGAGCACGAGCATGTACAGCGAGTCGAGCAGGGAAGAGGTGTGGATGCCCATGCGCGACAGCAGGTACAGGCCGAGCGTCATGAACGCGGTGCCCGCGATGGGCCAGAACCGGTACCTGCCGGTCCTGCTGATGATCTGCCCGGATCCGATCGAGACGATGAGCAGCCCGGCCATCAGCGGCAGCAGCTGGAGGCCGGAGAAGGTCGGCGAGATGCCCCGGACGACCTGGAAGAAGGCCGGCAGGTAGGTAATCGCGCCGAACATCGCGAACCCGACGATGAAGCCGACCACGCTGGTCACCCAGAACGCGCGCAGCTTGAACAGGTGCAGCGGCAGCACCGGCTCGGCGGCCCGGCGCTCCACGACCACGAACACGCCGACGGCGACGGCACCGACCGCCCCCAGGATCCAGATCGGGGCCGAGTTCCAGGCGTAGGTGGTGCCGCCCAGGCTGGTCAGCAGGATGAACGAGGTCGCGGCGAGGGACAGGACGGCGGTGCCGAGGTAGTCGATGGTGTGGTGAATCCGGCTGAGTGTGCCCGGCACCTGGCTGGCCACCACGATCAGCGCGACGACGCCGATCGGTATGTTGATGTAGAAAATCCAGCGCCAGGTCAGGTTGTCCACGAAGACGCCGCCCAGCAGCGGGCCGATGATGCTCGCCACGCCGAAGACGGCGCCGAACAGGCCGACGTAACGGCCGCGCTCGCGGGGCGAGACGATGTCGCCGACGATCGCCTGGGCGCCGACCATCAGGCCGCCGCTGCCCAGGCCCTGGACCGCGCGGAACGCGATCAGCTCGAACATGGACTGGCTGAGCCCGGACAGCACCGAACCTACCAGGAAGATCACGATCGCGGCCTGGAAGAAGATCTTCCGGCCGTACTGGTCGCCGAGCTTGCCCCACAGCGGGGTCGAGACCGTGGTGGCCAGCAGGTAGGCGGTGATCACCCAGGCGATATGCGAGCCGCCCTTAAGGTCGCCGACGATGGTCGGCAGCGCGGTGGACACGATCGTCTGGTCCAGCGCGGCCAGCGACATGCCCAGCATCAGCGCGCCGATGATCAGCAGGATCGCGCGCCGGGACAGGTCCGGCCGCGCGCCGTTGCCGCTGGCATTTGCGCTGGTATTTGGGTCGGCTCCGTTGGCGCTCGCCGCCACCGCCCCGCCGCCGGCAGACTCCGGCGAGGGTCCCCCAGCGGAGGAGCTAGACATGCTCATCTGTTGTCGTCCTTTCCGTTCTGAGTAACAGCTTGCGGTGCCCCGCTTGGCGGGGCGGCCAGCGGCGGCCCGGCCTGCGGGGTGGCTGGCGGTGCCCCGGCCTGCGGGGGCCCGGTCGCCGAGGCCAGGTCGCGCAGCGCGCCGTTCTCGGGGAACCCGGCGGCGAGCGACTGGAAGGCGGCGTCGGCCAGTTCCTCGAGCGGTACGGTGCCGCCGGCCGAGGCCCAGAACGACATGGTCGCCCGCAGCACCGCGGTGGCCGCGCTGGCCAGCAGCATGGGGTAGGGATCGCGGTCGGGGTCGGTGCCGAGCCGTTCGGCCAGGGCGCTGGCGAAGCTGGACTCGACCTGGGCCATGTGCGAGGCCTGCGCCGCCCGCAGCTGGGGATCGGCGTGTGCGGCCTTCATCTGAGCGGCCCAGCGGGCCGGGTCGCCGCCGAGCTCGGCGAGCTCCGCGGCCAGTCGCCGGGCCCGGTCGGTCAGGACTACCCGCAGCACCTCCACGGCGCTGTGGCCCGGCAGGTCGTGGACCAGCCGGGCCCGGACCTCCTCGGCCCGGCCCGGGTCCGCGCCGAACAGCACCGCTTCCTTGGACGGGAAGTAGTTGAAGAAGGTGCGCGGTGAAACGTCCGCGGCCGCCGCGATGTCCTCGACGGTGACGTGGGAGAAGCCCCGCTCCGCGATCAGCTCGAGCGCGGCCCGCCGGATGCCGCGGCGGGTGGCCAGCTTCTTCCGCTCCCGCAGCGACGAGTGCGGGGCCAGGAGCGTGGTGGTTTCAGATGCCAGTGTCATGATGCAGCCAATATAACATTGCAGGGATAGTAACTTTGCGGTCAGATTATCGATGCACTGGCTGCAACAAAAGCGCCAGCGCGTGTGTTCCCGCGCACCGCCCCGGATCGTGGTCCCATCGCGGTCCCATCGCGGCCCACGCACTAGCCATCAAGCTACCATAAGTAGTCTGATCGACACTTAAAGTAATAACCGGTCGGGGTACCGTCCCTGCGGTCACGCGATTTAGTTGCCGTGAATTTGAGCAGTGGGTACGGTCGCAGGAGTGGCAAGCGATTCGGGTGGCAGCAACAGATCTTCGGGCCCCTGGTATGCGTCGGAGCCCGAGACCGCTCCTTTTCGCGCCGTCGGGTCCGACCCCCAAGACCCTCAAGACCCCCACGGCCCGGGCGGGCGCTGGGGGCCGTCGGGGCCGTCGGGGCCGTCGGGGGGTAGGGGCCGGCGAGGAAAGCGGCCACCCAAGCGGCGCAAGGTCATCATCGCGGTGATCGCGGCGGCGGTGGCCGTGGTGGCCGGGATCGCCGCGGTCATTGTCACGGTGGTCACCTCCGGCCCCAACCCGAACGCGACGGGCTTCGTGCCGACCGGAAGCACGCCCGCTCAAGACGCCGGACAGATCACCACCGCGTTCCTCCAGGCGTGGCAGACCGGTGACCTCGGGCAGGCCGCCCGCTACACCAATCACCCCGCCGTTGCCCGGGTCGCGCTGGCCGCCTACGGCAAAGACCTCGGCCTGCAGAAGCTGACGGCCGAGGCCCAAGCCAGCACCGTGGCCCCGGCGGGCAACTCGTCGACGCCGCGTGAATCGGTCGGGTACGCGATCAACGCCACGGTGTCGGCCCCGGACGGGGCCAAGACGCTGCGCGGCCCCTGGAAGTACAACACGTCGCTGGTCGCCTACCAGCAGCGGAACTCATCGCTGTGGTACATCGCCTGGGCGCCCGATGTCCTCGCGCCGAACCTGACCGCGTCCACCCATCTGGCCGCGGTCATGGTGGCTCCCCAGGTCGCCTCGGTCAACGACGCCGACGGGAACGAACTCACCTCGTACAAGGATGCGGGGCTGACGACGATCGCGGGACTGCTGCAGAGCAAGGCGCCGCCGGGACTGGGAACTCCCGGCCTGTACGTCGAGATCCAGACCGCCTCGAACCATCTGGTGCAGAACAGCCAGGCGGTCGTCATCCCGCCGACCAACATACCGGCCCTGAACACCACGATCAGTTCGCAGGCCGAGGCCGCCGCGCGCGCCGCCGTCGCCGAGCACAGCAGCAGTTCGATGGTCGTCATCCAGCCCTCGACCGGCAAGATCCTGGCCATCGCCAACAATGACGGCTTCAACGATTTCGCCCTCACCGCCGCGGTCGCGCCGGGCTCGACGATGAAGGTCATTACCTCCACCGCCCTGATCAACGCCGGAGTGCTCACCGCGTCCAGCGGTGTCGCCTGCCCCGAGGCGTACACGGTGCAGGGGATCACCTACCACAACGACGACAATGAGTCCGAGCCGGCCTCCACCCCGTTCATCACCGACTTCGCCCAGTCCTGCAACAACGCCTTCACCACGCAGTGGCCGCACCTGTCTGGTGCCCTGGCTGGTACCGCCAAGGACTACTACGGCCTGGACCAGAAGTGGGACATCGGCATCACCGGCGCGGCGGCCAGCTACTTCAACGCCCCGGCCAGCGCGAGCGGCTCCGAGCTAGCCGAGGAGGCGTTCGGCCAAGGGCAACTGACCGCCTCCCCGCTGGCGATGGCCTCGGTGGCGGCCACCGTGGATGCCGGGACGTTCAAGCAGCCGATCCTGCTGTCCGGCACCAAGCAGGTCACCGCGACCGCGCTTCCGGCCAGCACCGACGCGCAGCTGAAGCAGATGATGCAGGCGGTGGTCACCAGCGGGACCGCCGCGCCGATCGGGTTCGGACCGGGCGTCTACGCCAAGACCGGGACCGCGGACGTCCAGGGCGAGGAGCAGCCCAACAGCTGGCTCATCGCCTTCGACCCGGCCCAGGACGTCGCGGTCGCCTGCCTGGTCCTCAACTCCGGCTACGGCGCCCAGGTCGCCGGCCCAGAGGCGAAGGCCTTCCTGGACAAGTACTAACCGACCTGGGTACGTACGAGCCGATCCCGCCACGAGATCACGCCTAAGCGCGCGGTGCGGCGGTGGGCAGGAAGCATGATGCTGGCGACGATGAGCCAGACCAGGCCGAGGAAGCGCCCGATCGGGAAGGTGAAGTCGAGCGCGGACGTCAGCAACGCGAACGTGGAGATCACGCTGATGGCCGCGATCACCAGGCCGGCCCAGGCGAGCGGCCGGGGCAGCAGGCGCAGGATGAGGCTGGGGACGGCGATGCCGGCGATGAGCAAGCCGAGCGGCGCGACGAACCCGGCGGACCCGGTGGCGAAGCTCAGATCCGCCAGGGCACGGGCCACGGAAGCGTCGCCGATGGCGGGGATCTGCGAGCTGGTCCAGCTCACGAGCCCGGTGAGTCCTAGGGAGGCGGCGGCGAGGAGCCCGCCGACCAAGCCGATCACCGCGCCCGGGGCGGTGACGCCCAGGCCGGTGCGCAGCCGTCGGTAGACGGTGGCTGTCCAGATCGCCAACGGAAGCGAGGACCCGAACCCGAGACAGCCGGCCACCTCCAGGGCGTCGTGATGGGTGCGGTCATAGGCCAGCACCGTGGCGGCGGACGCCGACGGCTGCGGGCTCTTGGCCGACAGGATCACCGCGACGACCATCAGCGCCCCGTAGGCCAGGACGGGAACGAACAGCGGTGGCCCGCCCTGGGGACGGCGGGCGGTGGGACGCGCGGCGGGAACGGTAGCGGTCATCGGGGTCCTCCTGAGAGAGATCGTGTCCATGCCTATATAATTACTATCTGTATATGATTGTCAAATGTGTATGATAGTGGCGTGAATACGAAGAGAGCCTCAGGCGGGTCGCCACCACGTCGGCCGGGGAACGCATTCTTGCTGGCCCAGGTGGGTGCGCACGCCGCGGCACGGTTCGCCGAGCGGATTAGCGCGCTCGATCTCACCCCGGCCCAGGCGGGCCTGCTCCGGCTGATCGCCTGGGAGCCCGGGCAGAGTCAGCAGGCCGTCGCCGGCAAGCTCGGGACACCCCCGTCCCGGCTGGTGCTGCTAGTCGACGGCCTGGAGGAGCGGGGACTGGTCGAGCGGCGCCGGAACCCGGACGACCGGCGCCACCACGCCCTGTACCTCACTCAGGCCGGCACCGAGTTCATGGCGCAGCTCGGCACGGTCGGCGCCGCCCACGAAGAGGAGATCTGCGCCGGTCTCGACACCGACGAGCGGACGCAACTGCGCGAGCTACTGGAACGGCTCGCCGTCCGCCATGGGCTCGCCCCCGGTATCCACCCCGGCTACCGCCCGCCCGCCGCCAGTCTCTGATCCGCAGGGGGAATTACGTTCACGACGGCTACGGCGCTACCGCTGTCCGGCTGCTGCTCTCGGCGTCTATCTCGGCGAACCGGGCCCGGGCCGCGGGTCTCCACTGGGCCCGGAGTGCCTCGATGCGCCGGGCCACCCGGCGTCCGATCCAGTCCGGCAGGAGGGCCTCGGGCAGCTGCGGGTCGGTGCGGGGGAGTACCTGGTACTCGTTGCTGAGGCGGATGCTCTCGAAGAGCTTCTCGTCGGAGGTCTGCGGCGCGAGCGCGGCGGTAATGCCCTCGACCAGCTCGTAGTGCTCGCGCAGTGAGGCGAGGTCCCAGCCGCGGTCGACGATCTCCCGCTGGTCTAGGCCGATGGCCTCGACGGTGCCGGCGAACGACACCGTGTGCCGCTGGAGGTCAAGCCGGTCCACCAGCTCTCTTATCTCCGCGGCGCGCTCGACGTGCGGTGTGATCCAGAGGCCCGGTGCCGGGTTGCCGAGCCCGGCCCACGTGAGCCCGGCGTACAGCGGCCGGCGCGCCGGCCGGTGCGAGGCCGGGATGGTCGGAAGCACAGCGAGCCAGCGGCCGTCCCATTGGCTGAATGAGTCCTTGAGCGAGTACACCCGCAGCGAGCCGGACTCGAAGATCTGCCGCAGCTTGGGGGTCAGCGACCAGCTCACCTCGCGTCCGAGCCGGACGGCGGTGATCCAGTCCGAGGAGGCGGCGCGGGCGATGGCCTGGCGTGCGGTCTGCTCCTCGATCCCCAGGCCGCGCAGGAGGTGTACCAGCGTCGCGGTCCACACCGGCTTGCCCGTCGGCCACACCAGTTCGCCGAGGACCGTGAACAGCAGCGAGCGTGCGCTGCCGGGGGTGACGGACCCGTCGTCGGGCTGCAGCAGCGCGGAGCCGTGCGTGATGGCCATCCGGTGTCCTCCGGTGTAGCGCGAGTGATACGTTCGACAGCCTAAGAGACTCAAGCGCCAGAGGTGTAGAGCAAATGGACTTCGGGCTGTCTCCCGACCAGATCGAGCTGCGTGACGCCGTCCGGCAGATGGCAAGGCGCGAGCTGGCGCCGGGGTACCTCGAACGTGCTAAGTCCACCGAGTTCCCGTGGCAAGCTTATCGGCAGGTCGCACGGCTCGGCGTGCTGGGCCGCCGGGCGGCCAGGGCAACCGGAGGGGCCAGGGTGACCGGGGTGGCCGGGACAACTAGCAGACGGAGATGCCGCCGTTGACGGAGATGGCCTGCCCGGTCAGCTTCGCCGCTCCCGGCCCGCCCAGGAAGACGACCAGCGACGCGAGGTCCTCCGGCTCCGCGACCCCCAGATCCGCCGCGGCCGCGGCCTTCTCGAATAGTTTCCTGCTGAACCCGTCTTTCAGCACCATCTCGGCCGTCGGCGTATTTGCGATCAGCGACGGCGTGAGGACGTTGACCCGTACCCCGTTCCGTTTCGCCTCGATCGCCGCCACCTTGCTGAACATCACGATCGCCGCCATCGCCGCCCCGAGCGCGCTCTCGCCGGGCGTCGGCACCTTCGCGGCGTCGGAGGCGATGTTCACGATGCTGCCGCCGCCCTGCTCCTGCATGAGCGGCAGGACGACACGGGTGAGCAGCATGGGCGGCAGCGCCTGCTGGGTGAGGATCGCCGCCAGATCCTCGACGGGAGTGCGATGGAGCAGCTCAGGCCGGTAGGAGGCCGTTACCGACGAGACCGCCACATCGATCTGCCCGAACTTGTCGTGTACCGCCGCCACCGCCTGCTGCACCTGATCGGCGTCGCCCGCGTCGACGCGCACGAACAGCACCTCAGCCTCGGGGCACCGGGCGAGCACCACCTGACGCGCGGCCTCGCCCCGGTCGGGGGTGCGGGCGAGCAGGGCGATCCGCCGCACGCCGGCGTCGGCGAAGCCGATCGCGCTGGCCAGGCCGACGCCCGACGTACCTCCGGCGACCATCGCTACCGAATCGGCGTAGCCGCGCACCAGGGGACTGGGCATGAGTTCTCCTCGATAACCTACAAATGGCGTGACTGAGTATACGTGAGTGTCTTACATTGCTATGCTGCCCGAAGAGTCGTTAACTGCCACGTTTGGGCCGGAGCGTTGCCGCCCGGTGGCGGGCCTGCACCGGAGGAGGAGGCTCATGAGCCCTGAGCCGCGCCTGGAGACGTCCCTGTGGCCCGCGGAGCCGGGCGAGGTTCGCGACGTGACTGTCTGCCAGCTCTTGTACCACGCGGCCGATACCGTGCCCGGACGGGTGGCACTGGTCGACTGCGTGGCGGACCCGGCCCGGCGGCGGCAATGGACCTACGCCGAGTTCGTCGCGGAGGCCCAACGGGCGGCCCGGGCGCTGCTGACGCAGTTCCAGCCGGGTGACCGGATCGCCTTGTGGGCGCCGAACAGCGCCGAGTGGATCATCCTGCAGCAGGGCATCAGCCTGGCCGGGATGGTGCTCGTGGCGCTGAACCCGGCGTACCGCGCGCGCGAGATGCAGTTCACGCTCACCCAGTCCGGCGCGGCCGGGCTGTTCTTCGTCGAGGAGCACCGCGGCTTCAATATGCGCGAGCTCGCCGGGCAACTGCGGTCCGGCCTCCCCGGCCTGCGCACGGTGGTGTCGCTGGACGACTGGGACGCCTTCGTCGCGCTCGGCGACGACGCGACGCCGCTGCCCGGGGTGAAGCCGCACGACATGATCCAGGTCCAGTACACCTCCGGCACGACCGGCTTCCCCCGCGGCGCGATGCTGCACCACATGGGCCTGGTCAACGAGGCCACGTTCGTCGCCGAGCGGGCCGGCATGTCCGACGGGGGCGTGTACATCAACGCGATGCCCATGTATCACATCGGCGGCGGCGCGGTGACCTCGTTCGGGGCCTGGGCCAAGCGAGGCACCTTCGTGATCCTGCCTGGCTTCAGCCCGGCGACGATCCTCGAGGCGTTCGAGACGTACCGGGGCACTCATACGCTCGTGGTGCCGACCATGCTCATCGCGATGCTGGACCACCCCGATCTGCGGACGCGCGACTTGTCGAGCCTGCAGACGATCCTCAGCGGGGCGTCGTCGGTGTCCGCCTCGCTGGTGCGCAGGACGATCGCGGCCCTGGACTGCCAGTTCAGCATCTTGTTCGGGCAGACCGAGGCGCACGGCGTGGTGAGCCAGACCCGGGTCACCGACTCGCCCGAGGACCAGGCGAACACCGTCGGGCAGCCGCTGCCGCGGCTGGAGATGAAGATCGCCGACATGCTGACCGGCGAGCCGGTTCCGCTGGAGGAGCAGGGCGAGATCTGCGTGCGCGGCTATCAGGCCATGCGTGGCTACTACGAGCTGCCGCAGGAGACCGCCGCGACCATCGACGGCGACGGCTGGCTGCACATGGGCGATATCGGCTCGATGGACGCCCGTGGCTTCCTCAAGGTCACCGGCCGCGTGCGGGACATGATCATCCGCGGCGGCATGAACCTCTATCCGGCCGAGATCGAGGCCGCCCTCCAGGACCACCCCGCCGTCGAGACCGCCGCCGTCATCGGTATCCCGGATGAGCGGTGGGGAGAGCAGGTCGGCGCCGTCCTGCGGGTCCGGGCCGGCCACGACCGGCCGGGTATCGCTGAGCTGACCGAGTTCCTCCGCGGTCAGCTCGCCCCGCACAAGTGCCCGGTCTACTGGTCGTTCACCGACGCGATGCCGATGACTCCGAGCGGCAAGATCCAGAAGTTCCTGCTCCGGGACCAGGCCGCCCAGGGCGCCCTGCGGTTCGACCAGGCGCGGCCGACGGCCTCGGCCTCATCCTGAGCCGGGCCGGCGCCAGGAGGTCACCGGTTCCGGACACCGATGACCGGTCCCAGTTCCACGATCGCGGAGGGCCGGCCGTCGCACTCAGCGCACGAGTGCCCCGGCTCCGTGTGCGGTACCCGGGACGGCCGGTCGGCGTCCCCCTCCGCGGCGGCCGGTCCGCGAGTCTGCTCGCGCGCCAGCAGCGCGGCACCGTAAGCCCCGGTGATCTGCGGGTGCTCGGGCACGATCACCTCGTGGTTCAGGGCCAGGGAGAGGAAGTGCCGGGCGGCGGGATTGCGGGCGACGCCGCCGGTGAGGACGACCGGAGCGCGCCTGCCGACCTGGGCGACGAGGGCGAGGGTGCGGGCGGCGATGGCGCGGTGCACGGACGAGGCGATGTCTTCGATGGCGTGGCCCTGCGCGAGCAGGGACACGATCTCGGTTTCGGCGAAGGTGGCGCACATGCTGCTGACCTCCAGGTCGATGCCGCCGCGAAGCGCCAGCGGACCGAGCTCGCCGATGTCGCACTCGATCGCGCGGGCGAGCACCTCATAGAAGCGGCCGGTGCCGCTGGCGCAGCGGTCGTTCATGGCGAAGTCTTCCACCAGGCCGCCGGAGTCGACCGTGATGGCCTTGCTATCCTGGCCGCCGATGTCGATGACCAGGCGTACGCCGGGGACCATGGCGGACGTCCCGCGGGCGTGGCAGGTGATCTCGGTGAACGAGCGCTGCGCCAGGGGGACCAGGCGACGGCCGTAGCCGGTGGAGACGGTCCCGGACAGGTCATCGGCCCGCAGGCCGGCGTCGGCGAGCGCCTCGTCCACCGCGCGCTGCATGCCCGCCCGGCTGACCGCGCCCATCTGCACGATGCTGGCGGCCTGGATCGTCCCGGCGTCGTCGACCACCACGGCCTTCGAGGTCGTGGAGCCGAGGTCGACGCCGAGGTAGTGGTTCACGACCGGGCGGGCCCCAAGGCCCCCAAAGCCCCCGTGTGCTCGCCGCGCTGCCGCCGCATGTCGATCTGCTCAAGCATCGCGACGAGCCGGGACTCCAGGATCTCCTCCTTGTAGAAGGAGGCGTCGGCCACGTCGCCCTCGAAGAAGATGGCCGGGATGCCCAGCGTGTTCAGCGCGGACCGCGCGAGCAGCCGCTGCGGCCCGGTGAACGCGCGGCAGGTCCGGGTCGAGTGGAAGACGATCCCGTCTACGTCGTATTCCCGGCAGTCCCGCAAGGTGAGGTAGTCCAGCGTCCTGCTGCCGTGGTTCGTGGGGCACAGCAGGTAGTGCTGCGCCATGCCGCGCAGCGGGTTCTCGACGTCGATCAGGTGCGGCTCCTGCCAGAACGCGTTGTGGATGTAGCGCCCGGCCAGCACCGCGGCGCCGTGCTCGGCGAACTTGCGGGACAGGAAGCCAAGCTTGTTCCAGTTCATGATCCCGTCGAAGTACAGCCGGTACCTCTCGCCCTGGACGCCGGGCACGCCCGCGTCGAGCCGCTGCTTGATCTCGTCCCGCACGCCGGCGAAGTAGTCCACGAGGGCCTGATCGCCCGGCAGGAAGTTGATCGGCGCCACGCACGCGATCCAGTCCCAGAACGTCGCGGGCGCCGGCTTCGCCTTGCACAGGTCGAGTCCCTCGCGGCGCAGCTCGGCCGCGCGCTTGATGTAGTCCATGCTCTGGCTCAGGGCGTCCCAGTCAAACGGCCGCCCGGTCTGGGTCTCGAGCCACGCGATCAGCTCGCGCAGCTGACCCTCGACGAAGCCGGAGGCTTCCTCCCACTCCTCGCCGGTGAGGTAGCCGGCGTCCGGCTTGTTCCCCCACAGGAACGGGTGCGAGATGTTGAAGATCGGCAGCTGCTTGCCGAAGACGCGGTAGGAGATGCCGTCCCACTGCTGCCCGGTGCTGCACCCGGCGTAGTTGTTCACGAAGAAGTCGGGGGAGGGCAGCCGCGACGCGAGCTCGCGCTGATCCGCTACACCGACTACGCCGGTGTGCTCGCCCTCACCGCTCTGCAGCGACGCGCCCTGCAGGGTCAGCACCGAGCAGCCGAGGTGGGTACGCGAGTAGGAGCAGAGCTCGGCGTTGTAGCCGTACTCGGCCCCGGCCAGCTGCGCGGGCCCCTCGAGACGCTGGGCCGCGAGCCGCGCCGCGAACGCCTCGCCGTGGCACCACGCCAGGCCCGCCGCCTGGAAGATCGGGTTCAGCGCGCCGCCGTTGTACCAGACGATCTGCTTGCCCGCCTCCCGCGCGGCGAACAGGTTGTCCCAGTAGTCGGCGACCAGCTGCCCGCCCGCCCGGGTCACGCTGAGCCGGTTCGAGCGATCGTGTCGTTCGGCGGTCTGCGTCATGCTGCTCCTCAGGCCGGGACGGCTCGGGTACGGTGCGCCCGCTCGACGAGTGCCTCGATGCGGGTGCGGAAAGACTCGAGAGGGATGCCCTCGTGCTCGGTCTCGATCTGCAGCTGCGGGATACCCGCCGCCTCGAGCGCCTTGCGGAGCTCGGGGTAGTAGAGCATGTGCGGCTCGCAGAACTTCGGCAGCAGATGGATCACGGCCTCGGCGCCGCTGCGGCGGACCGCGTCGAGCAGCCAGCTGTCCCAGTCCGCGTCCTGCTGCACCCGCGTCGGGCAGGGGATGTTCACGTTGCGCTGCTGGTACCACCGCGCGACCGCCTCGAGCGGGTCGCCGTCCTCCTCGACGTCGGTCGAGACGTGGCGGCGGCCGTGATAGAGGTCGTCGTCCACGACCACCGCGCCACTGGCCTCGATCACCTCAAGGAGCTCGCGTCGCGGCGCGTGGCACAGGTGCCCAGACAGATGCACCCGGACCCGGTGGTCGGGCGGCGCCGCGGTCGCGCCGCCGCGCGCCGCGGACGCTCCGGCGAGCGCCTCAGCCAGCAGGCCGGCGTGCTCGGCCGGATCCATGATCATCGCCGAGGTGACGATGTCCTGGAGCTGCACGGGGGAGAGGACGGCCGATCCGGCGGCGCGATCGTCGAACAGCCGCCGGACCATCCGCCGGTCACGGTTGTGCACGGCGATCGCGTCACTCAGCGCCTTGCCGGTGACCGGCTCGCCGGTCAGGCGCTCCAGCTCGGTCCGGAACTCGCCCATCATGGCGACGACTCGCGCGGGACCCCAGGAGTCGTTCATCGAGCTGTTCAGCATCCCGAAGAACACCGGCGTACCCGGCAAGATCGCGCGCACCACGTCCGCGGCGCCGATGAGCTGAATGCAGTGGTCGGCCATCAGCACCGCGTCGTAGAGATCGAAGCGCCCGGTTGCCGCCTGGTCCGCCAGGTTGCGGGTGTAGCCGCAGTAGAACTCCGCGAGCAGTGACCGCCCCTCGGTGACCGGCTTCTGGTCGTCCTGCACCACCACCGGCAGCGTCCCGGCCGCGAGGGCCAGCTCACGGGGGAAGTTCATCGGCAGCACACCGAGCACGAGCCGGCCTGGGTGCCGCATGCGCCAGTCCTCGACGTACCCGCGCGGATCCCGGGCGACGGCGCTGAGCTTCTCCAGGGCGGTGGTCAAGTCGTCCTCTTACGCAGTGACTGGTCCGAGGCTGGCCTCAAGAGCCGGCCCGATCGTTGACGGTTGATAGTCTACGTCCAATGAAACTAAGTAACAAGATGTGTAAGATGGTAAACGGAGGTGACGGCGACCGGAGGGCGGCTGACCGTGGCAACGATCAAGGTCGGGATCTCGAACCAGGACGCCTTCGCGACGCCCGACCCGCGCGTCCGGCGGCGGCTGCTCGACCGGGTCGCGACGGCGGGCCTTGACCACGTCACGGTCCCGGACCACATCGCGTTTCACGGCGGAACGGGCTTCGACGGCCTGATCACGGCGAGCACGCTGCTGGCCTCCCAGGAGAGCCTGCCGGTGCTGGTCGGCGTGTACCTGCTCGGGCTCCGCCATCCCATGCTGGCCGCGCGGCAGCTGTCGACCCTCGCGCAGGCGGCGCCGGGCCGGCTGACGCTCGGCGTCGGGGTGGCCGGGGAGGACCGCCGTGAGGTGAGCAACGCCGGGGTCGATCCCGGCAGCCGCGGCCGGCGCCTCGATGAGGCGCTGCCCCTGGTCCGGCGGCTGCTGGACGGCCAGGAGGTCAGCCATCAGGGCGAGTTCTTCTCCCTGGAACAGGCCCGGATCCTGCCGTCGCCGTCGCCCGCGATCCCGGTCGTCATCGGCGGCCGGGGGGAGGCCGCGATCCGGCGTGCCGCGGCGTTCGGGGATGGCTGGCTGGGGATGTTCTGCTCCGCCCGCCGGTTCGCGCAGACGCGGTCGCAGATCCTCGCGGCGGCTGCCGAGCTGGGCCGGGAACCGCCGTCGTGGTTCGGCGTGAGCGTCTGGTGCGGCCTGGACTCTGATCCCGGACACGGCCGCGAGCTGCTGGCCGCGAAGATGGAGCGGCTCTACCGCCTGCCGTACGAGAAGTTCCGGTACCTGGCGCCGGCCGGGACCCCGGAACAGGTCGCCGGGTTCCTGCGCCCGTTCGCCGAGGCGGGTGCCGGGCACATCACGCTCGTCCCGGCCGGCCGGTCCGTCGAGGCCGAGATCGACGCGGTCGCGGAGGTCCGTGAGCACCTGCGGGCGCTGGCCAGCTGACCGGACCTGACATGACGTGCACCCGGCGTCCGTCGCCCGGCGGTCAGCCCTCGGGCACCTCGATGGCCGTCCGGTCTTCCACCTCGGAGATGGCCTCGGCGTACGTGTGCAGGTGGCGGGTCATCCGGCGCAGCGCCGCGTCGGCGTCCCGCGCCTCGATCGCGTCTGTGACCCGGGCGTGCGCCCGGATGGTGCTGCGGCGCACCTCGGCGTCGACGAACGCCTGGTTGTCGGTGGCGGTGTAGATGGCCCGCGAGAGCGCCAGCATGAACCCGGTCAGCAGCTCGTTGTGGCTGGCTTCCGCCACCGCGAGGTGCCAGTCGACGTTGGCCTGCAGGAAGTTCTCCAGCGGGCCGTCCACGCTGATGGCCTTGTTGGCCGCCGCGAGCTTTTCCAGGTCCGCCTCGGTGCGGTACTTCGCCGCCAGCCGGGCGCAGGCCGGCTCGATCCCCTCGCGGGCTTCAAGGAGCGCGGCCAGCCGGATCTGCTGGCCGCGGATCACCAGGCTCACGGAGTCCGCGACCGCGTCGCCGTCCGGGCGTCGTACGAAGGCACCGCCGGACCGCCCGGTCCTGATCCGGACCAGTCCCTGCACCTCGAGGATCCGCAGTGCCTCGCGGACGGTGGTCCGGCTCATCTGCGTCTGCACCACCATGTCCCGCTCCGCAGGCAGCGAGGTGCCCTCGGGGAACTCCCCGGTCAGGATGCGCTCACGCAGGTCGTCGGCGAGTACGTCGGAGGCCTTCGGGACCTGCATCGGTGCCAGCCGTACGGGCCGCCGTGCCGTCGCGCGTCCGGGAGTCACCGGCCCCCCATTCGTCAGGCCTCGTTTTTGGTCATACCTAATATATCATTTGCCGATCGTCCCGGCCCGACCGTCGGAGGCCGGGTGAGGCAGGAGGCGGGAAGGACCTGCACTCTGGTAGCCTAGTTATTTGGTCAGGCCTTTGATAAATTGGACCAAATAACGCCGACGTATCAGAGCGCCAGATCAGGGACTGACACGCAGGGACCGCCAGCCGGAACCTGAGAAGGGAACCGGCGCCGTGGATTTCGAGCTCAGCGAGGACCAGCAGACGATCCGCAAGGCGGTCCGCGAGCTCGCCGCGAAATTCGACGACCAGTACTGGATGGAAAAGGACCAGGCCCACGAGTTCCCCGCCGAGTTCTACCAGGCGTTCGCCGGCGCCGGCTGGCTCGGCATCACGACGCCGGAGGAATACGGCGGGGACGGCTTCGGGATTACCGAGGCGTCGCTCCTGCTCGAGGAGGTCGCGGCCTCCGGCGCGGGGATGAACGGCGCGAGCTCGATGCACCTGTCGATCTTCGGCATGCACCCGGTGATCGTGCACGGGTCGCCGGAGCTCAAGCAGGAGAACCTGCCCCGGATCGTGAGCGGCGACCTGCACGTGTGTTTCGGCGTCACCGAGCCAGGCGCCGGGCTTGACACCACCCGGATCACCACGTTCGCCCGGCGAGATGGCGGCGACTACATCGTCAGCGGCCGCAAGGTGTGGATTTCCAAGGCGCTGGAATCGGAGAAGATCCTGCTGCTGACGCGGACGACGAAGTTCGAGGACGCACCGAAGAAGACGGCAGGCCTGACGCTCTTCCTCACCGACCTCGACCGCGACCACGTCGACATCCGCCCGATCGCCAAGATGGGACGTAACGCGGTCAGCTCCAACGAGCTGTTCATCGACGACCTGCGCGTCCCGGCCGCGCACCGCGTCGGCGAGGAGGGCATGGGGTTCACCTATCTCCTGGACGGGCTCAACCCGGAGCGGATGCTGGTGGCCGCCGAGGCCCTCGGCATCGGCCGGGTCGCGCTGCGCCGCGCGGTGCGCTACGGCAACGAGCGGGAGGTCTTCGGCCGCCCGATTGGGATGAACCAGGGGCTGCAGTTCCCCCTCGCCGACTCCCTCGCCAGGCTCGACGCCGCGGAGCTCGTGCTCCGCAAGGCGACCTGGCTCTACGATCACGGCCGGCCGTGCGCACGGGAGGCCAACACCGCTAAGTACCTGTGCGCCGACGCCGGGTTCCAGGCGGCCGACCGTGCGCTGCAGGTCCACGGCGGCATGGGCTACTCGGAGGAGTATCACGTCGCCCGGTACTTCCGGGAGGCCCGGCTGACCAAGATCGCGCCGCTCAGCCAGGAGATGGTGCTGAACTTCCTCGGCGAACACGTCCTGCGACTTCCAAGGAGCTACTGAATGTTCTCGCTGCGCGGGCGGACCGCCCTTGTCACCGGTGCGGGGAGCGGCATCGGCGCCGCCGTCGCGAAAGCGCTGGCCCGGGCCGGCGCCGCGGTCGTCGTCAGCGACGTCGATAAGGATGCCGCGACCGGTGTCGCCGACGAGATCAACGCCGACGGAGCGACGCGGGCGCAAGGCGGCCGCGCCGAGCCCGCCGTCCTCGACGTGCGGGACGCCGCCCAGGCCGTCCAGGCCGCCCAGCAGGCCGCGAGCCTCGGCGGCGGCGTCCTTAACATCGTGGTCAACAACGCGGGCGTCATCGCTCCGGCCATGTTCGGTTCGATGACCGCCGACCAGTTCGCCCTGGTCCTCGCGGTTCACGTCGGCGGCACCTTCACCGTCAGCCAGGCCGCGCTGCCCTTCCTGCCCGAGGACGGGACGGGCCGGATCATCAACGTCACGTCGGCGGCCGGACTGGTCGGCACCATCGGGCAGGTGAACTACGGCGCGGCCAAGGCCGCCATCGTCGGCATCACCAAGTCCCTGGCTCGCGAGCTCGCGAAGCGGAAGATCACCGTCAACGCGGTCGCGCCGCTGGCCGCGACGCCCATGACGGAGAACGTCAGGGCCAATGAGAAGCTCGCCGCGCTGACGCTGGCCCGGATACCGCTCGGCCGCTGGGCCGACCCGGACGAGATCGCTCCCACCTTCGTCTACTTCGCCTCCGACGCGGCCTCCTACGTCACCGGCCAGGTGCTGCCCGTCGACGGCGGGACGGTCATCTGATGGCCGCCAGGGCAAAAGGCCCGTTCGCGGGCACCGGCCGCGACGCGCTGATCGTGGACGCGCTGCGCACCCCGATCGGGAAGTCCCACCCCGAGCGCGGCTGGTTCCGCGGTGTCCACCCCAACGCGATGCTCGGCGCCGTCTACGCCGCGCTCCTGGATGGTGCCGGGCTGGCGCCGGAAGCCGTGGAAGATCTCATCGTCGGCTGCACCGCGCCGTTCGGCGAGCAGTCCCGCAACATCGCCCGCAACGCCTGGCTGCAGGCCGGCTACCCGCCCGAGGTACCGGCGATGGTGCTCGACCGGCGGTGCGGCTCGGCCCAGACCGCGGTCGAGTTGGCGGCCGCGCTGGTCAAGTCCGGCACCCACGACCTGGTGATCGCCGGCGGCGTCGAGCACATGGGCCACGTGCCGATGAATTCCCCGGCGAGGATATCCGAGCTTTACGGCGACCCATGGCCGCCCGAGCTGCGCGAACGCTACGACTTCGTGCCGCAGGGAGAGAGCGCCGAGCTGATCGCCGACCGCTGGCACATCACCAGGCCGGAGATGGACGAGTTCGCGGTCCGCTCCCACCAGCTGGCCGCCGCGGCGGTCGGCGCCGGCCGGTTCGCGCGCGAGATGATCCCGCTCGACCTCGACGGCCAGACGCGGGCCAGCGACCAGTCCATCCGCCCGGAGACTTCGGTAGCGGGGCTGGCGAGGCTGAAGCCCGTGTTCCGGGCGGACGGCCGGATCACCGCGGGCAGCTCGTCGCCGATCTCCGACGGCGCGGCCGGGGTGCTCCTCGCCTCGGCGGCGGCCGCCGAGCGCCACGGTCTCACCCCGCGCGCCCGGGTCCTGGACCAGACCACGGTGGGCGTGGACCCCATCATCATGCTCACCGGCCCCATTCCGGCGACAAGGAAGCTGCTCGAGCGTAACGGCCTGACGATCGGCGACATCGACCTGATCGAGATCAACGAGGCGTTCAGCTCCGTGGTGCTGGCCTGGGAGCGGGAGCTCAAGCCGGATATGGACCGGGTCAACGTCAACGGCGGCGCCATCGCCCTCGGTCACCCGGTCGGCGCGACCGGCACGCGGCTGTTCGCCACCCTGCTCGCCGAGATGGAACGACGGGACTCCGAGATCGGCCTGGTGACCATGTGCTGCGGCGGCGGCCTCGGCACGGCCACCCTCGTGCAGCGGCTCGGCTGATGCCCGAGACCCTGGACCTATCCCGCTATATCCGCCCCGGTGACGGCGTCTGGTGGGGGCAGGGCAGCGCGGAGCCCGAGCCGCTGGTCAACCTCCTGCTCGACCAGGCCGACATCATCGGGGGGCTGCGCGTCTTCTCCGGGCTGACCTGGAACGAGCGGCTGGCCGGCCCCCTCCCCGCCAGCCTGACCCTGCTGTCCTACGGCGGCCTCGGCCTGCTGCGCGAGCTCAGCAGGCAGGGCGGCCTTGAGGTGGTGCCCTGCCACTACTCGTCGCTGCCGCGGCTGTTCGCCCGCGGCCTGCTGCCGTGCGATGTCGGGCTGCTCCAGGTCTCGGCCCCCGATGCCGACGGCATGGTATCGCTCGGCATCGGGGTGGACTATGCCGCCGACGCGCTGCGCCACACCCTCACGCTGATCGCCGAGGTCAACCGACAGATGCCGCGGACGACAGGGGCCGGTCGCCTGCCTTTGTCCGCCTTCGCGGCCACCATCGAGACCGACCGTCCGCTGCGCGAGGCGCCCGCACGGGAGCCCGACGCCACCGACCGTGCCATCGGCGTCCTGGTCGCCGGCCTGATCAATGACGGCGACACGCTCCAGATCGGAGTCGGCGCCCTGCCGAGTGCCGTCCTCGCGGCCCTGGAGGGCCATGCCGACCTCGGCTTCCACACGGGGATGATCACCGACGGTGTCCTCGACCTGATCGAGCGGGGCGTGGCCACCGGGGCTAAGAAGGAAATCGACCGGGGCCTGACGATCACCGGTGCCGCGCTCGGCTCCGCGGCGATGTACGGTCGGCTGCACGAGTTCCCGATCGAGTTCCGCCCCGCCAGTTACACCCACGACCCGGTTGTCCTGTCCAGCCTGCGGTCGCTGGTGTCGGTGAACTCCGCCATCGAGGTCGACCTGTTCGGCCAGGTGGGCGCGGAACTGCGGGGCGGAGCGCACATCGGCGCGGTCGGCGGTCAGGCCGACTTCAGCCGGGCCGCCGCGCTGACCGGCGCCCGGTCGGTCATCGCGCTGCGCTCGGAGTCGGGCGGCCGGTCCACGATCGCCGCGGCCCTGCCCGGCGGCGTGGTGACGACGGCGCGGTCGGACGTCGACGCGGTCGTGACCGAGCACGGCGTCGCGGTGCTCACCGGCTGTACCGTGGCTGAGCGCGCCCGCCGCCTCATCGCGGTGGCGGCCCCGCGGCACCGCGAGAAGCTCGGATCAAGCCTCGCTCACCAGGAGATACCGGTATGACCGCCAACCCACGGGAGATTACGTCATGAGCAACCGCGTCGCGCTGGTCACCGGGGCCGGGCAGGGCATCGGACGGGGCATCGCCACTGCGCTGGCGGCCAGCGGCCTGCGGGTGGCGGTCGCCGACCTAAACCCGGAGACCGCCGCGCGGACCGTTAAGGACATCGCCGAGGCGGGCGGTACCGCCATCCCGGTCGAGATCGACGTGACCCTGGCTGCGTCGGTCGGGCAGGCCGTGGCGTCCGTCACCGCCGAGCTCGGCCCGGTTGAGGTGGTGGTGAACAACGCGGGCTGGGACGACTTCATGCCGTTCATCGCGACGACCGAGGAGTTCTGGGACAAGATCCTCGAGGTCAACTTCAAGGGTCAGCTCCGCGTCATCCAGGCGGTGCTGCCTGGCATGCTCGACCGCGGGTTCGGCCGGGTCATCAACATCGGCTCGGACGCGGGCCGGGTCGGCTCCTCGCTCGAGGCGGTCTACTCGGGCGCCAAGGGCGGCATTATCGCCTTCACCAAGACCCTGGCCCGCGAGGTGGCCGTGAAGGGCGTCACCGCCAACACCGTGTGCCCCGGACCGACCGATACCCCGGCGCTGCGCAAGTTCGCCGACGGGGCGGGGCAAGACGCCGAGAAGGTCATTGCCGGGATGGTCCGCGCCGTGCCGATGAAGCGCCTCGGCACCCCCGGCGACATCGGCCCGGCCGTCGCGTTTCTCGCCTCCGAGGAGGCGGGCTTCATCACCGGCCAGACGCTGTCGGTAAGCGGCGGACTGACGATGGCCTGACAAAGATCTTTCAAATTATCCGGAACGGACGTGGCTGACCGCGCCCGGCACCGGTTCGCCCGGGCCGTGCCCCTAGCGCGGTTGATACGGTCTTACCATAAGACCTTATGGAAAGGCGGTGCCGATGAGCCAGCCGAAGGACGTCGTGACCTGGCAGCCTGCCGCGCCCGGGATCTGGAGCATCACCATGGCCTCGCCGCCGGCCAACGCGCTGAGCGTGCCGCTGCTCGACGGACTGCACGCCGCGCTGGACGCGGCGCAGGCCGCCGGGGGCGTCAAGGTCGTCGTGGTGTCCTCGGCCGTTGACGGGTTCTTCGCGGCGGGCGCGGACATCAAGCACCTGGCGGCAATCGGCGCCGCGTCGTTCACCACGTACGGGGACCAGATGCGCGCGGTCAACGACCGGCTCGCCGCCGCGCCGTTCCTTTCCGTGGCGGCGGTCGACGGCCTCGCCCTCGGCGGCGGGCTCGAGCTCGCGATGGCCGCCACCATGCGGGTCTCCGGCCCCCGCGCCAGGTACGGGCTGCCGGAGGTGAAGCTCGGCCTCATTCCCGGTGCCGGGGGCACCCAGCGGCTGCCCCGGCTCGTCGGGCGGGGCCGGGCGCTCGACATCATGCTGACCGCCCGGCAGGTGCCCGCCGCCGAGGCGCTCGCCATCGGCCTCGTGGACCGGCTCGCCGGCAGCGACGTCGCCGAGGCCGCCCTCGCGCTGGCCGGCGAGCTCGCCGCCGTCTCGCTGCCCGCCCAGCGGGCGGCCGTCGCGGCCGTGGACGCGGCCTTGGACCTGCCGCTCGACGCCGGGCTGGGGTTCGAGGCGGCGCGGGTACAGGCGCTGTTCGAGCACGGTGAGGCGGCGGAGGGGATCGTTGCCTTCATCGAGAGGCGCCCGCCGCGGTTCGCGTGATGACGAGACCCGAAGGCAAGGGACGAGGATCGGCGGCCTTGGAAAGCACGGGAGAGTGGCAACAACTCGGCCTGGTGGAGGGCGGACCGGAACGGTTCTTCCGGGTCGCCAGGCCCGAAGCGAGGGGCGAGGTGGTCGCGAGCTCCATGCCGGTCGGGCCGTGGCTGAACGGGCCGTCCGGCCGCCCGCTCGCGGGCGCGCTCGGGGTGCTGATCGATAACGTGGGGGGCTACGCGCTCCAGCGGGGGCGCCCGCGGGGCGGGTGGTCGGTCAGCGCGGAGATCACGCTGGACCTGCTGCGGCCCGTGCCCGCTGACGGTGCTGTCCTGGTGGCGGAGGGCAGCGTCCGGCACGCCGACCCAGTCGGCGGCTTCGCCTCGGTGTCCGTCATCGACGGTTCCGGTCGGCTCCTCGCCGTCTGCACCCAGCGCGGCCGGTGGGTGCCGAGGGCGCCCGCCGCAGGCAACGGTACCGCCCCGGCCAGCACCGCCCCGGCCAGCACCGCCCCGGCCAGCACCGCCCCGGCCAGCACGGCCCCGGCCAGGGGCGTGCCGTCCACGAGCGATCTGGCCAGATTCCTCGGCGGCTTGGCGCGGGCCGCGGACGGCGCCGGGCTGCTTGAGCTGACGGTGACGCCGGAGCTGACCAACCCGCTCGGCAGCATGCACGGCGGGGTCGCTCTGTGCGCCTGCGACCTGGTCACGGAGGCCGCCATCGAGGCCGCCGGAGGACCGCCGCGGACGGCGTCCATTCACGTGGCCTACCTGCGCCCGATCCCGCTCGGCACGAGAGTTCGTTTCACGGCCCAGGTGACGCACCTGGGCCGGGCCTTCGGCGTCGTCCGGGTCACCGCAGTCAACGCCGATGGCAAGCCCTGCGTGATCGCCACGGTGACGACGGGCCCACCCGTAAGCCCGTGAAGCGCAACCAGCTACCAGCCCACCGTGCCCTAGGCCTTGCGGTACTTGGAGAAGTCCGGCTTGCGCTTCTCGTTGAACGCCCGGATGCCTTCTTGGGCCTCCGGCGTCTCACCGAAGAGCTTGAGGGTGGTGTAGGCCATCGAGCCGATGCCCATGAAGTGCTCGGTGTCGGTGTTGAGTGACTGCTTGAGCACCTGTAGCGCCGTCGGCGAGAATTCGAGCATCTGGTCCGCCCAGGCGCGCACCTCGGCGCGCACCTCGGCCGCCGGGACGACCTTGTTCACCAGGCCCCAGTCCAGGGCCTCGGCGGCCGACAGACGGCGGAGCATGAACCACAGCTCGCGGGTCCGCTTCTCGCCGATCACCCGCGCCAGGTAGCCGGAGCCCATGCCCGCGTCGAAGGAGCCGACACGCGGGCCGTTCTGCCCGAACTGCGCGGTATCCGCGGCGATCGTCAGATCGCATATGACTTGCAGTACGTGACCGCCCCCGATCGCCAGGCCGTTGACGGCGGCGATCACCGGCTTGGGGATGTCGCGGATGACGCGGTGCAGCGCGTCCACCTCGAACAGCCCGCT
>Ga0302325_10008076_pt1 | contig 23222 bp, 17 predicted proteins | sample Palsa_T0_2_FD_201948 | JGI IMG/M metagenome (GOLD analysis project Ga0302325, IMG submission 201948) | Peat permafrost microbial communities from Stordalen Mire near Abisko, Sweden - Palsa_T0_2 | ecosystem: Environmental > Terrestrial > Soil > Palsa > Peat permafrost | place: Sweden: Abisko... | reverse complement strand
AATATGGACACCTTGATCGAGCAACTGAAGGAAGACCAACGTGGTCGTGAGGGCGAGACGATCATTCCTGACGATGTTTGAGTTAATACCTGTTTACTCGTCTCTTCAAAGTGGACTGTTCAGCCAGTCATGGTTTTTCGCTTTTGCGCGCTATTTGCATGTCTCTCTTCTCTCTGGTCAAAAATCCTACATTATGATGGTTGGGGCGTTTCTTGTCATTTGGCCAAGTAATCTATTGTACAGTCAAGTCCTACTTGTGTTCGGCGTTCGGAAGGCGGAGGAGTTGTCAAATGGTGGAATCATTGTGTTTTTAAGGCGCATGGGAGTCAGCGTGTATTATATGCACTTATAGGACTCACTGCGATTCATTGATCGTTCGAGGACGAAATCTTTCATGCGAGGTGGATTGAAATCGCTGAATAGTCCGTTGATACGGACCAAAGACTTGTATTTCAGGAGTCAGAACTGGCCTTTTGCTGTACAGCAGAGCAGGACGCTGGTAGCAGAATTGACTCCTTGTTAGCAATTCATCATCCCCTTATTATATGGTGGTGATCTCCTTCAAACTCTGATCTTGAATATCAGCTCCGTATTGAACATCGAATTAGATCATGCCTTTCTTATGGGACTTCTTGACCCGCAAGTTCTTGGAGCTTTATGAAGGTTCGAGACCAGTTACCGAAAACGGCAACGAGGTAAGGTATCCTAGGTCTTCGGCCCAATCAGGTATTGTCACGGAAGAGTATTTGGTGGATGAGGATGCGGTGTTGTTTACTGACGGGATGGTGGAGCAGGTTTGGGTTGGGGGTGATAGTGGGGAAGGGGGAAAGGAGGTGGGTAGGGGTGAGAATGGTCGGGTGAAAGAAAGGGAGCATGACTACAGAAAGAGTGTAGGAGAGGAGAAGAGTTAGGCAGGCGGGAAAAGGAGGGTGGAGGTTGAACGTGGAAGTGGAGTGGGAAATTGGCAGGTTATGTCCGAGAGCGAGAATAGGGATATTGCTCGCTCGGCGTAGTTTGTTTGAGAATTTGGTACTTGAAAACTTACTTTTAGAGGCTACGAGAGAGTTATAAGACGAGAAACGGGGGAGTGGTAAATGCACAGGGTAAAAAACGATCAAATGCAATCAATTAATCTTATTCTCTTGAGAGAACACCGTCTAGATGCATGTCCCCATTTCAACGCCTGCCATATATACAACCCAGCAATCATTTATTCCATCCAAAACCCTCTATCATGTCCCATTATCAATCCACTCGGTCATCATCGTCTTTATCTGTGTCTGAATCACTCAAGTCTATCTGTCTCTTTCGTCTGTCTTGCGCCATCTCTCTATAAGTGCTCCAACTTAGTAATAAGAATGCGGCGATGATGAGTAACCCGCCTATGATAGCGGCTGGGCTCAGGGGCACCCCCGTCCAGAGCCAGTCCACGATGGCGACGAGGAAAATGGTAAGGAGTGCTGCCACGCTGCTTAATACTGGGCTAGTGAGACTGATGAGGACCAGGAAACTGCCTGAGAACGTGGCGTTGGCGAAAACGGAGATGGCGAGGAGCCATGCAGCCTCGCCATGCGGGAGTTCGAATTTTTCAAGTTCAGCCCAGTGTAAAATCGGCAGCGGGATCCAGAGAACGAGAAGCGTAAAGGATCCAATGAGTGAGCCAAAAGTGTTTGCAAAGATCATGCCTCGGCCTGGACTCGTGCCTTCGGGAGGGCAGGCTAGCTTCTTGTAAAGGACTTCGTAAAGTCCGTAGAGCACGCTTCCGACTCCGATGATCAGATTCCCTGCTACTCGGTCTTTTGCTTCTTTCTCTGCCGGTTCTCCTCCAATTGAACCTCCTGATGTTCCGCCGTGCTTGGTGGGCGTTGCATCTCCGTACGCGACGACTAGGACACCTATTATTGCTACTATTACCGCGAATGATTTGTCGAATCGAATTGTATCTTTTAACAGAGGGACGCTGAAGACGTAGGCGAAGAAGGCGGAGCAATTGTAGATTGCTGTCAAATCTGACGGTGAAGTCATGTTGACTGCAACGTACCATGATCCTCCGGCAATTGTGAGTGCACAGGTGACCAAGGCTGTCTTTCGGAGCAAGTATGGGATGGGCGAGTGTTGGTTTCGAGGGACGCTGAGCTCTTGCGTTTCGACCATTTGCGCTGTACTTCGAACGAGGTAGACATGTCTTCGCCAAAAGGTCTCCCAGGGCATATTCCACTTCTGTAATCGTAGGATGAGGAGTTGGAAGGGCCACAATAATGACCATGATCCGTGGGTGAAATATCTGAGGAATGTTAGAGGCGTTCTCTCTGTAATAAATGCCACAACTTACAGCATGCAATACGCCTTATTCCATTTTAGCTTATGCTGAATGTAAACTGCTGTCTCTGTCTGTACCACAAAACTGATCAAACTCAACCCTAAGAAGAACGCCGCATATGTATATTTCTTCCTCGTCGCTAGCTTGGTCTGCGTATCTGGACTCCGGCTTCTCATTGTAGAACTTCTGGTAAACAGCGGTGGTCGCTCTGGCAGATCAGGAGAATCGTATCCCGTCCTCCCCCTTTCCTCATCATCTTTGTGCAACAATGGCTGATGAGACCGTCCATCTGTCGGCCTGTGTAAAGGCGGTCGTCGGTCCCCCATCTCGTCCGAATCAGAACCGAAATCACCGAAGTCCTCTTCGTCCCTCCGCGTGGCCTTTGTCTTTCCGTTTGTGCGCTTCGTATGGCCGTTCGACTTTGCTGACGTGACTACAGGTTCTGTGGATGCGGCTCTCGAGGAGGTTCGTGAGATGGGTCGCTGAGGAGTAGGCTGCCAGGTATTGGGCGCCAATGCAACTACCGTTTGCTGTGCATTTAGATTCGTCGGCTGACCGCGATGAGACATGCATGCGGTTGATGGGGAATGCTAGGTTTTCGAAGAGATAATGCACGAGGCTGTCGGGTTAGTAGGGTGGGATGTATTTGTCTCTGTTTCGTACAGTTGCAGGATGGCGATGCTTGGCCAATCAGGGCCATTTCATCATCAATTTCGGGTCAGGGACTTTTCTTAAGTGGATCCTTTTTAGCAGGGTTCCCCACGCCCTATTAGTCACCTGATGAAATACTTACCAAGGGGATGGTTATGTTCAAAAGACAAGATGAGTGTGCATTTCTTCAGTATGGTTTATATTCATACAGTATGGCCTTTCTGGAATCAGATAATGAGTTTCCCTCTTCCCCTGGGAAGGCCTGCATATCACAGTAAGTTCCCCTGAAATTAAGCGATTAGCCAGTCTGGAGGAGATCCACACCTCTCCTGAACGGCACTCAGTATCTTTGTTATTGAAATGCATATGTTTTGAAGCAAAGGGTACTACTTATTTGCGTGAAGATTCGACCGGCCTAATAACTACCCAAATTTCAACTCAGATCCAATCTCCCATCACCTTGGTTGATGCTGTTAGTGGTATTTAACATACTTTTGATAATATCGTGCTTGTTGGAGCGATCAAGAGCATTTGAAATGGATTACCTGGAAAATGAAAATTATGAGACATACGAAATCTGCACCTGTTGCATAAGAGGCGAATGCATGTCTGAATGTTCCAAGATATGCAGTACTTTGATGAGCAAGACAAGCGTACCAGATCGGGATAGGCAAAACCTACATACGTAGGATGAAGCAGTATGTCGCACTTGTTCCATAATGAAGAAGATTAGATATGATAGTTGTGTTTGGGCATCATGCCAGATTTTGTCGATTGAAGCACCCAGGAGCTTCAATCATGCCTCAGTTGGCCTTGGAAACTCTGACTATGTACTGCATCACCAACGAAGCATATCGAACGGTCCTCACGATATGGGTCTGGCCATGGCTGCGAGAGGATATCCGAGGCTTGATGGAGCTGATCGAATTCATCGACTTGCTCAAACCCCTTCTGGTGCCCATGATACAGTTATTCGCAATCTGGATCCACTGGCAAACATTTCATTCAAGTTTTGAGACTCCGTGGTATGCAACCCATTCCCCAACTCCGCGCTCATAATCAAACAACTAATCTCCTTTCTGTTCCCAGTTTCACAGATAATCTTTCTTCCGGCTTGTCCTCGTGTATTGATTCAGACGCCATTCAACATCTCCATCTTTATTCTCCAACGTCCCTCCTCTGATCTCAAAACATCTCATCGTCATTCGAGGTCCGACTTCAGCCAATTCGACACTTTGATACCCGGTCTTCACAAAAACATGATGTCGTACCTCGATGCTATCCTCGATATTCTTGAATGTGACAACTCTGCTTCCAAGCTTTGTTTTGTTTGTGATAGCTTCACGTGGAGGGAAGATGTGCTTCAGTATCTTGACTATCCGCAATCCCAATTTCGATGTGAAGCCTTCGAAGATGAGATGTGGGTAGGATTCGCTGACAGTGCCTCTGGCACTGTTTGGGATATCATGGCGAAGAACAACATTGTGGAGGGAGAAAGACACTGTAGGACCATGTGGGAAATGCGAAAGTGTCAAAGCTGTTGGAACACCTCGATGTTCATGGAGAAGGATTATGTCTGAGAGTCCTGATGCTTGAGCAGATTGCACCAGATTTGGCAGGATCAAGTTGCCCCTGTTCAGTCGTATCGACGTTGGCAGTAATAATCGAATCTCTTTGGCGAAAGACGAAAGTCGTGTTGAAGGATCTCGTGAGGTAGTGACTAGTACTCGTGGGTCAACTATGCCTGATAGTTGAGCATACTCGTCATCCAGATCCAGCTCTTCATTAGCTGTCAAGTCGGGTCTCGATTCATCGTACTTGTAATCCTCGCGCAACTTTTTGTCGTTCGCAATAGCGGGGTCAAGAGGCTTTCCGGAAGCTAGAGAAGCTCGCAGCTTTGCTCTCTTCTCTGAAATCTCTGCATCCCGAAGAGTCAGAGCTCGACGGTAGAGATAATCACGCCGTTGACGAGTTTGTTTGCGCTGCAAGATTCAGTTAGCAAATATCCACAAGATGTCTAACGTTGTTCTTCGGCCAGCGCGCAATTCCTCAATTTGTAGAAACGGCACACTTGCCACACAATAACGTCCTCCCCTAAGTCAAAAGGAATATCAAGAATAACTTGGTAAACCGTGTACTCACAATCATTTTGGACCGCAGTTGTGGTTTTCATAAAAAGTAATTTGGAGATAATGCAAGGAATATAAATTTCTTAGCGTCGCGCTAAAATGACCCTTACCCATAGCCTTTTCGAGCCTCCATCACATCGGGAACCGCAAGACGTTCCGATCTCTTCAAACCCCGCGCCGAAGATCACAAGAATCTGTGCAAGAAGTTGCCAGTGCTCAAGTCGCATCTATGATGACTTGAGAGGACTTTGCTCGTTTTGTGACTAATCTCTTTCCTTTGCGCAGCCACAAGGCTGCTTCAAAAATCACAAAATCTATTGAAGTGAGCAACTACCCAGTGCCACCATAGTTGTGGCTGGCAAACTGCAGCTTCGGCGGCACCGTGCAGCTCTTGTCACTCCTTTGATACAAGATCAGTGAGCTGATCACCATATTCCACCTCTAGGAATCGAGCAAAACCTGTACAATGGAGGGGGCTTTTACCCACCTCGGCAACCACCTCATCTCCGACTCTGCGGCTGCGATCAACGCCGGTGCGGATGATCTGTCAAATATTGACCCGGACGAGAGTTTGCTCTACGGGCAGTATGGAGGACGGGGTGGTTTGGGGCCGAGCAGGCGCCGAAACGACGACGATGACAACGAGACGGAGGTTTTCGATGATGACGATGCAGAGAGCCTGGCAAGCATCCCAGTCGACGGTATGAAGACATTGGGTTTGAGAGGAGTTGAGGACGAGAAAGAGCTTCCCGCTCACGCATGCGCGTAAGTGGCTGAGTGGCGAGGGACTTGTTTGGATATAAACTGACATTTGGTGAAGATACTGCGGCATCCATTCTCCCAGCTGTGTCGTCAAGTGTTTGGGATGCAGCAAGTGGTTCTGCAGTGCCCGTGGTAATGCTACCTCTTCCCACATCGTCAACCATCTTGTTCGTGCTCGGCACAAGGAAGTTCAACTGCATCCACAATCTACCCTCGGAGACACGGTCCTCGAATGCTACAACTGTGGTACAAAGAATGTTTTCTTGCTTGGGTTCATTCCTGCGAAGTCGGACACGGTTGTCGTTCTTCTGTGCCGTCAACCTTGCGCAGCCACTCCTTCTTCCAAGGACATGAGTTGGGATATCTCGAGATGGCAACCTCTTATCGAAGATCGTTCATTCCTACCTTGGCTTGTGTCTGTTCCAACCGACGCTGAGCAGCTCCGTGCTCGACACTTGACCCCACCCATGATTGCTAAGCTGGAGGAGATGTGGAAAGACAATGCTAGCGCTACGATTGCCGATCTTGAGAAGGCTGCTGGAATCGATGACGAACCTGCTCCTGTTCTACTGAAATACGACGACGCTTACCAGTATCAAAATGTCTTTGGACCCCTTGTTAAGATCGAGGCAGACTACGATCGCAAGTTGAAGGAAGCTCAATCCGAGGACGGACTCGTCATTCGATGGGACTATGGTCTTAACAACAAACATCTTGCAAGCTTTATTCTCCCAAAGATCGAGCTTGGTGATGTCAAACTGGCTGTTGGAGACGAAATGCGCCTGAAGTACAAGGGAGAGTTGCGACCCGTCTGGGAGGGCGTTGGCTACGTTGTCAAGATTCCTAACAATCAGTCTGATGAGGTTACTATTGAACTTCGAAAAGTTGGTAGTGACAAGTCTGTCCCTACCGAATGTACCCACAACTTCTCCGCCGATTACGTTTGGAAGGCCACCTCCTACGACCGGATGCAATTCGCCATGAAAACTTTTGCTGTCGACGAGATGAGCGTATCTGGCTACATCTTTCACAAACTTCTCGGTCACGAGGTCGCTGCAGCTCCAATGAAGATCCAGATGCCAAAGAAGTTCAGTGTCCCAGGACTTCCAGAACTGAACAGCAGTCAGATAAATGCAGTCAAGAGCGTCCTGCAAAAGCCTCTCAGTCTCATTCAAGGACCTCCGGGAACGGGAAAGACAGTCACTTCCGCCACAATTATTTATCATCTTGCCAAAGTCAATGGCGGTCAAGTTCTCGTTTGCGCGCCATCCAACGTTGCTGTTGATCAGCTTTGCGAGCGTATCCATCGTACTGGCTTGAAAGTTGTCCGTCTTACCGCTAAGTCTCGCGAGGATGTCGAGTCTTCTGTTGGCTTTCTCTCGTTGCATGAGCAGGTTCGCATGAACGACAGCAACTTAGAGCTCATGAAGCTAGCACAATTGAAGAGCGAACTTGGCGAATTGTCCAGTCAGGATGAGAAGAAGTTCAAGACCTTGACAAGAGCTGCCGAGCGCGAGATTCTTAGCAACGCTGATGTCATTTGCTGTACTTGTGTTGGTGCTGGCGACCCTCGTTTGGCTAAGATAAAGTTCCGAACTGTCCTCATCGACGAATCGACTCAATCTGCTGAGCCTGAGTGCATGATTCCGTTGGTCTTGGGATGCAAGCAGGTAGTCTTGGTTGGTGATCATCAACAACTAGGTCCAGTCATCATGAACAAGAAGGCTGCGAAGGCTGGACTCAATCAGTCGCTCTTCGAACGTCTTGTCATCCTTGGCCTCGCACCGATTCGACTGAACGTGCAATACCGTATGCATCCTTGTCTTTCAGAATTCCCGTCAAATATGTTCTACGAAGGCTCTCTCCAGAACGGTGTCACTATGCAACAGCGTCTCCGACGTGATGTTGATTTCCCTTGGCCTGTCGGAGATACCCCGATGATGTTCTGGTCCAATCTTGGCAATGAAGAAATCTCCGCATCTGGTACTTCTTACCTCAATCGTACAGAAGCTTCCAACGTCGAAAAGATTGTTACTCGTTTCTTCAAAGCTGGTGTTCAGCCTCAAGACATTGGTGTCATCACCCCGTACGAAGGTCAGCGAAGCTACGTTGTCAGTTCCATGCAGAACACGGGTACATTCAAGAAGGAGAACTACAAGGAAATTGAGGTTGCTTCTGTCGATGCCTTCCAAGGTCGTGAAAAGGACTTCATCGTACTCTCTTGCGTTCGTTCCAACGATCACCAGGGAATTGGTTTCTTGAGCGATCCTCGACGGCTTAATGTCGCCTTAACTCGTGCCAAGTACGGTCTGGTTATTCTCGGCAACCCCAAGGTCCTATCCAAGCATCCACTTTGGCACTACTTGCTATTGCACTTCAAGGAGCGCAATTGCCTTGTTGAAGGTCCTCTTTCCAACTTGCAAACTTCACTTCTTCAATTCAGCCGCCCAAAGACAACTTACCGTGGTCCACAACGCTATCAAATGTCTCATGCCTCTTTCAACGGACGCTCAGGCACTAATGGCAAGAACGCTCCGGACTTCAGCGATGCTGGTTCTATGTTGGGTAGCTACATTAACGATGATGTTTCATCTGTCCACTCCTCTGCACTTGGTGGTGTTGGTATTGGCTCCGCATACCCGCAAATGTTCTCTAACTTCACTCCTGATGCTTGGCCTGGTCTGGATCCTCGCGGTCGTACCAATGGCCAGAAGGGCAGAGGTCGCGCTCCGGAGAGTGTTGCTGGGGAGTCAGTTGCTGCTAGCGAGCTTACGGATGCAACCAACAGTGTTCTGGACGGAAAGGGCATCGGCCAGGGTGGAGTCAGTCTCGGTGCTGGATTAAGCGACGCCCAGAAGCAAACAAGCTTGAGCCAATCTGATCGCCTGAAGCGCTACGTCGAGTCAGGCGGACGCTTGGCCGACTATAAGACCGGAGATGCTGGCAGTGTTTTTGGAGGCAGTTCATTGTTGAGTGGTCGCCGCCTGGATGATGATGAGAAGAGTGTTTCTACTGCTTTTGCAAGTCAAGTCGGAGGTGGCTACGATTGATCAATATCCGCACGTCCTCACTACGGACACAGATTTTTGAAGACCGAAACGGATTGCCCGAAATAGGTAGCAGACAGAAAGCGCAAGCTTGCTGCGCTGCCTATCGTCCAGCAACCTGGATCTGAATTCGTCGATCGATGAAATTGGTCACTGATGGCTGATGCCGGGTTGCCTTCATGTCAGACGCTTTGCTTGTATGCAAGGCTGAGACACAAGCATGCCCTAACTGCTGCGAAATGTGGGGAGAGCGAGTGGAACATTGAATATGGGGATTGTTATGGTGGTTGCTTTGTTGATGAGTAGATGGATGTTGTGAGGTGAGCAAGTAAAACGGCGGTGAGGTTGAGCATGTAAAGCACAGTTTTTTTTTTTTTTTGAACTGGTGTCTATCTCAGGGTTCTGAGACCATCAGGTCGCTGAACTTGTCGAATAGTGCTTCCAGATATTCAATTTACAACCTCACTGTCACCCCTCTCCCCGCTCTTGGTGCAGGAGAATGTTCTTGAAGTGCCAAATCCTTCCATGAACATTGCAAAGTCGAAGTTTCTGAAAATCAATCTGGCTGCCCAAGTAGGCGCAGCTCTTTTTATATATTGCAAAGGCTGCATGTCTCGCTTTGAAAAGATTGAATGATTTGCTCTTGTGCTGTCTACCTGATTGGCAACGTCGTCGCTGCAGAAGTCAACAAACCCCACATATGCTCAAACAAATTTTCAATCAAATCCGGTGTCTTCCCAATGTTATAATCTAGCGCAACATCCACACTATTATCCGCCACCGTGCCCACAACATGCGCGTTCATCGGTTCCCCATGATCACATAAGCCATTCAAAGCCCCACTCAGCTCAACACTCATCAAGTTCAGAAAGTTGCTAGCATGGTTCACCATCCAAGCCGTTGCTTGCAATGCCGCGTTCTCGTTCACCTGCGCTACGTCCAAGGCGTGACGAGCAAAGTCCAAGTCCTCGGTGTTGCTATTTGCAAATGCCAGACGTTGTTGAGCAGAATGGAAGGCTGCATATTCAACGGACGGTGACAACGCGATAAGTGCAGAGCTGGCACTTGCAAGAAGTAAATTTTGGGTCTTCATGAATGCGGATAGTGAAGCATTGGTGGAGTTCACTGCGAGTGCTTCTGCGCTAGAGGTCTTGATTTGATCCAAAGCTGGCTGGAGAGCGTTAATAGCGAAGCGTTGGGCGGTTGTCGTTGCTTGGAGTGATGCGTTCGCTGCGGTGATGAGCTTTGGGGTAGCGTCTCGAGCGGCTTGGAGACTTGCTTAATAGGTTTTAAGGGTTTCTTGTGCGGCTTGGTTCCCTGCTCCATTGAGCATAGCTTGTGCTGCATTTAGGGCGCCTTGGGCCGCCTTGGGGCCGGCTTCGTTGGCTTGAAGAAGTCAGTTGATTGTTTTGAGAGGTTTGGGGTATCTTACAGAATTGTGCGTTTTTGACGGCAGCCAGTTTCGCGACCTACGAATGGTGAGTATTTTCTCGGCGGTTGAGAGCTCTCAACTCACCAGTGCAGCTCGCTGCAAGAAAGAACCATAATCAAGATCCGTCTGTGCAGTGCTCACTGCTTGTTTAGCAGTATTGAGACCATCTGAAAATTCCGTTCAGTCAGTAGATGAACGGACCAAATATGTGAGCGATGTCCTTTGAGCATTCTGGACAGTCGCATGTGCGTTGTTCACGCTTTTAATTGCATTCCCGAACTTCGAATCTATACTCTTCTGGCCATCTACGGTTCGCTATGTGACTTGATCGATGGTCTTTTGGGTGGCAGCCGATTTGGATATCCATGCTGCATGAGCTGTGACCAGAGCTCTTTGGCCTTTTTGTGACTAACTGATTAAAGGATGCTTCTGCTTGGTCTAAAATTTTGAGCTTTGGTCAAAACCATCCTTAGCAGCTTTCTGGGCTGTCACGAGCTATGGTATGAGGTAGTTGAAAATCTTCTGCTCCAGGAGGAAGTGTTGCTTGCTGGGTATGAGTTCACATTGGACTTAAGCATTCGGGGTGGTGATGCCTGTGCTTGCAAGAGGTCCGACCGTGAAGCCTTCAAATGAACCTGCAACCTGGATTCCATCTTGAATTGCTGCGGGCATGGAGGCTCTATTTCTGAATAACTCTATGGTCCCCATGAAGGAGGCTCTCAGCGGCGTAGGCAGTTGTTCCAATTGACACCCAGGTCAAAAGAGTGAGAGCAACTTGTTCGAAATGCATCATGCTATCGTCTGGAAGGGGAATGGGTTTCCCAACTATGTCAGTTGCAAAATTGATCAATTCACTCAAGCTCAAATTAGCAAGACTCGCGCTGATGAGTCCCTGGTCGGATCATTTCCAATCGACAGGGCGACCTGTGTTTCAGTCTTTCCGATTGCAAGGCCACCACTGATGGCTAGCTTGCTGGGAGTTCCGGTGGTAGAGAAGGCTTGACGATCAGTATGTTTTGTTCTGGAGAATTTAGAATATACTTACAGCGTAGGTGATTTCCAGCTCCAGTGTCATTGTTGGTCTAATCTTGGCGTTTGGACTAATCCCGAAGGGATTGACCTAAAAACTATTTAATTGCCTAGATGTGAGATTATAATAATCTTCTTGACGAAGGGAACAAGTCTTACGCTATAGCTGAAGCATCGACTGTGTTCACCGCAAGCGTCACCGTGAACACCAGCAAAGCAGTTTGCTTTGGCACAGTGATATTCAACCCTGCACTAATTTGCAACGATGGAGACTCAGTAATGACCAAGCTCACAAATATTGGCGTCGATGTAATGTTTGGGCCGAAGGAGATCTATTTGAAAAGAGCCGAATGTTGCTAAACACATAGCATACTTACAGCCTTGTCCGTGGAGAGAACAAGGCCGAAGTCGAGACCATGTCCTTCGATCAATGATACTTGGAGGATTAGACCATCCATGTTCACCCTAGTTATCTTCTTCAACGCATCGATGTTGTTAATTTGAGTACATAATGAAACACCTATGAGGTCAATAACTTTCCTCCTCAAAGATAGGCTCTCACTCACCTTTGATGATTGGGTAATTGTAAGATTACTTGTTCGTGAACCCAGGAGTTGGTTGCTGTGTATTTCCAGCAACCAGAGCAATCTGTCTCATTGGAATATTAAGGAAAGTTCCCTTTAGGCTTGGTGCCAGAGATGAAGAGCTGGTAGGGACATTGTACTCTCCATAAGCTGTCCACTGCAGTAACTCGTTAGGCGTTTTCGAGATATACACCGTGAAATTTCCACGGTTCTAAAGTGTACCACTCCATTGATCCCCAAATGGACAGGAGTTGCCGTTTTGCTTGGGATAGTCGGCGCAATGAAAACTTTAAAGGATGCTTGATTAATGGTTAAGTTGTCTATCTTGACGTCTCTATGGAGCCGGAGATGCTGACGCCTTCCTTGTCAATTGCAATAGTTGCTTCGGCTGAAGTGTAATCATCGATATAGTCGTTCTACATAAACTTATATTAATATATTAGTTGAAGTATATAAAGTATATAGAGTATTATAATTGATAAAATAAAAGGGAAAAGTTGGCCTTAATTATCTTAGTTTAACGATGTTATGTAGGCGGTCGAGTCACGAGTGTTTGGGCGTTTGGCTTGTGAATCCTTTAGGCTTTTAATATTTACGCACCCCTCCCCTCCTCTAGTTACCCCGCACTCAGTAACCTTAACCTTAGAGCCTCAGGCAAAAGCACTCGCCACCCGTACTGCGTAGAAATCAGCTCTTGAACAACTGCGCCCACCAAGGTTCCTTCATACTATTTCAACTCCTTCAGTATCCTACCTCGACACTCCGCAGTGTTGTTTTCATCGATCTCGCACAACTCACCTTAAGACTTCTTCCAAATACAAACGGTTACCGATTCACGACATGCCACGGGCGGAGGTGGGAACGAGCAAATATGTCGCGAATAAGATGCGCAGCAAAGGACTTCAAAGGCTCCGATGGTATTGTCAGGTCTGCGAGAAGCAATGCCGTGATGAAAATGGCTTCAAGTGCCACACTCAGGCTGAATCTCATATACGAAATATCTTGGCCGTCTCGAATCCGAATAAGAAGATCGACGAGTTCTCACGCGAGTTCAAGAGCGACTTTATCAAGCAGCTGAGGACGTCGCATGGGACCAAAAGTGTGCATCTCAACCACTTCTATCAAACATATATCGCGCACAAGGAGCATATTCACATGAACGCTACGAAGTGGCAGAGCTTGACGGACTTTGCAAGATTCTTAGGCACAGAGGGTATCTGTAGGGTTGAGGAGAACGAGAAGGGGTTACACATTGCGTGGATCGATAACAGCCCTGAGGCGCTGAGGAGGCTGGATGCGGTGAGGAGGCAAGAGGCTATGGACAAGGGTGATGAGGAGAGAGAGCAGAGAATGATCGCTCAACAGATCAAGCGAGCTCAAGAGGCGAGGACAGAGAACGAGGAGATGGACAATAAGCCGACGCAACTTCAAAGAGTAGAAGGAGAGAAGGTGAAACTAAACTTCGAAAATAAGCCTGCGATCACGAAGCCTCTCACGCCACAGGCTGATGATATAACGTCAAATGCCACCAAGTCAACGCCGGCACCAGCTTTTACAATGTCGTTCGGTGTAGCCTCAAACCGTCCCAAAAATGTCCTTGCTGCAGCAAAAAAGAACCCCTTATCAGCAAAGAAAGCAACGGCCATCAAGCAACCTGAGAAGATGAGCGAAGCCGAGCGCATCATGAAGGAGGAAATTGAAAGGAAGAGGTCAGCAGAGTCTCATGGCATTGGGAACCGCAACGGCAAACGGCTTAAGATGGGCTAGGTGTGTAGACAGTGGCTCACTTGTTGAAGCTAGAAGGACTGGTCAGGGATATTTTCCAAACTTGGGAAGCCTTCAATGATGATTACATCGCGTGTATCATAAATGGCTGAATGTTCTGCATTGCCTTATGCCGAAGCACCCTTGTTTGGGGCATTAAGTATCAGGTAGTACTAAAACCTAGAGGCACTAGAATTGGCCTCTCAGGCAGGCGCAATAAAAATTTTTTTACTATGGTTGCCCTAAATTTGATTTTGCACTGAGACTTCAGGACTAACTCCCAATGGCGGGCCACTAAATACATATTACTAGTAGCTTATTAAAATCAGTGCCACTCTTCGTTTTTGTTCATCATCTTAGAGGGTAGGCTATTCGGACCTGCTGGTCTTAATACAAGCTGACCATCATGTAGTCCCACCCTCGAAGAATTCACGCAGCGGTTGCGGACATGGTAATCTTACTCATCCTTTTTAACGTATACGCGACGCCTTGAACTACCAGAACCAGAAACCGACAATACCCTCCTGCAGTTATCTACCTCACATACCGGCTTCCACATAATGATGTCAGAAGTCGAGTCCAAGAAAAGTTTCCCGTCCCGCACTAACAACTTGCGGTGGCGTCTCCAATAACTGGCACAAACTTGCCATATTTTGCTATAGATTTTCGCACGCCTTCGATTAGACACCCCCAGAGGCGTTGTACAGCCTTCAGCATGGCAAACTTTTCGCCAGATCGGACTGGTGACTGGTTTTAGACGGTTCCTAGCGACAATTTTTATTTGCGCATCGACGGGCTTCAATGCACTCCTTCGGCTGCGGAGCTGCTGCAAGTTTAAAGACGGCTTTTGCGTTTTTCAAGAGAATGTTTTTGAAAAACGATGCATCATCTCGGGCTCTCAATCTCTGAGATATTCCCTCGAGAATACGTGGGTTAGAGCGTGGGTCTATCTGTTTGTCGTGTTGGTCAAGCCAAGCCCTTGATCTTCATGGCATACCAGACACGGTGAAGATATCTCTCGAGGGAGGAGCCTGAATGAAGCCAGAAAAAACTAGCGAGAGACATTCCTGGTCAGTCGTCTCTTTTAAGGAGTTGTAAGCATAAGAGTAAATCTGGGCCAAGAAAGACTTGTTGCGGCGACGAATCTTAAATCGGTCTTGTTCGTCAATGATGATTCCGTCATGCTCTCTAAGCATCCTTTGATGCACCGAAAACCCAAGGATATATCGGAGGCGTTCACGAATACTAGAATGGACAAAGGACTTTAACGAAGTTGCAGTCCCGGGGGGGGGGGGGGATTTTCACAGAATCAAGGACATCAGCTAATAATCTTTTAGCATTTTCAACGGGTAACTCGACCGAGACGTACCAGTGACGAGGCCCCAGTTCGCTTGATATAGCACCCGGTATCTATATTCCGCGTAGTGCCCGAAGTAATTTGCCCAGACAGACTTGCAAAGTTTTACGTTAATTGAAGCGCGTTCTGGGAATGGGATGAAAGACCGAGAGATTTCAACGACCTTGTCCTAGCCCAGGGAGTGCGTTTAGCGTTAAGCCGATACCGTCCATCAACTGGTCCTTAGATGAGATTGTAAGTTTTCAGGGAGGTCTTGATTCTGCTGAGTGCTGGCCATTTATTTTACATGTTTAGTTCCTGAGAAGTTGACACAGAGGTTCCTTTTGACGCAAGTAGACCCTAAATAGTGAGAAAAGCGGCAATAACGTCTGTGAAAGATGGTCTGGAATTAAATTTGGATTGAGGGCAAATCGGAATTAGTCAAGTAATAGCTTTTTGTGGATGTTAGATGTGATATAAGAACCGATCTCAAGGCATGGTATGCAGGGTTTGGAAGACTCCTTAGACTGTTTTGACTTATCGAGAGTGCCCGATTCGCTTCTTTCCATAGAGGGGTTGGCATGTCTGTAAGGCGCGTCTCGTGGATAATCCTACACAGAGAGTCGACGCTAAATGGCCCAAAATGTTGGCTGTCATCCAAACACTGAGGCAAACTTCCTTGATACACAATGTCAATGTGTTAAAAGAGTGTTAAACGTTGCTAAAGCTCCAAACAAAGTCTAACGTCATCATCAATGAGTGGAAACGACGCCCAGATCCAGATTTATAAATTTTGTGCAAAATCTGCAGTTTTAGTCCTTTTTGTATGGGATATATAAGACCATTTCCGGGCACATTAAAATTGGAAGGAACGGGTTAGAAGCCCCTGAGACAGTACGACAGATAATAAGGTACGTTTGCGAGATTGGGAGGTATGGGAGGCGGTGCTGGCGTGGCAGGAGTCGAAGGCTCCGATTCGAGTATATGTGATAGAAATGAAGAAAAGGGAGTGCATGTAGAAGTGTGAGGGGCAGCTCCTACTTATACTATTGAGGTTGGATAGTGGCCTACAGGAAAGCGGCGCGCATTCGCAAGCGAAAGACTCCTTACAGCTAGTTGTATAAATCGGCGATTTTCGCGCTAATTCGCGTTCCCCCCATCGATTTGTTGCGCGCACCACTAATAATTCGACGACCGCGAATAACTTTACCAAAACACGTCCAATTGCTAAGGTAAGTAGCTCAAATGAAAGCCCTTAATAAGATCTTTCTAACGGTAAAAGGGATTATGGCACCGAATCTTTCTAAGCGTGATCGGGACGCGATCGATGCTTGCCTTAATAACAACCCTAATATCGACATGCGCGAAGTCGTAGCCCTTTACTCGACTATATATAATACGATACAAAAGAGGAGGGCATTCTTATAGCATACTTAGCGCACAAGGGTCGACGATCGAAGAAAAGCGGGCCGCCCATGTCTCTTTATAGACGAGATAATTTAATATGCAATTGCTCTTATAAATCGCAACCCGACATTTTACCTCGACAAGGTAAGCGACTTTATATATATAAAGTTTCATGTATAGCTTGATGCTCCGCAAGTCTCTAAGCTTTAGAAACAAGCTAGCATCTCTTATAAAAAGCTCTTAGTTTAAGCCTATTAACGGAATAATATCTTAATCACGGAATAAACCTTTAAGATAATATAATAAGATGCTTGCCAATTAGTATTTGTCGACGAAAGTGCATATAATAAGAGGACTAGGGATTGTCGATACAGTTAAGCTCTTACTAAGAAGAGGGCACAAGTAAAGAGGTAGCTAAAGAAGTCGGAATAGTAATCTCTTTTGCCGGCATATATATTAGATAGATACTTGTTACTTATCCTTTTTAAAGGAGCAATTATAGCTTAAATATTCGAAGCTTAGATCGAATTCGACGTCCTTCCGAATGTAATATAGCCTCCCGGCTTATATATTATTTTGATTATAAATAATTGCAAAATCTATAAGTTATAAGAAATTATTAATATATGCGCTAAATGGGCTATAAACCTTGAGTTCTTGCTATTATATTATCTAGAGTTTAACCCTATCGAGGCCTCCTTTCACGACTTAAAAGCTTATATACGAAGATAATATAAATTTAAAGGAAGCTTATATATAAACTTCGAGGCTTTCTTGATATAAGCTCTCCGGGAGCGAGGGAGAGGACTAAAGGCAGCTAGGCTAGCCCGAGCACACTTTCGACATGCAAGATATTAAGGAGTACCGGAGGAATAATATGCATAATTTTTGTATATATAATAGTAAAGTTTTAATAGTAATTGTTTTAGTTAAAGGGGAGTCTCGGCTATTATTTTTCCATATTTAGCACTTTAAGTTTGCAAGCTAATTACGTTATAACCACAATTCTAATTAAGTTAAAAAATTGATATTTAAAAATAGCAAGTTTTAAAGTATAATATCTATTCTTATTAAGAAAAAAAAGATTGCGTTATTATAGCAATAATCTAATAAAAAGAGAAGGTAATTAGACGCATTGTAACCGAGAGGTTAAGCGAGGCTTAAGATTTTGATAATCTTAGCTTATAACACCTTAACTTTGACGTCTAATAACTTTTTAACTACTAAACGGAATTTTGTCCCCCTTATATTAAAAGAAAGAGCAAAACGAGATGTTAAATTCTCGCATATAAGGACAAAAAGTTTATATTGCGTCGTTAAACCCCTTATAAAAAAGTAAAATTGTCCCTAATCGACAAATATATTAGCTATTTACTCGATATCTTTAGCGAGACTTGTTAACCTTAATGCATATAGCCTCTTACTTTAATATCTATCCTTAAGCTCTTTATTTAGCTCTTTTTAGCCCGAGAGACTTAGCTAGCTCTTATTAAAAGGTGCCTTATCGTTATAATCCTCTTTAAGATCTCCTCTTATTCCGCTAGCTTTCCTAGAAACGCCGGGGATATTCCCATTTGCCATGTTAATAAAAGCTTAAGCTTAATCCTTAAGCTTATAACGCTCCTTTTATTCTTTAATCTCTTATTTATACTATTTGCAAAAGGGGGATACTTGCTTTTTAATCTTTACTAATATGCTTGTAAGGATTTATAGTGCAATTTGCCCTAATATCTTGCAAATGTCATTAATAGTCGTCTTATCCTCCTCGAGCTTAGCAAATATATTACTTAATCGGGCTTAGTAGTTTTATAAAAGATGCGTCTTTAGCTATTAGTAGAATGCTTTTAGCTAAGAGATAATAGGAATATTATTACGCAAAGGACTAGATTAACGGAATTTATTTATATTAAAGCTAAAATCCTCTCGATTTTAGGGCAATCGAGGCAAGTTTATCCTATCTTAGTATCGGGGGCCGAATAAAGTCTAGAACATATTACTATTATTTACTCTATATTTTAAAGATAATGACATTTAAGGCAAGGTAAGAGGGGCAAGAGGAGGGGGTTAATATTAAAGTTATAATAGCATATATTAAATAAGGGGCTACACTATTAGTATATGCGGTTAAGGCATATATTAAAGTAGTATTTCAAAGGGAGCTAAAGGTGTATATTAATATTAAAGATGCGGGGTATATAAAGGTTAAGCTAAAGCTAATAGGGCTATAGTCGATAGCGCATAACGCGACTTGTTTTTGCTTTTGTCTTCCCTTTTAGCTTTAGCCTTCTTCTTCTCTTTTTCGACGCGTTCCTTAAATAAGGTTACTAACGCTATAAGGGGATTCTTAATAGTAGTAGCGCCTTTTATCCATTTTTGGGCTTATAAGCTAGTATTTGCACTAGAAAGAGGATAATGCTTATTACCTAGAAACGGGAACTAGCAAGGGTAGTTTTTATTATAATCCCTCTTTTTATAAATTTATCGATTATAGACTTGTCGTTAATAAGAAAGAAGAGTTCTTAATTAGGCCTTAAGTTTAGCGTAATGGCCGTCTAATAGCTAAGTTATAAAGGTAATTCTTGGCTTCTTTTAAAGGATTAAAGGTAAAGTATTTATACTTTTAAAGATGTTAATTCGATCCTCGTATAGTCTCTTGATTATTGACTTCTCCTTCGATTTAAAGGCCTTCGACGTATCGGGTAGTAAAGCTTGTCTTAAAGCATATTTAGAACTATATTAGATTAAAACCTTTGCAATAGCATTCTTAGATAGCCTTAAAATCTTCTCGAATTAATACTAGTTTATCGATCTTATAGCCGTTCGAATATCGAATGTTTAACGCCCTTGAACTAGCTTATACTTCGCTACCTACTTTAATAGTTTTATTAAAGGCCTCGAATATCTTATTGCATTAAGCTCCCTTTTAACATTATATAAGATCTTAGGATATTAGTCTCGATCCTCCGAGTTAAGGTCGATAAGATAGCTTAGCCCGCATATATGTTTACTATTAATAGTAGCTTCTACTAAAATAACGACTTCTAGAGGTAAGAGGGCGCTTTAAGACTGCGAATTAGGCGGAGTAGCATCTATATCGATAAAGGGCCTTAAAGACGGTGTTGCTTGAGGTTCTAGGCTCGATTCGATAATTTAAGGGGTAAGCATAAGCGCTTTCGGAGGTTTTTAAGCACCCTTTATTATAGCTTTCGACTTTGCAAGTTATTATTTCTTTGTAAAGGCCTTTTTAGGCTAAATTAGAGGGGCTTATAGCTTGTAAAGGGTAAGAGGGACCCTCTTGCGAGGGGGGAGCTTATTCTCCTTAGCTTTGCGTCTAGTATTTATAGTGACGTAAGTGAAGCTTCCGAATTGGGTAGTCAAAAGAGGTTTACAAAAGCTAATAGTGGTAATTTATAGCCAAATAATCGAATTCATCGAATTTTGGTGGTGTGCGCACTAAAAGTCGGTGCGCGACGACATTTAGCGCGAAAATCGCCGATTTATACAACTAGCTATACTTTAAAAGCGGCCGACTATTACTCATAAAGCGCCAAACCTAAGCGGGCGCGTGCGATGCCCTCGTACGGAGTACCTAGGTAGGTAGTTACTTGTTGTCAGGAATAATGGCACGTGAACCGCTAGGGCCCGCTAATTGATTTTGGTTTGTATATATATGGTGTTTCCAACCCACCTAACTTCTCCATCATTGTACACATACAATATACTCCACTGAAACACCTCACTTTGCACTCCATTTACCTCAATATTCCGCTGATAATTACGCTCATATCCTAACACTTGTATGTGCAGAGTTTTCACTGGGAGTTTCATAGTAACTTTCTGCATTATCGATGCTAATATTCTCCCATTACGCATACTAATTATCGTCGATTGTTACAGCCGATCTCACCTAAACCCAACATTAAAAAATAATTTTCGCCATAATATTAAATAATCTTAATACTATTAATTTAAAACATCTTAAATAATATAGCATTGTAATTTCTGTTCTTATAATTAAAAAATAATAAGTGGTTGTTAATATTTAAAATAATAAAAATATCGGCCAAATATTTTGACATTTTTTGCCGTGAGAATTTACAATCGTATAAGGGTGGTTTGTGCGCGCGTCACGTGCCCCACCCCTAATCTTGACCGCTCCTTTAGATTTATATTATTATTAAAACAATAACACATTTAAAAAGGCTAATCCTTTGCATTTTTATTATAAACAACTAGACTAAGCTTTAGAAGAGAAAGAGGGCCGAAACAATTCAAAATGCTCTTGCAATTAAGGGTATTCTTAAGGGTGAATTAACTATTGTTGTGGACACCTCTAAACATGGCAAACCCTCTTTAGAAGAGGACGATTTAAATGATTTTGATGTGGATTAACTTAATAGTAAACCTTTGGAGAAATTAACCTTATTTTAGTCTACTTAGCTTGTAATTAGCCGCCAAAACGATGATATAATCGGTCTTAGAAGACCCTCTATAGAGCATAAGATGACAAATATACTTTACCTCCCATATAAGTATATATTATAAATTATTATTTATTTAATAACTAATAATAAATATAGCAACTAAAGGTTTATATACATCAAAACTTGTGCTTATAGCAAAAAGATCAAAGAGTATACAAGTACGGGCTAAGAAATCAAAGAGACAAGAAGAGGAGAGGATTGGAAAGCTTATAAACCCGGCGACTTTACTAATATTAAAGCAAAGTCGTTTACTATTTCTTAAGCTTCTAGAAGCAAGGATTCCGGAACTTATACTTGCTTTGCTTCTTATACTAAAATCAAGTGAGGATAATGGCGCAAAAGAGCTCTTATTAGACGCTTTAATTAGTGAAGCTTGTGGAGATAATAATATATTAGAAGAGCTTATATTAATCCGACAAGTCTTTAATAGTGTATAAGGCTTATTATCTAATAAAAAGCAATTATACGCACTACAAATCATCTTTGACTTGTTATTGCTCAAGCAATATATTGCATAAATGCTAAAGAAAGAGGAGTATTACTTGAATAAGTTTGCAGTATCTAAATTGGTAGCTTAAAGCAACTATATTAAAAATGACAGCAAAACATTAGCTTATAAGATTAGGGCTCTCCTTCGCTACTATTAGACTTTTAGAGGACTCCTTGCTAAAACTTGTAAAGGAAAAAGGAAAGGATCTTCTTACCTTAATAATAAAGATGTATTTTATGCATGTAAAGCTTAGTTGCTTTAATAAGAGGTTAAAATAGTTACTCCTAATAATTTTAGGATTGCTATTAATATGGAGATATTACCTCGATTAATAGTATTATGTGATAAAGGTATTAGTCGAGCTTGTACTTATAAATGGCTACTTTGGCTTAGCTTTTATGTATTAGAGGTGAAAAAGGGAGTATATGTTAATAGACATAAACGGGAAGACGTTGTTGCATATAAGCAAGAGGTGTTTCTTCTAATAATAGAAGAGCTTGGTTTATATTCCCGGCAATATGATAAATAAGAGGATAGATCATAAAAGGTTATAGAGCTTGTCCTCCCGCTAAGAGTAAACTGCCATGTCTTTTACTACTACGACGAAAGCTGTTTTTATGGCTATAATTATAAGAAGACTATTTGGCTAGATAGTCTTATAGAATAGCAAAAGATGCTAAGCAAAAGCAAGGGCAAGCTAATACACGTTTCTAATTTTATTAGAATTGAAGGCCGTATTACAATACCCGAATTAGGCTTAAATGCACGGAAAATCATATATCCGGGAGTAAGAGGAGATCTATAATAGGATACTAAATAGCTTTTGGTACAAATATTAACCACGCTTGAGATATTTGAGAAGAAGCATCCGGAATATATAGCAGTATTAGTATTCGACTAATCCTCTACACATGCATTACACGGAGAGGGAGCCTTAAACGCTTTTAATATTAATCTTATAGACGGAGGCAAGAAACCCACTTTAAAGGATATGTATTATCTACCGGAATGTACTATTATAGAGCTCCGAGGCACTATTTAAACATTATATATTATAGATGCTAAGGGAAATAAGATTAACAAAGGAGTAAAGACAATTTTATAAGAGAGGGGTTGCTATCCTAAGAACCTACTAAACCTCAAGTGTAAGGACAAGTGCCCTAATCCTATAGCATATCCTGTGCTTATATCTAATAGCCTTACTTGTTATTTGGCTCGAATACTTTCAACTCACAAGGACTTCTTTGAGCAAAAGTCTGCTATTGCTATGCTTATTAAAGGGAGGGGGCATAAGTGCATCTTTATTCCAAAGTTCTATTGCGAACTAAATAGAATAGAAATGTATTAGGGGTATAGCAAAAGCCGATATCGACAGGTTAAAAAGACGAGTTTTGACCATGCAAAGAAAGAAGTAGTAATAGCACTAGATGCATGCACTATTAATATAATGCGGAGGTTTGTTAATAGGTTATATAGGTTTATGGACGCATATTGTAAAGGATTAAGCGTCAAAGCGGTAGCATGGTGTGTAAAAAAGCAGAAACGCTATAGGGTTATATCAGAGGCTGCAATGCAAGCGTTTGAGGATTATATAAAAGCATAAAATATCAAGTTTATTAGGCTAATGCTAGTTCCCAGCTTTATTTGTAAGGACTTTGCAATTATATTACTAAGACAAGCTTTAAATTTATAAATAATAAGTCTAAAGCTAGAAGAGACTATAATTAAGATATTGTACTCTTAGATAAAGCATATAAGGCATTATAATTAATATAATTAATGTTGGA
>Ga0302325_10008072_pt1 | contig 23226 bp, 21 predicted proteins | sample Palsa_T0_2_FD_201948 | JGI IMG/M metagenome (GOLD analysis project Ga0302325, IMG submission 201948) | Peat permafrost microbial communities from Stordalen Mire near Abisko, Sweden - Palsa_T0_2 | ecosystem: Environmental > Terrestrial > Soil > Palsa > Peat permafrost | place: Sweden: Abisko... | reverse complement strand
CGAAAAAGAACGCCGCGATCGGCTGGTTCTCTGGGACACCCCGCACACGATTGTGCTACTCAATCGCTACCCTTACACCAACGGCCATCTTCTGGTCGCGCCCCGGGCGCACAAGTTCGAGTTGGAAGCGCTCACGCGGGAGGAACAGCTCGATCTGACACGGCAGACGACGCACGCGGTTGCGCTGCTCAAGCAAGCGGTCAGCGCGCAAGGCTTCAACATCGGCATCAATCTCGGCCGCTGCGCGGGCGCCGGACTGCCCGGCCACTTGCACCAGCACGTCGTCCCCCGCTGGGCCGGGGACGTGAATTTCATGCGCGTGGTCGGAGAGGTGAGCGTCATTCCAGAAGCCATGTCTCAGCTCCACGCCGAGTTGCTGGAAAGGGTTCAGGGTGTCAGGGTTCAGGGTTCAGGAACGAAGGAAAAGAGTGAAGGGTGAAGAGCAACGAGTGAAGTAAAGAGGAACCGGAAAAGCTCCCGCGTCAGAACTTCACTCTTTTCTCTTCACTCCTCACCCTTGCATTCTCCCTGAACCCTGACACCCTGAACCCTGAACCCTGACACCCTAACCCTGTTTTGCGTTTTCCCCCCTTGCCGCGTAAGTTGTCGGCCGATGTACGATTCCATCCGCCAAAGCCTTCATCCCGGCGCCCGCGTAAGGGTTACGCAGCAGATCGCCGCCCGCGACTACGCCTGGAGCGACGAAACCAGCGGGACGGTGGTTTCCTACGAGCAACAGCCGACCGGCAGTTGGTACGCGCACGGCCGAGATGACAAGCTCTGGCTCGATCGTCTGACCCTGCGCAAGTTAGACGGCGAACTGACGACGCTCAATCTCGACGACTACAGCAAGGTCGAAATCCTCCCCGTCGAACCCAAAGTCGCATAAGGACATGCGTTGACGCCAGATCATGAGGCGTCTTTGCAATTCTGAGTTTCTGGACTTCCGCGAAGGGCAAGCCCCTTCCAGCCACCTCGGTAATCTCAGCTCTCCCGCCTTCCCTCCCTTCGTGCCTACGTGCCTTCGTGCCTTTCTTTTCCTTTGCCCCCGACACTTTCTACTCTCCTGCGATGCCGATACAGTATTCCGCCTGATGCCGACCCCGCAGAACGAACCACACCAGGGAAATTTGTCTCCTACCGCTGTCGCCGCCGCCGGTTGGCTGATGCCGGGGGCGGGATATTGGCTGCTGGGACAACGTCAGCGGGCGATCACCGTCGGCGTCACCGTCCTCATGCTTTTTGTCGCGGGATTGCTCATCGGCGGTGTTCGGTCGCTGGAAGTTCCCGGCTACGGCACCCATGGCCAGCGGACGAACGTCTATCTCTATCGTGACTCGCACAACTCGGACCAAATCGATGAGACCACCGGCGATGACCTGCCCTATGCGGACGGGGTCTGGATCCTGCGAGCGCATCCGCTCGATGAAATCCGCAATAAGCCATGGTCGATCGCACAGGTCATGGCCGGCCCGCTCAGCATCGCCGGGGCATTTGGCTCCGTGATCGCATCAGAGCATAGCCCCAACGGGGGACCGCCGCTGGGCGCCAAGTCGCACGCCCGAGTGAATGAAATTGCCGTGCTCTATACCGCTGTCGCGGGGATGCTCAACCTCCTGGCCATGATCGACGCAGCTCATCGCGCAGCCCAGGAGGCGGCGTGACGTTCGTCCTTGCCTGGAAGCCGTTTCTGCAGCCCCTGCCCGGTGCGTGGCATGACAGCGTCTGGCCTTTGCTGATTCTGCCGCTCTGCCTGGCGGTGTCGGTGGTCTACAAGTCGATTAAGTGCGACTCGATGCGGCAGGTCCCGCGCCAGGCCGCTGAAATCACCCTCTGGATTCTGCTCGGCATGGGCGGAGCGGCAGTCGCGCTGGCGGGATTGGTGAAGGGTGTGGAGATGTGGCGGGGATAGCCGCCGGGCGGAAACCAGAATGACGAAACCAGAAACCAGAATCAAACCAGAATGGCGAATGACTGAATGACGAAGCGGGAGAGTCCAATTTCGAATGGCGAAGCTCGAATCCTCGAATCAAGTCCGAATGACGAATGAAGAAGTCCGAAACGGGAGGATGCTGCCGTCTTGTTTCGACATTCGAGCTTCTACATTCGAGCTTGATTCGAGGATTCGAGCTTCGTCATTCGAAATTGGACTCCCGCTTCGTCATTCAGTCATTCGTCATTCTGGTTTGATTCGGGGATTCGGGTTTCGTCATTCCGGCTTACTCTGCCCGGCAGCAGTTGCCGCATCGTTTCGACGCCGAGCATTTTGCACGTGAGCAGGTAAACTCCCCCGCCGACGATCATCAATGCGCACAGCTGGGTCAGCCAGACGAATCGGCTCGCGGCGTGGGGGTAGATCGGCAGTTGCTGTAATCCGATACACGCGAGCCACATCAGGCCGCTCGCGACGCACATCTTCACTACCGGCTGGGCGATGCTTCTCAGTTCCAATCCGCCCACACGCCGGTCCAGCAGGTAGAGCGTGAGCACCGCTTGAATTGCAAAGCTGACTAACGTTCCTACCGCCATCCCCGCTTCCCCAAGGATCCAAACGAGCGGCAACTCCACCACGAGATTCACGACAATGTTCAACACCGACATCATCAACGGCGTGAACGTGTCGTGCATCGCGTAATAGGCCCGATTGAGAATCTGCAGCAGGCTGAATGCCCAGATCGCCCCCGAGTAATAGAGCACGGACTGGGCGATCAGCCCCGCATCGTGCCCGCTGACCAGTCCGTGCTGGAAGAGGAGCCGAACCGCGGGGGTGCGAACCAGGATCAGCCCAATGCTGGCCGGAATTCCCTCCCACAGCGTCGCCTCGACTCCCTGGCGGATCACCGCCTTGAAGCGCGTCCGATCCTGATCCATCGCATCGGCACTGAGGCCGGGAAAGATTGCCGTCGCCAATGCGATGGCGAAGACGCCCAGCGGAAACTGGTAGAGAAACTGGGCGAGATTGAGCCGGGCGGGCGCGCCCATTTCCATCGGATAGCGGATGACGTGACCGAGCAGCGTGAAGTGGTCCACGGGATTCCCGGCCGAATCGACTCCGCGCATCAGTGCGACGGAAATCCCCTTATCCAACAGCACGGAAATCTGCAGCACGCCCGCCCCCATGGCGACCGGCACGCTCATGCGGAGCATCTTGCGAATGGCCGGCGTCCAGAAATGCAACACCGGCCGAAACCGGAATCCCACCGCGCGCAGCCCCGGCAGGAGAATGCTGAACTGCATCACGCCCGCAATCAGCACGAAAAATGAAAGCCAGTAGGCAAGCTTTGTCTGTAACCCCACAACCAGTGCCGGGTTGGTGCCATGCCGCAAATGGAGCAGGCGTGCGCCGACAAACACGACCAGGATGTGGCAGACATTCAGCACGATCGGCGCTGCCGCCGGGGCGGCAAAGCGATGATGAACCTGGAGAATCGCCCCCAGGAACGCCGTTCCGCAGATCAGCAGCACGTATGGGAGCATGATCGCGGTGAGCCGGAACATCAGCATCCGATCCGGCCGCATCGACGAATCCCGCCACATGCAGAAGAAAAGGATCGCCTCGCCGGCCAGCGTGATGACCAGCAAGGCGACGCAAAGGAGATTGACGCTGGCGGCGGCGAAGTCACTCGCCGAGTGGCGAGTCTGGTAATTGGTGATTGGAACGTGATAAGAAAGAATCCTGGGCCGAGGATCGTTAGTCGCGCCTCCGCCATTCTCGGTACCGGATTCTGGCTCCTTGCTTCTCGCTTCTGTCTCCTTTTTGACCTCCTGTGCATACAGCGGAATAAACGCCGCGGACAGCGCTCCTTCCCCAAAGAGCTTTCGAAACAGATTCGGAATCGTGAACGCGACGGTGAACGCCGACGCGACCAGGCCGGTGCCGAGATAATGTCCCGCAACAACTTCGCGGGCCAGCCCCATGATCCGGCTCAGCAGTGTCAGGCCGCCGATCAACTTGGCATGGCCGAGAAACGAGCGCGCCGGCTTTGCGGCGGAAGGCTCGATGTCAACATCAGGTTCAGCGGTTTCGGTGGACATCCGTTTCCACGAGATTGAGGATTGCGGTTTTACGTGACAAGTGCCGCGGCAGGCGATTCGCAGAGCCGCGCCTTGAGGGTCTTGGCCGCCGCCAGCGGATCGTCAGCCGCCGCGACCGCCGCGGTGACGGCGACCCTTCGCACGCCCGCCCGCATCACTTCATCGACATTTGCTTCGCTGATGCCCGCAATTGCAACTGCGGGAATCCGCAGATTTCCCACAACGTCGCGCAGCCAGTCGACCCCCGCGACATATCCTCGCGGCTTGGTGCCGCTGACAAAGCAGGGGCCGACGCCAATATAATCGGCGCCGGCAGCCTCAGCGCGGTGCGCCTGCTCCGGATTGTGCGTGCTGACGCCGATCAATGAAAGGCGGCCAAGAATTTTGCGGGCTTCGGTGGGGGGGAGATCGCCCTGCCCAAGATGGACGCCGTCCGCGCCGCTGAGCAACGCCACGTCGGGCCTATCGTTGATGATGCACAGAGCGCCGTGCCGCCGGCAGAGTTCTACCAGCAGCCGAGCCCGGGTGAGCAGTTCGCCAGCCTCCATATTTTTTTCGCGAAGCTGCAGGCAATCGGCGCCTCCAAGCAGGGCCAGCTCGGCCGTTTGCAGCCAGGGTCGGCGGCAGATCGATTCAGTGATGAGCACGTACAGCCGGACGGCGTCGAATCGCCGCGATGCGGTGAACGTCAGCGCCAGCTCCTGCTCAACGGCATAAAAGCGATAGCGAATCGATTCGACCAGAGCCGCCCGAGCCGGCGAGAGCGTCTTGAGATATTCCTCGATAGCCCGCAGCGCTTCGCCCAACCGCTTCCCCGCGGCCGTGACCACGTCGGCAACGTCCTGGCGGTGCATCTCGGCGTCGGTTTTATTCTCCCGGCCCGCGTCACCGGGTGTGTCACGGTGCAAGATGGCCTCTGCCGCAAAATCGCGCGCCGCGGCGGCCAGGTCATGACGCAGGTCTTTGATTCGGCCGCACAGCGGGCCGTCATCCAGGACGAAACGCCCATAATCTTCCACGACGCGCATCGCTTCGCGCGCGCGGTTCAGATTGGCGTCCAGCAAACGCAGCACCGCGCCGTTCATGCCGTCTGTCACAAACGGCAGATTATAGAGCTTGCAGCAAAGGGCGAAAGCGGGCCTTCTGGAAAGGTCCGAGTGCCGCGAAAGTGCTTATTGGCGAGGATAGCTGGGCGGCTGCCCCGGCATGACGCGGCCCGGCGAAGGGGCGGGGCCAAAAGCGGGCGCATCTTCGCTCCAGAACTCCATCGCTTGCTCAAAAACGTCTGGATGGGTCGGGTTGCTCCAGGTCAACAAGAACCCAGCCAGATCCGGTCTCTCCGCCACCGGCATCGGCACCGCATCATCGAATAACTCGAGCATTTGCTTCCCTTTGAAATGACAACAGTCTTTTCAGCATTTTCTGGGCTTTTGTCAAGAGTCGCCGCCCTCGCCCCCCTCACCGCAAGCGAGCGGGGTCCCCGGCGCGACACTTGGTCGCGGCTTTACAGGGTGCCTGAAAATTCAGCGCTTTCGATATGACGCCGTTCCGATAAAAACGCCGCTCCCTGCGCGGCGCAATCACGGGCGGGGAACCCGGCGACTCGATTTCGTGGGATCAATGGATCCATTCAGCTGCCTCAACCGTTTTTTCGGCAAAACTTACCCCGTCAAACTCCCGAAGAAATGTCATAGCGGCCCAGAACGTGGCGAGCACTCGCCGCGCTCGGCCGATTTTCACGGGTGAGCAACCATGGCAGGACAACTGATGAGCACCGACACTCTCACGGAAGCGCAATCGGCGGGGTTTGCGCAGTGGCTCTCCGCCCTGCTGAAGCGCCTCTTTGGCACCAGCGCCGCCGCGCCGGCGACCAGCGAACCGGTCAGCACCCCTCGCGCCATCGCCCAAGCCAAAGAAGATGGAGAATTCGTCGTCGCGCCGGGCGGATACAAAATCCGCATTCCTCACGCGGATGACATGAGCGCTTCGGTCGGCGAGGTACTGCCGGAGGTCCGCCAGGGACTCAATCTGCTTCCCCCGCTTCCGATGGTGGTGCTTGAGCTATTGAAGGAAATTCAGAATACCAACTCCACAGCCGCCAGCGTGGCGCAAATTGCAGCCAACGACCCGTCGCTGGCCGCCTCGCTGCTGAGGACCGTCAACGGCGCGGCATCGGGGCTTTCGCGAAAAGTCACCAGCGTGGCGGAAGCGGTCAGCTATCTGGGATTTGGCGTCGTCCGCTCGCTGGTCGTGCAGTTGCGCCTCGAACAGGTCATGCCGCTGCGCGACCCCGCGGCTGCGGTGGAAACCGAAGACCTCTGGGTTCACTCGCTGGCCGTCTCCTATATCGCCGACGCGCTGGCCGAACGCATCGGCGACGTGGATCGGGGTTTTGTGGCGACGCTCGGTCTGCTGCACGACATCGGCCGGCTGGCGATCGTCGCGCAGTTTCCCGATCGGGCCGCGGCGCTGCGCCGCGCGGCGCACGATCCCTCCGAATCGCTGCTGGACCGTGAGCGGCGCGCCTTCGGCGCCGATCACGCTGTCATCGGCGCAACCCTCGCGCTGCGCTGGAAGCTGCCCGCTGACCTTACCCAGGCGGTTCGCTGGCATCATCAGCCGGAAAAGGCCTTCGAAGCACACGATCCGCTGGCGATCCGCAAGGCCGTTCATCTGATTCAGCTCGCCGACCAACTGGCCAAATACTGCTTTGCCTATTCAGCGGATATGGAGATCGAAATGCCGACGCAGCAGACCTTCGATCTGCTGGGCCTCCCGGCCTCGATCCCCCGGCTGCTCGACGCACGCATCCGCGCCGCTGCCGGCAAGGCGATTCTTTTCGCCGATGACAGCAGCAAGCGTCCCGCGACCGCCGTTCGCCCATTCCTGAAGCTCACCGCGGCAGCCGACGCCGCGCAGGTTGTCGGGCGTCTGGGTGCGGCAACGGAAGCTCCACCGCGCATCGCCGTTGGCGATCGCGGCAGCGCTCTTTTCGACGCCAACACCACCATCTGCCGCCACAGCCAGACGACCCGGTCGCTCTCCCAGGAATCCCCGCGCCTGCTGGCGCCGGCCACTGGCGAGGGAATCGAATGGCTCATGAAGGCCCTCATCGCGCAGTGGGAGAGCCAGTCAATTCCTCCCCGTCAATACGCCCCGATGCGCACCGCGCTCCGCGCCCTGCTGGCCAATCTGGCCGGCCCGAACACCGAGATCGAACTCGTTCACCAGCGCGCCGACGGCCAACTCCACGTAGCCGTCCGCTCGATGCTTCTCTCCTTCACCCATCGCATCCCCCAGTCGCCGCCGGACATCGGCCCCCGTCTGCTCGAAGCGGAGTTGGCGAATCTGCTGAACCTCGGATGGTTCGAGATTGAAACCAGCGCCGATGGAGCGATTCTGCTTCTTCGGTCGCGGTAGTATTCCGCTTCAACCCGTCGCTCATGTAACTTGCGATGGAGGAAACTGGCGAACCTTCAACCCAATTCGCAGCCTTTGCGGATCGGGTCTTACCTCGATCGACGCCGGCGCCGTGATCACCTTCGGAAGCGCGGAGCGGAATGCGGCCAAGCCGCTATCGAGTTGAGCCTCGATCAATCGGCGGACCGCCGCGTTGTTTACGATCACGCGGTAATCGGGGCGTACTCCAATCAGGGCCGTGTCGTATGCTGCGTGATGAAGCCGACACAGCGCCAAGCCGTTAGTCACGGAGTCGATTCCTTGGGGATGTGACACCGGCACGATGTGGGCGGCGTCAACCAGCTTAAGCGCCGTCTGGCAAACGGCGCAACGGTACGAGTAAGCTCGTAGAACGGCGGGGCGGAAGCGCGCTTCGCGGAAAGCCCGCAGCGTCTGCACCAACTCGACGCGACGGGCAACATCGTCCGGCGTCTGCGATCCGTTAAGAAACGCCTGCTCTTCTTCGGGAGTGGCGTCAATTAAGTCGCCGACGCTCGCTGCGTCGACGTCAGCATCATGCAAAGACGCCCCAGCGTTAACGTACCACGGCAGGTACTCTGCGGTCACTGCGACTGCCACTTCGCGGCCATCGGCGACTGGTCGAACCTGCGCAGCGATTCCGTTTGCGCCGGCGGCCTCGAGCGTCGGCAAGGCGATTTGAAGGCTTGGCGATCGCGGGGAGAAGGTCCCATGCCGACGTGGATCCCAAAACGCCCACACTCCGACCTCCGCACTCCATCCACCGACGATCGTGCGGACGCCCGGGTAGAGCGGGAACGGCGGCGAGTTAATTATCTGAATCCTGCGCTCCTTCGCAGGCCGAACCCCAACACCACCGCCGGGCGTGATCGTCCAGAGGAAGAGCTCGCAATTCGTAATTGCTTCCGTCGTAATAACGCGCAGCCGCACCGGCCGCGAGCCAACCTTTGAGGCGATCAAAACCGTTGCGCCAGCTCGCTCCAACGTGATTACGAACTTGTCGACCAAATCGCGGAATCGAATTCCGGGCACAGGGCCTAGCTCCTGTCAGCGGGCGAGACTTTCTCCTTCGTACGAACGTTCCGTACCGGCTTTTCGGCGCATCGCGCGTCGACGGAGTCGAAAAGCGGTCCTGCGTCAAAACGGGCAACGGATCCGTCGATGTACTTTTGTTCAAGCTCACATGCAAGCCAGCGCCGCCTCGCCTGCTGGCAGACAGATCCGGTCACGTTGCTCCCCCCAAACGGATCCAGAACGAGGTCGTTCTCGTCGGTAAGAAAATCGATGAAAAAGCGCACCAGCGACTCCGGAAACCGAGCCGGGTGCGGCTTGATTCCGAGCTCTTTGCAGCGCCGAAGGTAGTAACTGTTGGACTCCGTATTCGCGATCTCAAGGAGGTTTGGCGGAATCGCACCGCCGTTGTCTCGCTGAAACCGGTCCGAAATGTCGTGGCCACTGGGCCGCTTCTGGGCTTTGTAGCCACGTTTGATCAGGTCGCGCATGCTGTCGCTATAGGGTCGCAAGACTCGCTTATTGTCCGCCTTGGGATACTCTCCCTTCCCAAACCACCAGACCATATTTACCGCGTCTTTCACCCGGATGCGGCGAATCGTCACCCACTCGGCAGGAGTGGGAAGCTTTGCTGGGTTGTACCAATAGAACTCTTGCGCGAGGAAGAACATGCCCTTGCTCGCAAGCTTCACGGCAAGCTCAAAATGATATAAGCTCCGAATGGGAGCCCCGGGCACCCACGCCCCACCTATATCTAAGACGAAGCTGCCATTAGGCTTAAGAACCCGCCTAATCTCCTCACAGAACGGCATGAACCAGTCGAGGTATCGATCGAGTGGCTCGTTGCCGTATTCCTTCTGTCGGGTCAGAGCGAACGGTGGCGAGGTCATCACCAGATTGATACTCGCGCTGGGCAGCGCCTGTAGCAAGAGCATCGAATTACAATTGAAAATCGCACCGCGGTTTGTCGAGTAGAATGGCTGGAATTTATCGAGTCTGAGGGGCGTGGTCCACCCCGACACCTCGGAGGAATATGCCTGCCTTGTGAGCATGTGAGCCCGGCCCTTTCGCTACCCAATTCAGGCACAATACCGAACAATTCCCGATCTGTCTAATCTATCTGCGTACCCGCGCACCCGCGGTACCATCCCGTCGCGCTCGGGCTACCCAGTTCGTACGCGCTGCGTGGAATGGTGGACATGGCCATCGACAAGACCTCAGGGGGCGGCTCGCCGAGCCATCGCGCGGTGCCCCTGACTTCCCTCGGCGCTCCGTCTACAATCCGACCGTCGCGCGGCACCGGTGCCGCCTTCATTCGATTTGGCGGAGAAACGATGCATCGAATCTTAATAGCCCTTCTGGCGTCTGTTGTTTGTTTGGGCTGTGCCAATTCCAGTAACAACGTGGCGGCGACACAGGCAACCACGCAGCCCATTGTCGCGAAAACACCGAGCCCGGCGACTGAACCGACCAGTGCGCCGGAGGCGCAGGGGGTCATCCCACAAACCACGCAGCCAACTACCGAACCGGTAACGCGACCCGCGGTGACGCTCAAGGTTGGCGATCCCGCGCCGGCGCTGACGCCGGCGAAATGGATCAAGGGTGAACCGGTTGAAAAGCTGGAGAAGGGGAAATTGTATGTGGTGGAGTTCTGGGCGACCTGGTGCGGCCCGTGCCGGCAGAGCATTCCCCATCTGACGGAGCTGGCATCGAAGTTTAAGGACATCACGTTCATTGGGCAGGACGTTTGGGAGCCGGACATGTCTACGGTGGAGCCATTCGTCAAGGAGATGGGGGACAAGATGGACTACCACGTTGCCATCGACGACTCGGAGCATGGGAAGATGGATCAGGCATGGATGGCCGCCGCCGGTCAAGACGGCATTCCCACCGCGTTCGTCGTGGACAAAGAGACAAGGATTGCGTGGATCGGCCATCCGATGGAGCTTGAGCCGGTTCTGAAGGACATAGAGGCGGGAACATTCGATGCGCAAAAGGTCGCCCAAGCCAACGCCAGGCGCGAGGCGGCGATGGCGAAGCTTCAGGAGGCAATGCAGGCAGGCAACCCGGACAAGGTGATCGCACTGGTCGATGACATGTCCGCCAGCGATCCGGACATGGAAAAGCAATTGATCGGCGTCAAGTACGAGGCGCTCCTGCAGAAAAAGGATGTTGCAGGGGCGATGGCCGTGGCGAACCAGATGATCGCCGAGGACATCGATAACGCCGACAGCCTCAATGCCATCGCCTGGTCGATGGTCGATCCGGATCATCCACTCGACAAACCCGATCTCTCCCTCGCCGAGGAGGCCGCCTTCCGCGCCAATGAGCTGACCAAGGGAAGCGAACCGGCGATCCTCGACACGCTCTCCCATGTTTACGCGGCAGAAGGGCAATTCGACAAAGCCCTGGCCACCGAGACGCAGGCCATCGCTAAAAATACCGACCCGCAAATGAAGGATGATCTTGCCAAGGCGCTTGAAGCCTATAAGTCGATGCAGGGGAAGAAGTAGGGTTCGGGGAAAAACCCGAATGACGAAACCAGAAACCAGAATCAAACCAGAATGACTGAATGACGAAACCGCAAGCGGGACGGCAAGAGCGTCGGCGAAACAGTCGCGGCAATTATCCAAACGTGCGCGAAACGGCCGCGCCCCGTTCAGTCATTCGTCATTCTGGCTTGATTCTGGTTTCTGGTTTCGTCATTCGGGATTTTCCTGAACCCTGAACCCTCACTACCCGTGCCTGCCGATTTACATTCCGCACTGCACATTCGCGCCGCCCGCGCCGCGGATGTCGCTGAAATTGCCCGAATCGAGCAGATCAGCTTTCTTCACGCCGGCGAACGGTTCGGCGATCGGCGGATCCGATATCTGATCGGCTCGCCCCGCGCGCTGGTGCACGTCGCCGAGATCGATCGGGAAATCCGAGGCTGGATTGCGGGCTTCGCGGTGGTGCGTTCTCCGCAGCCTTGGGGGCGCGTTTATGCGCTAGCCGTCGATCCCGCAGCGCGCGGCAGAAAGATCGGCCCGCGGCTCCTGGCAGAAATGGTCGAAAAATTGCGCGGCCTGGGCGCGAAACGAATCTTTCTCGAAGTCCGCCCCGACAATTACGCCGCCGTCAGGCTTTATGAGAAATCCGGCTTTGTCCCCTGCCGCCGTTTGGAAAACTACTACGGCCAAGGACATCCAGCAATACGGATGATGCTGAACTGAGCGGGCGCGCCGGATTGCCGGACGCTTGGGTGCCCCGCGGTTCGTTCCAGAGTGATGCTTAAATTAATATTAACATTCACCGGAAGATGCTTATTGACGAAATAACAAATATTGGTACGGTATTTTGATGGCTCGACCGCATGGCCCAACATGGCTTCCATCCGGAACCGATTACAACCGCGTTCTCGACGAACAAAACCCCTGGCTACAAACGAAATCGGTTCCTGACGCTTGGGCGCTATCAGTAGAGCGTCCACTCGCGAAGTTTCTCTGGCAGCGTCTCCAGTCGGGGCAGCCGCGCCGTTTCGAGCTTGTTTTCGGTCCACGCCGCGTCGGAAAAACCACGTCACTCTATCAGACCGTCCGACACATCCTTCAGTCCGGCATTCCTCCGTATAGGGTGTGGTGGTTGCGGATGGACCATCCACTTCTAATGCAGGTACCTCTGAATCGCCTTGTTCGATCGATCGCGGACGGCGCAAAGGCAACATCGTCTGAACCCGTTTTCATTTTCCTGGATGAGCTGACCTACGCCAAAGACTGGGACCTCTGGCTCAAAACCTTCTACGACGAAAAGTGGCCGGTCGCCATCGCCGGATCATCCAGTTCCACTGTTGCGATGCGGCGGAGGCGCGTCGAAAGCGGAATCGGCCGTTGGGATGAACAGTATCTCGCGCCCTACCTCTTCGGGGAATATCTTGATCTGGTAGGCAAGCCCATTGTTGTCCCAATACGAGATCGGCTTGCAAAGACGATTGTCGCCTGCATCGAGTCTAAGCTCGATGTGACAGATACGGGAGAGCATCGACGACGCTTTGTCCTAACCGGTGGGTTTCCGGAACTTCTTATCGCTGACACGCAAAGGTCCTCCGACGAAGGGTCGGCTCTTCTGCAATCACAACGAACACTGCGGAACGACGCTGTGGAGCGAGCAATATACAAGGACATTCCGCAGGCTTTCGGTGTTGATAACCCGCTGATGCTGGAACGGTTGCTCTACACGCTGGCGGGGCAAGTGACCGGTGTTCTTTCACCGGGGAACCTCTGTCGTGGATTAGAGGGTTTATCTCAGCCGACCTTTGATCGATATCTGTCGTACCTCGAGCGGTCATTTCTCGTTTTCACGCTGGCGAATTACTCCGGGAATGAGGCTTCTAAGCAGAAGCGCGGCAGGAAGCTCTATTTTGTGGACGGCGCTGTGAGGAATGCCGCTCTGCAACGGGGACTCGCGCCGTTGGCAGACACTCACGAAATGGGGCTTCTGATCGAGAACATGGCCGCCGGCCACCTCCATGCACTGAGTCAACAGAGCCAGGTTCGCGTCTACTACTGGCGCGACGGCACGGACGAAGTCGATCTCATCTACGATCATCCGGAATTCCCCGTGGCCTTTGAGATTGGTCTCTCACCCAATCACCATCGCGCCGGCCTTCATGCACTGATGGCGCGACACTCCAGGTTTGCAGGTCACTGTTATGTGGTAGCGCCCGGCGCCGTGGCAAGATTGTCTTCCGAGACGCGCGATGGCGTCGGCACGATCCCCCTGGATCTGTTTCTGCTGGCGGTCAGCGCGCAAGCCGAAGAGGCTCTTCAAAACCGCCTCTCAAGTCGAGATCCCAACGCGGGCCCAGTGCACTCGTCACCCTCGCCGCCGGTCACTCCGTCATCGCCTTCTGCATGATCTTGATCAGCTCGTCGTCCCTTTCATCCCGGTACGGCGTCAGATCCAGATCGCGCGGCACTCTCGTGAGCTTGGCGGAGTCGGCGGTCTTGATCCATTGCTGCATAAACCGGTCGTAGTCGTGCCATTCGATCCCCGCGGCGCGAACCGCCGCCTCTTCGGCACGCAGGGCAATCTGATGTGCGTGCTGATAGCAGAGTCCCCAGGTGTCGATCATCGCCTTCTCCGTCGCTTCGTGGAGGATGAGAAACTTGTCCACGTAGTGCTCCCGGCCGAGGTGGTCGGTGAAGCAGTGGTGCAGATGGCGATCGATATAAATCCGCGATCGATCCACGCTGTATCCCGCGAGGTACGGAATGTCGTGCTCCCGATCGAGTTTGACGCGCTTCACAATGTCGGCAACACTCTGATCGAGCATCGCCGAGCTGACCAGGGTGTCGTTGGTGTTTCTGTGATGGCCGCTCATAACGCAAATCTCCTCAGTGTGGCTCGGGGCAAGGAATCATACTGTAACTCGGTGAAAGTAAACTGTGCGCCGACCTGAAAGCCAACGGATGGCCATCCGTTGGTTTTTCTCCATGCTCGCAGTACCCGCCCCAAGTGTCAGGCACCTCGGCGATGAATTTGTTCGGGCCTGAAATTTGCGAACCGTTGGAAGTTTGCGACAATCGCCAAATGCTGAGCAGGGATTGCCATCAGTTGGAGGATGCATGAAGAGCGAAAGGATTCCCCCCCACGGTCGCCCTGGGCCCGACGCCGGCGGAGCAGTCACGGGGACCGAACCCGACGTGAACCGTTTGATGAATCTCGGGAAGTTCAAGCAAGCCGTCGAACTGGCAAAAGAGCAGCACAAACGACTTAACACGCCCGAATCCCAGCGGTTACTGGTGCAGGCATACGCGGCTCGGATCGGGGAGTTCCAGAAGAAGGGGATGGCCGAGGAAGCCCAGACGCTGTTGACGCTGGTGCAGCAGCGCTTTCCGTCAGAACGTCATCAACTGGGCGAGCTGGAAATCCGCGCCGCTGCCACGGGGGGCCGGCTGCAGGATCTGCTCCGGCCGCTGGCATCAGAACAGACTTCGCCCCAGGTCCGAGCATCGATCGAAGCTGCCCTGGCACGACACATTACCGATCTGCCCGCCTTGGCCGCCTGCGCTGTCCTTCCACAAGACCATCCGCTGCGTTTGGGAGCGGCGGCCGTTTGGCGCGCGTTTCTGGCGGTGACCAGTGGTCCGGTGACCGACGCGGAAATTTCCCTGCCGGAGATTTCCCACCGCAGCTCGCTTGCGGCGTGGAAAATGCTGATTCGCGCAATCGCGGCATTTTACCGCGAGGATGATTCAGGCTGCCTGCGGGCCTTGGACGCCATCCCCGCCGAGTCGGCAATCGCGCAGGTCGGTGCGGCGGTGCGCGGGATGATCGAGGGAAAGAAGCCGGCGACCGGATTTGGGGCGGCGCTGTTCAACCGGGTGCTGGTTGATGATGTTGCGCTCACCTCCGCGATGAAAAAACTCGAAGCAGCCTACAAATCCTACGATCTGACCCGTCTGCAAAATTGCATGCGCGATGCGGTCCGGACATGCTCCCAATCCCGCCCGGAACTGCTCGATCGATTGCGGCAGCACATCTCGATTGGCTGCTTCCTGAATGACGTGCCGCCCAACGCGGTGGCAGCCGCGATAGGGCCCACGCTCAAGGATGCGTATTTCTGGCGTTTGCTGGCGCGGGCGACTGAAAGCGAAGGCGCCGCGGCGGGCGCTGCGATGTATTGGGAACGGTTCCTTCAACACGGCGTGCATGAGCGAATGTTTGCACCCAACAGCATGGAGGCCGCCACGATCTGGCTTCACATCGCCAAGGTGCTGGCTCGGATGACGCTGGCGGAATTGGATGAAGCTCGGGAGCGATGGGGCGGGGGGCACATGATTGGCGGATATTACGCCAATCAGCCTCAGGAAATAGCGGCGCTCCGGCCGGCATCCGACGATAGATTGGCCGACTCCGTGCTGGGGCCAGGAAAAGCATTCCACCACGCCGCGGTCATTCGACCGGACGCCGACACGTTCCAGCGCTGGTGGGCCTGGGCCGACCAGGTCGATCTGCCGGTCAAGCAGAAAGAAGATGTTGCATTGCAGTGGTGTCGCAGCCGGCCCGGCGATGCTCAGCCGCTGCTGCATCTCTCGTCGCTCGCGGAGAAGCGCAACGCGCTTTCGCTGGCGCTCAAGCGGCTGGGTGAGGCTGAAGCAATCGACCCGCTGAATCAGCAGGTCCGACAGGCGCGCGTTCGGCTCACGCTGTCGATTGCGTGGCGGCATTTCGCCGATCGCAAGGCTCATCTGGTGGAAAACGATCTGGCGGAATTGCAGGCACTGCCCGGCATGGCCGAGGGCGATCGCGCCGCGGCACTGGAATCGATGCGGGGAACGTGGCGTGCACTGCGGGGGGATCACGCGGCGCAGGACGCCTCGTTCCAGTCCGTCGTGGAGCGACTGGGGCCGATTGCCGCTCCGGTTCTTTATGCGACCATCAGGATCGCCGCCAGGTTGGATGACCAGACACCTCCGACAAACATGCAACTCTTTGTCGAGGCCGCGCCGCTGGAAATGGCCCTGGCCTCGGCCCGCCTGATTCGACTTGGCACTGATTTAGGGCTGACGCTCTGGCAACCCAAAGCATGGGCGCCGGCAATCGACGAGGTATTGCGACAACGGCCCAACCCGCTGTCCGATTCCGATCTGCTGGCGCTGGGACGGGGCGCGCTTAACATGTCACATATGGAAACGGCGTACCTTGCATCGGCCGCGGGGCTGACCAAGCACAACTCCCCCGCAACTACGGCCCGATTTCTGCTGCTGCGCGCACAAAGTCTGGATGAATCCTGGCATCGGCCGCGGACTACGCAATGCCTCCGCGCAGCGCTCCAGATGGCCAGAGCCGCTCATGACGAGGAATTGACCAATGATGTCTTTGCCGTGATCGATCGAGATTCGTTTACGCGGCGGGTAATCGCCAGCGCCCGAAACGGTCAGAGCATGCCGGAAGACGTGCTGCGCCAGGTACTGGAAAGCGAGCGCAATGCCGCTTCCTATCCGCGCAGCAATGTCGATGTCGACTCCTTCGTGGTCGACGCCGCCGAACCTGATTGGTCCAAGCGATTTGGGGAAGACGATTTTGATTCAGATTGGGATGAGGATGACGAGGACGAGGACGACTGGGACGACGACGAGGACACAGAGCCAACACTCTTCGGTCCCGATCCGGAGAAGGTGAACCAGTTAAACCGGCTCGTCGAGTCCAACCAGCTGCAGCCGGAGGACCTGCTCGCCAATCCGCAGCAGGCGATCGAATCGATGGCCAAATCGATGGGAATGAAGTTGGGGCAGCGCGAGCTGCGTGAGATGATCGAGGGCCTGGCCGCATTAATTGGCGGCACCGGTTCGGATCCTGAGGGTAACCCGTTCGGCGGGCCGGGGAAAAAGCGCAGGAAGCGGAGGCGATAAGAATGGCTGTGCAAGCAATATCTTTCAATCTGGAGCGCGCAGCCGGGCTGTTGGGCGTCTCTGCGTCCGCCAGCGAACAGGAGCTTCGATCGGCATATCTAAAAAAGGTGCAGCAGCATCCGCCGGATCGCGATCCAGAAGTTTTCGAGCAGATTCGTGACGCCTACGACCAGATGCGCGACCCGGCCATCCGGGCGCAGACCGTGTTGGAAGGGCCCGATCCCCATGCGCCGCTGGTTACGCTTTTGGGTGCATCGAAGCAACAACGCAAGTTTGCGGGCAGTCAGCTCTGGATTGAGTTGCTGAGGGAGAAGCGATCGTGACTGTCGACATTGCCGCCCTGCCTGTTTCGCAGCCCCCAGAATCGCTACCGCAACATCCGGACGCGGATCTCAAGGCGCGACTCATGGCCGAGTTTGAGAACTGGGTGGACCAGATGCTGCTCGACGAGCCGGCACCCCGCGGCGTGCCGGAGGGGCTGATCGCCGAAGCAATGGCAACGGCAAACGAGGAGCAGCCCGATTCGGAGACCGATCGCTACAGCTTATTCTCCGCGCTCACGAGCCTCACTGGCGAAATTCGCCTGCAGGGACGGACTTTCAAGCAACTATCCGATCTGCTCTCGCCCCTGGCTGAAATGCCCACGATGCTGGCGCAACTCCGCGAGGCGCAGTCGGAATCGACCATGTCGCTGCAGTCGATGCTGGAGAGCCTGGCGAAGGAGGCGGAGGAGGAACCAGTTGAGTTTAAGCAGGTCTGTGAAGTGATGATCGACCTGTACGATCGCCTGCAACGCGGCTTGCACACCTGCGACGAGGGGATTCGTTCACTGCAGGCCCCCCGCAGAAAAGCCAGTTGGATCGGACGCGTCCTGAACGAGCCGAATTATCCCGTCGAACAGGCGACCCTGTCCGTGCTGGGGATGCGCCAGGCCAACGCACTGACCTTGGCGCGGCTCGGGGCGGCATTGCAAGGCTGGGGCGTGCAGCGGATCGGTGAAGTCGGCGAGCCGTTTGACCCCGAGCGGATGACCGCCATTGAAGTCAGCGCAAGCCGCGATGCCGAGCCGGGCACGGTACTGGTGGTCCATCGCAGCGGATATGCGGCGAATGGCGTGTTAAAGTCTACCGCACAGGTAACAGTCAGCAAAAAGGAAGTTGGAGAACAAGATCATGACCGAACCGTCTGAGCCGATCGTTGGAATCGACCTGGGAACGACCAATTCCGAAATCGCCGCATTCGTCGACGGCAAAGCCGAAGTGATCGGCAACGGCCAGCGCCTGATGCTGCCCAGTTGCGTGGGACTTTCGCCCACAGGTGAATTGCTCATCGGCGAAGCAGCGCGCAACCAGATGCTCCTGTATCCCGACCGCACCGTGAAAAGCGTCAAGCGGCTCATGGGAAGCAATCAGTCGGTGACGCTGGGCGATCGCACGTTCACTCCTTCGGAAATCTCGGCGCTGATTCTGCGCGAGCTGGTCCGCTGGGCGGAGCTTCGCCTGGGCACGCCGGTCAAGAAGGCGGTCATCACGGTGCCGGCTTATTTCTCCGACGCCCAGCGCAACGCGACCCGGGAAGCCGGTGAATTGGCCGGACTTGAAGTTGTCCGTATGATCAACGAACCAACCGCCGCCAGCCTGGCGTATGGGCTCGATTCAAGCGGCAGCCGAACCGTCATGATTTACGATCTGGGCGGCGGCACGCTGGACGTTTCGATTGTCCGCATCGATGGCGAAGTGACCGAGGTCCTCGCAAGCCATGGAAACAACCAGCTCGGCGGCGACGATTTTGACCAGAAGCTTGTGGATCACCTGCTGGAACTGTTTCGCAAGGAACACAACATCGACCTGCGCGACAAAAACCCCGGCGCGTACGCCCGGCTCTGGTGGGCAGCCGAGACCGCCAAGAAACAACTCAGCTTCGAGCCTTACACCACCATCCGCGAGGAATCGCTTGTTGTCGTCGATGGCCGCCCGCTCAACCTGCAGGCGGAAATCTCGCGAACCGATTACGAAGCGATGATCCGTCCGCTGCTGGAAACAACCCTTGACAGCGCGAGCCGCGCCTTGTCCGACGCCGGGCTTGTTCCCGGAGCCTTGGATGAGATCCTCCTTGTCGGCGGCTCCACCCGCACGCCGATGGTCGTGAAATTGCTTGAATCGTTGTGTCAGAAGGCCCCGCGGCAAGACCTGCATCCGGATCTGTGCGTTGCCCTGGGGGCCGGCGTCCTGGCCAGCCGGCTTGCCGGACACGACATCCAGCGCGTGCTGGTGGACGTCTCCCCGTTTTCGTTCGGCCCCAGTTACCTCGGCGAGCGCGACGGTTACATGTACCCGCATTGCTATCATCCGGTGATCAAGCGAAACACCCCGCTTCCCGTCACCCGCACCGAGGAGTATTTCACGGCCGCCGATTTTCAGACCGGCGTCGAGCTCGACATCTACCAGGGGGACGATCCTGATGCGATCAGAAACGTGCATATCGGCCATTTCCGCATCGAAGGTCTTCAGCCGATCGGCGGTCCCAACGAAGTACTGTGCCGAATGCGGCTCGATTTGGACGGGATCCTGCATGTCACCGCAATCGAGAAGACGACCGGACTGAGCAAGCACGTGAAGATCAGCGGAGCAACCCGCCAGCGCGACGCGGCCGAAATCATCAGCAGCAGGGAAGAACTCGACCGCCTCTTCGCCCGCCGGTCGGGAGAGACGCCCGTTGAGGCGGAAGATGATGATGGTGAAAGCGAAGCCGAACCCGCCGAAACCACCGAAACCGTAGCGAGCCCCGTGGCCAGCGCATCCACCCCGGCAGCCCAAGGTACGGACGAGGCACAGAAGCTGATCGAACGGTGCCGCGCGAAAATTCCATCGTTGCAGGATGACGACCGCGAGGAGGCCGTGAACCTCATCGAGACGATCACGTCTGCTCAGCGAAGCAATGATCCGGCTGCTTTGGAAGAGTCGTGCAAGGCACTGAGTGAATTCCTGTTCTTCATCGAGGGAAGATGACGACGTCAGAGGCATCCCGGCCCGCGGTCGAACCGCCAAAGTTGAAATGTCCCGTCTGCGGGGCCGCTTTCCGGGGCGTGGAGATCTGTCCGCGCTGCGGAACCAACCTGCAGCCCCTCCTGCGGATCACGGCCCGTGCCTGGGCCTTGCGCAATGAATCCCGAGCCAAACTTCGCGCCGGCGATCTCGCTGCGGCTCTGCACTGCTCCAGCCTCGCTCGGGAAATTCAGCGCCGCGGCGTGTCTGTTTCCAACGTTGAACGCATACTGGCGAGTAAGTCCAGAATGCCTCAGACCCCCGCGTCAATTCCGGAGCTGCGCCGTGAACCACAAATGGTTTCGACGGAGAGCCTGACGACTTCAAATAGACCAGTCGCGTCCGGCGCAGATGGAACGGGACAACCACCAGCGGCCGGCGGATCTGGCGCTGCACGTCCACTCGGAACCTCCTGGCCGTTGGCGTTAGCACTCACGCTACCCGCTCTTTTCTGGATCGCTTATCTGCTCGTGACCCGCCGAACGCCCGGCAATCACAATGCGGCTCTCAATTGGGTCACCCTGCTGATAACCCTTGCTGCCGGCACAGCCCTGTATTGGAGAGGCAGCCGTGGACGGAGAGCTACAGTCGGGGCACTGCTCTTGTACGTCTTTTCACAGGCTCTATGGCTCATTGTCGTAGCCATCACGACCGCCGCCTAAGGCACGAACTCAACCAGCATCCGCAGGGTCTCAATCTTCAGGCCATCTTCCGCCATCGCTTTTTTCGCCTCGTCGGACTCCAGAAATTTCTGGCATTTTGCCATATCGGGCACTTCCAAAATCACGCCCGCCGACTCAAAGTTTTTCGGATCACGAAACGTTCGCGCCTTGATTCCAAACTTGCCGAACATCTCGTGCCGACTTCCCTTTCCCTTCCGCCAGGCTTCGGCCCACAGTTCACCGTTCTTCACTTCGTGAAATATCATCATCGTTGTCATTCCGGTATGCCTCCAGTGGGTTTTTTACTCGGTCGCCGAATCACGGGCGCGGGCGCTGCGTTCGAGTGTAACGACGAAACTCTTCGACCGCACCCCTGAGCGTCTGGGCGAAGCCGTCCATGTGGCGCTCAGCGCGGCGAAACCGAAGGCACGCTATGCGGTCATTCCGCAACGGTTCAAGAACTGGACTCTGCCCAGACTTCTTCCTGCGAGGATGCTCGACACCCAGCTCGCAAAGGCGCTCGGACTCACAAAGCCGTAGCCAGCCTCGAACGGCAGGTTCTCACTTCTCATGACAAGGGGAATCAATGGGCAAAACAGTGTTTCGTCGGCAGCGGATCGCTGCCGAGAAACCGCCGCTGCCTAATCAGCACGGCGTGAAGATGGGGTGAACATCATGGACGAACAGCGCTTCAAGGTCGGTATCGTGGGATTGGAACCGGGCAGGAGCTGGGCGGCACGAGCCCATCGCCTATGCCTTGAATTTCTTGATCGCGCGATCGCAACTGCGTTGAATCAGCTTGGCAACGGCCAGGACAACGGGATAGTCTGCCGTCACTGCCGGCATCTTCGATAGGATCAATTCCGCCAGTTCCGGCACGCGCCGCCTGACCATCGGCTTGGCGAGGCCAGCCTCTTCCGCCAACTGCTCAAAATGTTTCACGGTGATCTTGGCGGACAGATATTCGCCGCCGATCTTCATCGCCATTTTGGGGGAGAGTTCCGGGTAATAGCTGGTGCTGAGCAGGTCATAGAGCGGCGCAAGGCGAGTCTGGCCGCCCGTGTACAGGAATGAGAAATTCTTCCCATGCGCGTCGTGGTTGCCGATCAGGAAATTGAAAATCACCGCATCGAGCAAGACTTGCAGTTCAATGACCGGAGCCGAAGTAGCATCGCGCACGAGCGCGAAGCATTGTTTGAGCGAAGGTCCGCCCTCGGCCTGATATTTGTTTTCGGGGACAATGCCAAGCGCCTGACAAAAATCTTCCTGATGCTCGCGCTTCAAGGTTTGTGGGGCATCTGGAGCATTCGATGATCTGGTCCGGTCATACCGCTCGACGAGCAGGTAGTCGATGCCTTCAACCTGGCCGGTTTCCACACCGGCCGCGTTCATGCCGATCGCGCGAGCCAGCTTCATGCAGAGGGCTACGTTGAATACTACTCCATCAAAGCGTTCGAAGGCTGGTTTGAGGATGTGCGTGCTGGGCGAGGCTCCAAGTGGGATCGAGATTTTGTTTCCCGAAACGTGCACCGCGATTTTATCCTGTGCTCCGGCTAGGGAAAGACGGACGCCTGCATCTCCCGCCAAGAGCGGGCGGCGGGGCAACGCCTTGAGAATCTCGGCCAGTTTTTTGTTTGTGAGAGCACGATAATTGTCTTCGCGTTTAGGCAGTTCCGTGCCCGCCGGCAGGAACGTCACGGCTCCGGCGCACTCACCGCCGATCCGCTCCAGCATCGCATAATCGTTTCTGGCGCTGATCCCAAGATTCTTCGCGACAATCTCGCGTTTGCTTTCCTCTGGCAGAATGCCGGCGAAGAATCCAAGGCATTCGTTTCGATTGAAGTGCTTTTTGGTGAGCGGCAAAGAATGTGACAGAGCGATTGCCGCCGGGTCTTTGAGCCAGGTCTCAGCATAATCAAACGTGATCTGCCCGTGCGCGTCCTGGACGAGTTTGCCAACCAAATGGTGGTGCAGATAAACATCGAGTTTGCGTCTCATGGCCTGGCCCTTTCCCCGGCGCCGACTCCGGCAGGTAAGGTCAATTGCAAACCGATGCCCAGCGTATGCAGAACGGTCAAAACCTTGCCGAGCTGGCAGGTGGCCTTACCCTGCTCCAGCTCGATAATGAACCGCAGCCCGGTGCCAGAGGTCAGAGCCAAATCCTTTTGCGTCACTCCCAAAATCTTCCGAGCTTTCTTGACGAGCTGGCCAATTTGTTCGGGAGTGTATTTCATTGCGGCATCCTCAATGTTACCGTACGGTAATGTTATCGGTTCAAACCGAGCGAGTCAACCAAAAGATTCCCGATCGGGAACTATCGATATGGAAGGCATATAAAACGGGAAACCAAAGAACCGCGTTTCCCCGCAGAAGATGTGGGTAACGCGGTTCCTCAGCTATCTTCATTTGCCCAGGACAGGATTTGAACCTGCACGCCTTGCGGCGCTACCACCTCAAAGTAGTGCGTCTGCCAATTCCGCCACCTGGGCGAGGTGACGCTGATTATACGGCTGGTGGGAAATGTGTCGAGGACCGGTGAACCGGGACATGCTGCGTCGATCGTTGCTTAGCCGCGACGCGGAGCCGCAGCGGAGCGCGTCCAGCGGCGCTTTTCGTGGTTTCAACGAGATTTTGGCGGGG
>Ga0302325_10008071_pt1 | contig 23227 bp, 18 predicted proteins | sample Palsa_T0_2_FD_201948 | JGI IMG/M metagenome (GOLD analysis project Ga0302325, IMG submission 201948) | Peat permafrost microbial communities from Stordalen Mire near Abisko, Sweden - Palsa_T0_2 | ecosystem: Environmental > Terrestrial > Soil > Palsa > Peat permafrost | place: Sweden: Abisko... | reverse complement strand
ACTTTCCCGTGCTCCATGCTTGTCCGGCGGGCAAGCGTGGCCTACCATGTAGTAACGCCGGAGCGCGCGGTGGGGGGATTATGGTAATCACAGTTTGCTCGCAGTGCGACAAGCCAGAGGCGAAATGCACCTGCGACAAGTACTGCTGTTTTTGCCAATCGCTGTACTACATCCGGTTGTGCGTCGATGGCCTCTACTACTGTCCCGATTGCCGGGAAGCCTGCGAAATTCGCGTTGCTGAGACCGATGAGCGATAGGCCCGGCCAGATAGTCTGCACGGTTGCAAGCGACTCCCGCCTGATCGCCGCCGGGGCTGCCGCGGTTTCCTCGCATGCCGCCCGGCGTGCCGGCTTGTCCCGCGAGGAGCAAGACGAAATCGCTGACGCCGCCATTGAAGTCTGCGAAAAGGCGTTCCGATTGAAAGGCGCGTCCCAAACGCCGCACGCGCCTCTGCGCATCAGAGTGTCCGATCTTCCCGACAGAATCGAAGTCACCCTGGAAGCAGATGAAACTCAAGTGCATGCAGCGCACACCCCGGTAGAGACCTCATTGAAGCGTCCGCTTGCGGAACAGGTCCGTTATGAGGCGGGCGAAGAATACTTCCGCATGACCATCGCACGGCCGTCAGGCGCCCAGAACTCCAAGGCGGCCGGCGGCGATTCACCGGCCCGCCACTAGCCCGATCCCTTCTTAACTCGACGGCGCAAAAGCATGCGAGTGGATGAGCGAAAGCAGTTGCTCCTGGCTCAGGGGGATGTCGATTTTCAGCCGGTCGCCGCTGGGAGTGACGCGTACCTGATCGAGCGCGCTGGCGAGTTCCGGTTGCGACTGCGCCTGCTGATACCGCCTGTAGAGAATTCCCGCCTGTAGTGCAGCCCCCAAAAGGTTGGCGTCATCGGTTGAGCTGCACAGCGTTTGGAAGTGCGCGTCGATATTGTTGTCGGCGCTCACGCTGACGGTCATGGCGCGCAGCCGTTGAATCATGACCGTGGCCTGCGGAAACTGAGCCATTTGCGGCAGCAGCTGTTGGACGCCCAGATGGGTGTAGCTCTGGTCCATGACCGCCCAGATGAGGCCGGTTCCGTTGGTTTCGTTAATCAGCGGAAACATCACGTCGTTGGTCAGGAGGCTCTCGGCGACGCCAGTGCGAACGTCGATCATTTTTTCCAGGGCGGCGCGCTGGCCGAAGGCGGCGGTGTTGGAATCGATGAACGTGAACAGGATGTCGCCCGCGCCCGTCCCGCTGCCGAAGGCGTATACGTGATAACCGTGAATATCGAGCATCGGCAACTTTTGCTGTTTAAAACGATCCTCCGTGGATGACGGATTGAACGTGCCGAGAGCCACGCCAATGACTTGTTCGCTTCCACCCTTGACCATTGTAGTGGATGCCCAAGCGACTTCGTCCACTTGCGCGTTGGGATCAACGCCGGCCGAGGTCAGGAATTGCTCGAACTGGCGGAAACGGCTGGGCAGTAGCTGCTCGCGGAGCTGGGAAAACCATGGAAATTGCCGCGCGGCTTTCAGATCGGCGTAGGCGAATTCCCCCACTTCCTTGGGGAACATTCCGGTGATGGCCGTGCTCAGCGACCCAGCGGTGCATGCGGGCGCGCAACCGAGCGCCAGGGCCGCCAGAAAAGCGATGAGAGAGATTGTCTTCGGCAAATTGCGCGGTATGAAGCGAGATTGCTTTTTTTTCATGTGTTCCCCCTCAGGTACTTGCTGAAATCTTGCGTTCGGAAGTCTGCTGATTCACGACAACGCGCGCGGCGAGAGCCTCCGCATCAGAGCGCGCGCGGCGTATAAACTCAGCGTCGGTCACGGATTCGAGATTGACGGTAACGTTTTCCAGGGCGCCGCGCACTGCTGCTGCAGCCATCAAACGCCCGACGCGGACGTCTGAGATCATAGACGGGCTCGAGATACGTTCCAGTTGCCCGAGCTTCTCAAATAGATCGGCAGACCGGCGCGCGATTTCAAAAGGTGCTTCGATGGCCCCCTTTAACGCGTTCTGAATCGCCACTTGCCGAATCTCCCGCTCCGCGGCAGAAACGCGCGGCAGCTTGTGCGCGGCGACGACAGCTTCGTAGGAAGCCGCATCAAGATCGATGGCCGTGGTAAGCCTTTGCGATGCTTCTTCGAAGGCCGCCGCGGCCGCCGATAGCTCTTCGGCGTGCGCTGCCTGCGATTTCTTGCGGCCGGAAAGCTCCGCGACCATGCGACCAAGACTGGCGCCCAGAGCGCCGGCCAATGCCGAAACGGAACCGCCTCCCGGCGTGGGAGAGGGGCGCGCGACGGCATCGAGAAAGGGTTGCGCGAGCGAAGCGAAGGTGGCCGACTGCCCGCCAGCTGCACCGCCGGAGGCTGTGGCGGCGGACTCCTCCAGTCGATTCTCTAACACTTGCGCCGGCGAAAAGTTCTCAATTTGCAAATAAGCCTCGGCGGTAATCTCCAGAGCGCGCCGCGGGACCAGCCCGACAATTTCGCTGCCAACGATGTTCGTGCCAAGCTGCGCGGCTTGCAGTTTCACAGCTTCGAACACCTTGTATATCGGCGTCTGCTCGAAATCGGTTAGGTTCATCGACACTTGGGCGAGGTTCCGTGACTGTACGTAGAGGCCCATTGCCTTGACGAAGGGAAATCCGCCGCTCGAGAAGCGAATCGTCTTGGCGATCTGCTTGGCGATCGCCGCATCCGGCGTGTTGAGGTAGATGTTGTAAGCGATCAGAAATTTTCGTGCGCCGACCACTGTTGCTCCTGCCGTCGGATGCAGGCGCGGATCGCCGACGTCCGGGGTGCGTTCCGGATCATTCTGCGCCCCTTCTCGAAGGCCTTCGAACTGGCCACGACGGATGTTTTCCAGGTTCACGCGCTCGGGTCTAGTGGCCGCTGCTTCGTAGAAATACACCGGAACGTGAAAGCGCTGCCAAATCTCGCGGGCAACTTTCTTGGCGAGCGTCACGCACTCTTCCAAAGTGACGCCCGAAATGGGAATGAACGGCACAACGTCAGCGGCCCCCATTCGCGGGTGCGCACCAGAGTGCTGGGTGAGATCAATGAGCTCAGCGGCGCGGCCCACCCCGCGAATCGCGGCCTCAGCGACATCTTCGGGGGCGCCAGCCAAGGTGATAACGCTGCGATTGTGGTCCGGGTCGCTTTCGCGGTCGAGCAGGTAGACGCCGGGCACTTCGCGCATGGCCGCGATGATGGCATCGACTTTGGCAAGGTCGCGGCCCTCGGAAAAATTCGGAACGCATTCGACGAGGCGCTTCATAGTTCCGGGCTCAGGACAGCTTCGAGTGGATGACGGCTCCGCGCTTCATTGTGAAGCGGCAGAGGTTCGCACCAAAATAGTACGGAATCTCGCGATAGTCCGTCACGTCAAAGGCGGCGAGATCGGCGTACTTGCCAACCTCGAGCGAACCGACACGGTCGCCGAGGCCCAGCGAATAGGCCGGATTGATGGTGGTCGCGACGATAGCCTCTGCGGCGGTCATATGCATCTGCGCGCAGGCCAGCGAAAGAATCATCGGCATGCTCGTCGTGGGACTGGTGCCGGGATTGAAGTCGGTAGCCAGCGCCACAACGGCGCCTGCTTCGATCAAGGCGCGCGCCGGCGCATAGCGCGCGAGGCCCAAATGGAACGAGCAGCCCGGCAGCAGCGTGCAAACAACGTTTGAGCCGGCGAGAGCGCGAATGTCGCTGGCGCTGACTTGATCCAAGTGATCGGCGCTCGCGGCCTGAAGTTCCACCGCCAGCCGGGCGGCGCCCGTGGAGTCGAGTTGCTCGGCATGAATGCGAGGCGCGAGGCCGTGCGCAACGCCCGCTTGAAAAATCCGACGAGCCTGGGCGACGGTGAACGCGCCGCGGTCGCAGAAAACGTCACAGAAGCGAGCGAGCTTGCGGGCCGCGACAGCCGGAATCCAGCGCTCGATGAGAAGATCGACGAAAGCGTTCGGCCGGCGGCGAAATTCCTGCGGGACAACGTGCGCGCCGAGAAATGTGGAGACAATATCGAGTGGCTGGCGGCGATCGAGATCCCGTTGAATGTCCAGAATCTTGAGCTCGCTCTTGAGATCCAGGCCGTAGCCGCTCTTGGCCTCAATCGTCGTCGTGCCGCTCGCGGCAAAGTCAGAGAGAAAGCACCGCGCTCTCTCTTTGAGGGTTGCAGAAGACGCGCGGCGCAACGCATTGACCGTCGAGCGAATTCCGCCACCGCTCTGGGCGATCTCTTCGTAGCTTTCTCCGGCGACAAGCCGCTCGTGTTCCTCCGCGCGGCTCTTGGGAAAAATCAAATGCGTGTGCGAATCGATAAAGCCGGGAAGCACGGTGCGGCCTCCGAGATCGATCTTCCGGGCGCGCCGCGCTTCGGGCATCCGCTCGATGTCGCGGCGCGGACCAACCGCTGCGATTACGCCTCCGCGCACCAGCAGTGCGCCATCGCGGATGATGCCGACTTCACCCAGCGCGCGGCCGCGGCGCGGAACGGCGCCGTTGAGAGTGAGCAATTCCGCGCAGCCGGCGATCAGCAGGTCCGGCGCATTTTTTTCCTTCGGCGAGGTCACTTTTTCTCGGGAGGCAGCGGAATCCTGATGCCGGCCTTGCTGGCGAAGCCTGAGGCTTCCGGGTAGCCGGCGTCCACGTGGCGGGCGACGCCGACGCCCGGATCGTTCGTGAGCACGCGCTCGATGCGTGTGGCCATCTCTTTGGTACCGTCAGCGACGATCACCTGGCCGGCGTGCTGCGAATAGCCAATACCCACGCCGCCGCCATTGTGAATGGAAACCCAGCTCGCGCCGCTGGCGGTATTGAGCAGGGCATTCAGGAGCGGCCAGTCGGCGACGGCGTCCGAGCCATCGGTCATTTTTTCCGTCTCGCGATAAGGCGAGGCAACCGAACCGCAATCGAGATGATCGCGGCCGATGACGATGGGCGCCTTGAGTTCGCCGCGCGCGACGAGGTCGTTCAGAGCCAGACCGAATTTGTCGCGTTCGCCGTATCCCAGCCAGCAGATGCGCGCGGGCAGTCCCTGAAAGCGCACGCGCTTCTGTGCCAGCTTGATCCATCGCGACAAAATTTCGTTGTCGGGGAACATATCGAGCACCAACTGATCGGTGCGGTGAATATCGGAAGGCTCGCCTGAAAGCGCGACCCAGCGAAATGGCCCGCGTCCCTCGCAAAAGAGCGGACGAATGTAGGCGGGCACAAATCCGGGGAAGTCGTAGGCGTCCTTCACACCTTGTTCGTAGGCGAACGTGCGGATGTTGTTGCCGTAGTCGAAGGTCACAGCGCCCAGCTTTTGTAGCGCGAGCATCCCTTCGACGTGGCGAGCGATAGATTCGAGCGAGCGCTTGCGGTACGCGGCAGGATCGGCGACGCGAAGCTCGGCGGCCTGCGCGACGTCGAGGCCCTGCGGGATGTATCCGCCCACAGGATCGTGCGCGCTGGTCTGATCGGTAAGCAGGTCGGGAACCACGCCGCGGCGCACTAGCGCTGGAATCACATCGGCGCAATTGCCCACGAGGCCGACGGAAGCGGCCTCGCACTTGCGCACCGTATTTTTCAAAATGCGCAGCGCCTCGTCGAGGTCCGTAACCATTACATCGCAATAGCCTGTCTTCACGCGCCGCTTGATGCGTTCGGGATCGACATCGATGCCGAGGAACGCGGCTCCGTTCAAAGTGGCTGCTAACGGCTGCGCTCCACCCATGCCGCCCATGCCGCCACTGACGATCAGTTTCCCGGCGAGGTCGCCGCCGAAGTGCTTGCGCCCGGCGGCCGCAAAGGTTTCGTACGTACCCTGCAAAATGCCCTGGCTGCCTATGTAAATCCAGCTTCCGGCCGTCATTTGCCCGTACATCATCAAGCCGGCGCGATCGAGTTCGTCGAAATGGGACCAATCGTTCCAGTGTCCGACCAGGTTGGAGTTGGCGATCAGGATGCGTGGGGCGTAGGAGTGCGTGCGGAAAATTCCCACAGGCTTGCCGGACTGCACCAGAAGCGTCTCATCATTTTCGAGCGCCCTGAGGCAATCGACGATGGCATGAAAGCATTGCCAGTTGCGCGCCGCTTTTCCGCGGCCGCCGTAGACAATGAGGTCTTCAGGCTTTTCCGCAACCTCGGGGTCGAGGTTGTTCATCAGCATGCGCAGGGCGGCCTCCTGCTGCTAGCCCTTGCACGAGAGCACGGTGCCGCGCGGCGCCCGCACTGGTTGATAGCCGGCGGCATCCTCAGCAGCAATTTTCATTATTGTCAGCCCCGCGGGGAACTTGAAAACACCGCTTGCGAAGGTCATTTTACCACTTACCACACAGCGGTGACGCGAGAGTGATCTTGGTGTTGCCCATCTTGCCCATCGTTGTTCAGCGCGTTGCGCCCTCGGAGCGATGGGTAAGATTTGCTGCCGCTTTAGTTGAGCTGACGCTTAGAATTGCTGCTACGGAGGCCATCCCATCGTAACCGGACCCACCACTCTCGCCGGATGTTTCCTGAACGCTGTGGATCGCTATGCGAATCCGCGCGCGCAGATGTATCGTATCGCGGATGAATCAACCAGCGCGCCATCGGAGAGCAGGTGGGCGTCCATTTCCGCTAGCGAAATGTTGCGGCGGGTAGCCGGTCTGTCCGGGTCGCTCGCGAGGCTTGGAATTCGGGCGGGGGACCGCGTGGCGATTTTCGCGCCAAATTGCCCGGAGTGGCACACCACGGATTTTGCCATTCAGGGTTTGGGCGCGGTCACCGTGCCGGTGTACTTCAATGAGTCGCCCGATCGTATGAGTTACATCCTGAGGGATTCGGGTGCGCGCAATGTAGTAACTGTGGGCGAATCTCAGGCGCGAAAAATGGCGGAGAGCCGGAGACATCTCCCCAATATCGAACATGTGATAAGTGCTCGCCCGGAAGCGGCGATGGGCGGCGGAATCTTGCGCTATGAAGATTTGATCGCGCCGGGGGAAGCTGAAGTGGGCGAGTACCGGCGACGCTGCGAGGCAGTCGCGCCTGGACAACTCGCGACGATCATCTACACCTCCGGCACGACTGGCGAGCCGAAAGGCGTGATGCTGACGCAAGCAAATCTGGTGTCGAACGCCACGGACTCTCGCCACGGGTTTGAAACACTCCCTACGGACATAGAGCTTTCGCTGCTGCCGCTGGCCCACGTGTACGGGCGAGTGGTGGATTACAGCTACATCTTTCGCGGCGTGGCGGTAGCGTACGTTGAACAGATCGAAACGGTGGCGCAAGCGCTGAATGAAGTCCATCCAACGGTGATGGCTGCCGTTCCACGCCTGTACGAGAAAATGTACGCGAACATCATCGAACGCGGGCATCGCGAAACGGGCATTAAGAGATGGCTTTTTGATTGGGCAATCCGCGCGGCTCAGAGAGCTGTGCCGTGGCGGGCGCGCGGCGAGCAGGCTCCGGCAATCGGGAAATGGCAATGGCAAGCGGCGAACGCGTTGGTCTACACGAAGATTCGCTGTGGAATCGGCGGCCAACTGCGCTATCTGAGCTCAGGAGGCGCGCCGATCAACGCGGAGCTGATCGATTTTTTTTGGTCCATCGGCTTGCCGGTTTATCAGGGGTACGGACTAACGGAGACATCCCCGGTGGTCTCGGCAAATAATCCGCTGGCCAACAAGATCGGCACGGTTGGGCGGCCGATTGCGGGCGTCGAGGTACGCATCGCGGAGGATGGGGAAGTCTTGGTGAAAGGGAAGTGCGTGATGCAGGGGTATTACAACAAGCCGGATGACACGCGCGAGGCGTTCACGGCCGATGGATGGTTTCGCACCGGAGACATTGGCGCGCTGGACGCCGACGGCTACCTGAGCATCACGGATCGAAAGAAAGAACTGTTGAAGACGGCCGGAGGGAAATTCATCGCGCCGGCGCCGATCGAAAACCTGCTGAAGGCTTCGCCATTCATCGACAATGCCATGGTGATCGGAGACAGACGGAAGTTCGTTTCCGTGCTGATCGTCCCTAATTTTCCGCACGTGGAAGCCGAGGCGCGAAAGGCAGGCAAGGAGATCGTGACTCCGGGGCAGACGTTCGCCGATCCGTGGGTGCGCGACATGTTCACGCGCGAGATCGAACGGCTGACAGCGAAGCTGGCTCACTACGAGCAGCCCAAGCGGTTCGCGCTGATCGAGAAAGATTTTACTTATCCTGGCGGCGAGCTGACCTATACGCTGAAACTCAAGCGCAGGGTGATCGAAGAGCGCTATAAGGATGTGATCGAGCGGATATACGCCGACGTCCAGGAGCCGCGGCCTTCTCAAACTGCGTGAGCGCCGGCTGCGGCAGCCCGGCCAATATGAGATGAGATCGGCCGCGGCGCGGTAGAATCAACGAGGGAGAAACTGCAATGGCAGATCAAATCATAATTGCGGGACGAGCATTCAACTCGCGGCTAATCGTCGGCACGGGGAAGTACCGCAGCTTTCAGGAGATGGCGCGGGCGCACGCGGCTTCGGGCGCGGACATGGTAACGGTAGCCGTGCGGCGCGTGAACCTGTCCGACCGCTCGAAAGAGTCGCTGCTTGACTACATCGACCGAAAGAAGATTTTCATCCTGCCGAACACGGCGGGTTGCTATTCAGCGGATGAGGCGGTGCGCGCTGCGCGGTTGGGCCGCGAAGCGGGGCTTTCGGAGTGGGTCAAGCTCGAAGTGATCGGCGACGAGCAGACACTGTTTCCGGATACGGAAGAGCTGGTACGCGCGACGAAGACGCTGGTGAAGGAGGGATTCGTCGTGCTGCCGTATACCAGCGACGATCTGATTGTGGCGCGCAAGCTGATCGATGCGGGCGCGGCGGCTGTGATGCCCCTCGGTGCGCCGATCGGATCGGGCATGGGAATACAGAACCTGGCGAACCTGCGCGTCCTGCGCGAGCGAATCAAGGAAGTACCGCTGATTGTGGACGCGGGTGTGGGCACGGCGTCGGATGCGGCGATTGCTATGGAGCTGGGCGCTGACGGCGTGCTGATGAACACGGCTATCGCCGGAGCGCAAGACACGGTGCTAATGGCAGAGGCCATGCGCGCGGCGGTCGAGGCGGGCCGGAAGGCGTTCCTCGCGGGGCGCATTGAGAAGAAGCTTTACGCCACGGCGTCAAGCCCAGCGGCGGGAGTTGTTCGGTAGCTACTAAAAACGCAGATCACGTGTTGGGAAGTGTTCTAACCTGGGCGAATATGCCCGAGGTCTTGCTTTTGTAGCGGCCGCCTCGCTTTTCAGGCGGCCGCTTTGCTTTTCGTTGTCATCCCGAACCACGATCCTGGCTGGCACGCAGCGGGTGAGATGTGAGGGATCTGCTTCTTTTTTTTCGGCCGTGCCGCGCGCAATGCCAGGACCCTACCGCCGGTTTACGTCACTTGAAAAGAATGTGCCAGGAAAAGTCGACCAGGAAGTGGATGAGCACTCCGGGAACCAGCGAGCGAGTCTTCATCCAGGCGCGTCCGTAGAAGATACCGGCGATCGTGGCTAGCAGCACATACTTCCAGTTCGGATAGGGCGCGTGGAAGATGTGCGACAGGCCGAAGATGACCGAAGCGATGGTAAGTCCCGCCCATTCATTCTTGAACGTTTTTGAGAGCAGGTTCTGCAGCACTCCTCGAAAGAGAAATTCCTCCGGCCAAGCGGTAAACAGCAAGATGCCCAGCGCTTCAAGCGGAAGGTAGCGCGCGCGGGCGAGCGTGGGCGCCCATCTCAGAAAGCCGATCTTCATCCCAACGGGAATAGCGACGGCCGCGAACACCACGAAGTGGAATGCGAAGTTCCATGCAAAGTCAGGCTTCCATTCGACGGCATAGCCCACCCCTTCGAGCCTGCGTATGAGAACAAACGCGGCGACACCAGTGCTAAGCGCCATCAGCACCGTGAGGGTATGCGTGAGCGGCGGCGGGTAGGGAAAGACACGGTACATCCAGCGAAATTGGACGGGCAGCCAGATGAGGATGGCCGCTCCATAGTCCCCGCATGCGCCGCGCATCTTGCCGGCCACGCTAGCTACGAGAAGCGCGGGAGCAACTGCATAGGCGGCGCCAGCAAGCATCGTTTTCCAATTGCCTGCGACGCTGAGAGAATAAAGCAGCACGGCAAAGAGCGGCACGAGGGCGGCGAGCACGGCGGGGTGTCCGGCGAGGAATCTTTGAACGGTTGCGAGTACGCGCGGCACGGCGAGGAAGAATTCCAAGGCGAAGAGCGCCGCGGCCACGCCGAGCGCGATGGCAAATCGCCTGCCGGTGAATCCGGCGTGTATTCCCCAAAAAGCCGCGAGCAGGACAACGACAGCCCAGAGCGCGGCCACTGCGGGAAGACCCATCTGCGAGGATCGGGAGCTAGCCATCCGAAGCATCTTAACGGAGGCGGGACGAGGTAGTAAGCAGCGATAACGAACGATAACGGGTGATAAGGGCTTGCTTTGCCGAGCGGCCTCGGCGATTCTGGATTCCGTCTCCGCGCTATGGCGCCATCTTCCTCCCAACGTGTTGCTTACCTCGACTGGCTGCGCGGGCTGGCCTGCCTGCTCATGTTCCAGACGCACTGTTACGATTCGTGGCTGGGGGGGACGGCGCGGCAGGCCAGCTTTATTGGCTGGTCGCGGCTCGTTGGGACGCTGCCGGCGCCGCTGTTTCTATTTCTAGCGGGCGTTTCCACGGCACTGATGATGGACCGCATGGGTCGCAAAGGCATTTCGTCGGATGAAGTCGCACGAACGGTCGTTCGCCGGGGCGTGGAGATTTTCGCGCTGGGTCTGCTGTTTCGAGTTCAGGAATATGCGCTGGGCTGGCTATCGGCGCCGTGGACCGATCTCCTGCGGGTCGATATCCTGAACACCATCGGCCTTTCCATCATATTTATGGGAATCGTTGGCAGGATGGCGAAGAGCGCGGCGGCCAAAGCAATTCTTGCTGCCGCCGTCGCGCTGGGGATCTCGCTCGTTACGCCTCCCCTGTGGACGACTTGGGCGCCGCATTGGCTGCCGTGGTACATCGAGTCGTACGTAAATGGCGTACACACCTTGGGAACGCCACAGCCATGGCTCTTTCCGATTTTTCCGTGGACCGCTTTTGCGTTCGCGGGAATGGCGATGGGTTTCTGGTTGTGGAGCGACTGGACGGCGGTTCACGAGACACAGGCGATGGCGCTTGTGGGCGTGGCGGGCGTGGGAATATATTTTGCTTCTTCCTGGCTCGATGCGCGGCCGGCGCATCTGTATGCGGTTTACGACTACTGGCATACCAGCCCGAATTTTTTCCTGGCCCGCGTGGGAATTCTTCTGGTGATCGTCCTCGCCGCGTATGCGTGGTGCCGCTGGGGGGCGGGGCAGATTGGATTCAGCCCCTTCATACAACTGGGCCGGGCGTCACTGTTGGTCTACTGGGTGCACATCGAGCTCGTGTACGGGCGGTTTTCGATTCTGGCCAAGCGCGCGCAGAGCGTCCCCATGGCCACGCTGGGGCTACTGGTGATATTTGTGGCCATGGTGCTGCTTGCGATGGCGAGAACACGGTGGAAGGGGCGCGGCGCCGAAATTCTGGCGCGGCTAGGCTACGGCCAGCGGACACCGGCGACGGGCTAGGGTTTTCCAGTTGGCGCTGGAGTCTGGCTGGATGAAGAAGGCGGCGTCGCAGGGTCGCCGGATTTCGGCTGAATCTTGAATATGTATTCTCCCGGCCGCGCCAGGCCCATTTCCTCGCGCGCGATGCGTTCGACGGCCGAGGGATCTGTCTTAAGCGACTTCACGCGCTCTTCGAGCTGCTTGTTTTCTTCGCTCATCAAGGTAATTTCTTTTTGCACCTGAGCCGCTTCGCGCATTGAGCGGCGCATGGCGATCAGGCCGTGCGCGCCGAAGACGTCCTGCAGTAACAGCAGACCCAATCCAGCGGCCAGAAACCAGCTCATGTGTGCCCGAAGGAACTCGCGCATTTGCTCGGAGAAAGTGACCGTGCCGGTGCTCATTGGACGATCCATGTGCGCGCCCTCTCGGCTATCTCTTGCGATTCGGGGACGCTGGCCGCTTCGGAATAGACGCGGACGACCGGTTCGGTGCCCGAGGGGCGCATCAGAACCCACGCGCCATCGTCGAAGGTAAGCTGCACACCGTCGGTACGATCGGTGCGGGCGACGTGCCGCCCGGCAAATTGCTTGAAATTCTCTTTCAGGCGAGCGGGCAGGCCGGCCCGCGCATCGTCGGGAAGATGTAGATTCACGCGGATGGGCCAGAATTCGCGGCCGACGCGGCGAAAAAGATCGCGAAGCTGATCGGCCAGAGAAGCCTGACGCGCGGCGATCATTTCCGCAACCAGCAGGCACGCCAGAACGCCGTCCTTATCCGGTAGATGGCCGCGAATGGTCATCCCCCCGCTTTCTTCGCCACCGAGCGCTATCTTGTCTTCGCGCAGGAGCGGCCCAACGTACTTGAATCCGACGGGAGTCTCGTAGACCTTGACGCCGTGGAGTTTGGCAACGGCATCGATGAGCTGCGTGGTCGCCACGCTGCGCGATGCGCCAAGCTTGTAGCCGCGCGTTTCGAGCAGGTAATCGAAAACCAGGCCGAGAATGTGGTTGGGCGAAACGAACGAGCCGTCGCGATCGACGATGCCGAAGCGGTCGGCGTCGCCGTCGGTGGCAAGCCCCGCGAGCGCCTTCTTCTCCACGACGGCTTTTCGCAGCGGCGCTAGATTTTCTTCCGAGGGGTCTGGACCAGCGCCGTCGAACAGCACATCGCGCTCAGCGCGGATGGTCGTCTCGGCGATGCCATTCTCGCTGAGGATGCGGTCGAGCCAACCGGCGCCGCATCCGTGGAGCGCGTCGCAGACGAAGCCGCCCTCAGCCTTGCGCAGGGTGTCGAAACGAATCATTCGCTGGAGCTGCTCGAAGTAGGGAGCGCGCGGATCGAGGCGCTCGAAATCATTTTCGAGATCTTCCCCGGAGGGAAGTTCGTCCTTGAGGCTCGCGGCGCGCTTTTCGATGTCGCGGGTTATCTCGGGCAGGGCCGGTCCGCCATCGGGTCCGGAGAACTTCAGGCCGTTGTATTGCGCCGGATTGTGGCTGGCGGTGATGTTCACGGCACCGTCGAATTTTCCGTGAAGAATAGCGTGGGCGATGGCCGGAGTCGGCGTGTGCTCGGCGCACAGAAGGACGCGGCATCCGTGAGTGCGAAGGACGGAGGCCGAAGCGCGCGCGAACTCCTCGGAGAAAAACCGGGTATCGTAGCCAACAACGAGCACGGGATTTTTGGCACGGGATCTAACGCGACCGGCGACAGCCTCGGATGCCCGCCGCACGCCACTGAAAGTGAAATCTTCCGCGATGACGCCTCGCCAGCCGGATGTGCCGAAATGGATGGTGGCTTGGTCTGTCACGGGCGGCTATTGTATCGTGGCGCGCACGCAGCACGTATCCAACAATCGCCCAAGGGCGACTCGCAAGAGTAAAGGCCGACGATGACCGACAAGATCGTGGTGCTGACGACGTGTAGCTCGGCGGCAGAGGCGCGCCGGATCGCCCGCAAGTTGGTAGAGGCCAACCGGGCAGCGTGCGTGAACATTTTGCGCGCTTCGGTCGAGTCCGTCTATCGCTGGAAGGGAAAATTGGTGTCGTCTCGAGAGTTCCTGCTGGTCATCAAGACGAGAAGGAAGGAATTTGCCGGCTTGCAACGGGCGATCGAGGGGATGCATAGCTATGAGGTGCCGGAGATTGTGGCGCTGCCGGTTGCTGCGGGCTCGAAGAGCTACCTTCGGTGGATCGATGAGTCGGTCGGGGATTCACGATCGCGCCGGGCGCGTGAACGCCGGTGAGGGACTTGTCGCCACCGCGAAATTGGAGTAGAAAAGGCGTTATATGAGATTTCGCTCCCCATCCTGCTTCCGGTCTGGCTTCCAATCGGGTGCTCGCCTGGCCGTCGTGCTTTCGGGGATCATTTTCGCCATGTATTTGCCTGGCGCGGCGAATGTTGCGGCGCAGGCGACTGGGTCAGATGCGCCCGCCGCGTCCGATCATCCATCTCCGAAAGATGACAAGGACCAGAGTTCCAATGGGATCGCGATGACGAAGATGAGGGTTGTAGTGACGGGAAATACCGATAAGCCTGTGGCAAATGCCAGCGTGTACGTCCGCTATTACGTCGGCGGCGGGTTTCTACACCACGACAAGCTCACTGAGATGGACCTGAAGACGAATCAAGACGGCTCGGCAAAGGTGCCAGAGATTCCGCAGGGCAAGATCATGATCCAAGTTGTTGCACCGGGATGGCATACCTATGGGAAGTGGTACGACGTGGACAAGAGCGAGGAAGTAATTTCGATTAAGCTCGAGCAGCCTCCGCACTGGTACTAAAGCAGCACTCGGTGTGTTGTTTTTTTCCTCCCACACTTCTGAACGCCTCAGACAGAATCGCCCAGTGGAAATAATATTGTTTCGATGTGACGCATCTGCACCGGAACTTGTGCAAAGAGGACGAAACACAGATATAGCGCATGTTTTTTGATCACGCGCGCGCCTTTTCCACACGGTTTTCAACAGAGCTGTTGAAAACTTTCACGGAGAATTCATAAAAGTACTAGCTTGTGGCGCAAAGTATGGTGCGCGAATTGCCTCGCGCGACACAGACGGTCGTCGGCCAGCGTACAGATTGTTGTCTCGCCGACCGTGATACTATTCCGCTCTGCGCGACATTTCTCCTCACTCACCGTGAAGACACTCATCCTGAACGCCGACGACTTTGGTTTGACGCGTGGTGTTAATGAAGGAATTATTCGCGCGCACCGTGAAGGCATCCTGACAAGTGCGACCCTGATGGCGACGGGGCCGGCGTTCCAAGATGCGGCTGACCGTGCCCGAGCGACTCCTACGTTGGGAGTAGGCTGCCATTTAGTACTAACGGGAGGTGTGGCCATCGCGCCACGAGAAAAAATTCCCTCCCTTGTAGACCGCGAGGGCCATTTGCCGAGGTCTCTCGGTCAATTTCTGGCGAAACTTAGCTCGGGGGGGATCAGCACTGAAGAAATTGAAGTTGAACTTCGAGCGCAGATCGAAAAGATCCGTAAGGCCGGCATCGAGCCCACGCACTGTGACACGCACAAACATACGCACGCGCATCCTGCCGTGATGAAGGTACTGGGGCGTTTGATGCAAGAGCTCAAAATTCCGCAGGTGCGAAAACCGGTGGAGGACTTGCGCGATTCTTGGATTTCCTCGCGTGGCCTTTCCGGTCGACCGAGACGGATCGCTTCGGCAGCGGCGGTGCGAAGTGTGGCCTTCCGGTTTCACGCCATTTCGAAAAGGTACGGATTGTGCTCCCCGGATCGCTTCCTGGGCCTGGCGGCTACGGGGGATCTTGGTCCGGCGCTGCTCTGCCGGCTTGTCGGTCTAGTGCGAGAGGGAAGCACGGAGATCATGCTGCATCCGGGAATCTGTGACGCCGGCTTGCGAGGGACGGGTTCAAGACTGCAGGCGGAACGGCAAAATGAAATGGAAGGATTGCTCGCTCCGGAGGCGCGGCGTGCGGTCGACGAGCACGGCATTCGTTTGATTACCTACCGCGAATTGGTTTGAATGCAAAGGGATTACGGAAAGGCACACACCGACTCTTTGTCCAAGGACACCGCACGCTGTACGGTTTAGAATCTCCCAGTGCCGCGAGCAATTGCAACGGCGCGACTGAAACAATGGAGGCCCGATGACCAATCTGAAGACGAATCTGAAGCGTACCGCGCTGGCTGTGGGCTGTTTGACGTTGTTGGCTGCGACGACGATGGCGCAAATGATGGGGCGAGGACCTTCGATGCCCCGCGGACTAATGAATCCGGTCGTCGGTTCAGGTGCTCAGTATGAGATGCAGGCCGCGGATGGCAAGAAGATGACCATTGAATACGCGATTGTCGGCAAAGAATCGGTGAACGGCAAAGATGCCTTCTGGATGGAGATGTCGATGACGGGCGGTCCCATGGGGCCGATGGTGACCAAGATGTTGACGGTGATGGACGCAGGAGGCACGACCATGTCGCGAATGATCATGCAGATGGGAAGCCGCCCGCCCATGGAAATGCCATCCCAAATGACGCACGCGAATACGCGGCAGCCAATGGGAGACATCAAGAGCCAGGCCGAGCTGGTCGGCACGGAATCGGTCACCACGCCGGCAGGAACGTTCGCTTGCGACCATTACAAGATGAAGGATGGATCGGGAGACACGTGGGTGAGCGCCAAGGTGCTGCCCATGGGCGTCGTGAAGCACACCGGGAAAGATTCGTCGATGCTCTTGGTCAAGACAATGAGCGACGAAAAGGACAAGATTGTGGGGACGCCACAGCCGTTCAACCCGGCGGCCTTTACGCAACAGCCTCCGTCGAATCAGTAGTGGAAAATAGCGAGGTCAACTACAAAACTTTACTCGAGGTCGGGCGGGGTTACCTTGGCGATCCAAGAATCGTAGTCGGATGTGTATCCGACCCGTTCCTGGAGAGCGCGAATACGCTTCTCCAACGCTGAGATCTCGCCGGGCGAAAGCTCGGGCAAGCTCTGGATGCGTTCCTCGACGGCCTCAGCCAGATCCGCCGCTCGAGCTTCGGTGGGCGCATAGAGCCCGGACAGTTTGTCTCCGCCGCTCCTGTCGCCGACTCCGATGTAGTTTGCGACCAGGTGTGACGTAACTTTCTGGCTGTGCACGAGTGACACGCGAATGTTGCCCTGGCCTGTGACCACATTGCCCACGCCGAAGACTCGCTCTGCTCCGGAGTAGCAGGGAAGTTCTTCGTCGGTGAAGGTGTAATACTCGCCCTTCATTTCCACTCCAGGAATTACCTCCGGCACCGAGCCGATCGAAGAGATAACGAGGGGCGCGCGCAGTTCTTGTTCCGAACCCGGAATGGGCTCGGTCTTACGGCCTTCCACTTTTGTTTCCGCTACCTTCAGTCCCACGAGCTTGTCATTTTCGACCAGCAGGCCGGTGGCAACGCGGCGGTCCTGAACGCGGAAGAGGTACCTGTCTCTCGCCAGGCGCAGCATTTTCAGGCGCACTTGCTCGGTCTTGGCGATCTGTTCGGGAGTGGCGCCGTCTGGAGGCTGAGCAAGGGGCATATCCTGTTCGCGGCGTCTGTAAATCAGGAGGCAGCCTTTCACGCCTAATTCCTCGGGTTTGACTCCCAGCGCCTTGCACGCATTGGGTATGCCTTTTTCCAATTCATGCATGCTTGCGTGGATGCCGCGCTCGGCCAAAGCGCGTTCATAATTCTCGAGCTGCAAAACCTTTACTACGTCGATCGAGGCCAGGCCGCCGCCGATGACCAGAGTTTCATCGGGTGTCTCGTACTGCGGTCCGTCGTAAGACTTTTCGTTCTTGTGGTTGTACCAGTAGATGAATGGGTTTTGGTACAGCAACCCTCGTCCCACAAACCTGTCTACTCCGGGAACGCCGAGGTCGCGGTCCCGCCACGCACCGTTGGCCAAAATCACCGCGGAGAAGCCCCAGCCTTCGCAAAGTTCCTGGAAGGGTACGTCGCGTCCGAGACGGGTAGAAGGAATGAAGTAGACGCCGGGCTTCTTCATGCGCGCGTCGATGCGGGCGTACTCCTGTTTGCGCTGCTCGACATGCCAGCGAGGTAAACCATCCTCAATTTTTCCGTAGGGCCGGGGGTTCTGCTCGAAGACGGCGACGCGAACTCCGTGGTCCGCCAGAAGTTCGGCAGCCACTGAACCGGAAATCGCTCCACCGACCACGGCCACGAAATGCTGGCCCTTCTCAGGCATGAATCACGCTCTTCTATCGCGCCTTCTATTGCGGCTTGAAATACATTACCGCCAGCGGGGGCAGACGCAGCTTAATCGAATAAGGGCGATCGTTCCACGGAATTGGTTCCGCGTTCACGCCGCCGGAATTGCCCACGTCCGAGCCCTCGTAGTGCCGGGAATCCGTATTTAGAACCTCGCGATAATACCCCGGACGGGGCACACCCACGCGGTATTCTTGCCGCGTCACGGGTGTGAAGTTGCAGATGGCAATGATGAACTCCTCGCTCTTACGGGCGCGGCGCAAAAAGGAAAGGACGCTCGCGGCGGCATCGTTGGCTTCGATCCACTCAAACCCCGACCATTCGAAGTCGACTTCGTGGAGGGCGGGTTCGCTCGCGTGCAGGCGGTTCAAATCCCCGAGGAGTTTCTGAATGCCGTGGTGCCACGGCGATTTTTCGAGCGCCCAATCCATTGTGCCGGCTTCCCAGAATTCCTCGCGCTGCCCGAGCTCGCTACCCATGAAATTCAGCTTCTTTCCCGGGTGAGCGTACATATATCCGAAGAGCAAGCGCAGGTTGGCGAACTTTTGCCAGTCGTCGCCGGGCATTTTCTCGAGCAGCGAGCGCTTACCGTGCACGACTTCGTCGTGCGAGAGGGGCAGGACGAAATTTTCATGGAAGGCGTAGAGCATGGAGAACGTCAGTTCGTTGTGGTGAAACTGGCGGTGGATGGGATCGAAAGCCATGTAGCGGAGCGTGTCGTTCATCCAGCCCATGTTCCACTTCAGGTCGAAGCCCAGTCCTCCCACATATGTTGGGCGGGAAACGGCGGGCCAGGACGTGGACTCCTCAGCGATGGTAAGAGCTCCGGGATGGCGAACGTGCAGCACTTCGTTCAGGCGCTTCAAAAATGCAATGGCCTCCAGATTTTCGCGCCCGCCGAAAGCGTTGGGCACCCATTCGCCCGGCCGGCGGGAGTAGTCGAGGTAAAGCATGGAGGCCACGGCGTCCACGCGCAAGCCGTCGATGTGGTACTTGTCGACCCAGAAGAGAGCGTTTGACAGCAGGAAGTTCTGCACTTCGTGTCGACCGTAGTTGAACACGAGCGTGCCCCAGTCGGGATGCGCGCCCATGCGCGGATCTTCGTGCTCGTACAAGTGGCTGCCATCGAAAAAGGCCAGCCCGTGGGCGTCTCGCGGGAAATGGGCGGGCGTCCAATCGAGGATGACGCCTACACCCTGCTGGTGGCACTGATCGATGAAGTACATGAAATCGGCGGGAGTTCCGAATCGGCTGGTCACGGCATAGTAGCTGACGGTCTGGTAGCCCCAGGAGGCATCGAAGGGGTGCTCCATAATGGGCATCAGCTCGACGTGCGTGAAGCCCATTTGCTTCACGTACGGAATCAGTTCCTTGGCCAGCTCACGATACGTGAGCCACCGGTCACCTTCGTCGGTCTTGCGTTTCCACGCGCCCGCATGAACTTCGTAAATGGACATCGGCGAGTGCAGCCAATCGTGCGATCGCCGAGCCTCTATCCATCCTGCGTCGCTCCATCCGTAGTGGTCAATGTTGGAGACCACTGACGCGCTGTTGGGACGAAGCTCCGCCGCAAAGGCATACGGATCGGCCTTCAGGCCCAAGTGGCTTGCGATTCTCGAAAGTATCTCAAATTTGTAGAGGGTTCCTTCCGTCATGTCCGGAAGAAAAATCTCCCAGATACCGCTCGACCCGCGGCTGCGCATGGGGTAAACGCGACCATCCCAACTGCTGAACTCGCCGACAACGCTCACCCTCCGTGCGTTGGGGGCCCACACGGCAAAATGGACGCCCTTAACCCCCTCCATCTCCCTAACGTGGGCGCCCAGCTTTTCATAGTTTAAGTAGTGAGTGCCTTCGCCTAGAAGATGTAGATCGTAGTCGCTCAGCAATGGAGGAAACGCATAGGGATCATAGACTTGGACGCGCGTGCCGTCGGCAAAGGTGAATTCCAGGCGATACGCTGTTGGGCTGACAGCTTGCCCGGGTATTAGCCGCGGCGTTTCGGCAGGTAGCAGCGACTCGAATAGCCCGTCGGCGTGGACGCGCTTTGACGGGTACGGCGCTGTACTGTGGCGCCAAAGGACGCGCATGTCTCGCGCGCCGGGATGGAAGGCGCGTACCGCCAGCGCGGGCTTCCCATTCCGCTCCACCCAGTGCGGGCCCAGTACGCGGAACGGTTCGGCGTGAGTGGCGCTAACGATGCTTTCAATCTCGTCCAGGAAACTATCTTTGATCTCGCTGCTGCCGTCCGATACCTGATTGGTGTGCATTTAATCGCCGCGCCTCGCCCGCCTCGGAAGTTACATCTTAGCGGAGCCGAACGATCTCCGCCATATGTGCGGCAAGGGCGGGGCCCGAACGCTCTGTGCTACTTCGGAACGGCATGTTCCAACTCGGTACCTTCGTACCATTGTTGGCTAAGTGCCTCTTCTTCAACATGTATACGGGGTGAAGCTCAACTCTTGGGTGCACTTTGCCCGTGACGTCGGGGGACGACCTTTGGGTTCGTCCTAGCCCGAATCGATCTCGGCCTAAACATAAAGTGACTTTCGATCCTAAGCACAACGGCTCTTCACGCCCTAAACGCCCCTCTCGGGCGAAACCTAGTCTTCCGTTCGGCGCTCCGGCCACCATAGAGCACGCTTCGACAGCCCAGGAAGGCGGACCTCTTTCGGAATCTTCCGAGAGGTTCCGCCGGCTTTTCGAAAACGCGGTCGAAGGAATGTTCCAGACCACTCCGGACGGCGGATATCTGTGCGTCAACCCCGCGCTGGCCCGGATGTACGGCTATACGTCGCCCGGAGAGCTGACCGGGAGCATCCAGGATATCGGCCGCAAGATCTACGTCAACTCCGAGCGCCGCGAACAGTTCAAGCTTCTGATGGAGGAACAAGGCGCGGTAGAAAATTTCGAATATCAGGTGCGCCGCAAAGACGGCGTTCCGATTTGGATTTCAGAGAACGCATGGGCGGTGCGCGACAGCCAAGGGAAAATCGTCAGCTACGAGGGTACCGTTCAGGACGTCACTGAGCGGCGGCGGACCGAGCTCGAACGGCAGATAACGATGGAAATTATCCGCTCCCTGACGGTGACGGACAACCTGGATGACCTGCTGCGCTTCATTCATCTCGCGCTGATCAGAGTGTTGGACGCGGAAAACTGCTTTGTCGCTCTTTGCGACCCTTCTTCGGGGATATTCAGTTTCCCATTTTTCGTCGACCAATATGACGATCCTCCGACTCCCCAGAAGCTTGGTCGGGGATGCGCGGACTACGTGTTCCGCACGGGCCAATCCATGTTGATTTCGCCCGAGCGATTCCAGGAACTGGTAGAAGAAGGCGCGGTCGATTTGATCGGGACGCCCTCGCGTTCGTGGCTGGGCGTTCCTCTGCGTACTCCGGCGGCGAAAGTCGGCGTGTTGGTTGTGCAGCACTACGAACGCGAAAATGCCTATACGAAAAACGATCTGGAATTTCTGTCTTCGATTGGCGGACAGATCGCGCTGGCCATCGAGCGCAAAAGAGCCGAGGAAAAACTGCGCGAAAGCGACGCGCGCTCGCGGGTGCTCATCGAGCAACTGCCTGCGGTGTTGTGGACGGTCGATAATAATCTCCGCTTCACGTCCGCCGTCGGAGCGGGTTTGGCCCGCTTGGGACTCGAGCCCAACGAGATTGTGGGCATGTCGCTTTCCGAATATTTTGAGACCACCGATCAAACATTTCCGCCTATTGCCGCGCATCGCCGCGCAGCGGCTGGCGAGCCGGCCACGTTTCACGTGGAGTGGAAAGACGGCAGCTACGCGTGCCACGTGGAGCCTCTTCGGGATGCCGTCGGCGACGTGCACGGCGCCATTTGCATGGCGCTGGATATTACAGATCGAAAGCAGCTGGAAGAGCAGTTCCGGCAGGCGCAGAAGATGGAAGCCGTTGGCCGGTTGGCCGGGGGCATCGCGCACGATTTCAATAACCTGCTGATGGTCATCCAGGGGTACGCGGATCTCCTGACCGACCGCATCCCATCGAGCGACCCTTTGCGCCGGAACGCCGAACAGATTCAAACCGCCGCGCAGCGCGCGACATCACTCACGCAGCAGTTGTTGGCGTTCAGCCGCAAGCAGATGTTGGCTCCGAAGATTCTCGGTGTCCACAGCGTGGTCTCGGACATGGAAAAGATCCTCCGCCGGCTAATCGGTGAAGACATCGAGCTTCGCGTTTCAGCCGCTCCCGACCTGTGGCTGGTGCGGGCGGACCGCAGTCAGATCGAACAGGTGATCATGAATCTGGCCGTGAACGCTCGAGACGCTATGCCTTCAGGGGGCCGTCTGACGATCGAAACGGCTAACGTCGAACTCGACGGGTCGTTCGCTCACTCTCCCACCGTGCTCGCACCCGGCAAGTACGTGATGCTCGCGGTCACCGACAATGGCTCCGGCATGGATTCCAAAACGCAGGCTCACATCTTTGAGCCGTTCTTTACAACCAAGGAAAAGGGGAAGGGCACGGGCTTAGGCTTGGCTACCGTGTACGGCATCGTGAAGCAGAGCGGCGGATATATATGGGTCTACAGCGAGCCGGGCCGCGGCACAACCTTCAAAATTTATTTACCTCGCGTACAAGGTTCAGGCACGGTGACTGGCCGCGATCGCCCAGGCGCAATTCAGGAATCTCTGCGCGGTTCCGAGGTCGTTCTCCTGGTCGAAGACGAGGCCGGAGTTCGCGAACTAGCCCGGGAATATCTGCAACTGAGCGGCTACACCGTGCTTGAGGCGCGTGACGGCTACGTGGCCCTCGAATTAGCCAACTTGCACGCGGGGCCAATTCATCTGCTCATGACCGATGTCGTCATGCCCGGCATCAGCGGGCGCGAACTGGCCCAGCGCGTCGTGAAGATCCGGCCGGACATCAAAATCTTGTACATGTCCGGATACACGGACCAAGCCATCGTCCATCAGGGGATACTCGAAGGCGATGCAATCCTGCTCCAGAAACCCTTCTCGATGGTAACGCTCGCCTCCAAACTGCGCGAAATTCTTGCCGGGGAACCGGTACCTCAGAGCTAGTCCATCTTCAACAAATCTGGCCAGCGCGAAATCTGATTGGCGCGCCAAAGTGTTTCCGTCCGCTACATGCGAGCCAATTTGAAACAACCCCCACGATTCCTGTGGATTCCGTAGCCCAGCCGCCGAACCTCGGTATGCCTTGAACTCCTTGTCCTGCAAGGGCTTACCGCAGCCACCAGAAATGGCGTGGCAGGCTATCGATTGGGCACCCGCTTGCAATCTGGAGAGTGGGCCTGCGAAGTCGAAAAAGAAAATGGCCCGCAATCGAATCAAGGGGGAAGCGATGGAAAACTAAGTGGAAATGGGAAACAGCTGGGGAGTGGGGGCAACGGAAGCACCAATTAGTGAGCGCCGGCTTTGGGCAGCGGTCCTGGTACAAGCGGTTGA
>Ga0302325_10008070_pt1 | contig 23229 bp, 18 predicted proteins | sample Palsa_T0_2_FD_201948 | JGI IMG/M metagenome (GOLD analysis project Ga0302325, IMG submission 201948) | Peat permafrost microbial communities from Stordalen Mire near Abisko, Sweden - Palsa_T0_2 | ecosystem: Environmental > Terrestrial > Soil > Palsa > Peat permafrost | place: Sweden: Abisko... | reverse complement strand
ACACGATCGTTGGAGAAGGCCGCGTGGGTCCCGCCTCCAACGAATATTTCCGCAACAATCTAATTTTGGCGCAGGGCGCGCTCGACGCCGTCTTCGCCGTCACTACTTACACCAACTACACTAACTCGGATTACAACGGCTTCCTCCCGAATCCGAACGGGAGTCACGCCTTCGAGTGGAATTCGCCCCGGTTCGAAGTCGCGCGCGATTACGAGAACGGCGTCGTCGCGCGCAGTTTCAAATCTCTGAAGGAATATAGCGCGGCGACCGGTCAGGATCGGCATAGCATCCTGGTGGATTACGACGGCTTCGTGAAAGCCTCGAAGCCCGACAGGGCCGATCCCCAGCGGCTCTACAGTCCGGATCATTTCGATTTTCGGCTCAAGCCCGGCTCGCCCGCAGTCGACGCCGGAATCGTTCTCCCAAACATCACGGACGGCTATACGGGACGCGCGCCCGACCTCGGCGCTTACGAATTGGACCGCCCCGTTCCGCACTACGGCCCGAGAGCCGCGAGCGATCATTAGCAGCGGGAGAACAAGGTCGTCCAAGCGTTCTCGATTTTCTGCGCTCCAGTTTAGCGAATAAAGTTCAGGCCCAGCGGGTGTTGGTCGTTGTTGGGAAGTTGAAGGGTCCGCAGCACTGTGTTGGTGGCTGTATCGATTTGCGAGATCGAGTTCGACCCCATGTTCGTCACGAAGACGTGTTTGCCGGTGGGCGTCACAGCCACCACGTGCGGGTCGTCTCCAACAGTGATCTGCGCGATCTGCTGATAGGTCTGCATATCGATGACTTGGATGGTGCCGGGGGTGTTGAACCCGGCGATGTAGGCGATAGTGCCACTGGGGTTAAACCCGATTCCGGTTGCGTTCGGAACGTTGAAGCCGAATACGTGCGCGTTGGTCACAGTGTCATAAACGTCCACGCGATTATCGCCGCGCTGAGATACCCACAACTGCGCACCGTCCGGGGTAACCGCCATGGACGACGGATAGCACCCGGTGGGAATGTTGCCGACGGTTTGGTAAGTGGATGTACTGACGATAAGAATGAACGATCCGGGGTTGCATTCGTGATCGGACACATAGGCCAGCGTACCGTTGGGCAGGAAGGCAATCTGGTTCGGCTCCGCCGGCGATCCATCGGGAATTGAAAGGGGGATGGTTTGCGTCGAGGTTTTGCTGGCAAGGTTAACCACCGAGACAGTGCCGTCCACGGCGTTGGCGACCCAGGCGTTCTGTCCGTCGCGCGCGACAGCTACGCTCACCGGCCCATTTCCGACGACGACGTGCGCATTGATCGCATGGGGGCAGGTACCCAGGAACGCAAGGGTGTTGGTGTTGGCTTCCGGAATGAGGAGCGTGCTGGAAAAGTTCGGATCGCATTGGGTTGTGCTGGACGCAGCGGAGACAGTTAGTGCAACGGGAAACAGAATCGGCCGCGGGAACGGCATGAGCTTGGCCGGGATGTTGGGGCCAGGCGCGCTCGTGGCTACGCGCGGCGTTGCGAGGTGAGGCCCGGGGAGGGCCTGTCCGATTTCCCCGGGCTCCGGCAAGTCAGGCAACGGCGGAAGATCGTCGAACGGATCGGGAAGATCGTCGATCGGGTCGGGGAACAGGGATGGCTCGTCGAACGGGTCGGGAAGATCTGGCAGATCGGGTTCGGGGAGATCGAACGGGTCCGGCAGGGGCGGCAAGTCCGTATCCGGTGGGAAGGGGGAGTCAAAGGGGTCGGGTAGATCGTTGATGGGGTCGAAGGGGTTGTCAAACGGATCTGGCGGGTCATTCGGCAAATCGAACGGATCCGGCAGAGGCGGGAGCTCGGGAAGGTATGGGTCGTCAAGCGGGATGGGCCGGCCATTCGGAAGGTGAGAGGTATTTGGAAAATGCCGGCCGGGAGGATTGTAGACTCCCGGGCCTTGGCTATGCAGCCGCCTCGTGGCCAGCGGAATCAAGGCAATCAGAACAAGAAGAGTGCGCAAGAAAAATCTCATGATGCTTCCTATTGGAAGATGACCGTCTTTCCGACGAAGGCGCCGCCTATCAGCGCGCCTATATCGAGTCCGCTGGCGGCAAACGTGGCGGGGTTGGCGGTTGCCCCCGAGCCGACGTAAATTGCATCCTTCGAGCGCAAGAGATTCGCCCAAGTCGGTGGCAGGTTCGCGAGGATCTGCGGCGGAACGGTGAAGCTGGACGATCCCGGTGGCGCGACACAGGCGAAGACGGCCGAGGAGTTGGTTGGTAGGTCCACGCCGCCGCCGAAGATGATGACCGGCTGTCCAGCGGGAGCGCCGGTCCAATTCGCCGTGAAACCCTGGCTGCGAACGATGATCTCGGTTTGAGCTTGATTGGTCCAGGTGATGGGGTTGGGCAAGGTGACCGACGCCTTGAAGGCGCCGACATTGGCGCCGCCTGGTCCGGTGACCGAAAAGGCGCCTGGGCTGAAGAACAGCGTGGAGGGCAGCAACGACCCGGTGTAGGTGAAACCCAGGGGTTGGTAATTGCGCGCGTTGCCGGTTGGCCGTGCGCTGGAGCGCTGGCCGCTTGGGCCGGTTATTGCGAGCGGTGTGCCGGCATCGAGGAACGTCGCGCCCGCGTCGTCGGCGCCTGGAACCGAGTCGCCATCCAAGAGGTCGCCGGCGGCGGCATAGGCCGTGCAGCTCCCAGGAGGCGGCAGAGACAAGATGGCATTAAAAGGCGCCGGTGGAATCGGATTCTCTTGCTGGAACGTGACCATGGAGGCGTCCGTAGTGACTTCGCCCGCGGTTTGTAGTCCGATATCTTCGATGATGTCGCTGCGCAGCAGCGCGATTAAGCCGAGCTTCTTGCCGGCGAGAAACGGCGCGCTGAGCGCGTTGGCGGAGTCCGAGCAGGGCGATCCGCTGGCCGAGATTCCCATGGTGACCGTATTGCTGACAGTGAGGCCGGAGGTCCGCACTTCGAGGGGCACCCAGCAGCCCACCAGGGCGTTGGAAGGCACGGTGAAGTTGATCTGGTCAAGACCGGAGCAGCAGGAACTGCGCCCGCTGTAAGCAACCGTGGCCGACACTCCGCCGACGAAAAGCTCCACTTTGGTGGGAAGATCGCCGGATTGAGGGGGCTCACTATCAGGGCCGAGGCCGGCGCCAAGGCCTGTGCCGTAGAGGATGATCGTTTGGCCTGGCTTAGCAGCGATGGTCGGCGTATTGACCGGCAAGTGCGAGGTATTTACGAAATTTTGCATCACCCCAGGCCCAATGCCGCTGCTACTGATGCTGAAGATGCCGAAGCTATCGGTTACGACGCGGGCGGTTTCCGGTGGGCTCGCGGTGCCGCCATAAGTGACGTGCATTGATACGACGCCTAGCGGCGCGGTGGAGGGCATGATCGCGTTCACTTGTCCGGCGCTGACGAAAACCGGGATAGCGGCGACGGTCGTGCTGCCTTGAGTCACTTGAACGGACACGCCTCCGAGAGTGGTCGCGAGCGGGAAAGACAGGCTGGGGCTGGATGAAGGACCGAGTCGGGCGCCGAAGATGCTGAACAACGAGCCGCGAGCGATGGAGCCGCCCGGAAGGCCAGGTTGCATAAAGCTGGCCCCGTTCAAAATTCCACGATGCGAGATCAAGGGCTGAGCGGACGCGGTCACGGCCCCGGCCGCCAGCATGAGACACGACAATGCGCTTCGCATCAAACCTCCTGAGTGCTCCGAGGCACGGCTGACACGCTAGTAGCTTAGGGTATCAAAAGAGGACGCGGGAAGATTGGAGAAACTGGCGTCCCAATTCCCGACGTTATAATCTAGAGAACCATGCACAAGCTTCTTGCACTTTCTCTGGTTTCGTTCGCGCTCCAAGCCCAGGAAAAGGTCGATCTCGCCGTCATTCAACGTATCAAGACGGAGGCGTTTCAGAATTCCAAGGTAATGGACCACCTATTTTGGATCTCGGACGTGTACGGACCGCGGCTGACCGGATCGCCGGGCTTCACCGCGGCGGCGAACTGGACGGTGCAGCGGCTGAAAGAATATGGAATCGAGGATGCCGCCACCCACCCATGGGGAAAATTCGGGCGCAGCTGGCGGCTCACGAAGTTCAGCGTTTCGATCCAGGAGCCCGAGTACGCGCCGCTAATCGGATTTCCGCTGGCGTGGTCGGGGGATACGAAAGGACCGATAGTAGCGGAGCCGGTGCTGGCGCCGCTCAAACTCTCGGACAGCCTGGACGGCAAGAAGACGGATGAAGATCTCGAAAAGTACTTTAAGGAACAGACGGGCAAACTGCGGGGAAAGATCGTGTTGCTCGCAAAGCCGAAGGACGTGACACTCGCTATGACGGCGCGGGCCTCGCGCTATTCGGACGCGGACCTGGCGAAGGAAGCCGAAGCCCCGACGCCGCAAGCGCTGCCGTCGTTCGATATCGAAAAAATGATCCTGCCCGAAAAGCGCGAGGACCGGCGCACTCTCTTCGATCTCCTGCCGCTCGATGCGGAATCGAAAGTTTGGGAGTACGGCGACCGCCTCACCGATCGAGTCAACGAGTTTCTGGCGCGGGAAGGCGCGGTGGCAGTGATCGTTCCCAGCTACAACGCCGATGCCGGCACGGTTTTCGGCGAGGCGGCCGGCACTTTCGCCGGCGACCACCCCATACCCGAGCCGCGCATCGCCCTGACCATCGAGCATTACAATCGCATCGCGCGCTTGCTGGATAGGAAAATTCCCGTGAAACTGGAGCTCGAGGTTCGAACCACCGCGGAAGGAGCGACGGGCGAGGGCTTGAACATCATCGCCAATATTCCGGGCCAGACCAAGCCCGACGAAGTGGTTATGATCGGCGCGCATTTCGATTCTTGGATCGGCGGAACCGGCGCCACCGACAACGGGACGGGCAGCGTCGTCATGATCGAGGTGATGCGGATTCTGAAGGCCCTGCGCCTCAAGCTCGACCGGACTGTGCGGCTAGGTTTGTGGAGCGGCGAAGAGCAGGGGATCTATGGCTCCCGCGCCTACGTGAAGGAAACTTTCGGCGACCCGGAAACCATGCAGCTCAAGCCCGCGCATGCCAAGCTTTCGGGCTATTTCAATCACGACAACGGCACGGGGAAAATCCGCGGCGTCTACCTGCAAGGCAACGACGCCATGCGGCCGGTGTTCGAGGCTTGGCTCGCGCCGTTCCGCGACCTGGACGCCACCACCATCACCATCCGAAATACCGGCGGGACCGATCACCAGTCCTTCGACCAGGTCGGGTTGCCGGGATTCCAGTTCATCCAGGACGAGGTGGAGTACGAACGCATGACGCATCACTCCAACATGGACCTCTACGACCACGTGGTGCCGGCGGACCTGATGCAAGCCTCGGCCGTGATCGCGTCGATCGTGTATCACGCCGCGAACCGTCCGGAGCTGCTGCCGCGCAAAGAACTGCCACCCCCTGTAAAATTGAAGAATTGATTTTTCGGACGCTCCCTATGAAATCGAGAGGCGCGGAATGGCATTCCATCGACAGGTTATAGCGGCTTTAATCGGTATTGGTCTCGTCTCGCTCTCTCCGTCCCAGGCGGCGCAAGGCGAAGAGAAATTCAAGACGCGCCTGGCGCCTGTGGCCCTGGATGCCGGCATGCGCACCACCGTCGCCGGCACCGGTTCGGTCTCTGCGACGCTGGCCGGAACGAAGTTTTCCGTAACCGGAACATTTGATGGCCTGCTCTCGCACGCCACCACTGCGCGGATTCATCTGAGCCGCGTCACGGGCATTCGAGGCCCCGCCATTCTGGACTTGACGGTTTCTCAGGGAACCGGCGGAACCGTCTCGGGCACATTCGACCTCACTCCCGAACAGATCGACAGTTTGAAAAAGGGCAAGTTTTATATTCAGATCAATAGCGAGAAAGCCCCCGAAGGCAACCTCTGGGGCTGGCTCATGCACTAGGAGTCGCGACCATGTTTAGTCTCAAGAAACGTCCCGCGCTGGCGCTCACGATCGGAGTCGCCTTCGGCCTCACGATGCTGATAGCCCAGCAGAATCAAACCGCCGGGCCTTTTACCGCCGCGCAGGCCGCCGCAGGACGCGCAGCTTACGCGGAGAACTGCTCAAGCTGCCACTTGCCGGATATGGCGGGGCGCAACGAAGCGCCGCAGCTCGCCGGCTCGAATTTCATGAATACCTGGCGCAACCGGGGGACGCGCGACATTCTAGCCCTGATATCCGGCAGCATGCCCCCTGGGAACGTTGGCGGTTTGAGCCCGGAAGATTATGCGGATCTGGTGGCTTTCATCCTGGCAGCGAACGGCGCTCAGCCCGGCGACCAGCCCCTCACGCCTTCGACCCAAATCTCGATTGGTAGTATCGCCACCGGGCGCGTTCCCGCGAATTTCTTTCAGGGCGGCGGGGCTGCGGGTGGGACTCCAGCGGGACGCGGCGGCAGAGGGCCAGCGCCCGCATCCAGTGGCCCCAAGGGACTCACGGTCACCGGAGAAGTAAAAAACTACGTGCCCGTCACCGACGAGATGCTGACGCATCCCGATCCGGCCGACTGGCTCATGATCCGCCGCAACTACCAGGCCTGGAGCTACAGCCCGCTCGCGCAGATTTCGTCGAAGAACGTCGGCGAACTGCAACTGGCCTGGGTTTGGGCGATGAACGACGGCGGCGCCAGCCAGCCCACGCCCATCGTTCACAACGGCGTCATGTACCTCGCGAACACGAGTAACACGGTGCAGGCGCTCGATGCCGCCACCGGCGAACTGATTTGGGAGAATCGCATCGGTCCGGTGGCCACCGTCGCGTACGGCGCCACGCGCAGCTTGTCCATTTATCAAGACAAGGTTTTTCTCGCCACCACTGACGCGAAGCTGGTTGCTTTAGACGCGCGCAACGGCAAGGTTGTTTGGCAGACGGTGATCGCAGATAACAAGAAAGGCTACAGCAACACCAGTGGATCGATCATCATTCACGGAAAAGTGGTCCAGGGGTTGATGGGATGCGATCGATATAAAGAGGAAGGCTGTTACATCAGCGCCTACGACTCGGCGAACGGAAAGCAACTCTGGAAATTTTATACCGCGGCGCGCGAGGGAGAGCCGGGCGGCGACACCTGGGCGCAACTTCCGAATCTGCTGCGAGCGGGCGGCGACACCTGGATCACCGGCAGCTACGATCCCGAACTCAACTTGACGTACTGGGGCGTGGCGCAGGCGAAGCCCTGGATGCGCGCCAGCCGCGGCACGAAGTCGGAGAAAGCGCTTTACACCTGTTCCACGCTCGCGCTCAATCCCGACGACGGAAAGCTGGCTTGGTATTTCCAGCACATTCCCGGCGAGTCGCTCGATCTGGACGAAGTGTTCGAGCGCGTGCTGGTGGACATCGGCGCTGAGAAAGTTGTCTTCACCATCGGCAAAGCCGGCATTCTGTGGAAGCTCGATCGCAAAACCGGAAAGTTTCTCGGATTCAAGCAAACCGTGTTCCAGAACGTGTTCGACGACATCGATCCAAAAACCGGCGTGCCCACTTACCGCAGCGAAATCCTGGAACAGCAAACCGGCAAATGGGTGCAATCGTGTCCCAGCACCGAAGGCGGCCACAACTGGCAGGCCATGAGCTACAATCCCGGCGCGAGCGAGCTGATCATTCCCCTGAGCCAGAGTTGCATGGAGATGTCGGGCCGCCAGGTGGATTTCAAGGAGGGATCGGGCGGCACGTCGGCGGACCGGCGTTTTTACGAGATGCCCGGATCGAACGGCAACATCGGCAAACTGGCCGCTTACGACGTGAAGACCATGAAGGAAAACTGGTCGATTCAACAGCGCGCGTCTTTTCTGACGGCCGTGCTTTCCACCGCCGGCGGCGTGGCGTTCGTCGGCGATCTGGATCGCGTCTTCAAAGCCGTGGACGTCAAAACGGGCGCCATCCTTTGGAAAACGCGTTTGGGAACTTCGGTGCAAGGCTTCCCGGTTTCGTTCAGCGTGGGCGGCAGGCAATATGTAGCGGTGACCACGGGGCTGGGCGGCGGGAGTCCGCGACAAGTGCCCGCCGCCATTGCGCCCGACATCCATCATCCCGGCAACGGAAACGCGGTTTATGTATTCGCGCTGCCGGAGAAGCGATAGTGAAAGCCCTGCTTCTTCTCCTCCTGGCGGTCGCCGCCGTGGCGCAGCCGATCATCGTCAAGACCACGACGCTCATCGACGGCAAGGGCCGCGTACTTCGGAACCAGCAGATTGCGATTGAGAACGGCCGCATCACGCGCATCGCCAATGCGAAGGATAAGCCGACCTTCGATCTCAGCGGTCTCACCGTCATGCCGGGTTGGATCGACACGCACGTTCACCCCACTTGGTACTTCAACAAAGCCGGCCGCGTGGAGGAGAAAGGCCCGCAAGCTGCTTTGTATGCGGAAGCCAACTTGTACGCGACGATCCTGGGCGGATTCACCACCGTGCAGAGCGTCGGCGCGGCTCTGGATGGCGATCTGCGCGACATGATCGCCAGCGGAGCGATACCCGGCCCGCGCCTGCTCACATCCCTGGCGCAGATCACCGACCATTCCGGAACCCCGGACCAGATTCGCGCCTTAGTGGACAAGTTGAAGGCCGACGGCGCGGATCTGATCAAGCTGTTCGCGACGGCTAGCATTCGCGATGGCGGCAAGATGACCATGACGGTCGATCAGATCAACGCCGCGTGCGGGGAAGCAACGAAGGTCGGGTTGCGCGCGATCGTTCACGCGCACGCATCGGACGGCGCCAAGGCGGCTATTCTCGCAGGCTGCACTTCCATCGAGCACGGAACATTCCTGGATGATGCCACGCTCCAATTGATGGCGGCGCGCGGCGTGTACTTCGACCCGAATTTCCTGGTGCTGCATAACTATTTGGACAACAAGCCGAAGTTCCTGGGCATCGGCAACTACACCGAAGAAGGATTCGCGTACATGCAGAAGGGGCTGCCGCTGGTGGCCGATGTGCTGCGGCGCGCACGAAAGGCGCATGTGAAGGTTGTGCTAGGCACCGACGCCGTGGCTGGCTCGCACGGACGCAATGCCGAGGAATTCATCTATCGCGTCAAGGACGGAGGCGACACGTCGATGGACGCTTTGATGAGCGGGACGGCGGTGGCGGCGGAATCGCTGAGGATGTCGGACAAGATCGGTTCGCTCGCCGAGGGGATGGAGGCGGACTTGGTAGCGGTCGACGGCAACCCGCTGGATGACATAACCGCGGTTCGGCGGGTGGCGTTTGTGATGAAGCACGGAAGGGTTTATAAGGACGCGCCGCCGGTTCGGTGACGTGGCGAAACCGCATGAAGACCGGACGAAACGAACTGTGCCCTTGCGGGAGCGGACGTAAGTACAAGCAATGCTGCCTTCCGAAGGACGAGGCGGCTGAGCTGAAAGAGCTGGAAATTGCGGCCAGACGTGCCGAAAACCCGTTCGCGGAAGGAGCATTGGCGACCTTCCGGCTGGCGACAGATCGCGTGCGCGCATACAATCCTCGAAAGATCCGCAAGAAGAGGACGGCCAAGTGAAGATGTCTCCCATTCACCCCGCGTACAACCAGCGAGCCAAATCTCGATTGCATCGAAAATCTTCCGCCGACAGCTTGGCGTCCGCGTTGTAGATCACTAGCGGCACATCCATCTCGTGCAACGAGCCGTGCGCGCGATATTCCGCCGGAAGCTCTTCCGAAGCCGAATCCAGTTGCCCGAATACCGTATCGCGATCGCCCAGCACGATCAAATCCCCGATGCGCGAAGCCATCAGATGATAGCGCTTCGAGGCCTCGCTTCTGGTCAGCACCGCTTCGACGCCGTCGATCGAGGCCAACGTCGTCGCCACGCGATCCACGTCCCGCGGGCCATTGCAGTAAACCCACGCGACTCCGGCGTGGCCGCGATGGTGCTTGAGATACTTGTCGCGATCCACCGAAATCGCAATGCGAATCGGCGCGCCGTGCTCGCGGCAAACCTTCTCGAGATCCCAGCAGCGCGTCTTGTGATTCATGCCGTGATCGGCCGTGAGCAGAAACGCAGCATCCGGCGCGGCCGCCGCCGCTTCTCCGAATAGCTGATCCAGACGAGCCAAGTGTTCCTTCGATTCTGGCGCCTCCGGCGGCCAGGTGTGCATCGGGTAGTCCGTCGTGTGGACATACAGGCAGCCCAGATCGCGCCGATTCTTCAACAGATCGGTCGCCGCCGTCAATAGCCAGTAGTTGATTTCGCGACTGTAGATGCCGGGCGCAGCGCCGAGCCGCGCAACCCAATCCGGCGAAGGCTCCTCCGCGGCGAGAATCAAATCGGCGCCGGGCGACAGCAGCGTCGTGGTCTTCTTCTTGGATGACAACAGTGCCGATCGGACGCCCCGCTTCTTCGCGCGTTGAAACAGCGTCGGCGCTAAGAGCAGATCGGCGGTCTCCATGTATTCCTCGCGCCCAGTGCGCTCGTCAAAATACGAGTTGCCTGTGATGCCGTGCTCTTCCGGCCACACGCCGCAACATATGGACGCGTTGTTGGTGTTGGTCACCGACGGCATGGTGGCTTGCCCGCGAACGAAGAGTCCTTTTTCCCGCCATCCCGCAAGCACCGGCATGTGGCTTTGCTCCAGGTATTCGAGGCCGAATCCGTCGCACATGATCACCACCGCGCGCTGCGGCGGGCGCTGAGCGAAAGCCGGCGCTGAGACCAATGCCGCGCCGGAGGCCAGAAACCCCCGTCGCGTTGTCACGCAATATGGCCGCCGGTGGTGAGAACATACACCGCATACAACGACTGGCTGGCGGCCATGAACAACCGATTTCGCTTCGTGCCGCCGAAGCAGATGTTGGCGCAGTTTTCCGGCAGCCGAATGATTCCGATACGCTCCCCGCTCGGCGTAATCACCTGCACGCCCGGACGAGCGCCGGCCCAGATATTTCCGTCCACATCGCAGCGAATGCCATCGGCTGCGGCGGGCGCGCCGCTTCCCGGAACGTCCAATTGGATAAAACGCTTGCCATTGCGAACGGTCTTCCCGTCCAAATCAAAAACGCGGATCTCGCGGCCGGACCCGGTGTCGGCGACGTACAGCCGCTTGTAATCCGGCGAGAAACAGATGCCGTTCGGTTGGTCCATGTCATCGATGAGCTTGGCCATCTCCCCGGTCTTCGAATCGACGCGATAGACCGCTTCTTTGATCTCCTTGGGCGCTTTGAAGCCCTCGTATTCTCCCAAGATCCCGTAAGCCGGATCGGTGAACCAGATGCTGCCGTCCGGATGAACCACGATGTCGTTCGGCGAATTCAGCCGCTTGCCTTCGAACTTCTCCGCAATCACAGTGACGGTTCCGTTGTATTCATAGCGGACGACGCGGCGGCCGCCATGCTCGCAGGAAAGCTCCCGCCCTTCGTAATCGAATGTGTTGCCGTTGCTGTAGCCGGACGGATTGCGAAATACAGTGACGTGACCGTCTTCCTCCAGCCAGCGCATCTGCACGTTGTTCGGAATGTCGCTCCATACCAGATACCGCCCGACGCCGTTCCAAGCCGTGCCTTCAGCCCAGAGCGTGCCGGTGTACAGCTTCTTGATAACGGTGTTGCCGACCATGTAGCGCCGGAACCGGTTGTCGAGCGCGATGATATCGGGGTCCGGGTATTGCACCGGCTGTTGGTTGGACCAGTCGCGCGGCGTGGCATTCGGAGAGATGGGCGCGCGCGGCTCGGACGTTTGCGCGAGAGCGGGTACTACGGCTGAACTACCGACGGCGGCGAGAAAGGATCGGCGATTGAACGTGGCCATACCTGTTACCTATACCGCATGTCGCGCTCCCGCGCCATGCCGGATCAAACGACTGACACGCTACCGGAAAATGATAAACTCCAAACAGCGAGCATTGCTCGGCCCATCATGTTCAAGCTTTGCGTCTTGCTAGCGGCGGTAATCCTCCCCGTGTGTGCCCAGCAGCCGGGGACAGCCGCGCGTCTTACGCCGGGCGTCGAGCTATTCGAAAAGAAGATACGGCCGGTCCTCGCGGCGAAGTGCTACACCTGCCACGCGTCAACCCTGAGAGGCCCGATGGGCGGCCTGGTTCTCGACACGAATGCCGGTCTGCGCAAGGGCGGATCTGATGGACCGGTTGTGGTTCCCGGCAAGCCCGCCGAAAGCCTGCTGCTGCAAGCTCTCCGCTATACCGATCGGAAGTTGCAAATGCCCCCTTCCGGCAAGCTGCCGGATACGGTGATCGCCGATTTCGAAGAATGGATCGCGGCGGGCGCTCCCGATCCGCGCCAAGACATCGCGGACTCCGCCAGTCCCGCGCCTCTCAAAGGGATGAGCCTTGAGGACGGCCGGAAATGGTGGGCCTTTCAACCAGTCCACGAGCTGCCGCCGCCGTCCGTCAAAGACTCAGCCTGGCCTCGCACTAAGATCGATTCCTTCGTGCTTGCGAAGCTCGAAGAGAAAGGACTGAAGCCTTCTCCCACAGCCGATCCGCGGACTCTGGTCACGCGCGCTTACATCGACCTCGTCGGCTTCCGCCCGAACTACGAAGAGGTACAGGCCTTCGCCAACGACAAATCCCCCGACGCCTGGCCGAAATTGATCGACCGCCTGCTCGCCTCCTCGCACTACGGCGAACAATGGGGACGGCACTGGATGGATATCGCCCGGTTCGGCGAAGATAACCCGACGTCGGAGGCGACCAACCCGCCCTATCCGTTCGCTTGGCGCTACCGCGACTGGATTATCGAAGCTCTGAACAAGGACGTTCCCTATGATCGTTTCGTGAAGCTGCAGCTCGCCGCCGACCAGGTGCCGGACGCGTCCCGATCCGATCTTCGCGCTCTGGGATATTTGGGCGCAGCTCCCATTTATCACAAAGACCAACGCCTCTCGGCCGAAGTGATCGGCGGATTCATGACCGACGATTGGGACGAGCGCGTGGATGCCGTCTCGCGCGGCGTGTTGGCCATGACGGTGGCCTGCGCCCGCTGCCACGATCACAAGTTCGATCCTATCCCGACCAAGGATTACTACGGCTTGGTCGGCGTATTCGCTTCCACTATGCGCGCCGAGCGTCCGCTGTTCGACGTCGACCCCAAAATCGAGCAGCGCTATCTGTGGATACAAAACCGTTTGTTTGACCTGCATTACTCGGCGGATCTGTTGATCGACGAAGCGTCCACGGTGGAAGGCGCCGCGCCGCGCGTGGAAAAGTGGAAAGCGGAGATTGAAAGTCTGAAAGCGGAAATGGAGGGCCTGAGGCAACGCTATCCCGCGCTGGCCCAGAGCCTGGAAAAATACTACGTGCTCCCGAAGCCCAAGCCGGATGCTCCCGCGGCGCCGCCCGTGAAAGCCGCCACCGCCCCGGCGCCCGCGCCCGTCCATCGGAGCCAGACCTCCACCCAGCCGTTCGCCAATGCCGTGTACGATGCCGCCCAGTTCGTGGACGGCGCCGACGCCCACTTCACCTGGATCGAATACCGGCCCGGCCAGGCGCGCGATTTTCCCGTCTTGCTGCACGGTAATGTCGCCACTCCCGGCGAGGTAGTGCCGCGCCACTTCCTGAGCGTGCTTTCGCAAGGAGACAGCACCTTCAAACAAGGTTCCGGCCGCCTGGACCTCGGGGAAAGGATCTTCACTGATGGAGCCGCGCTGGCCTCGCGAGTCATCGTCAATCGCGTCTGGGGTTGGCACTTCGGCAGAGCTCTGGTGCCCACCACCAGCGATTTCGGCGTGCAGGGAGAAAAGCCCGCCGACCCCGAATTGTTGGATGACCTCGCCGCCCGATTCGTCGCCCACGGCTGGTCGCTCAAATGGTTGAACCGCGAGATCATGCTGTCCGCGGCGTACCGGCAATCTAGCCAGACCAATGCGGAAGCTTCGAAAATCGATGCGGTCAATACTTATCTATGGCGCATGAACCCTCGGCGGATGGATATCGAAGCGTGGCGCGATTCCATTCTCCGCGCAGCCGGCACGCTAAATGAGGAAATGTACGGTCCTTCCGAGGAAGTGGATGATCGCGGCAACACCCGCCGCACCGTCTACGCGCGAGTCAGCCGCGGCCGGCTGAGCGATCTGCTGAGAATTTACGACTTTCCCGATCCCACGCAGACCAGCACGGAACGCGACGTCACCACCACATCGCTCCAGCAGCTTTTCGTGATGAACAGCGCGTTCATGCACACCCAAGCGGCGGCGCTGGCGGATTCCGTTCAAACCGCGCCCGACAATTCCGAGAAAATACGCGCGCTTTATCGAAGGATTCTGTCGCGCGACCCGGGCGCGGAGGAGCTCGAACGCGGAGTGCGCTATCTCAGCCGCGGCACTCCGGCGCAGTACGCTCAAATCCTGCTGTCTCTCAACGAGGAAATATTCTGGCCATGACGGAAAAACTTTCGCGACGCTCCCTCCTGCAATCGCTGTGCGGCGGTCTCGGCGCTGTCGGCCTCACTGGACTTCTGGCGAGCGAGCAGGCGCGGGCGGCAGCGCTCGGGCACTATCCCGGTCCCCTCACTCCCGGCAAAGCCAAGCACGTGATCTGTCTGTTTATGCCCGGCGGACCTTCGCACGTCGACATGTTCGATCCCAAGCCGCAACTACTCAAGTACCAGGGACAGCGGCCGGACTCGGTCGATCTCCGCACTGAGCGCCAGACAGCCGGTCTGCTGCCGTCGCCATTCCGCTTTCAGAAATACGGAGCGGCTGGAATCGAGGTCAGCGAGCTAGTGCCCAAAATCGGCGCCGCGATGGACGACATCTGCCTCATTCGTTCGATGTACACTTTCAACCCGACGCACACGCCGGCGCGCAGCCTGTTTCATACCGGCAGCATCCTGGCCACCCGGCCTTCAACGGGATCCTGGATTTCGTACGGGCTGGGAACGGAGAACGAAAATCTTCCGGCCTTTGTCGTTCTGACGCCTGGAGGCGGAGGCGGAGGAGGATCGCTTTCGCGCTCGGGTTTCCTGCCGGCCGAGCACCAGGGCATCAGTTTCAGCGACACCGAGGTTGAGCCGGAGAAAATGATTCCGGACCTCCGCAATCCCTGGGCCGACCCAAAGCAGCAGCGCGGTGAACTGGATGAGATCCAGGCTCTGAATCGCTCATTCAGCGAATCATTCGGCGCCAGTGAGTTTCTCGAAGGCCGGATCAAGTCCATGGAAGCGGCCTACCGGATGCAGTTCGAGGCGCTGGACATCTTCGACATCCGCAAGGAATCCGAGGCGGTCCGCAACGAATACGGCAACACGCCTTTTGCCAACGGGTGCCTGCTGGCGCGACGGCTGGTGGAACACGGCGTTCGCTACGTCCATATCAACTACGGCCAGGGCCAGGTCTGGGACGATCACAAAGACATCGCTGAAAGTTTGAAGCAGCGCTGTCCGGACATGGATCAAGCCGCGGCCGCTCTTGTCCGCGATTTGAAGCGCCGGGGACTGCTGGACGAGACAATCGTCGTTTGGGGCGGCGAATTCGGACGCACGCCGGTATCGGAAAGCGGCACGGGCCGCGACCACGATCCTTACGGTTTTTCGATGTGGGTAGCCGGCGGCGGTTTCAAGGGAGGCCTGGCTTACGGCGCGACCGACGAATTCGGATTCAAGTCCGTCGAGAACCGCGTCTCGATCCACGATCTCCACGCCACCATGCTCTACAGCCTCGGCATCGACCATACCAAATTGACGTACCGCTACGCCGGGCGCGATTTCCGCTTGACCGATGTGTATGGCGACGTGGTGAAGGACCTGCTGGTCCTGTAGCGCACTGCCCGCGCAAGCTTGCTCCGGCCAGCCGCCGTAGCGTAAGATTCAAAAGATCGTCTAAATATGCTCGACATCTCGTCGCACGATGTTCTCTTGATTGGTGGTGGCGGCGCCGGGTTGCGAGCCGCTATCGCCGTCGCCGAAGCTAATCCCAATCTCAGCGTCGCAGTTCTTTCCAAGGTTTACCCGATGCGGAGCCATACCGTCTCCGCCGAGGGAGGCGCCGCGGGTGTCATCAGCAAAGATGACAGCCTGGACGAGCACGCCTACGACACCATCTCGGGCGGCGACTGGCTGCCCGACCAAGACGCCGTGGAAGCTTTCGTCAAGGAAGCGCCGCTCGAATTGATGCGCCTGGAGCATTGGGGCTGTCCGTGGAACCGCGAGCCCGATGGACGCGTCGCCGTGCGCCCCTTCGGCGGCATGAAAAAAGAGCGAACTTGGTTCGCCGCCGACAAGACCGGCTTCCACATGCTGCACACGCTGTTCCAGACCTCGCTCCAATACAACGCCGTCACGCGCTACGACGAATTTTACGCCACAAAGTTATTGATCGACGATGGCCGCGTGCAAGGCGCGGTCGCGATCGAGTTGGCGACAGGTAAGATTCAGGCGGTCTCCGCCAAAGCCGTGATCCTTTGCACGGGCGGCTGCGGGCGCGTGTTCCCGTTCACCACGAATGCCTCCATCAAAACCGGCGACGGCATGGCTCTGGCGTATCGCGCGGGCGCGCCGCTGAAGGACATGGAGTTCGTCCAGTACCATCCCACCGGACTGCCCTTCACCGGAATCCTGATCACCGAAGCGGCGCGCGCCGAGGGCGGCTACATGATCAACAAGGACGGCTATCGGTACCTGCAGGACTACAACCTTGGCAAGCCGCAGCCGACGCCCGTCCTGCGCAGCATGGAACTGGGGCCGCGCGATCGTTTGTCGCAGGCCTTCGTGAAAGAGTACGAAAAAGGCCGCACCATCGAGGGGCCGTACGGCGCGGTGGTGCACCTGGATCTGCGGCACTTGGGCGAGAAGAAAATCAATGCCAAGCTCCCGTTCGTCCGCGAGCTGTGCCTCAAGTACGAGAACCTGGACCCCATCAAGGAGCTGATCCCGGTGCGGCCGGTGATCCATTACATGATGGGCGGCGTTCACACCGATATCAACGGGGCCACTTCGCTCGAAGGATTGTATGCCGCCGGCGAGGTGGCCTGCGTCAGCATCAACGGCGCCAATCGCCTGGGATCGAATTCGCTGACGGAGTGTCTGGTGTTTGGCGCCAGAGCGGGGCGCGCGGCGGCCGATTTCGCATCGGTTCAAAGACCCCCGGGACGGCATCTGCTGGCGCAAGCCGCCGACGAAGAAGCGCGGCTCCAGGACCAGTTTCTGAACAAGTCGGGCGGGCGCGAGCGCATCGCCACCATCCGCGAAGAAATGCAGAAGACCATGGAGCAGAGCGCCGGAATTTATCGGACGGGCGAGTCATTAGAGCAGGCGACCGAAAAGCTGCACGAACTGCGGGAGCGATTCCAGGACATCGGCCTCGACGATCACAGCCGGGCGTTCAACACCGAACTGGTCGCCGCGCTGGAGTTGGGGTCGATGCTGGATGTCGCCGAATCCATGATCCAGTGCGCGCTCTATCGGACAGAATCGAGGGGCGCGCATCAGCGCACGGATTTCCCCGCGCGCGACGATCAGAAATTCCTCGCCCATTCGCTGGTGTACGCGCAAGGCGACGGAATTCCCACGGTGAGCTATTTGCCGGTGACCATTACTCGCTGGCCGCCCGCGGAACGAGTTTACGGAAAGTGATGGAACATGGCTGAACAGATCGCGCTCGAAGTTACGCGCTTTTCGCCGGAACGGGACAAAGTGCCCACGGTGCAGAGTTTCGACGTTCCGCTCCGCAAGGAGTGGGTGGTTCTGGACGCGTTGAACTACGTCAAGGATAAGGTGGATGGATCGCTGTCGTTCCGCTGGTCTTGCCGCATGGGAGTTTGCGGCAGTTGCGGCATGATGGTGAACGGCGAACCGAAACTCACCTGCGCCACATTCCTGACCGACTACGCGCCCGGCCCGGTGCGTGTTGAGCCGCTCAAGAATTTTCCGGTGATGCGCGATTTGATCGTCGAGATCACGGATTTCTTGACCAAGCTCTCGAAAGTGAAACCGTGGCTCATCCGCAAGAAAGAAAAACCGCTGTCGGAAGGCGAATACCTTCAGACGCCCGAGCAATTGGATTCGTACAAGCAATTCAGCATGTGCATCAACTGCCTGCTTTGCTACGCGGCCTGCCCGGTCTACGGCCTTGATCCGCTGTTCTCCGGTCCGGCGGCGCTGGCGTTGGCGCAACGCTACAACATGGATAGCCGCGACGAAGGCCAAAGCGAGCGGCTGGACATCCTGTCGCAACACGATGGAATTTGGGGCTGCACGTTCGTGGGCGAATGCACGCAAGTATGTCCCAAACACGTGGACCCCGCGGGCGCCATTCAGCAGTACAAACTCACTGCGACGCAAGAGTGGATCAAATCCATGCTCATGCCTTGGGGGGGTAAGTGATGGCGACTTACACCGAATATCCGCCCAAAGGTTATCGCGTGCGCATGTCCACTTACTGGTGGCTGGATCGCTGGCCTTATCTGAAGTTCACGCTGCGCGAGATCAGCAGCGTGTTCGTGGCATGGTTCGTCATCGAGACGCTGATTCTGCTAGGCGCTCTGATCGACGGACCGGCTGAGTACGCGCGCTTTCAGGAGTTCTTGCGCAATCCGGTTATGATCGCGCTGAACGTGATCAGCCTTTTCTTCATCGTTTTTCACGCCATCACATGGTTCAATCTGGCGCCGAAAGCGATGGCCGTCCGGATGGGCGGAAAACGCGTTCCCGCGTTGCTGATCTCCGGGCCGCAGTATGTAGCGTGGGCGGTCGTGTCGGCGGCGCTGGCCTGGTTGCTGTTGCGAGGATAAGAATGCATAAGCGATCGAACGAACCTTTCGTCTGGCTCCTGTTCAGCGCGGGCGGCGTGGTGGCGGCGCTCTTCATTCCCGTCCTGCTCTTCCTGCTCTTTCTGGCGGCTCCGTTCGGATGGGTGAACCCGCCGAGTTACGACACGGTGCTCGGCTTGGCGCACAGCTTGATCGGGCGCGCATTCCTGCTGGTGCTCTGCATTCTTCCGCTCTTTCACTGGGCCCACCGATTCCGCTACACGCTGTACGACGGCCTGCAGATCAAGCACCTCAACGAATTCGTGAACACGTTTTGCTACGGCGGCGCGATCGTCGGCTCGCTGGTGGCGATTTACTTAGTGTTCAGGCTTCCCTGACTTTCCTTCAAACCCGGCGCAGGCCAACACGGGCAATCGCGGATACTTCGGAAACGCGGGATCAGAGAAAGATCGTTTGCATTGGTAGAAGAGGCTGTCGCGATCGGACCGGATCACTTTGGCATAAGCGCAGCGGGCGCACAGTCCCACTTGGTCGTCGCCGGGGGGCAAGTCGGCCATTTCAAGCCAGCGTCAGATTCGCTTGCGCGCGCAGCGACAGGTCGGCTGATGCTCCGCCGACAAGTTTAGGAAACGCGGCCGCGGCGATCATAGCTGCGTTATCGGTGGATAGCGCGGGGCTCGGAAAAAACACCGGGCAGGGCAGGTTCGCGTTCCTCGCCGCGGCCCGCAAGCCGGAATTCGAAGCGACGCCGCCGCAAATGATCAGCGAGCGCGCTCCGATTTCTTCGATGGATACGATGGCGCGGCGCAACAGTTCTTCGATTACCGTGCGCTGAAACGAAGCCACCAGATCGAGGGTCGCGCGCGGGGTCGCTCGAAGCCATTCCTCCAAACCGGGCTGCTGCAATTTCCGACGCGCCTCGATTTCGTCGGAGAGATTGTGCTGCTCCACCCAGCGGAGGACCGCGGTTTTCAATCCGCTGAAGCTGAAGTCGAGCGCGTTACCCTTCATGCGCGCGAGCGTGAATTTCACGGCGCTGGGATCGCCGTGGGGAGCGAGGCGGTCAAGGATCGGGCCGCCCGGATAGCCGAAGCCGAGAAGCTTCGCCACCTTATCGTAGGCTTCTCCGGCGGCATCGTCGCGTGTTTTTCCAAGCAGCCGATAGGAGAAGCCGGCGCGCACTTCGAACAAATGGGTATGGCCGCCGCTCACCACCAGCGCCAGCGCCGGGAATTCGACCTCGTCACCGGCTTCGAGCAGGACCGCGTGAATATGCCCTTCAATATGGTTGACGCCGATGAGCGGAAGGCGCCGGGCAAAGCAAAGCGCCTTGGCGTAGGTGATGCCGACCAGTAGCGATCCGACCAGTCCGGGACCTTCGGTGACCGCGACCGCGGCCAGAGAATCGAGACTTGTTTGGGCTTGCTCCAGCGCCAGCCGGACCACGGGCACGATGGCCCGCAAGTGCTCGCGCGATGCAAGTTCAGGCACTACGCCGCCGTATTTCCCGTGCGTCGACAGCTGCGACGCCACCACCGACGAGAGCAGCGTGCGGCCGTCCTCCACCACCGCGGCCGCGGTCTCATCGCACGATGTTTCGATTCCCAGAATGCGCATTGCTATCGTGAGGGTTGGATCTCTCCCAGTTCAATTATCACTTGCCCGACTCCGCCATCGCGCGTGAACCCCTCCAAGACCGGGCCGGATCGCGGATGCTGGTGCTGTATCGCGCGGAAGGACGTTGGGAAGACCGTATGTTCCGCGAATTCCCGGGATTCCTGAAAACCGGCGATTGCCTGGTTCTGAACGACTCGAAGGTGTTCCCCGCTCGGCTGCTCGGCCGTCGCGCCGGCGCACACTCGGGCCGCGTGGAAGCCTTGCTGATCGAACCAGTGGACCCAGAAGCGACAACCTGGACGGCCCTAGTGCATCCGGGGCAGAAATTACGCGTCGGCGAGCGCATGCGATTCGGTGATGTCGAGGCCGAAATCGTAGCGCGGGGAGCTTTCGGCGAGCGGACCGTTCGATTCCATGGCGTGAACGATATTTATGTGTTGCTCGAACGCATCGGACACGTCCCGCTGCCGCCTTACCTGCGGCGTCCAGACAATCCCGAAGATCGCGAGCGGTATCAGACGGTGTACGCGCGACAGCTTGGCTCGGTGGCGGCGCCGACTGCCGGGTTGCACTTCACTCCCGCGATTTTGGATGCTTGCCGGGCGGCCGGGGCGGAAATCGCATACGTGACGCTGCACGTCGGCCTCGGAACTTTTCAACCGGTTCGTGGGGAAACGCTCCACTCGGAACGCTTTCAGATATCGGACGAGAATGCCCCGAGGATTCGAACGGCCCAGCGCGTGATTTGCGCCGGCACCACCAGCGTTCGTTCGGTGGAGAGCCTGTATTTGGGACGAACCGGCGATACCGATCTGTTCATCCGCCCTGGGTTTGAATTTCGCCGAACGAACGCGATGCTGACCAATTTTCATCTGCCGCAATCCAGCTTGTTGATGCTGGTGTGCGCGTTCGCGGGCCGCGATTTCGCGCTCTCGGCCTACCGGCACGCGGTGGAATCGGGCTACCGATTCTATTCGTACGGCGATTGCATGTTGGTCGTATAGTTAATAGCCAGGAAATCCTTCCAGGCTCTTAGGCCGTCCGTGTTATGTGTTTTCAGAGCTTCGATGCCGTCCTGCGGAGCATGGGGATCGGTGAGCAAATGACGGCCGACGCGGGCGATGTCGAGAACGTCGTCCATTAAAGCCTTCCAATGCTCGGGAACCCAATCGATGGCGTGCGACACCACCGACGGAACGCCTTCGGCGACGCCATCCGCCGTCACCATGTTAAAGGACTCCGTATAGCTCGGCTGCATCAACAGGTGCATATGGCCCACGCTCTCTCGAAATCGGGGCCAGCTTTGCCATCCATTTTCGACCAGCTTCACGTGCGGAAGCCCGGACAACATGGCGCGGGCGGATCGGAGAATGGTATCGCCGCCGCCCTCGGTGCGCCCTGCCGACACCCAGAGCTCCAGATTGGCTTTGTAGCGGCGCGAAATCTCCAAAGCCGCGCCCGCCGCGCTCATGAAATTTTTGAGCGGGCGCGTTGCGCCGAAAGCGCCGATTCGAAGCGTCCCGCCCACATAAAGCGGACGGCACGGTTTGAATTCAGGCTCCAGGTAGTAGAGGTTCGGAAGATAGGCGCACGGCCGGGAGTACGCCGCCTGAATCCATTTGCCGAATTTGACGCTATTGGCGGCCAACTGGAAATTGGGTGTGCCGGCTTCCACGTCCATGGCCTCGCGAACCAGCCGCACGCCGTTCGAATCGGCTTGCAGGAACCCCACGTTGGAGTGGCAATTCATCGCAAAACGAGTGGACGGATAGGTTGCAACCAAGCCCTGAATTTCGACCGAAGGAATCCAGGGCGCGGATATGACGACGTGGCTCGCGGGCCGCGCTCGCAAGCGCTCGGACAGTTCGGCGCAGGTGACGATGGGCCACACCTCGACGGCGACGCCGTTGCGCCGCAGAACCTTGCATGTGTTCAATGCCGAAACGCCCAATCCGATGTGGCTGATGTTCTGATTCGCGGCGAAGTTCTTATAGGCCAGAATAAGGCGTTCCATTAAGATCCAGATCTGGAATGATCCTAGAACGCGCTCGCCGGGTTCTCGACCGCGGCTAGATTCAAGCGCTTGAAAATTCGGGGAAAGTAAAGGTGGGGGCGAAGTGAACGCCAAGCGTCGGTAGAGGGGGTGTGCGCTCACGATAAAATGGTCCAAAGCGTTCGGAATGCTCCCAGATAGCCAGATTCCCGGCGAAATCACCAGCCTTCTGCAACGTTGGAGCGGCGGTGATGCCGGCGCGCTCGACGATCTGGTCGAGGTAGCCTACCGTGAGCTGCACGCGATCGCCGAGGGATATCTTCGGCAAGGTAGTCGTTCTCAAACGCTGCAGGCCACCGAACTGGTGAGCGAGCTTTATCTGCGGCTCGCGCGCCAGCGCACTTCACAGCTCTCCGACCGCGCCCACTTCTATACGTTCGCAGCCATGTTGATGCGCCGAATCCTCAGCGATCATGGCCGCCGCGCCCGCGCCCAAAAGCGTCCCTCCGCGGACGCTCAGATTCCGCTCCACCCGGATCTGGCCTGGATCGACGCCTCGGGCGAAGAGATGTTGTCACTCGACCAGGCGCTCGCCGAGTTGGAGTTTCAAGACCCGCGCAAGGTCCGCATCATCGAGTTGCGCTACTTCCTGGGTTGTACCAACGAAGAGACCGCGGAGCTTCTGGGCGTTACCCGCTCCACGGTGGATCGCGATCTCCAGTTCGCCCGAGCCTGGCTCTACCGGCGCTTGCATTCCGCGTCGTAGCAGAAGCCTGCGTTTGACGCAATTAATTTCCTGACGCAATTCTCCAGCAGTTCACGCGGTGTAACTGTGAAAGCATCGTGTGATCTTCGCGCGAGAACCCGGAAGATTAGGCGGCGCAAAGGCGAAGAAGTACTAGTAGTAACTCATCAAAGGCATGGTTTGTAAAGGAAAATTGGATATGCGGAACACATTTT